>Ga0196963_10001663_pt1 | contig 14485 bp, 12 predicted proteins | sample S1_5metaG_FD_148600 | JGI IMG/M metagenome (GOLD analysis project Ga0196963, IMG submission 148600) | Soil microbial communities from Anza Borrego desert, Southern California, United States - S1_5 | ecosystem: Environmental > Terrestrial > Soil > Desert | place: USA: California | collected... | reverse complement strand
GCCGCTGATGAAACCCAGCGTATGCGAACCGATACCGGAGTTGGGGACGTTGGTGGTGATCGTCGTCGACGCGGTAAAAGTCTGGTTGCCGCGCAACGAGGCAGCGATCGACGTGCCACCGAGGTAAGTCAGCTCGATCGCATACCAGCGGTTCGGGGTCAGCCCGGACAACGTGCCGACTTGACTGCCATTGGCGAGGACACCTACCTGCCCAGACGAGTCATAGGTAAGGCCAATAACTTCGGTGCCGGTACCGTTATCGCCCGTGGTCGCCGAGAAGATCTTGGCCTGACCTGCCGTCAGAGCCGGATAGAAATAGAACCGGACGCGGTACGTGGTCTCGTTGTTCGGGCTGTTCTCGCCCACTACCTTGCCACTGCTGGCCGCATTCAGACCGCACAGGCCGTAGTAACGCCGGATCGATTGCGCGGTGCCACCGACGTCTGCGGTACTCGCGGTAGTGTTCGTACCTGTCCACGCCGCCACCGTGCAAGCCTGCGCCTGCGACCAGGCGAGTGAGCCGGCGCCGATGAGGGCGAGCGACAGGCAGGCCTGCTTGAATCCAGTCATGTTCATGGGAACTCCCTTTGCTTGACTTGGCGCGCCGCGCAACGCCGGTCCATCCGCACCGCGGCCGTCGAACGGCGGATGTGCAGTACTATACGCAGCACATGAGTCGATCGTCCCACGTCCATCCGCCCGCCCCGCTGCTGGTGGTCATCCCAGCACACAACGAGGCGGAATCGCTTGCCGAGCTGTTGCCGCAGATCCAGTCCCGAGGGACGACGGTCTTGGTCGTGTCGGACGCCAGCCGCGATGCCACGGCGGAGGTGGCGCGGGCGCATGGTGCGCGCGTCCTGCAGCTTCCAGTCCAGCTCGGTGCTTGGGGGGCGACGCAGGCGGGGCTGCGCTTTGCGCTGCGCCACGGGTTTCGTCACGTGGTCACCCTGGATGCCGATGGGCAACACGAACCGGCTTGCATCGGCGATCTGTTGGCAGCGCAGCGCGAATCCGGGGCCGAAGTGGTGATCGGGACGTTTCCGGAGCGCTTGAGCCGCGCGCGGTTACTGGCTTGGCGCTGGTTCCGGGCGCTGACCGGCCTGCGCGTCGAGGATCTGACCTCCGGTTTCCGCTGCTACGGGCCGCGCGCGATCGAAGTGCTCGCTTCGGCCGAGGCAACTTTGTTGGATTATCAGGATGTCGGCGTGCTGCTGCTGCTGCGCAAGCATGGTCTGGCAGTACGGGAGACACCGGTGCAGATGTACCCGCGGCGCAATGGCCGCTCGAAAGTATTCGCTTCCTGGCTGCTGGTCGCGCATTACATGCTGCAGACCACGGTGCTGTGCCTGTCACGGGTGGGTCGCCTGAGCCTGCCCCGCCGCCGCTACGCGGACGCGCCGACGTGAGCCTCGCGTTCACCGCAGCGGCGCTGGGTCTGTTGATCGCCGGCGGCATCCTCTATCTCGTCCGGCGTGACCACCTACATGGCTCGCATGCGGTGTGGTGGCTGCTGGTGGCGGCGGCGGCGCTGCTGTTCGGCTTTTTCCCGAGCCTGGTCGACACGCTGGGCGTCGCCTTGGGCGTGAAGTACCCGCCGATGCTGCTGGTGATCATCGGGCTGATCGCGCTGCTGCTGAAGCTCGTGCAGCTGGATATCGATCTGTCGCGGCGCGAGCGGCGGTTGCGCCGCTTGACGCAAAAAGTCGCGCTGCTCGAGTACGAGTTGCATCAGCGCACGGCGCAAGGCGAAACGAAGCCGGCGGTCGAGGCGACGGCCGTGCCGCTGACGGGACGTAAGCGCAGACAGGCGGGCTAGCGGTTGCGGGTCCTACATATCGGCAAGTTCTTCCCGCCACAACCGGGGGGAATAGAGCGGTTCGTCGCGGAACTGGCGGCGGCGCAGCAGGCCCAGGGGCTGACGCCGTCGGTGCTGGTGCATGACCCGACCGTGGACGGCTTCCGTGATGACCCCTTCCCGCTGCGCCGAGTGCGCAGCTATCGCGACGTGCTGTTCGTGCCGATCAGTCCGGGCTGGCCGCGCGCGTTCGCGACGCTATGCCGGGAACAGCGGCCGGATCTGCTGCATGTGCACGTGCCGAACGCCTCGGCGTTCTGGTTGCTGGCTTCGCCGGCGGCGCGGCGCCTACCCTGGGTCCTGCACTGGCATGCCGATGTCCCGGAGGACGCACGGCACCGCGGCCTGCGTCTGGCCTACCCGGCCTATCGCCTGCTCGAGCACCGGCTGCTACGCCGGGCGGCGGCGATCATCGCCACGTCCAACCCCTATCTCGAGGCGAGCCGAGCGCTGCGGGCACATCGGGAGCGCTGTCACGTGGTGCCGCTGGGAATGGCTGCGGCGCCCGAGCCGGCGGCTGTCCCGGCCTGGCCGGGCAATGGCCTGCGTCTGCTCGCGGTCGGCCGGTTGAGCTACTACAAGGGTTTCAGCGTGCTGCTCGATGCGCTGCGCGAGGTCGATGACGTGAGCCTGCTGCTGATCGGCAGCGGCGACCTGGCCGGGACGCTGCAAGCGCAGATCCAGCGACTGGGCCTGGCCGATCGTGTGCGCCTGGCCGGCGGCACCGACGATGCGACACTCGAAGCAGCCTACCGCGCCTGCGACCTGTTCTGCCTGCCATCGATCGACCGCGCCGAAGCCTTCGGTCTGGTACTGCTCGAAGCGATGCGGGCGGGCAGGCCGATCATCGCCAGCGCGATTCCCGGCAGCGGCGTCGGCGCCGTGGTCGCGCCGGAATGCGGTCGCCTGGTGCCACCGGGTAATCCGGTGGCGCTGGCAGCGGCGCTGCGCGAGCTGGCCGCGGATCGGCAGCTGCGCGAGCGGATGGGCGCGGCTGGGCGTGCGCGGTTCGCCCGCGAGTTCGGCATCGCGCCCGTCGCGGAGAAAATCAGCTCGCTCTACCGCTCGGTATTGGCGGCACGGCCTCCCGCAGGCTGAACCACAGCACGGTCGCCGGAACGATATGCAGCAGCACGCGGTTGAGGCTGGTCAGGCTTTCCGCCCATTGCGATGCGTCGGTGAAGAAGAACAGCACGATTAGAAAGGCATAGCCGGACAACAGCAGCCAGCCGCCTGGACGCAGCCACGGCCGCGCCGCCGGCGGCGGACGCCGGGCCAGCAGCAGGTACAGCAGCACCGGCCACAGCAGCATCCAATTCGGCAGCACGAACAGGCTTTCCAGCACCGGGCGCAACACCGGCCGCCAGTGCAGGCTGAGCGTGCCCATGCTGGGGATGATGATCTCGCCCCAACGCAGCTCCACGACGCCAAGGCCCGGTAGCGGCAAGCGCAGACCCAGCGTCCACGCCCAGCCCAGCAGGATCAGCCCGAGCAGCGGCACGCCGAACCGTTGCGCACGCGGCGGCAACAGCGCCGCGATGCCAGCGACCACGGCGCACAACGCCCAGATCGCCCCCTCCAGCTTGACTGCCGGCAGCAGGGCCAGCGCCAGCACTGCGAATGCCGCATCGCCGCGCGACCGGTGACGGAATGCCCGACTGCCATGGAACAGCACCAGCGCCAGCAGAGCGGCCAGCCACAGGTCCGCATAGCCGATGAAGACGCCATGCGCATGCAGCAGCGGCAGACTCAACAAGGCATAGCAGGCGAGCAAGGCCGGCAACCGGCGCAAGCCCTCGAGGCGCAGGCCGCCGTAGCAGAACGCGCCCAATGCCAGCCAGAGCAATGGCCAGCTCAACGCCAGCGCCGGTGTATGCCACGCACCGAGCGCGACCGCCTGCCATAACAGCAGACGCGGCAAGGCCTCGGGATAAGCGGGCGCCTGCGAGTACAGCACAGTGCCGGACGCGGCCTCCCACCAGGCTGCGAACGGCGCACTGGGAAGTACATGGCCTGTCGCGAACCATGCGGCTGGTTTCGCCAGCCAGACCGTCCACGCATCCCACATCAATGGCGGCAGCACCCATGCCTGCTGCAGCAGCACCAGGGTATGCAGCGCCAGCACGCCCCACAAACCGCGCAACAGCCAGCGCTGCCCCGGCGGCAGCGCCGTCGGCTGCGCGAGTACCGGCGCCGGCAGGGCCGAGCGCCGCCGCAGCAGGGCTGCGGCCAGCAGCAATGTGACGAAAAGCGCCGGGGCGAGCCACGCGAACCAATGCTCGATGGGCATGGGCGTCGCAAGACGCAACAGCGCCCCCCAGCCCAGGCTGCCGAGCACATGTCCCGCGCCCACCGCTGTCAACCATGCGCTCCGCTGCCGGGGCTGACCGATCAGCGCCACCCAGACGGCGACGCCGGCGAGCGTCGGCAGTAGCAACGCCGCGACATAAAGCAGGCCGCTCATCGTGCCGCCTCCGCCAGTGGGCCCAGCGCATAGACCTGCAGCGGCGCCGCCGCGGGCAACGCGCGCGCGGGCCATTCGCGTGGACCGACGCGGAGTCGGCCGCTGGCGGGCATGAATTGCCAATCACCGCCGCCGATCAGCACCAACACCGTCGGGTGGTCGGTGACGTCAGCCGGTAGCTCGGCGAGCCCCGGCAGTTCACCGACGTTGAACTCACGCAGCAGGAATACGGGATATTGGCGCGAGAACGCATCACCGCCGAACACCAGCACGCGGGTTTCCGCGGGCAGTGCGCGTAACGCCGGCTGCAGCTGCGCGATCGCGGCGTGCAATGTCGGCGACGCGGCCAGCGGCCGGCCATCCTGGGCCGCCGACTCGGCCAGCGCCGGATAGGCGACGGCCCGCCACAGGTGCTGGCGCAGCTCGGCGAAATCGAGCAGGCCCCAACCAATCAGCACGAACGCCAGCGCCATGCGCCGCCACCTGAAGCGGCGCCAGATCGCCAGTCCGATCGCCAGCGCCGCGGCCAGGCTCAGCCAACCGAGCTGCGCGGGCACCTTGGGCGGCAGCACCAGCTCGAAACCGCCGGTATTGACCGAACGTCCGGTCCACGGCCGCCACGCGGTCCAACCCGTCCACGTCGCATCCAGCGCCGCACGCCGATTGACCGATTCGAACCGCATCTGCTTCAGCGCGATTCTGCGCGGCTCGAGGCTGGTGGGCGGCGCGAGATCGAGCGGAATGAACATCAGGCCGAAGCTGTGCGCCTCCGCCTTCCAGCCCGGGACCTGCGCAAGATCCACCGTGCCGCCTTCACCATGCCAGGGCAGGTTCACACCATGGGTCCCGGTGGAATCGTTCCACAGCAGCAGTGGCCGCAGGCCCGGCGGCAGTGGCTCCCATTCGAACGACAGATAGCGCAGCTCGGCCAACTCGCGCGGCGGCTCACGCAACAGCAGCACGGTTTCGCCGCCGGGCAGCATGCCCGTGGCGATCAAATGGTCGCCTTCGCGCCGTTCAGCGCCGTCGGCGCTCTGGAAATCCGCACCGCTATAGCTCAGCCGCAATTCGGGCGACCATGGCGCGGCTTCGGGCGACGCCAGCCAGGCGATGCCAGCGGCCCAGGCCCCCAGCGGCAGCAACGCCAGCACGAAGCGCATCAGCGCCTTCATGCGGCGGCCGCCACCGCGGCCTCCAGCGCCGCGAGTTCGGCGGCATCGAAACCGGCCTCAAGCCGCGCCGGATGGTTGAACGGGCCACGCAGCGCACCGCGGGCATGAGCCGCGATCAACCTGCGGAACGTCGCCTGCGGTTCGCAACCGGTCCGCTCGCAACACCAGAGGAACCAGCGGCTGCCGGCGGCGACATGCGCGACCTCCTCGCGCAGGATCAGCGCGAGCACCGCGGCGGTGGTCGTATCGCCGACCGCGTTGAGGCGCTCGATCATTCCCGGCGTCACATCCAGACCGCGCGCTTCCAGGACGCGTGGCACCAGCGCCATCCGCGCCAGGCAATCGTCGGCGGTGGCCTCGGCCATCTCCCACAGGCCGTTGTGCGCCGGGAAGTCGCCATAGGCGTAGCCGAGTTCGGCCAGGCGCGCAGCCAACAGGCTGTGGTGCCGGGCTTCGTCGGCGGCGACCTGGACCCAGTCGGCGTAGAACTGCGCCGGCATGTCGGAAAACCGCGCCACCGCGTCCCAGGCCAGATTGATCGCGTTGAACTCGATATGCGCGATGGCATGGATGAACGCGGCGCGGCCTTCGCGGCTGCCCAAACCACGCTGCTTCAATGCCCGCGGCAGCACCAGCTCGGGTTTCGCCGGTCGACCCGGCGGTGGCAATGCCGGCGCGGGCGCGCGGGCATCCAGACGCAATCCACCGGCCGCCCAAGCGGCGGCCACTTCGGCAGTCAGCGCGCACTTGGCCGTCGGCTCGGCAATCGCCAGGCATTGCCGCGCCGCGGCGCGCAGTTCCTGCGCCAGCATCAGACGCTACCGCGCCGCTGGCGCTTCGCCTGATCCGAGCGCGCCTGCTGCAGGCGTTCCAGATAACCGGGCTCGAGGCCGGTGACGTATTCGCCTGAGAAGCACGAGGTATCGAAGCGCATGCCGAGCTTCTTCGGCCCGGCCACGGCGGCTTCGAGGTCGGTCAGATCCTGGTAGATCAGCCAATCGCAGCCGAGCAGCGCCTGCACCTCTTCTTCGCTGCGGCCGTGCGCAACCAGTTCGCTGGCCGCCGGCATGTCGATGCCGTACACGTTCGGATAGCGCACCGGCGGCGCGGCCGAGGCGAGATAGACCTTGCGCGCACCCGCCTCGCGCGCCATCTGCACGATCTGCTGGCTGGTCGTGCCGCGCACGATCGAATCGTCGACCAGCAGCACCACCCGACCGCGGAATTCCAGCGGGATCGGGTTCAACTTGCGGCGCACCGATCTCGCCCGCTGCTCCTGCCCCGGCATGATGAAGGTGCGGCCGACGTAGCGGTTCTTGATGAACCCCTCGCGGTACTTCACGCCGAGCACGTTGGCCACTTCCAGCGCGGCATCGCGCGAGGAGTCGGGAATCGGGATCACCGTGTCGATGTCGTGGTCCGGGCGCAGGCGCAGGATCTTCTCGCCGAGCTTCACGCCCATGCGCATGCGCGCCTTGTGCACGCTGACCTCGTCCATCATCGAGTCCGGCCGGGCGAAATACACGTATTCGAACACGCAGGGGCGGAACTCGGCGTTAGGCGCGACCACTTCCGCATGCAGCTCGCCGCTGGTGGTGACGACCACCGCTTCGCCGGGCAGCACGTCGCGCACGCGGGTGAAGCCGATCAGGTCGAGCGCGACCGATTCCGACGCGAGCGCGTATTCCGGCCCCTGCGCGGTGTCGCGGCGCCCCAGCACCAGCGGGCGAATGCCGTTCGGATCGCGGAATGCGACGAGGCCCAAGCCGAGCACCTGCGCGATCACCGCATAACCGCCCTTGCAGCGCCGGTGCACACCGGCGACCGCGGCGATCGCCGTCTGCGGGGTCAACGCGCGCTGCGCATCGAGCTCGTGCGCGAATACGTTGAGCAGGACCTCCGAGTCGGATTCGGTATTGATGTTGCGCCGATCCTGCTCGAACACCTCGCGGCGCAGCATATCGGTGTTGATCAGATTGCCGTTGTGCGCCAGCGCGATGCCGTACGGCGAATTGACGTAGAACGGCTGCGCCTCGTCGGAGCCCTCGGAGCCGGCGGTCGGATAACGGCAGTGACCGATGCCGACGCGGCCATGCAACCGGCTCATCGCGGCCTCGTCGAACACGTCCTTGACCAGGCCGTTGCCCTTGACCACACGGATCTTGCTGCCGTTGCTGGTGGCGATGCCGGCGGCGTCCTGGCCGCGGTGTTGCAGCACGCCGAGCCCGTCGTACAGGGCCGCCGCGACGTCGCTATGGCCGACGATGCCGATGATTCCGCACATGATTTTCTTTACCAAAGGTTCAAGCGAAACGGATTTTTTCTGCCAGCGCCGGCGGCAGTTGCAGGCGCAGCCATTCGGCGCCCGGCAGGAACAGCCGGACCAGTTCCGAGCCGCGCCAACCCGGCTCGGCCGGCAGCGTGGTCAGACCCAGCAACAGCAGCAGCAGCACATTCAAGGCCGCGCCACGGACCACGCCGAACAGCAGGCCGAGCATGCGGTCGGTACCGGACAGGCCGGTGCTGGCGATCAGGCGTCGCAGCAGCCAGAGCACGATACCGCCGGCGATCAGCACGACGATGAACACTGCCAGATGGCCGAGCACCAGACGCAGCGCCGGCGCTTCGATCTGCGTCGCGAACAGCCCCGCCACTTGGCCGCCGAAGCTGAACGACAACATGAAGGCGACCAGCCAGGACACCAGGGACCATACCTCGACCACCAACCCGCGCCATAAACCGATCAGCGCCGAGATCAGCAGCACAGCGGCCAGGGTCAGGTCGAGATAGCTCAAGGATGGCTCACCACCATGCCATCGAGCGCGAACTTCTGCTTCAGCGCGTTGCGCGTCGCTTCGGCACGCGCCTTCTCCATCTCCGGCCCGACGCGCACGCGGAACAGCACGCCGTTGTCGGTGCTCAGCCGGTCGACGAACGCCGGGAAACCGCCACCGCGCAGTTTGTCGCGCAGGGCGTTAGCATCCGCCTCGGCACGCAACGCGCTGACCTGCACGGCGTAGCCGGCGAGCTTGCTCGGCGCCACGGCAACGCTCGGCGCCGCGCCTTCCAGGGAAACGACCTGGGCGGCGATGTCGGGCGACTTCTGCCGCGCGGTGAGCAGGGCGTCCTCGGCCGCCGCGCGGCTCGCATATGGTCCGGCGCGCAGACGCCGGGCCGGCTTGCCGTCAATACTGACCGACTCCGCATACACGGCCAAACCGGCCGCACGCAGCCGCGCGGCCAGCGCATCGGCGTTCGCGGCGTTCGCGTAGGTGCCGAGATTGACGGCGAAACCGCTGGTCGGCGGTGTCGCCGCGGCGGGTGTCGGAGCGACCGGCGCGGGGTTAGCCGGCGCGGAGGTCGCTGCGGCCGGCTGAGCGACGGCCGGCGCGACCGCGGGCGGCAGTGCGGGTGCCGGCGCAGTGCTGGCGGCGGGTATCGCCGCGCTCAGTGCACTGTCCTCCGGGCGCACGTCGGCCGGCTTCTGGCTGGGCACATCCAAGGTCACGACGCGATCCGGATCGGCCGGCGTCTGCCCGGCCGCAGGTTCCTGCGCGCTTGGCGCAGGCAAGGTCAGCGGAATCTCGCGCGTTTGCAGCGGCTGGTTAGGCGCCTTCGGAATATCGAGCGGCACCGCGTCGGCGCGCGTGGCTGGCGGCGCCGGCCCATCCAGCACCATCGGCAGGAAAATCACCGCCAACGCCACCAGCACGGCGGCGCCGATCAATCGCTGTTTCAGGGCTGGTTCCATCACCGCGGACCGGGGCTGGCAGGGGGCGGCGAATTATAGTGTAGGAGCGGGCCATGCCCGCGACCGTGTATGCGCTGATCGGCGGCCCGGTTTGCTAAGCGTTCGGGCTCGCAGCCAACGCTGCCGCCACTGTATAGAACGAGCCGAACACGAGGATGCGATCATCCGGCGCAGCCATCACGCGCGTGGCTGCCAGTGCGGTCGGCACGTCCGCATACGAGGTCATGGCCGCCTGCGGCGCGCCTCGCGCCACGCGTTGTGCCAGCTCTGTGACCGGCAACGCGCGCGGGCCGGCATCCCGCAGTTCGGCCAGCGCCCAGACATCGATCCACGGCGCCAACGGCGCGACGATGTCTTCGATGGCCTTGTCCGCCAGCGCGGCGAACACCGCGAGATTGCGGCCAGCACGCGGCTGCATGCGCAACCAGTTGGCGAGCACCCTGGCCGCCTGCGGGTTGTGCGCGACGTCGACGATGATCACGGGCCGCTCGCCGATCCGCTGCAGTCGCCCGGGCACGCGCGCTGCGGCGACGCCATTGGCGAAAGCCGTGGCGGCGATCGGCAGGTTCGCGGCACGCAATGCGCAGATCGCCGCCGCGGCATTGGCCAGCTGGCAGGGCGCAACCAGGTGTTGGGGCGTCGGCAGTACGAGTTCACCGCCGGCGTCCTGATAATGCCAAGCGCCGTCGCCTGCCCCAGCGAATCGGAAATACCCGTCGAGTCGACGCAGCACAGCGCCAATTGCCTCGGCATGCTGCACGAGGCCGCGCGGCGGGTCGGCCTCGCCGATCACCGCGACGCGGCCGGCGCGGAAGATGCCGGCCTTCTCGCGCCCGATCGCCTCGCGATCCGGGCCGAGATAGTCCTGATGGTCGAGATCGACCGTAGTCACTACAGCGACATCGGCATCGACGAGATTCACCGCATCCAGCCGCCCGCCGAGGCCGACTTCGAGCACCGCGAGATCGAGCGCTTGAGCTTCGAAGATCAGCAAGGCCGCCAGCGTGCCGAACTCGAAATAGGTCAGGGCGATCTCACCGCGCGCGGCCTCGATGCGCTCGAACGCATCGATCAGTGCGGCATCTTCGACCTCGATGCCATGGATGCGTACCCGCTCGTTGTAGCGCAGCAAATGCGGCGAGGTGTAGCAGCCGACGCGCAGCCCGGCCGCGCGCGCGATCGCGTCACAGAACGCGACCGTCGAACCCTTGCCATTGGTTCCGCCGACGGTGATGACGCGGGGCGCTGGGCGGGTCAGGCCCAGCCGCGCCGCCACCGCGCGCACGCGATCGAGGCCGAGCGCGATCGTGCGCGGATGCACGGATTGCTGGTAGTCCAGCCATTGGTCGAGACTGCGAGGCGGCACGGGCGGCTCCGATACGGGCTGCGGATTATCCCGCAACGGCATTGGCGCGATCGCGCAATCCGCGCGTCGCGCTGGCACAAGCCGGTGCCCGGCGGGCTTCGTAAGCTTCGGGCGGATACGAAGGAGAGCTTTCGATGCGGCGTTGGAATGGCTGGGGCGACGACACGATCAGTGCGCAATTGAACGACGGCGCGCTGGATTTCCTGCGCGAGGCGGTCGGGCCAGGCACGGCACCACGGGATGCGACACTGGCCGCCGCACTGGCCGCAGTCGAGGCGCAGCCGTCGCGGCTGCCGGCGCATCCGCAGGTCACGACAGCCGCCGAGGACCGGCTGCGCGCCAGCTTCGGACAGAGTCTGGGCGACTGGCTGCGACTGCGCTTCGGCCAGTTCGGCCGGGTGACCGATGGCGTGGCCTATCCCGAGTCGACCGACGAGGTGCGCACGCTGCTCGACTGGGCGGCCGAGGTCGGCGCCGTGGTGCTGCCTTGCGGCGGCGCGACGTCCGTCGTCGGTCATCTGACCCCGGCCGGTGAACGGCCGGTGCTGACGCTGATGCTCGGCCGGCTGCGCGCGTTGCGCCATCTCGATCCGGTCGCGCAACTGGCAACGTTCGAAGCCGGCGTCATCGGTCCCGATCTCGAAGCGCAACTACGCGCGCACGGCTACACGCTCGGCCACTTCCCGCAGAGCTTCGAGTATTCGTCGCTCGGTGGCTGGGTGGTCACGCGCTCGTCCGGCCAGCAATCGGCGCGCTACGGCCGCATCGAGGCGCTGTTCGCCGGCGGCGTGCTGGAAACCCCGACCGGGCGGCTGACGATCCCCACCCTGCCCGCTTCAGCGGCGGGCCCGGACCTGCGCGAACTCGTGCTCGGCAGCGAAGGCCGCCTCGGCGTGCTGACCGAGGCGACGGTGCGGGTCAGCCGGCTGCCGGAATGCGAGCGCTTCGTCGGCGTGTTTCTGCCCGACTGGGCGCGCGGCGAGGCCGCGGTGCGCGCGCTGGCGCAGGCGCGGCTCGGGCTGTCGATGCTGCGCTTGTCGAATCCAGTGGAAACCCTGACCACGCTTCGCCTCGCCGGGCACGCCAGCGCGATCGGTCATCTCGAACGTTATCTGCGGCTGCGCGGCTGCGGTGAGGGCAAGGTGCTGCTGATGCTCGGCTTCACCGGCAGCAGCGCGCAGGTGCGGGCCATGCGCGCCCAGGCGCGGGCGATCCTGCGTGCGCATGGCGGCGTGTCGACCGGCACCATCCTCGGCAAGCGTTGGCAGGCGAACCGCTATCGCGGCGTCTATTTGCGCAATGCGCTGTGGGACGCCGGCTATGCGGTCGACACGATGGAAACCGCGGTCGATTGGCCGCGCGTCGCGACGATGATGCACGGCATCGAACAGGCCGGCCGCGACGCACTGGCGGCATTCGGCGAGCGCTGCCATGCCTACACGCATCTCTCGCACGTGTATCCGCAGGGCTCGAGCGTGTATTCGACGTTCGTGTTCCGCATCGGCCCCGACTTCGACAGCAGCTGGGCACGCTGGACGGCGCTCAAGCGCGCGGTCAGCACGGCGATCGTCAGCCACGGCGGCACGATCAGCCACCAACATGGCGTCGGCAAGGACCACGCGCCCTATCTCGCCGCGGAAAAGTCCGCGCGCGGCGTTGAGGCCCTGCGCGCGCTGGTCGCGCATTTCGACCCGCAGGGCGTGATGGACGCCGGCAATCTGCTGCCGCAAACGCAACCATGAAGCGCGCCGAGACGCTGGCCGCGCTGCGCGCGGCCGATGCCTTCGACGTGTTGGTGATCGGCGGCGGCATCGCCGGCGCCGGCATCGCGCTGGAGGCGGCACGCGCCGGTGCCAAGGTCGCCCTGGTCGAGGCACGCGATTTCGCCAGCGGCACATCGTCGCGTTCGTCGAAGCTGGTGCATGGGGGCCTGCGCTACCTCGCCCAGGCGCAGTTCGGCCTGACCCGCGAGTCGGTACGCGAGCGCGATGCGCTGCTGCGCGATGCGGCCGGCCTCGTGCAGCCGCTGCGCTTCCTGCTGCCGGTACGCCGCGGCGGTCGCAATGGCCGCGCCAAGCTCGGCGTCGGTCTGTTCCTGTACGACCAGTTCGCCGGCCGCCGGACGCGGCGCTGGCACGCCGCGGATGAATTGCTCGGCGCGGCGCCTGGGCTCGACCCGCAGGGTCTCGACGGCGGCTGGTCCTATCTCGATGCGCAGACCGACGATGCGCGGCTGGTGCTACGCGTGCTCACCGAGGCGCGCCGACTCAGCGCGCTCACGCTGAATCACGCCAAAGTCGAAGGGTTGACGCGCAATCCGCTTGGCGTCGACGGCGCGCGAGTGCGCGATCAGATCAGCGGATCGGCATTCACCCTCAAGGCGCGGGTCGTCGTGAACGCGACCGGCGTCTGGGCCGATCAGGTGCGCGCGAATCTCGATCGTGCCCCGCTGCTCAGGCCGCTGCGTGGCAGCCATCTGCTGCTGCCCGCATGGCGGCTGCCGCTGGCGCAGGCGATCGGGCTGTTCCATCCGGACGACGGCCGGCCGGTATTCGCGCTGCCGTGGGAAGGCCGCACCCTGGTCGGCACCACCGACCTCGATCACGACGCCGGTCTCGACCAAGAGCCCGGCATCAGCGCGGGCGAGCTCGACTATCTATTGCGCGCGCTGCAGGCCGCGTTCCCGGCGTTCGGCCTCAGCGCCGCCGACGTGCTGTCGACCTGGTCCGGCGTGCGCCCGGTGGTATCGTCTGGCCGCGCCGTCGATCCGTCGAAGGAGGCGCGCGAGCATCTGATCACCTTGGAAGACGGGCTGATCACCGTCACCGGCGGCAAGCTGACGACGTTCCGTTCGACCGCGTTGCAAGCACTGCGCCTCGCGCAAAGCCGTGTGCCGGCGCTGCGTCAACTCGATGGCACCGCGCCGGTGTTCACGCCGATCGAGCACCAGTCGCGCTTGCGGACATTGGCACCGGAATTGCGTGCGCGCCTGACTGCGCGCTATGGCAGCGACGCCGCGGCGGTCGTGGGCGGCGCCGCGCCCGACGAGCTTGCGCCGCTGTGCGGCACGCCGACCGTATTCGCCGAGTTGCGCTGGGCCTGTCGCGCTGAAGGCGTCGAGCAGCTCGATGACCTGCTACTGCGTCGCACGCGCCTCGGCCTGTTGCTGCGCGATGGCGCAGCGCAACTGCTGCCGCGGATCCAGCCCCTGGCGTCGCAGGAACTCGGCTGGGACGACGCGCGCTGGCAGGCCGAATGTGCGCGCTATCGCGAACTGATCGCACGCTGCTATGGCGTGCCGGGAGCCAGGCCATGAGCGCCGAACTGCTGCTGGCGATCGACTGCGGCACGCAAAGCGTGCGCGCGCTGCTGGTCGACTTGACCGGCCAGATCCTGACGAAGGCGCAGCAACCGCTCAACGACTACGTCAGCCTGGAAGAAGGCTGGCACGAGCACGATGCGACCACGCTATGGCACGCCGCCGCCGCGGTATGCCGGCGCCTGGCGACCGAACAGCCGCAGTCCGTCGCACGCGTCAAAGGCGTCGTCGTCACCACGCAGCGCGGCACGCTGGTCCCGGTGGATCGCTGCGGCCAACCGCTGCGCCGATTCATCACCTGGCTCGATCAGCGTCGCGCCAGCCGAACCCGCCCGATGAACCCATTGTGGTCACTAGCGTTTCGCGCGGCTGGGGTGCATCGCACGATCGATTATTTCTGCCGCGAGGCCGAGCTGAACTGGCTTGCCGAACACGAGCCGCACGTGCTCGAACGCACGCACAAGGTGCTGCTGGTCTCCGGCTGGCTGCATTACTGCCTAACCGGGCGTTACGTCGACTCGATCGGCAGCCAGGTCGGCTATCTGCCGTTCGATTTCA
>Ga0196963_10001662_pt1 | contig 14491 bp, 13 predicted proteins | sample S1_5metaG_FD_148600 | JGI IMG/M metagenome (GOLD analysis project Ga0196963, IMG submission 148600) | Soil microbial communities from Anza Borrego desert, Southern California, United States - S1_5 | ecosystem: Environmental > Terrestrial > Soil > Desert | place: USA: California | collected... | reverse complement strand
TCGATGGCGCGCTGATTTTCCAGCTCTCGTGCTCGATTTGCCAGCACCAGCCTGCGTCCATTGTTTCACAGACGGTATATGGCTTAATGGGCTCATTCGTCCGGGGCCATCCGCCGATAACAGCGCGGTCGCAGAAGAGGGAGTCCGAGTAGCTGATGAACGGCTCCTGCAACGCCTTGCCGAGCAGCTCGGAACGGAAACCGGAAGCATCCACATACAGATCGGCGGTCAGACGCTCGCCTTTTTCGGTGATTAAAGCAGCGATCCCTTGCGGCCCTTTCTCGGCAGTAACGGTGGCATCAACAATCTTAACGCCCAAAGTGCGGCAGACGCTTTCCAGCCATCCAACCAGCTTCACGTTCTCGATATGAAAGGCGTGGTTGTTGTGGAAAAGCGGTGTTCCGTCTGGTTTGCGGGGGAACGCTTTATCCTGCGATATGAATGCGGATACCGGCCCTGCGCAAAGGCAATCCTGCCCGAAGTAAAAGCCGTTATTACGCGAGAGTTCGGGCATCCGCTGCTGGAACTCGTAAGCGAAGGTGTAATAAAATTCAGGCCGCGGCCCCCAGATGAACTTAATGCCGAGCTTCCAGGTGGGCTCAGCCATTTGGTAAAATTGCTGAGGCTTCAGCTTGAGGTATTCGAAGAAATGCTTCGGGAACGCAACGGTGGTTCCCTCCCCCACCCCAATGATGCCAAGGTCAGGGCTGCGAACGACGGTGACCTCGAGTTGCGGCAACTTGCGCTTGAGAGTGAGCGCCGCCATCAACCCTGCGCTGCCTGCACCAAGCACCAAAACATTTTGGATGGGCATGCCGCAAAGTTATTCCAAAGAAATGCGCCTTCTCAATGGAAAAGCGCGCAGGAAGGAGTTCTGTTGAAAATGGTGCCGATGGAGGGGGTCGAACCCACACGACCTCACGGTCACAGGATTTTGAGTCCAGCGCGTCTGCCAATTCCGCCACATCGGCCTCTGACAACTGGCGAACCAGTTGCGCGGCCAGGCATAGCCGCTAACGAGGTTGTGGAAAGTAGTGCAACGCGTACCGGGGGTCAAGGTTGCTTTCTGCCAAACCCCTGCGCTTCTTGCCGCCGGTCCACTGCGGAGCTAACGTTGCGGCATGGGAATTCAAGCGGTGAATGCGCCTTCCGCTCCGAAGCCGGTGGGGCCTTACAGTCATGCAGTGCGGGTTGAGAATCTCATCTTCCTCTCCGGGCAAATACCTCTGGATCCTGCCACCGGAAAACTCGTGCCCGGCGACATTAAAGCGCAAACCCAGCGGGTGTTGGAGAACATTCGCCTCGTGCTGGAGAGCCAGGGACGCACACCTATGGACGTTGTGAAGACAACGGTGTTCCTCACGAACCTCGGAGATTTCGCGGCAATGAATGAGGTGTATGCCGCGTTTTTCCACAACCATCATCCGGCGCGGTCCACGATCCAAGTGTCCGCTTTGCCCGCTGGGGCGAATGTGGAAATTGAAGTTGTGGCGCACCTTGGGCCGCGTTAAGAACGCGCTTTCGGGCGGGGGGCTTCGGTTAAGAGCGCGGCAAGGGTGTGAAGAACACCTGAGTGCAGAATATCTTCACTAGACCCGTGCGATCTTTCTCTGGATGGCAACTCACCCCGAGGCATTGGGGGTCTGTGCGTAGAATGTTCGCGCGGTGGCCGGGTGAGTTCATCCAATTCTTGACGAGGTTTGCCGCAAAGCCGGCGTAGGTATGCGGTTGGATCGCCTCCCCTTCAGGCGTGTAGCTGAGCACTTTTTTACCTTGCTCTTCGCGAACGTAAAAGCCGCGTCCACTCTCGTAATCGCGCCCGAATACCACCGCGACATTTTCCGCTAGATAACGGAAGTTCAATCCAGCCGCTTTGGCTCGATCGCCAAGCGTGCGGAAGCGGGGGTTCTCCGGGTTATCGTGCGAAATCGTTCCACGAGTGTTCATGATGCGCGATTGGATCGCTGCCGCCGCGGCTGCTCCTTGATGATATTTGAGCAGCGGCAACCCGGCTTTCTCCCGCTCGGCGTTTGTGGCGTGGAAAACGGCGGCGTTCAGAAGGTTGGTGTCAATTTTCGTGAGGTTGATGCGCGCTTGCGCGGCGGGCGCCTGCTGGAATGTCGCCCATGTGACCTCCGCTTGCTGAACCGCAGCTTGAAGCGCATTCCCCAAAGCGAGCGCAAGAACGCAAATCACGAGACGCATGCGTAACCCCATGCCTTAAGTGTGACATACACGACCGCGAGGAGCCAGCGCGCTCGCGCATGAGGGGACGGCGAGCGTTCTTATCCGGCGCAGCAAGCGGTCTCACGCAAAGTCGGCAGCGGCTTAAACTCTGCACCACTTGCCAACTTCGGGGGGAGGCAACGGTCCTTCGCCAGGCAGTCGGTGTGCTTTACGCCAAGGTGAAGAAATAAAGACGCGCCGTCTGAGATGGCGGTTGTGATCGGGAATTGGGAGATAAACGGCGCCTCATGCTCCACTTCCACCTCTAAAGCATCGTCCTGAATGATGCTCCTGGACTTCTCCAGGATGCCGAGCAGCTTGCCTGCGGTCAGCCGATGATCGGTGTCGTCCTGGAACCAGGTTTGCAGCCGGCAAATGGAATCGGTGCGCGCTGTGCCCCCGCAATCGATGAACTTCTTGTCCACCTGCGCCACCTCTGTGACATGCGCGTGGGGCGGAATTTTCGAGCCGGTGGGGAGCACGAAGCGGAGTTCGAGCGCGTGATGCTGAACCAGCAGTTCTTTCAATTCTTGAAGCTTCATTGAGTGCAATGGCGGCCCACGGACGCGGAACCGCTGGAGGCAAGATGCCCCGCAAGAACATATTCGTAAATGCGCATACGTTTGAGGGCGCCTGGCTGACTTGTAGGACGCCTTGAGCGCTCGACAGTCGCGGTGCCTTCCGCTGAAATGCAGCCGCTAAGCGTGCCACACAACATCGATCTCATCCTAACTTTAACCGGCGGGTTAACCGCCGCGCTCTTGCTTGGGTTTATTACCCAGAAGCTCAAGTTGTCTCCGATCGTCGGCTATTTGCTGGCCGGGATCATCGTTGGACCGCACTCGCCGGGGTTTGTCGCGGATCCAGATATCGCGAGCCAAAGCGCTGAGATTGGCGTGATCCTGTTGATGTTCGGGGTCGGGCTGCATTTCCATCTGAAGGATCTCATGGCGGTGCGGAACATCGCCGTGCCGGGAGCGATTGGCCAGATTGCGGCTGCCACTGTGATGGGAGCCTTGGCCACCAAGCTGTTCGGCTGGTCGTGGGCGGCAGGGATCGTTTTCGGAATGGCCATTTCGGTGGCGAGCACCGTGGTGCTCACGCGCGTTCTCTCTGATAACCGCGATCTGCACACGCCCACAGGGCACAGCGCGATTGGTTGGCTCATTGTTGAAGACCTCTTCACGATCGTGGTTCTGGTGCTTTTACCGGCGATCTTCGGCGGCGCTGGTCACAACGGAGGCGCCCACACGGCGGCTGCGGGCGGCGAAAGTTCCCTCTGGGGCACACTCGGTGTGGCTATGCTGAAGCTGGGGGCGCTCATTCTTTTCACGTTCACTATCGGCCAAAAGTTCATCCCAAAGTTCCTGGGTTACGTCGCGCGGACCGGCTCAAGGGAATTGTTCACCCTCGCGGTGCTGGTGCTTGCGCTGGGCATCGCGGTGGGCGCGGCCAAGTTCTTCGGGGCCTCGATGGCGCTCGGCGCGTTCCTTGCCGGGATGATCGTGGGGCAATCCGACTTCAGCGCCAGGGCGGCATCCGACGCGTTGCCGATGCGGGATGCGTTCGCGGTGCTCTTCTTTGTTTCGGTGGGGATGCTCTTCGATCCCGGCGCGGTGCGGGAGGGGTGGCCGTTGATGCTGGTGACGCTCGCGATCGTGTTGGTTGGCAAACCGCTGGCGGCGGTTCTGGTAGTTCTGGCTTTAAAGAAGCCGTTGCGGCTGGCGCTGTCGATCGCGGTGGCGCTCGGGCAAATTGGGGAGTTCTCGTTCATTCTGGCGACGCTCGCCATCTCGATGAAGATCATGCCAGGGGAAGCGATGAACGCGCTGGTGGTGGCGTCGATTGTATCGATCACGCTAAACCCAATGCTTTACCACAGCGTGGAGCCGATGGTGCGCTGGCTCGAGGCCAGGAATATCGTGAAGGCTCCCGAGTTTGTGGCCCCACCACCAGGGGCGTTTCAAAAAGACCCGACCAAAGACTTGGTGATCGTCATCGGCTACGGGCCAGTCGGGCGAACGGTCAGCCGCATTCTCGCGGACAACAGTATCCAGCCCATCGTCATTGAACTGAACATCGACACCGTTCTGGCCCTGAACGTCCAGGGATTGCAGACCATCTACGGTGACGCAACGAACCCGGAGATTCTGCGCAGCGCGAGGATTGCCGAAGCCGCAGGCCTGATCCTTTCCACGTCCACACCCGAGGCTAAGAACATCATTAAGACCGCTCGTGAGTTGAACCCAAAGGTCCGCATTCTGACGCGCTCAACGTACCTCGCGGAAACGGACGAGCTGAGAAAAGCCGGGGCCGATGGTATTTTCTCGAGCGAAGGCGAAGTGGCGCTTTCCATGGCCGATTTCCTCATGGCCGAAATGGGCGCCACGGACGAACAAATCGACCGGGAGCGTGAACGCGTGCGCAAGGATCTGTTTCAGACCGATCATGCCGCGGAGAGGGACATAGATTCGCAAACACCCGCGAAAAAGAGCTGAGGCAGGACTCCTGCCGGCGTGGGATAGGGGGGCAACCTTGCCCCCGCCCAACGAATGCAAGCTTACGGATAGAACGCGCGGTAGAAACGGCGCGACTCGTTGACGGGAGTTCCATCTGTCGTCACATACGGGCTGAGCGTGGGTGTCGGCTTCTCCAACTGAACCCAGTTCACAAGATCCTTCGAATGCTCAATCGTGAGTTGAAGGGTCGGAGTGTTCGTCAGGGTCAATGTGACTGTGCCATTGGCGGCGCGGGAAATGGGTCCGAACTCAAGCCGGCCAACCAGGGGCGCAGCGGCTGGCGGTGTGACAGCGTTCGATTCGAGTGTGACGGCCGTTTGGGAGTACAACCTGCCGTTCACCGAAGCGCCGGTTTTGAAGATAATCCCCGCCTGGGCAAGGACAATGCCTTCGAAATGGGCTTGTGTGCCGACCTGCACGCCCACCCCGCCGGACACTTGCCAGAAAACATTCTTCGCCTGAGCCCCACCGCTAAGGATCACGGATTTAGACGCGGCCATGGTGACACTTCCAGCAATCTGGAAGATCCAGACATCGTTTGGCCCGCCCGCAAGGGTGACGTTGTCCGTAATGTTCACGCCGGTTCCCCATTTATAGAGCCCTGGGGTGAGCGTGAGCCCGCCAATATTCCCGGCCCCGCGCTCCGTGAAGTCAGGCGTGGTTCGCCCTGCGGCGTCGGTGAAGGCGGTTTCCATATCGCTGACGGCAGTGGTCAAAAGCGCGGGAGTCGGAGCCGAGTAGTTGGGCGCGTAAACTTTCCCGACCACTTGGGGCGAGGTCGAGAAGCGAGTGCTGCTATCCATAATAAGCGAGAAGCCCGTGATGGCGGTCGAGCCGATGGGGCTCACGCCGATGTCGCCTTTGATGGCGGAGCTTGGGACTGTGCTGATGCCGGATTTGGCCAGGACGGTGAAGTTGCCAGCGCTGCGAAGGTTCACAGGAAGCTGCGCGGCAGAGACGGACACCTGGGCGAGGAGCAGAGCGCTCAGAAGGCCGCAGATCGGCGATTTAAGGGCGTTGAGGAGGAGATTGTCGGATGTGTATTTTTTCAAGGCTCATAGGTTACCTCACATGAGGCAGCCGGTGTATGGGGTGTAACCCCACCAAAAAAACGCCAGGCTGCGGGTTTAAGTGGACAAGAAGGCATTGGAGGCGAAGATGGGATGATCAGACCGACTCCCCCTGACAAAAAGCAACCTCCTCCATCGTTGAAGGCGAGACATCATCGCCCCGGGGGATTCCGCGGCCGCCATGCGGCAGAAATTTCGGATCTCAAAAGCAAGGTGAGGCAGGAGTCCGCCGCGCGGCGGAAAACAGAGACGAAGCTCAAAAGGAGCGAGCGGTTTCACGCAGCATCCCTGAAAGAGTCGGCACGCTTGCAGGAGCAACTGCGCCGCCTGTCCCACCAAATATTGTTCGCTCAGGAAGAGGAGCGGAAGAGGATCAGCCGGGAGTTGCACGATGAAGTAACCGGCACATTGACGGGAATAAAGCTTGAGCTGAACGCCCTGGAAGCGAAGGCAGCCGGCAACCAGGATGTGAAGGAGAAGATCGCGCGCACTCAGCAGCGTGTGCAGGAAGCGGTTGAGACCATCCACCGTTTTGCGCGAGAGCTGCGGCCCGCAACATTAGATGACCTGGGGCTGATCCCAGCGCTCCATTCCTTCTGCAAAGCTCTTTCCAAAGAGACGGGCCTCCAGATTCAGCTGAGCGCTTTTCGCGCGGTCGAGGAGCTGGACGATGCCCGTAAAACAGCCCTTTATCGCATAACCCAGGAGGCGCTTGGCAACGTGGCGAAACACGCGCAAGCAGCGAAGGTGAGCGTGACGCTCTCGCACCAGGGGGCGGAGGTGAGGCTAAGCATTGAGGATGATGGCAAAGGTTTTCAACCTGCCCGCCATTTGGGAACCAAGACGCCGCGCCGGCTCGGCCTGCTGGGGATGCGCGAGCGCGCTGAAATGGTGGGAGGATCCTTCACGGTCACGTCTGCTCCAGGGAGTGGCACATCCATTGTCACGGTCATCCCTAGCGGGCGCGTTCGTCCAAAAAATGCAGACGAGGCAATGCCGCGAGGCAACGGGCAGTGATAACACCAGTGACGATTCTTCTGGTCGAGGATCATGAAGTGGTGCGTGAGGGGCTGCGTCGATTGTTGGAGGAGGAAGAAGGCTTTCAGCTCATCGGTGAAGCGGCGAATGGACGCGCAGCCGTTAAATTGGCAGGGAAGCTCCGGCCGAGGGTTGTCGTGATGGATCTGGCCATGCCGCTGCTGAACGGGTTGGAAGCCACCCGGCAGATTCTGAAAATCGCGCCGGAAACGAAGGTGATCATTCTCTCCGCCTATGACGATGCCGCATACATTGACGCTGTAGAGGCAGCCGGGGCTGCGGGGTACCTGGTGAAGCAGAGGGCGTTCAAGATCCTGGCCAACGCCATTCGGGCAATAATGTCCGGCGTGACGTTCTTTTGCCCACACACGACCAAGGAGAAGCGAGGCGCTGCTGTGCGCGAAGCAGCGCCGTTGCTAACGTCCCGGGAAACAGAAGTTCTGCAGCTCATCGCTGAAGGCCACATGAACAAGGAAATCGCGAGTGAGCTTGGGATCAGCATCAAGACGGTGGAGAAACACCGGCAGGCGCTTATGAACAAATTGGACATCCATGAGTCCGCAGGTTTAACCCGCTACGCGATTAACACCGGAATCATCGAAAGCAGCGTCCGGCTGAATATTGTGTAGAGCTTCGCAGATTACATAATGCCTCGGACAATTCGACGTTGCTGGACATGACGCGGAGGGGGAGGTAAAGTTTTCGTCCACTCGAGGCGGAAGGGTGGCTGAGTGGTTTAAGGCACCTGACTCGAAATCAGGCGTAGTCGAAAGGCTATCGTGAGTTCGAATCTCACCCCTTCCGCCAACTCCTTTTCTTCCTCCCTCCCCGCTTTAGTGGCACTCAAGACAGAAGGGCCACAAAAGAGCACAAAGATCACAAACTAAAAAAACCCGGGAGGGGGACATTGGCAGCCGAAAGGAGGGCTCCCGATCAAGAAGAGAGCCAGCGGCTGGATGCGGCGTTCTTGCACCGGGCGGACGCTCTCCTTATGCTGCGGTCCGCATGGCTTTCGAAGTGGATATGCGTGTGATTGTTCAGCATTGCGACTCGAAGCTTTATTACGCGGGGCCCAACAACTGGGCGGCGGAGGCCTCGAAGGCCATGGATTTCGTGAACTCGCAGCGCGCGGCGCAGTTCATCGGGCAAAGCCAAATGCCGGATGTGCAAATCCTGCTGCACACGCCAGAAGAGAGCCGCGAGGTGCTGATCAAGCAGTTCCGCCGCAAACCGCCTCGGGCTAAAAACCGCAGGCAAACCGCTTAAGATTCATTCTTTCCGGCTGCGGGGCCATGACCTACGTTGGCGGCGATGCGCCGATTGGATCGGTATTTACTTCGTGAGCTGTGCATTCCGCTGGGTTATTGCCTGGGCGGGTTCCTCGTTTTTTGGCTCTCATTCGACCTCTTTGACCAGCTTGGCAAACTCCAGGAACAACGCCGGACGTTGGGTGAAATCGCGCAGATTTACCTCTACAAGCTGCCTGAACTGATCGCGTTCATCATACCGATCGCTCTCCTGCTGGCCATGCTCTATGGTTTGAGCAACCACGCCCGGCATAACGAGATTGTGGCCATGCGCAACGCGGGGCTCAGCATCTGGCGCATCACCTTGCCATATGTGGCGGTGGGGCTGGTCTTCAGCGGGGTCGTGTTCTGGTTAAATGAATGGGCAGCCCCCATCGCCGCGGAGCGAAACGAGGCGATCACCGCGAGCGCTGGCAGCAGCACGAACGCAGGCTGGCGCAAGCAGGTGCATTTTCAATACGCGCAGGAGGGGCGTTATTGGACAATCCAGGCTTTCAATCTGGGCACCGGTGAGATGCAGGGCCCCCAAGTCGATTGGAAGAGCGCGGATGGGGCGCGTCATCGGCTCTTTGCGCAACGCGCGCTTTACCGCAACGGCCATTGGGTCTTTGAGCATGTGCAAAAGCTGGAATATCCTCCAGGAGAGGAGTTCAACGTGGCGGCGTCACGCACCAATCTGTTCATCTCCCCTTTTGCGGAAAGCCCGCAAGCTATCGAGACGCAGTTGAAATTCGCCGACCTCAGCGCGGTCAAAGCAGCGAAACGCGCGCACTTTTCTTTGGGTGAACTGAAGCACTTGCGCAGCGCGCGGAACTTGAAGCCGCACGAACGGACGATTCTCGACACGCAATTCCACGCGCGACTGGCGGGTCCATGGACTTGCCTGGTGGTGGCGCTGGTGGCCATGCCGATCGCCTCCACGTCGAACAGGCGCAATGCAATGGTCGGAGTGGCCAGCAGCATCGGGATCTGCTTTCTGTATTTCATCCTGATGCGCTTTGGGTTGGCCTTAAGCACGAGCGGGGTGCTGCCACCCTGGGTGGGGCCGTGGGCGCCAAATCTGATTTTTGGCCTCGGGGGGCTTTCGTTAACGGCAGCGGCGCGATGAGCGAGAAGGCCGATCCAGAAGCCAGCAAGCCGAGCGATGTTGAACGCCGGCTCGCGCGCCTCGAGTTGCTTTATCACGTCAGCAACGTGGTTCACTCCACACTGGAGCCGACAGAAGCGTTTGAGTTGATGCTGCGCGAGGCGCGCCGGCTTCTCCATGCGAGCAGCGGGTCGATCGTATTGCTCAATCCCACCACCGGATTTCTCGAAATCGAAGCTTCCCATGGGCTTTCCGAAGAAGGACAGCGACTGAAGCTTCGCCTTGGCGAAGGGATCACCGGGTGGGTGGCGAAGCACGGGAAGCCCGCCCGTGTGGGTGATGTGCAGCAGGATCCGCGATACGTTCCCGCGCGGGATAATGTCCGGTCGGAACTGGCCGTTCCGCTGGAGGTGAACGGCGAGTTGCGCGGCGCGATTAATGTCGATTCCGAGGAGCCAAACGCCTTTAGCGCCGACGATGAGCAATTGCTCCGGGATCTCGCGCAACTGGCCGCAACGGTCGTGCGCAACACCTGGCTCTATGACCAGGTGCGCCATAAAGCCAAGCTGCTCGAAGCGTTGGTGAGCGTCAGCCAGAGCATCAGCTCGGCCCTGAACCTGGATGAGGCCTTGCAGGCGATCACGCGCGAAGCCTGTGGGCTGATGGGCGGCAAAATGGCTTCCGTTCTCCTGCTGGATAAAACTCAGGAGCACTTAATTCTGCGCGCGAGCCATGGGGCCGGTGAGGTTTACATTGCTAAACCAGACCTGCTGGTGGCGGACTCTTTAGTGGGCACGGTAGTGCGGCGGAAAAAGCCTATCCAGGTGCAGAACGTGCAAATCTCCAGCCGTTATCAGAGTGTGGAGATTGCGCGGCAGGAGGGTTTGGTCTCCCTGTTGAGCGTGCCATTGATGTTCAGGGAACAACCCCTCGGCGCTTTGTGCGTTTACACTGGCGAGATGCACAGCTTCTCGAACGAGGAGGTGCGGATTCTCTCAGCCCTCGCGGAACTCTCAGGCATTGCGATTGAGAAAGCCCGTTTGCACGACCAGATCCTTCATGTGGAAGAGCAGCTGCGCCAAAGCGAGAAGCTCTCAGCGGTCGGATTGCTGGCGGCGGAAATCGCTCACGAGATTCGCAATCCGCTCACGGTGATGAAGATGCTTTATCACTCCTTGAACCTGCGCTTTGCGGAGAGCGATCCGCGTGCGCGCGACGCGCGGATGATCGCGGAAAAGATGGATCACTTGAACAAGATCGTCGATCAAGCGCTCGCGCTCGCGCGCAATGCCGATCCTGATTTCCGCGACGTGCAGGTGGTGCAATTGCTGGAGGAGCTTGGGTTGCTCCTGCGCCACAAGCTGCGCCAACAATCCATCTCGCTGACGGTGGACTTTGAAATGGACCTCCCGCTGGTGAGGGCCGATGCGGGTCAATTGAGCCAGGCTTTCCTGAATGTCGCTCTTAACGCCATTGAAGCGATGCCAGAAGGAGGAGCGCTGACGCTGCGCACATTCCGCAAGGTCGTGGAAGGAGATTGGGTCGTTGTGGAGATTCAGGATAGCGGGCACGGCATGAGCGCCGAGCAGCGCGAGCGGGTCTTTTCATCGCTTCTCTCCACGACGAAAAAATCGGGCACCGGTTTAGGCCTGGCGATTGTGCAGAGGATCGCGGAGACCCATCGGGGCAGGTTGGAAGTGCGTTCCGAGCAAAGCAAGGGCACGACCATTGGCATCATTTTGCCTGCGCTTTCCCCCGAAGAATCGAAGTAGGACTCACCCCGCTTGGCGAGCGCTCCGACAGGCGCTACCAATCGATCGGGTATGTGGATGACTCTCTCTGACGATCTCGAGATTCTCGGGCAAGCATTGGTCGCGCTGGTTCTCGGCGGCATTATAGGTTTCGAGCGAGAACGAGCGGGGAAGGCCGCGGGCATTCGCACTCACATGCTGATATGCATCAGCACCACTTTATTCGTGCGCACCGGCGAAATCCTGATGGCATGGCGAATGAAGAACACAGGGATGGACGTCATCAACAGCGATCCCGTGCGCATTCTGGAAGCTATTGTCACAGGCATCGCTTTCATTGGGGCGGGGACTGTTTTTCGCGACCGCGCGCGCAACGCCTCCTACGGCCTCACCACGGCGGCATCAATGTTATGCGTGGTGCCGATTGGCGCCTCGGTGGCGGTTCATCGTTATGCACTGGCCATCGGCATCATGGTCATCGCCTGGATCGTGCTCCGCGTCTTCGGGCAAATGGAGCACAAGCTCGGCTTGTCCAAGCAACCGCCGCAGGTCGTGGAAGAGAACGCTGACCGTTGACGGTTAGCGGCTGATCGCGAACAGGTGCTTCTCGCCGCGAATGAAGATCATTCCACTGGAAACAGCGATCGATGCCTGGCAGCGCTCGCCAATGGAGTTGCGCGCAAGGAGCTTGAACTCAGGCGCGGCGGCAATCACAGCGCTCTCACCTTCTTCGGACAGGAAGTAAATTCTGCCTTCCGCCAGGACGGGTGAAGCGGAGTGGTTCCCACCGATGCGCTCCTGCCAAACGATTTCCCCAGTGTCCCCTTTCAAGCATTGGGCCACACCGCCCTCCGTAATGCTGTAAAGGTGCGGGTCGGCGTAAACGAAGGATGGCATGGAGGGGACGGCTTTGCGCTGTTCCCAGGCGATATGAGTTTGGGTTACATCGCCGCTGCCGCCCGCCTTAATGGCGCGGATGGTCGACTTTTCGAAACCAGACGCTGTGTAGATGAGATTGCTGCTGGCCACTGGAGATGGAACCACACCCTCCCCCTGGCTGAAGGCCGACCAGATCCGATTGCCCGTTCGGGGGTCAAACGCCTGAACCACATCCCCGGCGGCGCTGATAATCTGCCAGACCTCTTTGGACTTAAAGAGAATTGGGCTGACATGAGCAATCCGCGACATGCCGCGCGAGGCCTTCCACCGCTGAGTGCCCGTCTTAAGGTCAAGAGCGAGGACGAAGGATTGGTCCCACGGTTTTTGCCACCCAACTCTCTTATCCTCACCCTGGCTGCTGCCGTCGTAGGGCATGATGAGCAGGTCATTCCAAAGCATGGGCGAGGCGCCAAGGCCATGTTGGCTATAGAACTTCACGTCGCGATTGGTCCATCGGACCTTGCCGCTGAAATCCAATGCGACCACGCTCCCATCGCCGAAAACCGCAAAGACGCTCTCTCCGTCGGTCGCTGGTGTGGGGGTGGCATAGGAGTTTTTTCCCTCCTTCCGGAGCGGCACCTGCTCGAACACCTCTTTATCCCAGATGATTTTGCCCGAAGGCCTGTCGATGCAAATGACGTGGCATTTGGTTCCCCCGTCTGTCGCGCTCGTGACAAAGATGTGGTCCCCCCAGACGACAGGCGAAGACCACCCTTGGCCCGGAATAGCTGTTTTCCATTTGATGGCGTTGGTGGGGCTCCAATGGAGCGGGACGCTCATCTCCGTCGAAATGCCCTGCCGGGTGGGCCCCCTGAACGAGGGCCAATTCTCCGCAAACATTGGGACTGCGCAGAGTAAGGCAATGACAAAGGAGAACAGCTTGGCCATGGCACCGTTGTTCCTCGAAACGCCCGCCAAGTCAACCCGACTCATGAGCGGAAGGCCTTATTGGTGAGTGGCGCCAGAGGAAATCAGGTTTGACTTGAGCGCTGTAACTTCGATAATGGGTAACACCGAAGGACCTATGGCTAAACTTGTTGTACTCAGCGAAGGACACGGCGGGCGGACTCAGGAGATTGTCGCGGACAAGCCCACCACCGTCGGCCGTTTGGAGGACAACACTTTTCATTTGGCCGAAGGCTCCATCTCAAGCCATCATGCTGAGATTTTTCTGCGGGGCAGCGACGTTGTCGTTAAGGACCTTAACTCCACCAACGGCACTTACATCAACGGTGAGAAAATCACTGAGGGTGTGCTAAAGCCCGGGCAAATTCTCCGGCTCGGATCGATTGAACTCAAACTGGACGGGCCAGCTCCCGCTGCCTCCGCTTCCACTCCGACCAAAGCGAAAACGCGCGTGATTCCGGGCGTTCAGGCGAAAGAATTTGAATCCGGTGGCCGGGACGTGAAGTTCGACAAGAACAACGCGTTCGGCAAGAAGCGCAACAAGATCAACACGATCTTCATCGTGGTCGGCGCGGTGCTCGGCCTGATTATCATCGGCTTCCTCGTGTTCACATTCATGAACATGCGAAGCGGCTCCTAAGCGCATTAGTCCGCCGTCACGCTGGTTTCCGGCCCAACTCTTTTTCTGCGTCGAAGGCGGCCAGCTTGGTCGCGGCTTCCTCCCATTGTGGATGAAGCTCCCCAAGCTCGTCCTCCACCTCCATCAATTCGCGATTCAATGACGCGCCTTTGTCTGCGCGGGCGTAAGTGGCAGGGTCTTGAAGAACGGTGTGCAGTTCAGACTGCCGCTTCTCCAGGGATTGAATCCGCTTCTCGAACTGGTCCACGGCGTTCTGGAGCTGCTTCCGGACTTTTGATCTGGCTTGGCGCTCCTCAGCTTCAATTCGGCGTTGCTCTTTCGAGTTGGTCACCCGTTCAACAACCGGAGATTTCCCCGAAGCCTGGCGGGCCGCCGCGGCAGCGGCTGCCGCAGTCTTCTCAACGTAATAATCGTAGTTGCCCAGGAAGCGCTGAACCTTCCCGTGCTCCACATGCACCACCTGGTTTGCGAGCGCGCGAATGAAATAAACATCGTGGCTGATGAAGCAGAGAGTGCCTTCATACTGCTCCAATGCCGCAATCAGCGCTTCGATGCTCGCCATGTCCAGGTGCGTCGTCGGCTCGTCCATCAGCAGCAGATTGGGCGGATCAAGCAGCAGCTTCACCAATGCGAGCCGGCTTTTCTCGCCGCCCGACAAGACACGCACGGGCTTCAGCACATCATCACCGCTAAAAAGGAAGCAGCCTAAAATATTCCGCACGAACACCTCGGTTACGCGTTGGGGGGTGTCCAAGGCCTCCTCCAAGACGGTCCGATCGACGCGGAGCATCTCCACGCGATTCTGCGAGTAGTAACCCGCGCGAACATTGTGGCCCAAGACACGTTCGCCCGCTGAGGGCGTAAGCACACCGGCCAGCAACTTGAGCATGGTAGATTTGCCCGCGCCATTCGGCCCCACCAAAACCAGCCGCTGATCCCGCTCGATCTCAAAGTCGAGACCTTGGTAGATCGGTTTTGCGCCGTAGCCGAAGTGCACCTGCTTCAACG
>Ga0196963_10001661_pt1 | contig 14508 bp, 13 predicted proteins | sample S1_5metaG_FD_148600 | JGI IMG/M metagenome (GOLD analysis project Ga0196963, IMG submission 148600) | Soil microbial communities from Anza Borrego desert, Southern California, United States - S1_5 | ecosystem: Environmental > Terrestrial > Soil > Desert | place: USA: California | collected... | reverse complement strand
CCGAGCCGGACGCGCCCGGCCGCGTGGCCGTGGGCGCGCACCGGCCGCTGATCTCGGTGCGCGGCGAGATCGCCGGGTTCGAGTTCCGCATCGCCGACGCCGCGCTGCAGCGCCTGGCCGCCCGCGCCGACCCCACGGCCGCACGCGCCGGCGCCAGCAGCCTGCTGGCGGCGATGCGCCTGTGCGCGCAGGGTGGGCAGGTGGCCTACGCCGAAATCCCCGCCGGCTGGATCGCGCTGATCGACGGCAGCGAATGGTTGCCCGGCATGCATGCCGCCTTGATCGCGCATGAAGAAGCCGATGCCATCGATGCCGCGGCCGCGCAGCAGGCGCTGGCCGGCTGGCGCGCCGCCGGCGCCGCCATCGGCTGGGCCAGCGACACCACGCCCGCCGCGCTGGCGGCCGAGTCGCCGGACTTCCTGCTGCTGCGGCGCGACGACGACCCCGCGCTGCTGATGTCCGCCTTGCGCCACTGCCGTGAATCCCACCCCGGCGTGCCGCTGATCGCGCCGGACCTGCCGAACCTGGCGGCGCTGGAAGCCACGCTGCAAGCCGGCATCACCTATGCCGCCTGCCGCATCGACGGCCAGGCCGACCCGCCCGAGGCGCGTGCGCTGCCGCCGCAGGTGCGTCACCTGCTGGCCCTGATGGCACGGCTGGCGCGCGATGCCGACACCGCCGAGATCGTCACCGCCATCAAGACGGACGTCGGGCTCAGCTACCGGCTGCTGCGCCAGCTGAACAGTGCCGCCGTGGCCCCGGGCGTCGAGTTGGGATCGATCGAGCAGGCGGTGGCGCTGCTGGGCCGCAACGAGCTGTACCGCTGGGTCAGCGTGCTGCTGGTGCGCCAGGGGCCGCGGCGCCCGGCGGCGCCGGCATTGCAGACCATGGCGCTGGCGCGAGCCCGCTTCTTTGAGCTGCTGGCCGAAGCCCGCGGCGACACGCCGCCCGGCGCCGTGTTCACGCTGGGGCTGGCCTCGATGCTGCCGCAGCTGCTGCAGACGCGCATGGAAGACGCGCTCGCGTCGCTGCAGCTGCACCCGCTGGCCGAAGCGGCGCTGATGGAACGCAGCGGGCCCTGGAGCAGCTACCTGGTGCTGGCCGAAATGCTGGACGAAGGCGACCTGGTCGAGGCGGCGGCACTGGCGCAGGGCGAGGCCTTCGGCGACCTGCCGGCGGTGATGGCGCTGTCAGCGCGCGCCTGGCTGTTCGCCGCCAAGGCCTGAACGCGACCCCCGCGCGACACGGTTCGGCACGGTTCCGCACCGTTTGGCACCGCACGGCCGCGCGCACTACACCGGATTGGTGTTCAGCAGCACCTGGGTCGCCTGCCGGGTCTGCACCTTGGCGCCCTCGGTGCGCACTTCCTTCACCAGCAGGCCCTTGCCGGCCACGTACCAGCGCGAGGTGGTGACCGGCGTGCCGCTGGTCGTCACGTGGTCGTAGCGGCAGGTGTTGTAGTTGCCGGCGGGCACGGTGATCGTCTCGCGCACCACGAAGGTCACCGTCTCGTTGAGCGTCGAGCCGTAGGTGTTGGTGGTGGACGGCAGGCCGTTGGAGTACGTGGTGGTGCGCGTGGTCGACGTCGTGCTGGCGCTGGACAGCGTCTGGCCCAGTGGCAAGGCGTAGCGGCGATCGGCCCAGGCCGGCGTGTACTGCGTGGTGTAGGTGGTGGTGGCGATGTAGTCGTTGGTCGTCACCGTCGTCGCCGAGCTGCTGCCGTAGTGCGTTATCTCGCCGTCAGCGGTCTTGCGCACGTAGCGCTTCTCACTGTTGTCGACCGCGGCCGGCAGTCCGTTCTCGAAGGTGGTGCCCTTCTCGCGGACCAGGCTCTCGCTGTAGGTCTCGCCGAGGAAGGTGGCGAAGCCGTTGTACGAGGTGTCGACCGTCAGCGAACCGGTCACCGGCCCGCTCAACTGGTAGGTGACCGACACCAGGTTGCCATTGCTGGCCAGCATGTTGACGTCGAAGCAGCCGTTGCTGGGCGTAGTGGGACCGGGGCCGGGCTCCTGCGGCGTGATGAAGTCGGTGACCTTGCCGACGAGGAGCGGTGTGTCGCCGTAGGCGCCGCCCATCACATAGACACCATCGAGCTGGTAGGTCGGGTCGGCGCTGACGACCACGCCGAGCAACATGCCCGAGTTGTACGCGCGGTAGCGGAAGGCACCGAAGGCGAGCGTCGGCTGGTGGCCGGGGAACAGCGTCGGGTAGGTCGCTTCGCCGAAATCCATCAGCTGGTCGGCCGCGATGGTGCGCGACACCGCCTCGGCACGTGTCACCGCTTGCGCCTGGCTGCGCTGGCCCTGCGCAGCGGATTGGTCGGTGTCCGCGCCGCCGCCGCAACCGGCGAGCAAGGCGGCGAAGCAGGCTGCGAGGATCGGTGAGGTGGTTCGAGTCGGCATCGCGGTCTCCGTTGGAAGCCCAAAGCGTAACGGCCGCGCGGCGACCGCTGCAACAAATCGCAAGGTTTGCGCGGCCGCAGCGGCAAGGCACGTGCCTGAGGCGCCCCCAGCGCGGACTGCCAGCCTAGGGCGTGGGGCTCACCGCAGCCCCCGCGCGGCCCGGCCGCGCCGTTCAACCGCGCAGTGCTTCGCGCAATTGCTGCCCGAGTTCCGGCCGGTCGGCGTAGGGGTCCGTCGGGTTGCGGCGCTGCATCACGTCTTCCAGTCGCGTCTGGACCGGTGCCAGCGCGCGCGGGCTGGGGTGGCTGAAGATGTAGAAGCGGTTCTCCGCCATCGCGTCGAAGACGAACTGCGCCACCTCGGCCGCCGTCACCTTGCCGCTGGAGACGGCCTTCTCGCCCAGGATCTTCGCGATGCGCTGGCTCGGCGTCAGCTCGGCGGCGCGCTCCATGTCCGCCGGGCGGGCGCGCTCGCTGTGGATGATGCCGGTGGGCACGAAGTACGGGCACAGCACGTGGGCATGCACCTGGCTCGTGACCAGCGCCAGGTCCTGGTAGAGCGTCTCGCACATCGAGACCACCGCATGCTTGGTGACGTTGTAGGCGCCCATGTTGGGCATGTTGACCATGCCGGCCATCGACGCGGTGTTGACGATGTGGCCTTCATAGCCTGGATCGGACGCGGCCGCGGCCAGCATCATCGGCGTGAAGACCCGCACGCCATGGGCGACACCCATCAGGTTGACGCCGACGGCCCACTCCCAGTCGGCGAGCGTGTGCTCCCAGATCAGCCCGCCGCAGGAGATGCCGGCGTTGTTGAACACGAAGTGCGGCGCGCCGAAGCGCTGGCGCACGGCCTCGCCCAGCGCCTCGACTTCCGCGGCCTTGGACACGTCCAGCCGGTACGGCAGCACGGCCGCGCCCAGCGCTTCGATCTCGGCGGCGGCCTTGGCCAGCGGCTCGGCCATCACGTCGGCCATCACCACGTTCATGCCGAGGCGGGCGGCGATGCGCGAGCTTTCCAGCCCGAAGCCGGAGGCGGCGCCGGTGATGACCGCGGTGCGGCCGTGGAACGATGTCATTGGACCTGCTCCTTCTTGATCTGGAAGCCGGCACGCGGGAAGTGCACGTGCACGGTGCCGGCGCGTCCGTCGGTGCGGCGGATGACGACCTCGCCGGCGGACAGGCCGACCAGCGTGCCGGCCACGGGATCGCTGCCGTAGTCGGTGGCGTAGACGTTCACGGCCTGGCCGGGTTCGAAGCCGAGGCCGGCCTGCACTACGGTCGGGGCATGGCCGTTCGCCGACGCGGCGATGGCGATCGCGTCGCTGCTGCTCAGGACCTCATGCGTCGCATGCCCGAAGGCCAGCATGCGGTCCAGCCACGCGCCGATCGCGCGATAGGGTTCGAGGATCGCCGCCACCGGCCCGCCCAGCCGGATGAACCACACGCAGTGAGCGACCGAGAAGTCGGCGATGGACAACTCGTCGCCGAACAGGAACGGGCCGCCCGCGGCCAGTTGAGCGTCGATCGCAGCCAGGTGCGCCTTCAACTGCACCGTGGCATCGGCCAGCGTCATGCGCTTCATGCCCGAGGTCATGGCTGCGCGGTCGATGGCGAACTGCTTGCCCAGCGTCGCCGCGTCGGTACCCAGCATCGCGGCGGCGCCGGCGGGCTGCATGGTCCAGGTGGCCGCCGACCAGAAAAGCTGGAAGTCCGCCCATTGCCCAAAGGGCACGGCCAGCGGCGCCGAGGCCGGGTACAGCACGGGCGCGGGCTGCCGTGCATCGAGCAGCCGAGCGATCAGCGCCGAGTCGCAGTAGATGTCCGCGCCGATCTGCATGAAGGGCGTCTTGCGGTATCCGCCGGTCAGCGCGACGACGTCCGGCTTGGGCATCACGACGGGAATGATCACCGAGCGCCAGGCCAGGCCCTTGGCGCCCAGGATCAGCCGCACCTTTTCGGAGAACGGCGAATTGGGATAGTGGTGAAGGATCAGGTCGGACATCGGTGCCTCCGTGTTTTGGCCGCGGCCCGGAGGCTGCGGATCAATGCAGTTGTGCGCGCGCGATCAGCGCATCCAGGCCGCAGCCCGCGGGCAAGGCACCGAACACGTCCGAGCCGTGTTGCAGCCGGCCAGCGCAGAAGGCGCCGAAGACCGCATCGGGCGCGTGCTGCTTCAGCAACGCCGCCTGGATCACCAGCGCAGTGTCGCGTGCGAGGCGGCGGGCCTCGGTCTCCTCGGTGACACCGTCCAGGCCTTGGAGAACCCGCTCTAACGCCGCGTCGAAGGCGGCATGCGCGCCGCGTGCCGGCGCCACCTCGTGCGCCAGGGCCTCGGCCACCGGGCCGCCGCGCAAGGCGCGCAGCAGGTCCAGCGCCATGATGTTGCCGGCGCCTTCCCAGATGGAGTTGAGCGGCATCTCGCGGTAGATGCGGGCCATCACGCCTTCACCCTGGGCCTCGACGTAGCCGTTGCCGCCCAGGCATTCCATGGTTTCCTGCGCGAAGTGGCTGCCGCGCTTGCAGACCCAGAACTTGGCGATCGGCGTCAGCACGCGGCGCATCAGCGACTCATGCTCGTCGCGGCCGTTCTCGGTCCTGTCGATGGCGCGCGCCAGGCGCAAGGCCAGCGCGGTGGCGGCTTCGCTTTCCAGCGCCAGGTCGGCCAGCACGTTCTTCATCAGCGGCTGCTCGACCAGGCGCTTGCCGAAGGCGCTGCGTTCCTCGCAGTGGTGCAGCGCGATGCTGAGCGCCTGGCGCATCAGCGCGGCCGTGCCCAGCGCGCAGTCCAGCCGCGTCATCGCGCCCATCGCCAGGATCTGCGGCACGCCCCGCCCTTCGTCGCCGACCAGCCAGGCCGTCGCACCTTCGAACTCGACTTCCGAGCTGGCGTTGGCATGGTTGCCCAGCTTGTGCTTCAGGCGCTGGATGCGCAGCGCATTGACCGTGCCATCCGGCAAGAGCCGCGGCAGGAAGAAGCAGCTGAGGCCGCCCGGCGCCTGCGCCAGCACCAGGAAGGCGTCGCACATCGGCGCCGAGAAGAACCACTTGTGCCCGGTCACGCGGAAGCGTGCGCCCCAGCGGTCGGCACCATCGGGCTCGGCGCGGGTGGTGTTGGCGCGCACGTCGGAACCGCCCTGCTTCTCCGTCATGCCCATGCCCAGGGTCACCGCGCTTTTGGCGTGATAGGGGGCGAAGCGCGGGTCGTACTGCGTGCTGGTGATCTTCGGGCCCCAATCGGCGTACAGCGCCTCGTTGCCGCGCAGCGCGGGCGTGACGGCATAGCTCATCGAGACCGGGCACAGCACCGACGATTCGGCCTCGGTGAAGAGCATGAAGCCGGCGGCCCGCTCGATGTGCGCGCCGGCGCCCTGCGACCATGGCGTGCCATGCAGGCCGTGGCGCAGCGCGGCGCCCAGCAGCACGTGGTAGCTGGGGTGGAATTCGACCTGGTCGATGCGGCGGCCGAAGCGGTCGTGCGTGTGCAGCTCGGGGTCGTGGATGTTCGCCAGGCGGGCATGCTGCTGCATCGCGGCCGAGCCCATCTCGGCGCCCAGCGCGACGAGGCGCGCGGTATCGAGCCGCGGGGCGTTGAACTTCAGCGCGTCGCGCAGCGCGCGGTTGCCGGTGAACAGGTTCACGTCGACCAGCGGCGTGCTCTGGTTGAACACTTCATGGGTCATGTCGTTTCCTTCACCGTTCGCGTTCACCGTTCCGCGCGCTGGATCGGGCCGTCAGGGAGCCCGGAACATCTCCACATGCGGAATCTCATCTTCCAGGTATTCGTCTCCGACGGCGACGAAACCCTGCCGGCCGTAGAAGCGCTGCAGGTGGGCCTGCGCACTGATGCGGATGCCGCGGCCCGGCCACGCGGCCAGGCAGTGTTCGACCCCGCGGCGCACCAGCTCCTCGCCCGCACCGCTGCCGCGCAGCGACGCATCGACCACCACGCGGCCAATCGAGGGTTCGTCGTACTTCAGCCCCGGTTCCACCACGCGCAAATACGCCAGCAGCGCGCCCTGACTGTCGCGGCCCTGCAGGTGCCAGCTGTGCTGGTCCAGGCCGTCGACGTCCAGGTACGGCCCCTGCTCGACGATGAACACCTTGCAACGCAGCGCCAGGATGGCGTAGAGCGCGTCGATGTCCAGCTCGCGGAACGCCTGGCCGCTCCAATGGAGTGTTGGCGACATCAAACGAGCTTCACCAGCTGCTTGCCGAAGTTGCGCCCCTTCAGCAGGCCCATGAAGGCCTCGGGCGCGGCGGCGATGCCTTGGGCCACCGATTCGCGGTACTTGAGCTTCCTGGTCGCCACCAGCGTGCCCAGCTCGGTCAGCGCCTCGGGCCAGACTTCCATGTGCTCGCTGACGATGAAGCCCTCGAGCTTCATGCGGTTGGTCAGCAGCAGCTGCGGCGCGGCCATCGGAATCGGCTGGCCGTTGTAGCCGCTGATCATGCCGCACAGCGCGATGCGGCTGAAGGCATTGGCACGCTGCATCGCGGCGTCGAGCACCGCGCCGCCCACGTTCTCGAAGATGCCGTCGATGCCCTGCGGGCAGGCTTCCTTCAGCGCGGCCGACAGCGCCTTGACGTCGGCATGCGCCTTGTAGTCGATGCAGGCGTCGAAGCCCAGCTCGTCGACCACGTAGCGGCACTTGTCCGCGCCGCCGGCGATGCCCACCGCCCGCACGCCGCGCACCTTGGCCAGCTGGCCGACCGCGCTGCCCACCGCGCCGCTGGCGGCACTGACCACGATCGTCTCGCCGGGCTTCGGCGCGATGATCTTCACCAGGCCGTACCAGGCGGTGACGCCCGGCATGCCCACCGCGCCCAGGTAGGCCGGCAGCGGCACGTGCCTGGTGTCGACCGTGCGCAGCACACCGCGCTGGGTGGCGTCGATGACGGCGTACTCCTGCCAGCCGCCCATGCCGACCACCTGGTCGCCGGGCTTGAAGGCCGGGTTCTTCGACGCCACGACCTCGCCGACGGTGCCGCCGCCCATCACGGTGTCCAGCGCCTGCGGCTGGGCGTAGCTCTTGGCGTCGTTCATGCGGCCGCGCATGTACGGGTCCAGGCTCAGGTAGTGGTTGCGCACCAGCACCTGGCCCTCGGCCAGCTCAGGCACGGGGGATTCGACGAGGCGGAAATTCGCCGCGGTAGGTTCGCCATCGGGACGCGAGGCGAGCTGGATCTGGCGGTTGACAAGCGTAGTCATGACGCGTCCTTTGCGTGTTGGGTCGTCGGCGTCTGCCGGGTGACGCGGTCGCGTGCCGGCAACCCGCGCAGGTATTTGAAAGTGCCGCTGGCCTGGGCGCAGAGCTGGCCGTGGCCGTCGAGCAGCGTGGCTTCGCAGAAGGCCATCGTGCTGGTCTGGTGCAGCAACTTGCCCACGGCACGCAGCTCGCCTTCGGCCGGGCGCATGAAGCTGGTCTTCATCTCGATGGTCGCGACGCCCTGGCCGCCGGGGTGCGCGCTGCGCGCGGCCACCGCCATCGCCACGTCCAGCATCGTCATCACGACGCCACCGTGCGCCACTTCCCAGGAATTGGTCAGCGCCTCGCGCAGCGTGCAGCGCAGCTCGGCGCGGCCATCGGCGGCGGCATGCAGTTCCAGGCCCAGCGTGTCGACGAACGGGACCCGCATCGGGAACGGGATCTGGCCCTTCGGGGTCGTCATGCGCCCGTCAGCCGCCCGTCACGCTCGACACGCCACCATCCACCGCCAGCACCTGGCCGGTGATGTGCTTGCCGGCGGCCGACGCGAACAGCAGCGCCGCGCCCTTCAGGTCGTCGTCGTCGCCCAGGCGGCGCAGCGGCGCATGCTTGACCAGGTCGTCGCCCATGCGCTCCAGCGTGCCCTGGGTCATCCTGCTCGGGAAGAAGCCCGGTGCCAGCGCATTGACGTTGATGCCATGCTCGCCCCACTCCGCCGCCAGCGCCTTCGTGAAGTTCACGACCGCGCCCTTGCTGGTGTTGTAGGCCAGCGTCTCCATGCCCGGTGGGTTGCCGCCCAGGCCGGCGATGGAAGCGACGTTGATGATGCGGCCCTGCTGGCGCGGGATCATGCTGAGCTTGGCCGCCGCCTGGCTGATGACGAAGAGGCTGCGGATGTTCAGGTTCATCACCTTGTCCCAGGCCTCCAGCGGATGGTCTTCGGCCGGTGCGCCCCAGGCGGCACCGGCGTTGTTGACCAGCACGTCGACCTGGCCGAGGCGCTCGAGCGTCTCGGTGACGATGCGGCGCGCATCGTCGGGGTTGCTGGCATCGGCGGCGATCCAGCGGGCGTCGATGCCCTTCGCGCTCAGGTGAGCGGCAGCCTCCTCCAGGTCGGCCGCCTTGCGCGAGCTCAGCATCACCTTGGCGCCGGCTTCGCCGAGCGCCTCGGCGATCTGCAGGCCCAGGCCGCGCGAGCCGCCGGTGACCAGCGCGATGCGGCCGGTGAGGTCGAAGAGTTGTTGGACAGGCGTGCTCATGGGGGTCTCCGCTCAGGGTTTAGGCTTCATGCGCGAACGCACGTAGATCAGAAGGATGCCGGCCGCCGCGACCACGCCGCCCCCCGTCACCAGGGACCAGCCCAGCGCAGCGTCCCGGTCCTCGACCGCCAGGCCGAAGCAGAGCGTGAGCAGGCCGCCGTACAGCAGGATCCAGATCCAGCGCTCGACGGTGGCGATGCTGTTGGTGTTGTTCATCGTTCAGAACCATTCCTCCCGCATCTCGCGGCACGTCGGGTTCCGGCTCGCCACCACGGCGAGCCAGGCGTCGATCTTCGGCAGCTCGTAGTCGAAGAAGTATCGGCACGCCTGGAGTTTGCCGCGGTAGAAGGCCTCGTCGGCCGGCGGCGCCGCCACGATGCGTTCGCGCGAGGCCAGGGCCACTTCCAGCCAGGTCCAGGCCAGCACCACGTGGCCGAAGGCCTGCAGGTAGGGCGTGGCATTGGCCAGCGCCTCTTCCGGCACGCCGGTGGCCCAGGCGGACTTCGTCGAGGCGCCCAGGTGCTGCAGCGCGGCGGCCAGCGCGGCACCCTGCTCGGCCAGCCCTTCCACGTGGCCGGCGCGTTCGATGGTGGTGTTGATGCGCGTGGCCAGCAGCTTGAGCCCGGCGCCGCCGTCCATCACCACCTTGCGGCCGAGCAGGTCCAGCGCCTGGATGCCGTGCGTGCCCTCGTGGATCATGTTCAGGCGGTTGTCGCGCCAGTACTGCTCCACCGGAAAGTCGCGCGTGTAGCCGTAGCCGCCCAGCACCTGGATGGCCAGGCTGTTGGCCTCCAGGCACCACTCGCTGGGCCAGCTCTTGGCGATGGGTGTCAGCACCTCCAGCAGCAGGTGCGCATCACGCTGGTCCGCCGCCGCGCCGGTGTGCAGTTCGTCGACCAGGCGCGCGCAGTACAGCTCCAGCGCCAGCGCGCCTTCGGCATAGGCCTTCTGCGCCAGCAGCATGCGCTTGACGTCGGCGTGCTGGATGATCGGCACCTGCGGCTGGTCGCTGCGCTTGCCGCCGCCTTCGGTGATCGGCCGGCCCTGCGGGCGCTGCCGGGCGTAGTCCAGCGAAAACTCATAGCCCGCCATGCCCAGCATGGTCGCCGCCATGCCCACGCCGATGCGGGCCTCGTTCATCATGTGGAACATGCAACGCAGGCCCTCGCCCGGCTGCCCCACCAGGTAGCCGATGGCCCCGGCCTCGCCGCCGGGCTTGAACTTGCCTTCACCGAAGTTCAGCAGCGTGTTGGTGGTGCCGCGCCAGCCGCACTTGTGGTTCAGGCCCGCCAGCGCCACGTCGTTGCGCTCGCCGGTGAGGCGGCCTTCGGCATCCACCAGCTTCTTCGGCACGATGAAGAGCGAAATGCCCTTCGTGCCCGGCACCGGCTTGCCATCGGGCCCGGGGATCTTGGCCAGCACCAGATGGATGATGTTCTCGGTCAGCTCGTGCTCGCCGGCCGAGATCCACATCTTGTTGCCGCGCAGCCGGAAGCGCGGGCCGAGCGCGTCGGCTTCCGAGCCGTCACCGTCGGGCACGGCGCGCGTCGCCACGTCGGACAGGCTGGAGCCGGCCTGCGGCTCGGACAGGCACATGGTGCCGGACCAGCGCCCGCTGAACTCGTTGAGCGCGAAGACGCGCTTCTGCGCCTGCGAGCCGTGCGCCATCAGCAGGTTGGCGTTGCCCACCGTGAGCAGGCCCGAGCCGATGCTGGCCGAGGCCTTGGCGAAGAAGGCGTTGGCTGCGGCTTCCACGGTATAGGGCAGCTGCATGCCGCCGATCTCATGGTCCTGCGCGGCGCTGAGCATTCCGCTCTCGGCATAGGCGGCCCAGGCCTCGTGCGTGGCCCTCGGCAGGATCACCTTCTCGCCATCGAAGCGCGGCTCCTCGAGGTCCACCGTGCGGTTGAAGGGCGCGTACTTCTCGCGCGCGATGCGTTCGCAGGTGTCCAGCACCTGGCTGAAGGTCTCTTGCGAATGCTCGGCGAAGCGCGGGCGGTCGATCAGCTCGTCGACACGCAGCCAGTCGTTGAGCAGGAAGTCGAGGGTCTGTCGCATGGAGATCGTCGATAGGGATCGTCGAAAGTGAGCGGCCATGGTGACCGCGGGATGGATCGGCCGCGGTCAGGGAGCCCTAGCCGAGCTTGAAGTGCGCCAGCGCCGCCCGGGCGATCGGTGCGCCCCATTCCTGCAGGAAGTGGCCGCCCTCGGCCACTTCGAGCGGCGGCGGGCAGCCGCGGATGTTTTGCCGCAGCGCCTGCATCGCCGGCGGGCCGAGCACCGGGTCCTTCATGCCGACGGCCATGAAGCTCTCGCCCGGCCACTCGTGCTGCCACCACGCGGCAGCGTCGCGGCTCAGTGCCGCGCCGGGCGCGTCGGTACCGTCCGGCACCAGGTTCGGGAAGGCGCGCAGCGCGGCCTTGTACGACGCGTCCGGGAACGGTGCGTCATAAGCCGCGGCTTCAGCGGCCGCCATGTCCGGCTTGCCGCGTGCCAGCATCCTGCCCACCGCCAGATCGGGCTGGCTGTTGGAGTAGGCGCGCCACTGCCGGAAGCCTTCGGTCACCGTGCCGGTGCCCAGCGCGGTGTTCATCACCAGCACCCGCGTGAAGCGCATCGGCAGCGCCGGCGGCAGGGTCAGGCCGAGGATGCCGCCCCAGTCCTGCACCACCAGCATCACGTTCTGCAGGTCCAGCCGGTCGACGAACTCCAGCAGGATCTGCCGGTGGTGGTCGAAGCGGTGCCAGGCCTCGTCCACCGGCTTGTCGGAGCGGCCGAAGCCGATCAGGTCCGGCGCGACCACGCGCAGGCCGGCACCAGTGAACACCGGGATCATGTGCCGGTACAGGTAGCTCCAGCTGGGGTTGCCGTGCAGGCACAGCGCGGCAACGGGCGCGTCGGCCGGGCCTTCGTCCAGGTAGTGCAGCCGCAGGCCCTCGGCGGCCGGCAGGTCGTCGAGGTAGTGCGGCGCGAACGGATAACCCGGCAGGCGAGCGAAACGGTCGTCGGGTGTACGCAGCGAGGTCGTCATGTTCGGCCCTCCGACCGCATTCGGCGTTAGAGCACTTCGAACACGCCGGCCGCACCCATGCCGCCGCCGATGCACATCGTCACGCAGACACGCTTGGCGCCGCGGCGCTTGCCTTCGATCAGCGCATGGCCGGTCAGGCGCTGGCCGCTCACGCCGTAGGGGTGGCCCACCGCGATGGCGCCGCCGTTGACGTTGAGCCGATCCATCGGGATGCCGAGCTTGTCGGCGCAGTACAGCACCTGCACCGCGAAGGCCTCGTTCAGTTCCCACAGGTCGATGTCCGACACCTTCAGGCCCAGGCGGCTCAGCACCTTGGGCACGGCAAAGACCGGACCGATGCCCATCTCGTCCGGCTCGCAGCCGGCCACTGCGAAGCCCAGGAAGCGGCCCAGCGGCTTCAGGCCCTTCTGCTGCGCGTAGGTCTCGTGCACGACGACGCAGGCGCCGCCGCCGTCGCTGAACTGGCTGGCGTTGCCGGCGGTGATGACGCCACCCGGCATGGCCGGGCGGATGCCCGAGATGCCTTCGACCGTCGTGCCCGGGCGCAGGCCTTCATCGGCGCTGACGGTCACTTCCTTGCTGCGCAGGCCCATCACCGGGTCGGCGACGCCGGCGATCACCGTGATCGGGGCGATCTCGTCGTTGAACTTGCCGGCTTCCTGCGCCGCGCAGGCCTTCTGCTGGCTGGCGGCGCCGTACTCGTCCATGCGCTGCTTGGCGATGTCGTAGCGCTTGGCGACGTTCTCGGCCGTCTGCAGCATGCTCCAGTAGATCTCGGGCTTGCTGTCCTTCAGCGCGGGGTCGAACAGCATGTGCTGGTTCATCTCCTGCTGCACGCAGGAGATGCTCTCGACGCCACCGGCCACGTAGACGTCGCCTTCGCCCGCGATGATGCGCTGCGCCGCCATCGCGATCGTCTGCAGCCCGCTGGAGCAGAAGCGGTTGATGGTGACGCCGCCGACGGTGATGGGCAGCCCGGCGCGCAGCGCCACCTGGCGCGCGATGTTCATGCCGGTGGCGCCCTCGGGGTTGGCGCAGCCCATCAGCACGTCTTCCACCGCGCCGGGGTCGATGCCGGCGCGCTGCACCGCGTGCTGCACCGCGTGGCCGCCCAGCGTGGCGCCGTGCGTCATGTTGAAGGCGCCCTTCCAGCTCTTGGTGAGCGGCGTGCGGGCGGTGGAAACGATGACGGCTTGGCTCATGGGAAGGCTCCTGCGATGGAACGTTGGATGGGGTCAGGCGGCGGGCGATGCGATCGCCGCCTTGTAGACGCTGTTCTTGGCATTGCCGAAGACGCGCCGCACCAGCGGCTCGAATTCGGACAGCGGCAGCGCCCGGGCCTGCGGGTCGAAGGCGGGGTTGTCGTACAGCGCACAGAACTCTTCCGTGCGCGCAAAGTGAGCGTGGGCGCGGAACTGCTCGCGCAGGTTGCGGTCCAGGCCGATGTGGTGGAAGAAGTAGTAGCCCTGGAAGATGCCGTGGTGCTGCACCATCCACAGGTTCTCGTCGCTGACGAAGGGCTTCAGGATGGCGGCGGCGATGTCGAAGTGGTTGAAGCTGCCCAGCGTGTCGCCGATGTCGTGCAGCAGCGCGCAGACCACGTACTCCTCGTCGCGGCCGTCGCGCCAGGCGCGGGTGGCCGTCTGCAGCGAATGCTGCAGGCGGTCCACCGGGAAGCCGCCGTGGTCGCCGTCCAGCAGCGTCAGGTGCTTCAGCACCCGGTCGGGCAGCTGCTTCGAGAACTCGGCGAACTCGCCGCCGATGACGCGCCAGTCCTGCGCGGTGCTGTCTTCCATCCGGGTGAATGTCGCACGTGACATGACGCGTCCTTTCGGAGTCAGGTGAAGGTCTTCCCTTCCGCGGCCAGGCGGGCCAGCAGCGGCGCCGGCTGCCAGAAGGAAGCATCGTCGTGCGGGTTCGCCGCAAAGCGCTTCATCGCCGCCACCACGTTGTACAGGCCGACCTGGTCGGCATAACACAGCGGCCCGCCGCGGTGCAGCGGGAAGCCGTAGCCGGTGAGGTAGACCATGTCGATGTCGCTCGCCTTGTTGGCGATGCCTTCCTCCAGGATCTTCGCGGCCTCGTTGACCAGCGCGAAGACCAGGCGCTGCACGATCTCTTCATCGGAAATCTTGCGCGGCGTGATGCCCTGCTCCTTGCGGTAGTCGGCGATCATCTGCTCGACCACGGGCGACGGGATCGCATCGCGCTTGCCCGCCTGGTAGTCGTACCAGCCGGCTTGCGTCTTCTGGCCATAGCGGCCCATCTCGCACAGCAGGTCGGCGGTCTTGCTGTAGCGCATGTTCGGCCGCTCCTGCGCGCGGCGCTTGCGGATGGCCCAGCCGATGTCGTTGCCGGCCAGGTCGCCCATGCGGAACGGGCCCATCGCGAAGCCGAACTTCTCGACCGCCTTGTCCACCTGCTGCGGCGTGCAACCTTCGTCCAGCAGGTAGCCGGCCTGGCGGCTGTACTGCTCGATCATGCGGTTGCCGATGAAGCCGTCGCAGACGCCGGAGACGACCGCCGTCTTGCGGATCTTCTTGGCCACGGCCATCACGGTCGCCAGCACGTCCTTGGCCGTGGCCTTGCCGCGCACCACTTCCA
>Ga0196963_10001660_pt1 | contig 14511 bp, 22 predicted proteins | sample S1_5metaG_FD_148600 | JGI IMG/M metagenome (GOLD analysis project Ga0196963, IMG submission 148600) | Soil microbial communities from Anza Borrego desert, Southern California, United States - S1_5 | ecosystem: Environmental > Terrestrial > Soil > Desert | place: USA: California | collected... | reverse complement strand
GTCATCTCCGAGCTTCAGGACCGCGGATGCCGGCTTTTCGAGGATTCTCGCGTCCTCGACGTCGAAGACGGGGAACCTTGCGCGCTGACCCTCGACCGCGGTCGGATCAGGGCGGCGGAAGTGATCGTAGCAACCAATATGCCGATGCTGGACAGGGGCGGCTATTTCGCGAAAGCGGCGCCTTATCGTCATATGGTGCTAGGCGCCCGCCTTGCTCACTCAGCCGCAGATTTGTCAGGAATGTATCTCGGTGTGGACCCTCCCATTCGATCCGTACGCACAACACCGACGCTGGAAGGTCCGCTGCTGATCGTTGTCGGCGAGCCTTTCAAGCCAGGTGCGGCGAATACGACTGAACTCGCTGCGGAGCTCGAGGACTGGATACGGGTGCGTTTTGCCGTTCAGGCTATTGAGTATCGCTGGGGCAATCAGGACTACTTCCCCGTTGATCGTGTGCCCTACGTGGGAAAGATGACCTCATCGACGAAGCACATCGGGGTTGCGACCGGTTTCCAGGCCTGGGGCATGACGAATTCGACCGTGGCGGCTATGATCCTGTCGGACGAGATTCTGGGCCGGCATAATCCGTGGGCGGAGACATTCCATGCCACGCGCAAACCAGGCGTGGTCGGCACCTTGAAGCTCCTTAACGACAACCTGCAGGTGGCAGGTCATTTCGCCAAAGACCATACATTTGGCAACAGTCGAACTGGTATTGAGGACCTCAGGCCAGGTGAGGGAGGGATCGTCAAGAGAGGCGGAAAGGAAGTCGCGGCCTATCGCGAGCCCACAGGCACCCTTCATGTCGTCTCTCCGGTTTGCCGCCATCTCGGCTGTCACGTGCGTTGGAATGCCGCGGAGCTCAGTTGGGACTGCCCGTGCCACGGATCCCGCTACGATGTCAGGGGGAGCGTGCTGAACGGGCCGACGGTGAAATGCCTTTCTGGGCTAGCAGACGGTGAGTCGTAAATGGAGATGCCTCGGTCCGAAGGATATACCGATCTTGGGCAGCGCCATGCACATGAGGTAATTCATGACCACGTGCGATTGCGCATCCTTGGGTGCTTAGAGGAGGACCTTGAACGGAACTACGCCGATGATGTCCTCTTGCTGACTCAAAATAGCACGCTGCATGGAAAAGATGGGATCCGAGTGTCCGCAGCTCGACTAGGTGAGCAGCTCCCTGATGCCAAATTCGAAGTTGTTGCCCTGCGAACCTCGGGCGATTACGCATTGTTGATCTGGCGGGCTCAGTCGACTCTGCATTGTGTCGAATGCGGCGCCGATAGCTTTGTCGTGCGAGGCGGCAAGATATGGGTGCAGACGGTGCACTATCGTCTCTTAGAGTAGATGACATCCCGCACGTGCTGCGAAAACGGGAACCGATACTCGTAGAGCGAACTGCTTTTTGCACTGACGGATATTTGCAGCGGATGTGATCATTGATATGTCGATGCGCATCGCGTGCAATTGTCCGCGCAAACGCTTAGCTGCTCCGCCCACATGAGAATTCCCATTGACCCCATGCGAGAAGATTGCTCGTGCATACAATTGGCGCCCAGAGACATGGGCAATTTGGCGCACCCGGCGCCTTCATTGGAGCCTGCATGGAGGCGTTTGAGCATTCCATCGCGCCCCAAAGCACCGAGCCGAGCCGATAACGCCACGCTCTTGCCGCCAAGGCGATAGGCTTTACAATCGCGGCGAGCAGTCAAGGGGGACAAATGCGCCCTATTTTGTCGGCTTGATCCGGCGAAGCTCTATTAAGCGAGCTGAACTGCGGTCAATGTTAGTCCTGTGTCAGAACTCGGCTCAAAGCTGCGGCGAGGTCGACTTGACTGACGGGCTTGCTAAGGATCGTGGCCGCCGCAAAAGCCGTGGGTAATTTTCCCGGGTCGTAGCCAGTCACAACGATGAACGGAACCTCATCTTCTTGGAGACGATTTGCCACTCGGTACGATGGAATGCCGAAGAGGTTGGTATCGACGATAGCTACGTCCGGGCTTTCCCGCTCAAGAATTCCCAGCGCCTCACTTTCGGTCCGGGCTTGCCAGACATCGCCGTACCCAAGGTCCCTAAGCATCTCATCGAGCACCTCCGCGACGAAGCGATCATCCTCAACGATTAGTGCTACGCGCTGCTGCGTGTCGGACCGGGAAGAATCTTCGGACGAGCGTGCGCGTAGTCTGGGCATGTGTGAGAGCTAATGAGGCGGAGTGTTTGTGCCAGCATCCGGCCGAGGATTAGTCGGCGGCGGCAAATGAGGCGTGATCGACGCGGCTGACAAGCGGGCGCTGACCACTCGCATGTTCGGCGTGGCGCGCGAGAGCTTCGTAGTGGTCGGCAATCCGAAGAAACTCATCGCGGGCTACACCGTATTGAAGCGAATCAGCCATCGAACGAAGTCGGTCTGCTTCGCGAGAAAAGATTTCGACCGCCGTAAGGACGCTTCCAGCCATCTCCCCCGCTCCCGGTTCTTACTCCAGTATGGGGCGTGTCATAAACCTGTCAATTAGGAGAACCCTTTAGGCCGACGCCTTTATGTCGTCGCTCCAGTCCCTCGGCCAGCCTGTCGTACTGCATAGAAAGCCCTAATAATTCGGCTTTTGCTTCAAGTTCGGACCAGCGTTCGGCGAACTGCCGAAGCTCCGTTGCATGCGTCCGGTAAAACCGGATGCGCTCGTCGAAATGCGTCATGCTTCCCTCCCGCCGCACGCCATAATTCCCAAGCCTATGTTCGGCAACGAACATTAAGGGGTAGTAGCCTAGCGGCCACAGGGCGGAGAAAAAACCCGGCCCAAACCGGCTGACCTTGCTCGGGAAGATTTTGCATCCATATGCACATGGCCCATTCGGCGCCCGTAGTTAACCGACGCCTGCGAGCCGTCGCGTGATGCGCCCTTTTCCCGCTTACAGGGCGGCTGGTCTCCTAGTCGCTACAAACAATGACGTTGCGTTCCTCTGGAGCGAGGCCCGGCGATATTTCGTGCTTGCGGCGCAGACCGCCGACCCCAAGACAGCCGAGCGACTGTCGCGACTAGGCAGCGCGTTCGCCAGCATGTCGGTCTCGCTCCTTTGCGAGATCACGCGAGCCCATCAGGAAATCACTGGCCAGTAGGCTCCCGCGTTCGTGAGCTAGGAACATGTCCGTGCCGGGCGTACATGTCGGCTTGGGCCGCCATATTCTCCCATTGACCGGCAAGCTCCAGCAGTTCGTCTCGCTGGCGCTCGTTACGAGTTGTCTTCGCCAGCGCGCGAAGCCGCTCGGCCCGCTTGCGCCATTCGCTCGCCTTGTGCGGGTTCTCAAAGACCCGCTGTACAGGCGATAGCCTCACGTCTCTGTCGTTCTTGGCCATACTCGATGAACCGCCTACTGCGGCAGAGGTTTCATACCGCTTCGGTGTATTTGTATTAATTGCTCCGCTTGATGGTCCTGCGATCCTCACCGGGAACGGCCGCGCCGTGCGCCACGTTTTGCCGCTAACCATCGCAGAAAAACGGGTGGTCATGAGCAGCTTGAGCCAGGAAAATCTGTTGCTACAAGTGCTTCCCTTGCGCGCGACCTCAGTCGCGAAGCGCTACGTTGTCACGGCCACCATCGTCGGCATCTTCGTGCTGCTGCAGATGGGATTGTCGGACACCCTAGTGGGAAGGCCCTATCTGCTGCTCATCCTTCCGGTGTTTCTATCGGCCCTGATCTTCAATCGGGGCTCCGGCTACTTCGCCACGGTTCTCGCGGCAGTCGCGGCGAACTGGTTCTTCCTCGAGCCAACCCACAGCCTGCTTCCTGCCGCGATGGAGGATCGCGTCGCTACGGTTCTCTTCCTCGTCATCGGCGCGTGCATCGCCACATTGACTGAGGCGCTTCGTATCGCCCTCGAAGAGACGGCACGCAAGGAACACGAGCGCTGGCTTCTTTTGCAAGAACTCAATCACAGGATCCGCAATGATTTCCAGATGGTCGCTTCTCTGATCCGGCTCAGTACCAAGACCGGCACAGACCCGAAGCAGGCGCTGGAAGACGCGGCCGATCGGGTATCTGTGATGAGTGCCGTGTACGAGCGCCTTACCTCCAGCGATGGGAGCGTGCAGCTCAATGCCAAGGACTTCCTCGAGGGCCTGGCGGCGGACCATCAGGCGCGGATCGTCGGCGTGCGAGGTGTGACCATCGTTGCGGATGCCGAACCCATATCCATCGGCACAAGGTGTGCTACCGCCGTCGGGTTGATCACAAGCGAACTCGTCACAAACGCGCTCAAGCATGCTTTCCCAGGCGACCGTATGGGTTCCGTCCGTATCAATCTCCGCCGTGAGTCCGATGGCCTGAGACTCTCCGTATGCGACGACGGTGTAGGTTTTGTCGATGAAGAGACCCGGAGGGTCGGATTCGGCACAAAGCTGGTGCGACAGATGGCGACGCAGCACGGTGGCACCGTGGATTTCGAGAGCAGAGCCGGTCTTCGTGTCGTCGTGAAATTGCCGGCGGCTTGTTTGGCCTAACCCTCCCAGCTCAGATTGGGCGGAAAATAACTCACTCAGCGCCATTCAACACCACGCTTGTCGATACGGCGAAGGGAATGTCCTTGCACAATCATGGGCCGTAGTGCTCTCCCCCGGTAGTCCGTAGTTTTCGCGACGATGACGTCGGCCCCGCGGGAGCGCCATTCTGTGGACGGCTCCGCGGTGCAGTTGCCCACGCTGGAAGCGTCGCGGTGAGAGGTCTTGCGCCAAGTGCCGGTTCCCGCCCGGCACATTGCGGTTCCGGGCGCACAATCCTCGGATGCCATAGCGGCAACCTTTCAGACGACGAACAGCTTTTATCAGCGGGTCCCCGGCGGGAGACCATGCTGCTTCACCATGTGTCCAACATGGCTGTCTGCTTTAGTTCAGGGGCCGGCATCAGCGCCGAGCGGACGCGGCCTGCAGGGTGTCTGTCTTTATCAACGCAAAAATCGCCCGCGGGTGCCCGATATCGATCTGGAGTGCGTCGGCAGAAGACCCTCGCCCATTGCTGCGTATGATGGTATTTAACCGAGCGGAATGAGGGCTCTCGTGGCTCGAAGAAACACAGGCCGGAAGGGTCGGCGTCAGGTCAATTCCGAGTTGGACGCCCGCATCGGCGCCATCATCAAGCACCGGCGTCGCGAGCTTGGATGGTCACAGCACGTGCTCGGCGAAAAACTTGATCTGACCTTCCAGCAAATACAGAAGTACGAGAAGGGCGCCAATCAATTGAGCGTCGCTCGGCTGCTTCAGCTATGTGACGCGCTCGATGTTCCCCTGACCTATTTCGTTGGGGATACACAGGTGCCTGCCATCCATCGACTCGACTATCAGACGATACAGGCGCTTGGAACGATTACGGATGAACGGGTGAAGCTCGCCCTCATGCGCCTCGCTCGGGAGTGCGCTCGCTCCGCCGAGCAGCACTAGCGAGCCGCCGCCTCCTCCTCCTCAAGCGCTTGGCCCAGCCGTCGGCCCATTCGAGGCAGGTCGAGCGTTAACTAACTCCGTTAGCATCCGGTTAAGCCTTCGGCCGCTAGGCTTCCGACACAAACGAGCGGGAGGACGGTGAGCTTCGTAATCCGCTATCGGCAGGACGGGAAGAACATGGAACACGTCACCGCCGACGTCATCGGTAGAGACCTCGTGCTGCTGTCGTTGAGGGTCAACGGGCACGAAGTCGACGGCATCGAAGAGGTCGCACGGCCCCAGACCGTCTCCTCCGCCGCGAATTCCCCGTCATTGCAAAGCGCGTTGTAGGACGAGCTTGGATCGGCTGAGGCGGATGGCGGCCTGACAAAAGCGCGCCGCTTGTTCACTGCCCGTATGGCTGTCGATCTTCAATCGTGGGCATTTTGCTGTGTACCGTCCAGGTCGGGGACCTTTAAGACCGGCTTTACGAAAGTCCGCCATTCTTCTCGAAAAGGAGCGGCCGTTCGCCGGCTCCATTCTCGATATCTCCAAGTCGAGGCCGGGAAAGTCGAGCTCGAGGAAAGCCTCGTCGACGCCTCCGAAGCGGTCGCGTGACGATGACCCGGGTGCCTTCCTCCGGGGTGCTGTCAATTGCGAGCGAGCCGCCATGCGCCACGGCGAGCATGCTGGCGATCGCAGCCCGAGTCCCGTCCCGCCGTAGCGGCGGCCCGTCCGGTTGTCGACCTCCTCGAAGGCCGCCAGCGCCCGAGGAATCTCGGCTGCGCTCACGCCGATTCCGGTGTTGGCGACGGTAATGATGGCAGCGCCAACGCCGGGGACCGACACGGTCACCGAGACCGCGCCGCCGCGCGGTGGGCGGTCGCGGTAAAGGCGGGAACTCAGATCGAAATCCATGGTTAAGGTCAAGGGGTCAGATGGTTCACAGCTGGGTAGGAGGCAGCATGGGCAATCGCATCGATCAACTTATCGGTGAGGCAATGGATTCTGGGAGAGCTACCAGCTATGAGGTCGATCCAGCCGATTTCGGCGATACTCCGCACCGCTGGCTGCTCTTCTGCTCGTGCCTCGCCATGCTGATGCGGCATCGGTCGGAGCTCCGGATTTCGCTGGTCGGTTCCTGGGCAGGCCTATCGCAATTTGGTCTCAGCACCCTGAGGTACACTCACGTCCACGGTCGGATTATCCGCATACGACATGAAGCCACTCACGGCGCCACGGTGCGCTTAGTATTCGAGCGGGTGCCCGTCAAGCCAAGCGGCGCTCGGGCTCGCCTGAACCGACCGATGCTCTGCAACCTAGCGCCGCCAAGCAATTCACATATCGATCTGCACTCCCAGATCGCTCCGCGCCCGTTAAGCGCCAGGTGACGATAGAGCGGCTGAACTGCGAGGTTCCAATTCACCCGGGCATCGAGCCCTCATCGGCAAACTTGGCCGGGCTGCTGAATGCCAGCTTCGTTGATAATACGCCCCATTGGCGCGAAGGTGCTGTCCAAGCCCGACAAGGCTATTATTAACCCTGAGCAGCGGGAAGACTTGCTGAATATAGCCCTCGCCTACGAGCGGATGGCAGAGCGAGCGGAAAGGCGCACTGCCCTTACTGAATGATTCAAACTGACCCTGAGCGGCGACAGTGGGAAACGGCTGGGTTCAGCGGGCAAGGCAAGCCGCCGTTACTACAGGACCGTCGGCGTGTACACCCGGGCGATGTCTCCGCGCCATAAGAGGCCAAGGCGTTCTCCCGGCAAGGCCCCCGTCACCGGCATCCTGCTTATTTTTCCCCTGGAGTAAATCCAAATGCTCACGGCTGGCGTTTAGGGGTGATGACGCCCCATCCAGACCCAGAGCCCTGCGAGCACAGCGAGGTCACTTTGGCCTACTCGCTCCGGGTTCTGCCCGCGAGATTGGTGGCCGCAGCCGCTGCCCATTTCGCCGTGTGCCCGGCTTGCCAGCGCGAGTTGGGGACTCTCCAGCCTGTCGTCGATCAGTTCGCCGCCTGGCCCACCGACGTGCTGCGCCCAGCGACATTGCTGCAGGAGCGCCTGGCGGTCCGCATCGCCGTGGAGACCCGAAAACAGCCGGTGCTGCCCCCGGCACAGCGGTGGTCCGAGCCAGACTGGGAACAGGTCGCGCCCGGTCTCGAATGCAAGCTGCTAGCGACCGACACGGAACGGCACCGGGTCAGTATGCTGGTTCGCTTGGCGCCGGGTGCCAGCTACCCCGCCCATACCCATGCAGGCGTCGAGGAACTGCATCTCCTCGGTGGCGAGCTGCGTATCGACGAGCGCAAGCTCTTCCCGGGCGACTACGATCTCGCTACGCCAGGAATCGTCCATGAGCGCATCTGGAGCGAAACCGGCTGCACTTGCGTTTTGATCACCAGCACCAACGACGTTCTGTGCCGCCCCCCGGGGCGTGGCGTCAAGAAGCCCCTGAGAAACCGGTTGAATGCACCCTCGGGCGGGGCCACGCCCTGTGAGGAATAGCCCAGCGGCTTGGCGGGGGTTTAGCGAAGCGCTGACGCCCTGGCAATCGCCCGAACAGGTGGATGTCTAAGGCCGGAATCTGAGCCATAGGGACACTCTTCGTAGACTGGCAAGGAGTGAGTAACAGAGCTGAATAGCCCGCGACTCGCTGAGCGTAGTGATGCCCAGGTAGACTCGATTATGACGCCCGTGTCGCAGCGACCTTCGGCTGGGGAGAAACATCCCGTCCGCGCTCAACCATCTCTTTTAGCTCTTGCTCGTCCAGCGTCTCCTTCTCAAGAAGCCGGCGGGCCGTGCGCTCAAGCACGTCGCGTTGCTCGGTAAGCATATGCACGGTGCGCTTGAAGGCCTCTGCCACGAGAAGTTGAACCTCGGCATCAACCGCCGCTGCGGTCTGTTCCGAAAACTCGCGCTCGCGCATGCCGATTAACGGATTGGGACTGAGGTGCGAGCGTTGATCCTTGTCTAAGGCAATGTGGCCGAGCTTTTCGGACATGCCGTACCGTGTGACCATGGCGCGGGCGATGTCCGTAACCTTGGCCAGATCATCGGCTGCACCGGTCGAAAGGTGACGGAAGACGATCCACTCCGCCGCCCGGCCGCCCAAGAGAACGCACATCTTGTTCTCAAGCTCTTCTCGGGTCATGAGGAACCGGTCTTCGGTGGGGCGTTGAATGGTGTAGCCCAACGATCCGATGCCGCGTGGAATAATGGAGACCTTATGCACCGGATCGGCGCCTTTTAGCGCCATCGCAATCAATGCATGCCCCATCTCATGATACGCGACGATCTCGCGCTCCTTTGGGTTCAAAAGCCGGTTGCGCTTTTCTAGACCGGCAACGATGCGCTCAACGGCATTGCTGAAATCGGCCATAGTGACGGCCTCGGCCCCGCGGCGGGTCGCAAGCAAGGTCGCTTCGTTCACTAGGTTCGCAAGATCGGCTCCGGTAAAGCCGGGGGTCAGCGCCGCCACCTTTTCGGCGTCCACATCCGTGGCGAGCTTCGCCTTCTTCGTATGGACTTTCAGGATCTGAATCCGACCGATCTTGTCTGGCCGATCGACAAGGACCTGGCGATCGAAGCGGCCCGCGCGCAACAGGGCGGGGTCCAATATTTCGGGACGGTTGGTTGCGGCCAGCAGCACGACGCCTGTGCTTGCGTCGAAGCCGTCGAGTTCCACGAGCAGCTGATTCAGCGTCTGCTCTTTCTCGTCATGGGCTCCGGCGAGAGGGCCAATGCCACGCGCGCGTCCGAGAGCATCGAGTTCGTCAATGAAAATAATGGCTGGGGCTTTGGTGCGGGCCTGTTCGAACAGGTCGCGCACCCGCGCCGCACCGACGCCGACGAACATTTCGACGAATTCTGAGCCCGAGATCGAGAAAAACGGCACACCGGCCTCGCCTGCGACAGCTTTTGCGAGCAACGTCTTCCCCGTGCCGGGCGGCCCTACGAGGAGAACCCCCTTGGGCATGCGGCCGCCGAGGCGCGTGTAATGCTTCGGGTCCTTCAGGAAGGCGACGACCTCCTTGAGCTCGTCTTTGGCTTCGTCGACACCCGCGACATCATCGAACTTTACGCCTGTGTTCGCCTCTACATAGATCTTCGCCTTGCTCCTGCCGATCTGCATAAGACCTCCGCCCAAGCCGCCGGCCATGCGTCGCAGCAGGAGCATCCAAATCCCCATGAACACGAGAACTGGTACCACCCACGAAAGGAGGTCGCGCAGGAAGGTGCTCTCGATCTGTCCGGTGAATCGGACACCGTGACGTTGGAGCTGCTCGGCAAACTCCGGCTCTACGCGCGTGGTGAGGAATTGCCGCTGGCCGCCCGGCAGCGGCTCCTTAAGGGTCCCTTGGATAAAGCGGTCGGAGACGCCGACCTCGGCGATTTTGCCGTCGCGCAGGTATTGCTCGAAGTCGCTATAGGGTATTTGCGCGACCTGCTGGGCGACCGAGAACAAGTACTGGAAAACCAGTACCGCAAAGAAAACCGCAATCCAGTACCAAATGTTGAATTGCGTCTGGGTCGTCATAAGCGGAACTTAAATTGGCGGTTGAGGAAGTCACGTGAATTGGCGGTTGGGGAAGTCACTTGGGTGGTTCGCTAGGGCTCCGCAAGCGGCGCCCATCAGAACATCGATATGGCGAAGCTCCGACCTGGCCGCATCGGCAAGATCGACCTCGCTAGGTTCGGCTGAGGAAGGTGACCAGGCAAGAGATAATAACTGGCTGCGCTTCGGGCGGCGCGTCCAAGTCTAGAGCCATGTCTCCTGCTAGCCCCCCGGCAAGGACGGCGTCAGCTTCTTGCCATCGCCCGCCACAGCAGTCCGGGAGTGTAGGTCCTTGACGGCTTTCGTCCGCAAAACTAGATCACTGCCGCCGGGCGCCAAGCATGGGCCTGGCGAACCGGTTCGTTAACAGCGAGCCGCCACGCGCTGCACATCGCTTTGCGAAGGGTGTGTATTCGTGGGTCCGCACGGCAGCGGGGTTTCCGCGCTGCGGGACCACTCCAAGCGTCTACAGACGCCTTTTGCCCTCCTCGAAGCTGCACGCGTGGCGGCTGATGAATGCGTTGTGATGGAGGGCACAATGTCACCGCCGAGTATTGCCTCTTTATCCGGGGCTCCGGCTCAGCGCCATACCAGCGGCGCGGTGCCGGGCAGGCCTTTCGACGTCGTTGACCTCGCGGCATACCGCGCATCGCGCGAGGCGCGTACCTCGGCCACGGACGCGTTACGGCCTCGCGTGCGCATCTATCGTCCAGCCGCCGACGTCAATCAGGCCGGCCGTCGCAGGACGCGCCACTGGGTGCTGGAGTTCGAGCTGGTTAGCAGGCCGATTCCCGATGCCCTCATGGGCTGGCTCGGCTCGAGCGATACATCGCAGCAGGTACGGCTGACGTTCCCGACAAAAGCCAAGGCCGTGGCGTTCGCGGAACGGCAGGGCTGGGCCTATGACGCTTGGGAACCGGGGGCCGGGGCCTCGCCGTCGATCTCAGGTGGTGGCAGCACGCTTCCTGTTTTTTCCTGGAGGGCTTAGGGCCATGGCGGGCAACGTACTGACGCTATCAGCCGCTAACCCGTCGCAGCTCTCGCCTGTGTCGGCGCGCAGCGGGCATTGGGGCTGGAGCAGGCTTGCGCTGGCTGCGCTGTTCACGGGGCTGTTGATCGCGCCGGCGCCATTCTTCTGGAACCCGCCTGCCTGGGTGATTCGGCTGAGTTGAGGGTGTGCCATGCCACTCCGTCAGATCATCGAAAACGTTCTCTCCATCATGGCGGTTGCCGGTGTCTTCGCGTTCTTCGCCTGGCTGATTGCCGGGACCGTGGCAGCCGTGATCGCTGCCTGCGCCGTCGTTGCTCTGACAGGCTTGAGCCAGATGGCGGCCGATCAGTCCGAGAAGATGCGGTCCAACCGCGTGAGAAGGCGCCATGGCCGCCGGCACTGAGAGGCTCTTGAAAGACCTTACGGTAAATTAGTTCGTGGCTTGCGGGGTGCTGCCGCTGGTTCAACGGGCGGAACATCAGCCAGTCCCTTCCGGGAAGCTCCTGCCTTGACGAAGGAACCGATGGCGCGGTGCGCCCTTCCGTCATGCACCACGGCACGCTGGAGCGGAACGTTCCTCCCTCATCTGCTGGCCGGCAGCAGCACTCCGCACTATGGCGAGCGTCAGCTAGGCGAAGGGCCGCAAGTTGGGGCCACGGCGTCGCCTTGGCGCTGCTTCTGTGTGTCGGTTCTTCATTCGCCGGCCTTCCGTTCCTCCGGGATGAGCGCGGCATACCGACAGCAGCCGAAGTCGTCGAAAGGGCGACGCCAGCCGTCGTCAACATCTCCGTTCGGACTCGCGCCCCCGGGGAGGACAATCCGCTTTACCGGAACCCGTTCTTCCGTCGCTTCTTCGAGCTGCCCGATCTGCCACCCCGAACGCAGATGAGTGCGTGGCCGCCTTGGGGTCTCGCTCCGGACGTGACGCCCGATATTGCGACCGCCCTCGGCTTCGAGGAGGGCAAGGGATCGTCATCACCCAGGTCGAGCCCGGCAGCCCTGCGACCGCGGCCGGAATACGGCCGGGTGACGTCATTTTGGGGATCGACCGGCGGCCGGTCTCGAACTCGTCTGCGCTGAGGAACCAGATCGGCCTGATGGAGATCGGCGCCGCTGTCGAGCTTACGATCTGGCGCAAGGGCGACCGACGCACGATACGGACTGGCTGGCGCGGCCAGATCGGGCGCAACGTCCTTACGCCGGTCCGAGCGACGAGTTGCCGACTCCCTTTCTGCGCCGCTGAGCCCTTCGCGCGCCTATCGATCTCAGCCCTCTTGACGAAAAACCGGGAAATCCCCAATTCATGCGGTGCATCGGGGGCCCTTTGGGATCCGGTGCACTCTCATCATTAACCGGCCCGTCGGGTGCCGGCGGGCTCATGACCCATGTTGCTCAAGGAGGACGTGGCCATGATGTATGATTTTTCGCCCCTTTATCGGTCAACCATAGGGTTCGACCGCCTCGCTGACATGCTCGACGCCGCGATGAGTTCAGGCGTCACAGGCGGATACCCGCCCTACAATATCGAGAGCACCGGCGAGAACAGCTACCGCATCACCATGGCGGTAGCGGGCTTCACCGAAGACGAAGTCTCGATCGTCCAGCAGGAGAACGAGCTGGTCGTCAGCGGTGAAGGCAAAAAAGACTTAGAGCAGCATCAGTATCTGTACCGCGGCATCGCCGGCCGCTCGTTTGAACGCCGCTTCCAGTTGGCTGACCATGTAAAGGTCACTGAGGCGCGGCTGGAGAATGGCCTGCTGCAGATCAGCCTCGTGCGCGAGCTGCCCGAGGCGCTCCGCCCGCGGAAGATCCAGATAGGCAACGGCAAAGCGACCGCGCAGATCGAGCAGAAGGCTGCCTAAGGTCGCGGTCAAGCTGGGGCGAGGGTCGTCCAGCCCACGTCCCAGCTGGACCTAAAGGCGTAGTACTGCCTGCCTTCCCGTGAATAGCCGATGCCTTGCAGCTTTGGAGTCCTAAACACCCGCGGGCGTGCCGCGGCGGGCGCCCGCAACCTTTGAAGAGGAGCTACGACGATGAATATGCTGTCTTTGGTCCCCCGTTGGGGACGTAGCAAGGAGGTTTCCCGGCAGGATGCCGACCCGTTCCTGAGCCTGCATCGGGACATCAACCGGGTGTTCGATGACGCATTTCGGAACTTTGGCCTGCCAACCGCTTTCGGCGGTAGCGGCAATTGGCCGTCGGTCGACGTGCGCGAGACCGACAAAGGTCTTGAAGTCACGGCCGAGATTCCCGGTGTCGAGGAGAAGGATATCGACGTGACGCTGGCAAATGGCATCCTCACGATCCGCGGCGAGAAGAAGTTCGAGCGCGATCAGAAGGAGTCTGGCTACCATTTGATGGAGCGCAGCTACGGCTCCTTCTCGCGCTCGCTTCCGCTTCCTTTCGACGTCGATGAGAAGGCGGTCACCGCCGCTTTCGACAAAGGCGTGCTGAAGGTCAGCCTGCCCAAGTCGCCGCAGGCAGAAAGCAAGGTCCGCCGCATCGCGGTTGGCAAGGATAACTGACGCAACTCGGCTGGAGGGCATCGTCATGTTCGTGGATCCGAGACAGTGGCCAAAGAATGAGTGGCCTTTCTCGCCGGACCCGAGCATCGATGCCCTCTACCGGATCGCGCTCCGTGGCCGTTGCTCTGTTCATCGCTTCGTTCTATCCGCCCGCGACAGTGCCTGCCAGCGGCGCCTTCTCCATCGGCGCGTTAGTGGCGTCCTATATGGCCGTGCTCCGTCAAGACTGGCAGGCCTCGCATGTGACCTATTGAGATGAATCAGCCGTGCTTCATCTGCTTTCTCTCATCGCGAAGGTCTTCGTGGACGAGGAAGCGATAACAGCGCTCGCTGAGGCATAACAAGCGGTTGTCGGATCGTTGTGTCGCAATACGTCGTGACGCGCTATGTGGGTATTCATTGCGAAATTGCGGCGATGGCCTGAGAGGCAACTCGTCGACCATCTGCTTTCGGTATTTTCGCTGCTGGCCGGCTTTGCCTGTTTAGGGGCAATCGTGGCGGGAGCTCTTGGGGCGTTCGCTGCGCTTTTTATCGGGATAGCCTTCATTGCCGTCACCGAAGACCCGACGGCGGCAACCTTGTCGGATCCAATAGAACAGGCCGATCCACGCCAAAACGTGCGGAAGGCCGGCAATGATGGTGGGTTCGTCAGTACCGCCACCCCGTATAGCCTTGCCAGTGGCGAGAGGATCCAAGGGCTAGAGAGCGTCGATGCGATCACGAGCACGGACGAAGGGTTCGCATCGAGCCGCAGCAGATCGAGCGCTTCACATGAAAACTGGAGCAGCAGGTTTGTAACCCACCATAAGTGATCTCACGGTCGTCGGTGAGCGTCAGGGCGCCGAAGGTTGCATTACGGGTGAGTTGCTCCTCTTCTGACGTGATGACCGTCCGCTTTTGATGCTGTGGACGGCTCCCTCATCGGCACGTAAGTGCCATTGAGGGGTCGCCACTGGGGCGACCATGATTGGGGAGCCAGGCATGGAAGCGGTCACGACCATCGGTCTCGATATCGCCAAGTCGG
>Ga0196963_10001659_pt1 | contig 14514 bp, 20 predicted proteins | sample S1_5metaG_FD_148600 | JGI IMG/M metagenome (GOLD analysis project Ga0196963, IMG submission 148600) | Soil microbial communities from Anza Borrego desert, Southern California, United States - S1_5 | ecosystem: Environmental > Terrestrial > Soil > Desert | place: USA: California | collected... | reverse complement strand
GGTTGAAAGAATACTCTTCGCCGTTCCGCAATCTCCTCCTCCTAGTGCGGAATGGGGCCGGGAAACCCCCGGCTTTTTCTCCCAGTAAGACAGGTCTCTACCCCTGGAGCCTGTCTGAACCTCGCCGCCGCCAGTACGGGGCGGCTCTTTAATCCTAAGTCGCATGGGCACAGCCTCACACGACTGCCTCGTAGAACCCAAGTCAACCGTACTCAACGGCACTCAATCGGAATTGAGGCCGTTACTCGGGTCCGTGAGGACGAAGCCGAAGTTGGTTGATTGGGCGCTCATCGCTCGCTGCGAGGATGAGCTGGCGGCGATTCAGTTGTGCGTCCATCTATCTAGGCTTTCCAACGAGACCATCGCGTTCAAACTCGGGATAGATAAAGGCCATTGGTCCAGGATCATGCAGGGCAGGGGCCACCTTCCTGCGCGGAAGCGAACTCAACTGATGTCAATCTGCGGCAATCTCGCGCCCGCTCAATTCGACTGCATGAAGTTCGGATTCAAGATGCAGGAGCACGACGTAGACGCAGAACTCAACGAACTAGAGCAGCGCAGAAGCTACCTGCTGGCCGCGAGGCAGCAAATGGCCGCAGCTTGAAGCGCGATTACCAACCTGACCTAGATCAGGTCTACGAACGAGAAAAAGCCGCATGGATCGCGGCGCATCCTGAAGCAACACCAAAAGAATACGAGCAAGCGATCCAGGAGATCGCGGCGAGGCTTGGCTACTAGCAGTTCCGTTTTTTCGGGGGTGGAAGTGTCAAGAAAAATGGATAACCAGGTATGAGCGTATAAGCGCTCCCATGAACTACCTGCGCGTTAAGAACTGGGATGAATTCCAACACTACAAGGACCGCAACCCGCCTTGGATAAAGCTGCATCGGGCGCTCCTTGATGATTACGAATTTTCCCGCTTGCAAGATGCTAGCAAAGCGCACCTGATGCTTATTTGGCTCTTCGCTAGCCAGAAAAATGGGTACATCCCAGAGGATGCTTCCTTCCTAAAAAGGAAGCTCGGGTTAGAGCGTGAGCCAAACCTAAATCTCCTTGTAGAACACGGGCTACTTATACGGGAGCAAGACGCTAGCAATGCGCAAGCGGAAGGCAAGCAAAACGCTCCTCTAGAAGAGAAGAGAACAACTACTACAGAAAGTATCGCGCCTACCGGCGCTTTCTTACGGTTCTGGACAGCGTGGCCCAAGAGCCATCGGAAGCAGGCTCAGGGCAAGTGCTGGAGCGTCTGGCGAAGAAACGATCTGGATCAGGAAGCCCCGGCGATCTTGGCTCACGTCGAGGCGCTGAAGGCGTCTGTGGACTGGATCAAGGACGGCGGCAAGTTTGTGCCCGCGCCGCTCGTCTATCTGAACCAACGTAGGTGGGAGGGCGCGGACATGCCTCAGCCAGATGACGGCGTTTCTCCGCTGTACAGACGAGAAGGAGTGATGTGATGGAAGTTCATATTCAGGATTTCAAGCGCGACGTGAAGAACACGCGCAAGGGTTATTTCACCCTGGCGGTGGACGGGCTACTCGTGAAAAAAAACGTGGCGCACAAGCACCCGGCAGGGAAGATTTGGTTTTCGCCTCCAGCGATCCAGGCCCCTGACGGTCACTACGAAAACGTGGTTTGTTGCGCGTCCCCTGCGCTGAACGATGAGCTTCAGCGTCGTGTCGCAGAGCTTTTACTGCCCTATCTCAAGGACGACTAGGTGCTAGAGGCCGCGTTGCGCTACGCGCTTGCTGGGTTCAAGGTGATGCCGCTTAAGCCGCGAGGGAAATTACCGTTGACCCTGCACGGCGCGCACGACGCGTCTACAGACGAAAAGAAAATCATTGGATGGTGGGAGAAGTGGCCCGACGCGAATATTGGTCTGACCCTTGGTGGGCTCGTGGTGGTGGACATAGATCCGAGAAATGGCGGTGAGCTGCATTCGCTTCCACATCGTTTGCCGGATACCTGCTATGCACAGACAGGCGGCGGTGGTTTCCACTTCCTTTATCGCGCAGCGAATGACGTTCGCTATAACGCGCATCCTGCGCCAGGCATAGACGTAAAGACTGGTTCCGGTGCGTACATCGTCGTAGAGCCATCGGTCCACGAAAGCGGGCGCAAATACTCGTGGCTCGATGAGTCGGAGCCGTGGGCGGTACAGCCGACGCACGCTCCAGAGTGGCTTGCGCAAGGCACGACCGCGAAGCCGGCGATTGTTGGGAACATTCCATCTGGCAGCAGGAACGAGGCGCTTACCGCGATGGGCGGGGCGATGCGGCGCAAAGGAATGTCCGATGTAGCTATCGAGGCGGCGTTAATGGTGGAGAACAAGCGATGCGTGCCACCTCTTGATGACGAGGAAGTAAAGCGTATCGCTTCAAGTGTTGCGCGCTATGCGCCCGCCGAGAACCCATCTGCCGAAGTTGATTTGCCGTGGGTTGTTTCTCCCGCTGATGTTCTGGATGAAATCGTTGCGGTTCATGAGAACGGCTTGGGCAAGGGCGATGCCGCAGGCTGGCCGAGCGTGGACAAGCTCCTCAGCATTGCCCCTGGACAGCTCACCACGATCACGGGTTATCCGAATAGCGGGAAATCGCAATGGCTTGATGCGCTCGCATTGAACCTTGCGCGACAAGGATGGAAGTTTGTTTTCTGTTCTCTTGAGAACATCCCTGTTTTCCTCCATGTCGAGAAACTGGCTAAGCAGTTGGTGGGCAAACCGGTAAGGCATGGCCCCACAGATCGCATGAGCGCGGCGGAGTTGCGAGATGCGGTCGGCCTGCTGTCGCAGTGGTTCCGCTTCGTGCATCCAGCGTCTAAAAAGCCCAACCCATCGCTTCAAGACGTGCTTGATGTAATCGAAGCTGAGTTTCGCATTCAAGGATTGGAGAAGGGCGCGAAGCGCGCGTGTGTCATTGACCCGTGGAATGAGCTAGAGCATGTGCGGCCGCAAGGAATGTCTCTCACGGAGTACATCGGATCGTCACTCTCGATTCTCAGGCAGTGGGCACGTCAGAACATGCTCCACGTTTTTCTAGTGGGGCATCCGGCGAAGCAATACCGCAATCGAGATACCGCGAAGCTTCCTGTTGCCACGCCAGACATGATTTCCGACTCAGCGCACTTTTGGAATAAGAGCGACATCTGCATAACTGTTGCCCTAACCGATGAACATCGTTCGGCCGAAGTGGACATCCATGTTCAAAAAATGCGGTTCGCGCACATCGGGCAAAGAGGGGTGGCAACGCTGAACTACGACAAAGTAACTGGCCGCTATATGGAGCCGAGAGCGGAATTGGTCGATGTCAAAAAGCGCAAAGATCTCGACTTCTAAGAACCACGAGCGCGCGCCAGAAATGGCCAAGTTCGTAAAGCAGATGCGTGAGCTGTTTGGTGATGACTTAAAGGTTACGTGGGTGAAAGAAGGGGATTTCGAGATAGGGCAACCGCTGGAAGATGATCTCAGACGAACAAGTTGAAGATGCGCTCCAGTATCTCCGCGATTCTGCTAAGCCTGCTGCGGTCGCTAGGGCTCAGGCCAAGACGCTGGAGAAATACCTTGGGGTCGTCGAAGCTCAGCAGAAGGCGTTACACGGCGCTAAGAGCAATGCCGCCGCTCAGGACTTGGCGCGAGCTTCCCCCGAATTCAAGCAAGCACTTGACGCATGGGAAGAGGCCGTGAGGCGGGATGGGGAGTTTTCTATGTTGCGGGAAGCGGCGAGCGCGAGGATTGAGGCGTGGAGAACGATGTGTTCCAACGCTAGAGCAGAAGGCAAGGCGTACTGATGACGGAATGTCCGCGCTGTGGCTACGAACTCTTCAGCATTGAATTGGTTAAAAAGGAGAAAGCCATGTGGGTGAGCAGTGAGCGCATGAAGGCGCTGGAAGACAGAATCGCAGCTCTGGAAAAGGCGGTCACGATGGAGGTCTACTTATCAGAGACTTCGCCATTGTCGCGCCGGATGCCGATTGCGGCGGTCTTGGTGGACGTGTTTCGGGCCTTGGGCGTGCAATTGAAATACGTTACTCCAGGGATCGAGGTCACAAAGAAAAAGTGAGACGCGCAGCCAAGACAGACGCATCTCAAGCCGCGATAGTCGAGAGGCTTAGGTCTATCGGTGTATGGGTTCTACACCTTCACGCTATAGGCAAGGGTTGTCCGGATCTTCTGTGCTGGCATAGAGGGCGAGCATTCCTCTTGGAAGTGAAGGAGCCTGGTGAAAGGCCCAATCAGATGCAGGCTGAGTTTATGGCTGCGTGTCCTATGGAATTGCACATAGCGCGCTCACCCGAAGAAGCGGTGATGGCAGCTATAGGTGTGGAGGCGATGAAGTGAATCTGGCTCGGCTCGGTAAGGCTAGGCAAGGCAAGGTAAGCAGAGGTAAGGCACGGCCCGTTATGGTAGTGCATGGCATGGCGAGGCCTGGCGCAGCCGGGTTAGGCAGGGCAGGGACTGGCGGTGGATGGCTCGGCCAGGCATGGCTTTGCGGGGTCCGGCGTGGCCAGGCATGGCAAGGCTCGGGTTTTTTCAACAAAGGAGATTCAGTGAAAACTGTGAAGGTTGAAATTCGCGGCATCACGCCGCTATTGATTCACCGCTTTAACGAGGAAGCAGAGCAGGGCAAGAAAACGCGGAGGGTGGAAGTGAAGCAAAGAGATCCTCGCGAAGAGGCGACCAAGAATGCGTACATCGCCAAAGACGGAACGTTTTACTTCTCGGCGTTTTCTATTCCGAATGCAATGGGCGCAGCCGGATCGAACCACAAGGCCACAGGTACGCGAAAAACGCTGCGTTATGTTGTGCCGTCAGCCGTACGGATGCTGAGCGATGTCATTACGATCCTGAACGGCTCAGGACCGGCTAAAGACTTTGAGGTTGATTCCCGGCCAGTAACCATTCCAGCAACAAAGGGGCGAATCATGCGCCATCGCCCGAGATTCAACCAATGGGGAGCTGAGTTTGAATTGCTGATTAACGATGATCTGCTGTCGCCGGAAATGGCGCACCAACTGTTGAGCGAGGCAGGGCAGGGCATCGGCATCGGAGATTTTCGGCCTGAGAAACGCGGGCCATTCGGGACATTCAGGGTTGTGAAGTTTGAGGAGTGAAATCGGCTTGGCATGTCCGGGTAGTGCTAGGCATGGCGTGTCGGGGTCGGGCTTGGCTTTGCCCGGCGAGGCTGGGCTCGGCAAGGAGAAGTTAAGTTGGGCTCGCTGATAGAACTACATAAGTTCCGAAGCGGTCTAAAGAAGAAGCCGAAAGAAGAGGGAATTTACTTCTGTACCCAGTGCAATCGGGAGAGTTTCAGGTTGTTGCAGGACGGGCGGATAGTCTGCTTGGGCTGCGAGCGAGTGATGTCCAATCTCTACGTGTCGTTGATGCCGCCGGGATGACTTACCAACCACCTGACATCAAGTGGAAGGAGATCGTCCAGGAGATATTGGACGAGGGCTGGTCTGTGTATCGGATCGCCAAGGCTTTGAACTGCGCGCAATGCACGGTCTGGAACTGGCTGAAGGGTCGTAAGGGTGAGGGTGGAGAGCCGAGATTCAGTTACGGGTGTGTGCTGATCGAGCTTCACCGCGACGTATGCAGGAAAGAAAATGTGGCGACTACTACTAAGCTTGGTAGTCCTGTACGGGAAGAAATGACGTAGGGTATCGAATCGTGCAGGGACATAAGACGGCTAAAGCCGCTCCCTCAAGTTCCGAATATACGGAGGGCGTTCTGTTCTCCGGCTGGACTCGGGAAGGCTACTGGGCTAACGGCGTGCTTCTTAGAGGCAAGCACGGAGCCCCGATCAGCATCACGAAATACCTTCTCCAGAAGCCCCAGGAAGCCCCACAACAAACGCAGACCAGACCCAAGCCCTCGCGGGAGCACTACGGGTTAGCAATCGTCCTAGACGCTCATAAGCGCCTTACGGACATACCGAGCTTCACCGATTTAGAAGCTGGATGGGATGTGAGGTGATCCACAACAATAAAAAGAGCGCTGGAGTTAAGGCGCCTACTACAAATGCCCGTCTCCGTTGTTGACCTATTCGGAGAGCGGGAGCAGGAAGAGATCCAAGCGATCGACCTGCAAAACGACTTCATCGGCCGAGCTGGCGAGCACATTGTCTGTGCGGCCCTCGCGGAGATGGGGGCAGTTGTCCACCTTGTTCCGAGCCCGGGGTATGACCTCATTGCAGACGCCGACGGTGAACTAGTCCGCATTCAGGTTAAGACGAGCGGTGCTGCTACGGATAGCGGTAGGTATTCATTCTCAGTGCTCAAGGAGTTCGGCCGGCATCGCAGAGACGCGAAGCGGGTTAAGCGCCCATTAGACCGCAGGGATTGCGACGTAGTAGCCCTCGTGGCTCTTGATAAGAGACGGGCGATCTTCTTGCCAGTCGAGAAGTGCGAGAACAAGTACATCCCGGTAAGCCAGCGGGAGTTTGAGACGCCGGATGTAGAGCGCCAATCGTGGCTGGCGAGCCTGCAATGACTACGATCCTCAAGCACTCCCGCGCCCCAAGAAAGGCTAACCCTCAAGCTGCCGCGCCCAAGGAATACTCAGTAGCCAAGCGCCCCCTTAAAGCAATCCCACAAGAGCGCCGGGAAGAGATAGCCCGCATCGTCATGAACCGCTACCTAATGGGCGAGCAGGTAGCAGACATGGCCATCGAGTTCGAAACCAGCGACGTGACCATCTACGCCCTTCTCCTAAGAGACCACGAAGAGCAATGGAAGGAAGTCCAACAGGCCAGGGCTCTCGCCAAACTAGAACGGCTCAAGGAAGAAGTAAGGCTTGCGAAGGAGGCAATGAGAGTAGCCCCGGACGCTCTTAGCCTCGCGCGCGAACGCGATAGGGCGAAGGCCTGCGAGATCCTGATGCGCTCGGCCCAATGGGAACTGGAGCGCTTGTTGCGGCGTCTCTATGGGCAAGAAACGAATGTAAACATCAGCGTAACGACGGATCGCGGCGACAGATTGCGCAGAGCCAGGGAGCGGATCATCGAGGCAGAAAAGGGCGAAATTGCTGCAACCCCACAAACGACGTGAATCAATGGGTTGCGATGTCAGCATTCGGCGAGCTATCAAAAACATAACTTAGGAATGCGCGCTAACTACATGATCCGCCAGCGTCGCACCCCCTCAGAGTTATGCAATGTGCATAGTGGTAAAGCGGCGGCGCACAAATGAATCGGGAGGCTCATTGGCCGACGATCCAAGTTCGGGGTCGGTCGGAATCGCCGGGAGGCTCACGCGGCGGGTGGAACGGGAGACCCTCCCGGAGTGAGTTAGAAAAATAAAAATTTTTTACGGAAGCCCGCGCTAAGACGGGTATGGGAAAAAAGGTAGATCACGAGCAGGAGATTCAGGAGGCGTGTGAGCGCTTCATAGACGACCCGTTAGGGTTCGTCCGGTGGGTCTTTGACTGGGGGCATGACGAGCTTCAGTACTCGGATGGGCCGGATGATTGGCAGGCCGATGTACTGAACGAGATGGGGTCTTACAGCCGGGCTATTTCTAGGGGTGAGAATCCCGGCCCTTTCCGGATGGCTGTGGCGTCAGGTCATGGCATCGGGAAGTCGGCTTTGGTGGCTTGGATCATCGGCTGGTTTATCAGCACGCGGAACCGGCCGCAGATCATCGTAACGGCGAATACCGAGGCCCAGCTTTTGGGAAAGACCTGGAGAACTTTATCCAGGTGGCATCGGTTGATGATGAACGCCGATAACTTTGAGTGGACCGCGACTAAGTTCGCCGACAAGTCGAGTCCGTCCGATTGGTACGCCTCCGCTGTTCCTTGGAGTGAGAACAACCCTGATGCGTTCGCTGGAACCCATGACCGGGAAGTATTAATCATCTTTGATGAGGCGTCGAACATCCACGACGTTATCTGGGAAAAGATTGATGGGGCTTTAAGTACTAAGGGTGCGATGTGGGTTTGCTTCGGAAATCCCACTAGGAACACCGGCCGGTTTTACGAGTGCTTCCATGAATACAAGAAGTGGTGGCGCACCCGTCAGATTGACTCTAGGAAGGCGAAGCACGCCGACAAGGTTTGGGTACAGCAGTTTATTGAACAGTTCGGGGAGGATTCGGACAGAACGAAGGTTCAGATCCTTGGACAGTTCCCCACGGCCGCCACGAGACAGCTCATCAGCACAGAGGCTGTCGAGAAATGCATGGATCACGAGACCGAGGGCTGGGAGATGCTGCCCAAGGTCATGGGAGTGGACGTAGCGAGGTTTGGAGACAACTCCTCCACCATCTGCATCCGCCAGGGCCGCAAGGTATTCCCGATTGAAGTCCTACCGAAAATGGATTTGATGCAGACCGCCCACCATGTAGCGGAGACGATCCGCCGCGAGAGGCCGCTGCAAATCTTCGTGGACGGTTCCGGCATTGGCGCCGGGGTGGTGGACCGGCTGCGGCAGCTCAACTTCAACGTATCGGACATCAACGGCGGGAACCAATCGTTAAACCCTAGGTTCCTGAATAAGCGCGCAGAGATGTGGTACGAGATGAAGGAATTTATCGAGGGTCTTTGCGAGCTACCCAAGGATAAAGACCTGAAGAAAGAACTTACGTGCGTGTCCTACGACTTCACGGACAAGGGCCGCATTCGCTTGGATCGCAAGGCCGACATCATGGACGACCACGGATTTTCTCCCGACCGCGCGGATGCGTTAGCCATGACCTTCGCCTACCCGGTCGCAGATTTTGCAGAGAGTGGTCTGCGACTCGAACCGCCAGTGTTTTCCGATTAGGAGTCCCAATGAACAACGAATCCGACGTGAAATTTACCGTTCTCGACTGGAACGCCGAAGTTAAAAAAGCTTGGGGACCAGAATGGAACGCCCCTGAAGTTTCTTACGAATGGTCGAATGGAAAAAAACACTACCTCAGAACCGGAGACGCAGCTATCTACGAAACGTCGCCCGACTTTGATTGATGTATTGACTATGTGGCATTGCGGGCACTGCGGGAACTACGTCAAGCGCGTTGTAAAGCCTGGCGATACACCCGAATGTCCGAGGTGCGGGAAGAAAAAAGGAGACGTGCCGTAATACTTTACGAAGAAGGTGCGACCAAGTGGATGCACGACATGGCGCACGACATTCTTACTCTGCTAGACACCGTTTACCCCGGTAATGCCTGGGGTGTGCGTGTTTACGGGGACCACACAGGTGGTGGTTATTTCATTCAGCACCTTGAGTTTGAGGGTGGGCAGTTCGGAATGAACCAACCCAGGGCTCATCTCTTCGGGTCTGCTTCTGAGCTAAGAGCTGATGTGATCCGCAAGGCTGGAGAACTGTTGGAGAGAGTGAACCTTCGTAGGGGCATGAGAAACGAAGCAGAAGTAGTAGGACGGATGGAGGGGGTGCCTGAGAAGTTTCAACCCTTCTCCGAGAAGCCGCCGATTGTTTTTGATGACATCGTAGTTAAACAAAAAGAAGAGTCAGACCATGACCGACTTTCTGAAACTGTCCCAGGAAGCATACGACGGTAGTACGTCGTACATGGACGCTAACTGGCGTCCTGACATTGATTACAGCCTCCGAGCGTTTCGGAACGAACACGCTGCGAGTTCTAAGTACAACTCGCCGGAATTTGCTCATCGGTCACGTCTCTTTAGACCCAAAACTCGGGCAATCATTCGCAAGACTGAGGCTGCTGGAGCTGCTGCTCTTTTTAGTAACCCCGAAGTCATCACCATCACTCCGGAGAATCCCGATGATGTGATGAACAAGGCCGGCGCTGACGCTCTTAAGCACGTCCTTGAGTACCGTCTAGAGCACAGCATCAAGACCTTCCCTCTAGTTATGGGGGCATTACAAGACGCCCAGAAAACAGGTGCAGTTGTTAGTTACCAGTATTGGGAATACGAGAAGGGCAAGAAGGACAAGCCCTGCGTTGAACTGAGGCCCATCGAGAACATTCGGCTAGACCCGAATGCTTCGTGGCTAGATCCCATTAATACCAGCCCTTACCTCTGCGACATCATCCCAATGCACGTCTGCGACGTGAAAGCGATGATGAAGAAGAAGGACAGTAAGACCGGGGAACCCGCCTGGAAAAAGCTCGATGACAAGGTAATCGAGAAAGCGAGACCAGATGTAGTCGATTCCACTCGTAGAGCGAGACTTGGCAAGCAGCAAGACCCTCAGAACGACTCTCCGACAGGAATTGGAAGCTTCGACGTTGTTTGGGTCATGCGTTGGTTCATGAAGGACGAAGATGGAGAAGATCACACCTATTACACACTAGGTACTGAGGAGCTTCTAACCGATCCCAAACCCATCAAAGAGGTCTACTTCCACGGGAAGAGACCTTATGTGATGGGTTACGCGATTCTGGAGTCGCACCAGACGTTGAAGAGCAGCATCGCGACTCTCATCAAGCCTCTGCAACAAGAGGCGAACGACATCGCCAATCAGCGTCTGGATAACGTCAAGTTCGTTCTTAACAAGCGCTGGATTGTCGCAAGAGGAAGGCAGGTTGATGTCAATTCGCTCGTGCGCAATACGCCTGGAGGCGTAACGCTTGTGACAGATCCAAAGACTGACGTTCAGGAGTCGAACTGGCCGGACGTTACGAGTTCCGCTTATGTAGAGCACGACCGTATTAACGCCGAGATTGACGATGTAGCGGGGAATTTCTCTCCCTCTACCAAGGTTGCGAACAACGCTGTGAACGACACCCTCGGGGGCTCGAAGATGGCCTCTATGGGGGCGGGGCTTATGACCGATTACCTCCTCCTCACGTTTATTCAAACGTGGTGGGAGGAAGTTCTTAAGCAGCTCGTTCTTTTAGAGCAGGAATACGAGACCGACGAGGTAATTCTCGCTGCTGGTGCTCGTGGGGCGCAACTGTGGAAGAAGTACAACTACACCAACGTCACGGACGAGATGCTGGCGCAACCCGTAAATGTCCGGGTGAATGTTGGAATGGGAGCGTCCAACCCTAACGAGCGCTTTGCGAAGCTCATCATGGGCACGGGTCAAGTAATGCAGGTTATTGCAACAGCCCCACCCAACTTCAACGTCAACGAGTTCATCAAGGAAGCCTATTCACACATGGGCTACCGGGATGGGTCGAGGTTCTGGAGCGATCAGGCAGATCCAAGGCTTATGAAGGCGATGCAGCTGATCCAGCAGCTCCAAGGGGCTCTACAAGGCAAGCAGATGGAGATCCAAGCGAAGACCCAAGTCGAGGCCGCGAAGATTCAGTCCCACGAAAAGCTCAAAGGTGCGGAGCTGCAAATCGACGCGCAGCGTATTGCTGGTGATTTGCGTATCCGAGAGAGCGAGAACGCCATAGAAGCCGCAAGGGTTCAGTTGGAGCAGATGATCGCGCAGATGGATGCTCAAGGCGCAAGCCAAGAGCAGAAGGCCGCATATATGCAGACGCTGGCGAAGCTGAAAGAGTCTGAACTCAAGCTCCAGGGCCAGAGGCTGAAAAACGAAGGAGCGAGGATCAAGCTTCTTACGGAACTAAATAGGCCTGAACGTGAGGCTGCTTGAGTAACCTCAAACACAGCAACTGGGCTGAGGCCACCGATTTCATAGGTGGAGCGCATTACAAGCGCGTGAAGCTCGCACTGGGTGGGCCCGGTGTAGATGATGGAGACGTATCGGAAGCAAACCCATTGCCCATCGTTGGGACCGTCGCTATTTCATCCATGCCGGCGAGTGGCGGTGGCCTTACTGATGCGGAACTAAGGGCGGCTGATGTAAAGGTCACTCTAGACGGAGAGGCGGTCGCCATTTCCGGTACCGTCCCGGTCTCGGGGACGTTCTGGCAGGCCACACAACCAGTTTCAGGGCCATTGACGGACGCGCAGTTACGGGCTTCTGCGGTGCCCGTTTCTGGAACCTTCTGGCAAGCGACGCAGCCTGTATCTGGCCCCCTTACAGATACACAACTCAGGGCAAGCCCTGTTCCGGTTTCTATCGGGGCGTCTTCCGCGTTCACTTTCGTTAGCGCAAAGACCGCTGCTCCTGCTGCGAATGCTGTCCAGTGCGACACTGGACAACTCGCGGCCGGGGATTACGAGCTGAGGATTGAGCTAGCCGCATCCGACACCGTAGCGGTCGGTAAGGGCTTGGTGGTGGAGCATAGAAACGCTGCCAACAGCGCGAATATCAATGTGCTTGGGGGGTGTCCCGCTGGAGGCCAGAAGGACATTCACATTCCCAAGCTCACGCTCGCCCTTAATGAGCGTGTTCGCGTGATTGCAGGTACGGCCGCTGGAGCCGCGTCCTCCATGTATGTCTCTGCGATTGGAAGGCGCGCTGCGTGATCACCGACGAGGTAAAGGAAGAGATCCTTATAGGGGACGACGCTGAAGAGTTCGTAGCAAGTCCTCTGGGTCAGAAAATAATTGAGCTGGCAAGAATAGAAGTAGACGCAGCCGCTTTAGAGATGCGGGATGTAGACCTGAAGGACGAGAAGAAACTTCGTGAGATACAGAACCGCATTTGGAGAGCGACGCAGTTTGAAGGGTGGTTGCAGGAGTTAATTACTCGGGGCCGAGAAGCCCTAGAGGCCCATAAACAACAGGAGTGATCGTGTCACGCAGAACTACAAGAGCGGCTGAAGCCGCCGCAGCACAAGCATCCGATGCAGCGCGGACCCTAGCGGCCCGTAGTCATGAAGCTCGTTCCGAAAGGGTAGAGCCTTCTCCCGAGTCGAGTGCAGAGCCGAAGTCCGAGACTCCCAAGATGGACCCCTCGCGGATCGAGAAGCTTCGGGATGCGCGTCCTCATGCGCAGGCGATGGATGACCTGATAGCTAGGCGTGGTCTGGACAAGGAAGACGAGCCTAAAGAGGAACCGAAGTCTGAGGAGAAACCTAAGGAAGAGCCAAAGGCCGAAGAGCCTAAGGTTGAAGCCCCGGAGGAGCCGAAAGCAGAGCCGCAGCCAGAACCTGTTGCGGAGGCCCCCAAGGTTGTAAAGGTCAAGGTTGACGGGGAGGAGTTCGACGTTCCTCAAGAGGAGATTGACGAGGCTGGTGGCATCAAGGCGTATCAAAAGGAAAGGGCTGCTCAAAATCGGTTGGAGAAAGCCCGCCAAGCCCTAGAAGAGACCCGCAAATCTCAGGCGCAGATTGCCGAATGGTTGATGCGCCAACAGCAGCAAGCGCAGCCCAAAAAGCCGCAGGTATCCATCGAGCACCAAATCGCCGAGAAGATGGACATCGTTCGGTTTGGAACGAAAGAAGAGGCTGCTAAGGCTTGGCTGGAGATCCAGCAACTTCAACAACCAAAGCAACTCGACCCCAGAACCATCGTTGAGCAGGCGACGAATAAGATCAAACACGATCAAGCCGTCGCTGAGTTCGATAAGGAGTTTCAGGATGTAGCCACGAACCCGTTACTACTAAAGCTAGTAGTAGCGCTTCGTAATGAAAGGCTCGCACAAGCTAAGGGCCCGATTGACTGGCCAGTTTTTTACCGTACAATCGGCAATGAAGTCAGGAGCGTTGCAGGCAGGCAATCCCAGCCCGCCTCCGCCCCGACAAAGACTCCAAGCACTACCAGCTCGGTGTCCGATAAAGAAGCGCGTAAAGCTTCTATAACGGTTCTTCCGACATCTTCTGCGCGAGCAGAGTTGCCGAAAGAAGAAAAAGAGCTGACCCCCGAAGAAGAACGCAAGGCGTGGATCGCCGAGCAGAAAAAAGCTAGGGGGCAGGCCTAAAAGGAGAAATAACAAATGGCCGGTCAATTATTTTCGGTCAACAGCCTCGGTGGATTTTATTCCGCCAACAAGCTGAGCAAGGAACTTCGCATGGGCGTGAAGGCCACTGCGAAATTCCGTCAGTTTGCAGATGTGCGCGATGCGTTCGGCAAAGTGCAGCGCGCTGGTCAGACCTTCACCTGGGACGTGGTTCCGATGATGTCGCGTGCTAATCGCGCGCTGACGGAGACGAGCACCATTCCGCAGGGCAACCACACCGTTCTGCAGGGCACTCTCACGATGTCGGAGCGCGGTTTCAGCATTCCGTACTCTGAAGCGTTGGAGTCTCTTGCCGAAGTCTCGGTGCGTCAGCCCATCATGAAGGTTCTGAAGTACGACGCTCTGTGCGACATCGACTGCTTGGTTCATGCGGAGTTCAACAAGACTCCCATGCGCGTTGCGGCGACCGCTACGGGTGACAGTGTGACCCTCACGACCAACAGCACCGCGACTCTTACCGTGTCGCAACAGCTTTCGCTTACCAACGCCAAGTCGATTATTGACTTGATGAAGGGACGGAATATTCCGTACTACACGGACAGCGAGTATGCGGTTATTGCTCGTCCGGGTGGGCTGCGCAGGCTGAAGAACGACCTTGAGGCCATCCATCAGTACACGGAATCCGGCCTGGAGATGATCATGAACGGCGAAGTTGGCCGTATCCCTGGTGACGCTCGTGTTGTGGAACAGACGGTTGTTCCTGCGGGTGGTGCTGCGGACTCGACCACCTTTGATGCGTTCACCGACACGGCGGATGCGTGGAATGCTGCTGCGGCTCCTGACT
>Ga0196963_10001658_pt1 | contig 14526 bp, 8 predicted proteins | sample S1_5metaG_FD_148600 | JGI IMG/M metagenome (GOLD analysis project Ga0196963, IMG submission 148600) | Soil microbial communities from Anza Borrego desert, Southern California, United States - S1_5 | ecosystem: Environmental > Terrestrial > Soil > Desert | place: USA: California | collected... | reverse complement strand
TCGCGCTCCGGCATGATGATGTCGAGCACCACCAGGTCCGGCAGCCCGGCCCGCAGGCGCTGCAGGCAGGCCTCGCCATCAGCGACGGCGGCGACGCTGTGGCCCGCGGCGGTCAGGATGGCGGCGATGGTCGTCCGCACCAGCCTGTCGTCGTCGGCGATCAGGATGTTCGCCATCTAGGCCGCTCCCCCCTGCCCGCGCCCGTAGAGGTCGGCGAGGCCGAAGCGCACGAGGTGGCCCGGCCAGTCGCGCAGCGACAGCACCGGCTCGCCGTCGAGGAAGGCGAAGCCGGCGGTGACCGCCGCCAGGGCCAGGCTGCGGCTGCGCACGCCATGGGCATAGGTGACGAGGCCGTGCTTCTCCGCCCGCTCGGCGAAGAGCGACAGGTCGAGCATGAGCTGCGACTCCGGCCGCGGGTCGCGCGCCAGATCGATTCCGACCGCGCGGATGCCGGCGTCGCGGGCCGCGTCGAAGCCGCCGAAGCGCAGATCGGTGCGCAGGCTGAGGCTCTGGCACTGGCTGCGGCAGGCGGCGGCGATCTCGAACAGCCGCGCGCTCGGCACGCCGATCGGCACCCCCACCATCTCCAGGCAGAAATAGCGCTGCATCTCCGCCTCCAGCCGCTTGCAGGCCTCGGCATAGCGCAGGCGGTGGCGGGTCGAGGCCAGGGTCTCGAAATGCACGAGGCTGTAGGCGGCGAAGCGGAAGCGGTTGGCGTGCAGCTCGCGAAGGGTGGTCTGCACATCGGCCAGGAGGCGCAGATCCAGCTCGGGCGCCAGTTGCGGCAGCCATTGCGGCGGCAGGATCTCGTGGTCGATGTTGCCGCCCAGCCGCGGGCAGCAGACATAGCGGGAGATGACGCCGCGCACCGCGTCCCACATCGGGCGGTAGGCGAAGCGCACGCGGCTGAAATCGAAGTCCGGCCGTTCGATATGCCAGTCGAGCCCGTCCGGCGGATCGACCGGCGTGGCCGGCGCCTCCGGCCGCGACGGCGCCAGCTGCGCCTCCGGCGCCTTGAGGGTTTCGGCGACCTGCTCCAGGCAGGCCGCGACCGTGACCTTCTCGCAGATCAGGCTGCCATCGACCACCGCCACCGCCGTTTTCACCCGCATCGCCTCCAGCCCCTCGACGCCGACGAGGCGGGTCCAAATCTCCTCCGAGATTTTCAGGCATTTGAGCTGCGCCGCCGGCTTGGCCATGTCGGCGAAGACGAGGAGGTACTCCAGCGGGCCGTATTGGATGTGGATGTCGCGCTCGCCCAGATGCTTCAGGATGATTCGGCGGCACAGCTCGTGGATTCGCCCCTCCGCCGCGGTCCAGCCGGTGCCCAGCCGCTCCTTGAGGGGCTGGAGATCGATGAAGTGGATCGAGCCGGCCAACAGCGCCCCGTGCTGGGCGATCAGGGCCTTTATCGCCCCCTCGATCTGGGCCGCGGGGTCGGCCGCCGCTGCTTCGGCGCGCTTGGCCGCGGGCTTGGCGGGCGCCGGCTGCAGCGGGGCGAGGCGTTCGATGACGGCTTTGATGAACGACATGGTCGCTGCACCGGGATTGCTTGGAAGGGGGCCGCGTCACCCATACTGAAGTATAGTAATTTACGACACGTAAACGTGGTTTTCCGGAGAAAGTCCTTTAAATTTTATGCACCCTATAAGCTTGCCACATATGGATTTCGCCCCAAGGAACCGTTTCGAAAGCGTTTCACTCGATACCAAAGCTCGGCAACCGGTAATGGTGGAATCTCGGCCGGCAGATTGGCCGTCAGCCGTCATGTGCGGCCTCGCAGACGGGGAAGAACACGTCGAAGACGGTGCCGTGGCCGGGCCGTGTCTCCACCGCGATGGCCCCGTCATGGCCGGCGACGATGCCGTGCACCGCCGCGAGGCCGAGCCCGGTGCCTTCGTCGACCGCCTTGGTGGTGAAGAAGGGTTCGAAGATGCGCTCGGCGACGGCACGGTCCATGCCGCAGCCGTCGTCGCGCACCCGCAGCCGCAAATGCGGCCCTGCGGCCAAGCGCCCGCTCCACACCCGGACCGGCCCGCCCTCGTGGCCCGCCACGCGGAACGGCACCTCCAAAGCCGCGAGGCCGGAGGCGCAGCCGCCGTCGATGGCGACCGTGCCCAGTTCCACGGCGATGGAGCCGGTGCCGGCGCCGATGGCGGCGGCGGCGTTCATGCAGAGGTTGGCAAGGATCTGCTGCAGCTCGGTTGCGTCGCCCAGCATGTGGGCGTCCGGCGCATGGCAGTCGTAGGTGAGGGTGACCGAGGCGTTGATGCTGGGCCGCAGCATCCGCAGCCCCTCCTCCACCACCGCGCCCAGGCACAGCGGCCGCCGCTCCGACGGCTGCTCGCGGCTGAACAGCAGCAGCCGCTTGGCGATGTCCCGCCCCCGCCGCGCCGCGGCCACCACCGTCTCGGCCAGCTCCCGCTGCATCGGATCGGTGACGAGGTCGGCCAGCAGCGCCGATGAGCCGAGGATGGCGGCCAGCACATTGTTGAAATCGTGGGCGACTCCGCCGGCGAGGACTCCGATCGCCTCCATCTTCTGGGCGTGGTGGAACTGCTCCAGCAGGGCGCGCCGGCCCGCCTCGGCCTGGCGGCGGTCGGTGATGTCGTAGGCCCAGGCGATGTAGCCCGTCACCCCTTCGAAGCGGAAGGGGAGCCAGGTCACGAGGCTCCACCAGGGATGTCCGTCGAGCCGCCGCCGCTCCACCTCCCAGGCTTCGACCCGACCGTCGCGCCGGAACGCCGCCTCCAGCCGGTCCAAATCCTCGGGATCGGCGAAGGTACGGGCGAGGCCGCCGGCCAGCAGATCCTCCGCCGACCGCGCGCCGCAGAGATCGAGGTAGCGGCGATTGAAGAAGGGCCGCTGGCCGGGATCGTGCGGGCAGATGCGCACGCCGACCGGGCTGTTGGCCAGGATGTTGCGGAAGGCCTCCTGCGCCCGCTTATGGGCGATGAGCGTGACGATGAGGCCGCGCGATTCGCCGTCCGGCTGCAGCTCCGAGCGCAGGGAGCGTTCGCGCGCCCAGCGCGACAGGCCCTCGATCCGCACCTCGTCGAGCTGGCGCAGGATGTTCGGCAGGGCGCGCGGCTCGGCCAGGAAGCGGGTGAAGACCGCCATGGCGGGCTCGGAGAAGGCCTGCACCGTGTCGCGGTCGAAGAACTGGGCGGAGGCGTCGGCGCCGTCGAGGATGGCGCGGCTCGCCCGGCCCAGGCGGTCGGCGGGCGGCGGCGCATGGCGGCGCGGCGACAGCATCTCCATCCCGCCGCAGAAGGCGGCCTGGATGTCCGGCCGTGCCATGAAGGCGAGGAAGCGGCAAGCGCCGTCGAGATTGGCGGCCTGGCTCGGCACGAACAGCGCGTCGAGCGGCACGTCCTCGGCCCGCGCCACGCCGGGCCGCAGCGCCGGGAAGGCCACCATCTCGACATCGTCCCGCACCCCCGGCGGCAGGGCCGAGAGCAGGAAGCCGCCGGCCAGCATCATCGCCGCCCGCCCCGCCGCGAAGTCCGCTGCCGCCTCGTCCCAATCCAGTTCCGCGGCATTGGCGGAGAAGGCCCCGAGCCCGATCAGATACTGCCACGCCCGGAAGACCCGGCGGCACCGGGGATCCCAGAAGGAGCGCTGGCCCTCCATCAGGCCGCGGTGGAAGGCGGCGCCGTTCAGGCGCAGGTCGAGGTAGTCGAACCAGCCGGCCGCCGGCCAGCCCGGGCGGCCGGCCAGCGCCACCGGCGTCACCCCCTGCCCCACCAGCGCGCGGCAGGCGTTCAGGAAGGCCCTGCGGTCGGATGGCGGGGCGAGGCCCAGCCGGTCGAACAGGCTGCGGCGGTAGTACAGCCCCCAGGGGTAGCGGGCCATCGGCAGCGCATAGGGCACCGTGCCCAGGCTGACCGCCGACACCGCCGGCGGATCGAAGATGCCGGCCCAGCCCTCCTGCGCCCACAGCGCCGAGAGGTCGGCCACCAGCCCGTCGCCGACGAGGTATTTCAGGCGGATGCCGGAGAACCAGTAGAGCACGTCGGCCTGCGGCCCGCCGCGCAGCCAGGGGACGATGTCCCGCTTCAGCGGCTCCTCCTCGATCGAGAAGACCTCGACCGCCAGATGCGGGTTCTCCGCGGCGAAGAGCCGGCCCAGCGCCGACAGCACCTCGACGGCCGCCGGGCACGAATGCCCGACCCCGACCCTCAGGGCGGTGATCGCTTCCCCTGCCATCGGCCAGCCTCGCATGCGGACGCTCTGCCCGAATCATAGGCGGAAACGGGCGGAGCCGCCAACGCCCGACGGCCAAGCCGACCGCACGGATGGGTGCGGGGTGCCGCGGCCTCAGCGGCCCGGGCCCGCCGCACGGTCGGCGCGGGCGGCCGGTCCCGACCGGGCGGCGCGGCGGCGGAAGGGCGGAAGGGAGCCCAGCAGGCGGAGGGGCCGGACGGCGTAGTGCATGAAGCCCAGGCCGGGCGGCAGTGGCAGGGCGGAGCGGTCCTCGCCGTCCGGCCGCAGGCGGACCATCAGCCGCGCCCAGGCCCCCTGCCAATGGCTCTGGAGGCCCAGATCGACGGCGAGGCGCCGGCGGTAGCCGAGCCGCCGCACCGTCTCCAACTCGGGCTCCGGGGGCACGGCGAGGAATTCGGGGATGAAGGCATCCGCCCGGCGGATCGCCGCGAGGTCGCCCCCGCGCGCAGGCGGCAGAGGCGGCGCCCGGCCGAGCAGCGCCGACGACAGGCGTGCCGCCCAGGCGAGCTGGCGGCCCGATCCCGTGTGCTCGGCGATACGGGCGACTTCCGCCCAATCCACCCCGGGATGCGTCGTCGCGGCGGCGAAATCGGCCAGCCAGTAGAGCCGGGACCAGTAGTGGTTGGCGCCGTGATAGGCGGCATAGGCCATCGCCGCATCGGGGCCCAGGGTGCGGATGCGCGTGCCGGCGATCACCACCTCGGTCGCGGTCTCGAAGGCGCCGAGGCCGGCGACCGGCAGCAGCCTGTCGTCATCCGCAAGGCGGGTGTGAAGCTCGACCAGTATGTCGTGCCGCGCATGGGCGAGCCGGACGGCATTGCGGCAGGGCTCGACGGCCTCCGGCGTCGTCCCGTAGCCGCAGGCGGCCAGCACCTGCCGCGCCGCCGCCTCCTGGCCGGGGCGGACCAGCAGGTCGATGTCGCGGCACGACCGCCGGGCCGGGTCGCCGTGCAGCAGGACCGACAGGGCCGGCCCCTTCACGGCGAGCACCTCCACCCCCGCCTCCGCGAAGCGCCGGGCCAGATGCGCCAGTTCGGCGACGAGGCGCAGGGTCCGTTGCGCAGCCGCGTGCATCATGGCGGCCAGCTTCCGGCGCACATCCTCGGGCACCGGCCCATCGGCCGCCAGCGTCGGGCCCATCAGGGGCTCCAGCCGGTGGTGGCGAACGCAGGCGAGGACGGAGGGCCAGTCGAGGCCGGGCGGGGCCAGGGGCGCCGGCCCGCCGAACTCAGCGGCAACGACGTCCAGCAGGAAGCGGATCTCGGCCGGCAGGGATCCCGCGAGGCCATCGCCGCCGTCCCGGGCCTTCGGGCCCTGTTCGCCGGTGCGGGCGGAACCGAAGGCATGCCGCCGTCGCATCGGCCGACCGGCGCCGAATGCGCCCAGTACCTCGTCGAAAATCGCTTCGATCCGAGGCACGACCATCCGGGCGTCGTAGCGTGCAGCCGCCTCCGGGGCGTTTCGCGCCAGTTCGGCCCGCCAAGCCGGGTCGGTCAGCAGGCGGGCCAAGGCTTCGGCCATGGCGGTGGGCGAGTCGATGGGCACCAAGGGGCCGTACCGGCCGCCATCCAGGATCTCGTTCGGTCCGGCGGTATCCGTGGCGACCACGGGGACTCCAAGCGCGAGCGCCTCCGCGACCACCAGCGCGAAGCCCTCCAGGCGCGAGCCGAGGACAAGGCCCTGCGCCTTTGCCATGACGGCGTAAGGGTTCTTCAGAAACCCTAGGAATTGAACGCTTTCGGCCACGCCCTCACTAGCGGCGAGCGCCCGCAATTCGGCCATCAGCGGGCCATCGCCCACGATGGCAAGGCGATGCGGGATGCCTGCCGCCCGCACCCTCGCATGGGCGCGGATCACGGTGTCGAAGCCCTTCACATGGGTGAGCACCCCCACGGCCACCAGAAGCGGCTGATCCTCCGGCCCCCCTATCGCCACATCCGCCTCGGACGCCAAGCGCCGATTGGCGGCTATGTCGATGCAGTTGGCGACATGCCGCACATTGGGCATGCCGAAGGCCCCGGCGAGGTCGTGCGCCACCCGCTCTCCTACGGCCACCACTGCGTCGAGCCGCGGATAGAACAGGCGGATGGCAAGGCTGTGCGCCCATGCGGGCCGCAGCCGGCGACGGAAGATCTCCGATAGATCCGTGTGCACCCAGCCGACGACAGGTCGACCGATCATCCGACTGGCGATGGCCGCCAGATAGGTCGGGGTCAGTTCGGCATATGCGACGATCAGGTCGTGGCGCCGGGCGGCGCGAAGGATCGCCGCCAATTCGGCCATGCGGGACGCGGGGGCCGGACCGCCGGAAAGGGTTTCGATGTCGACATCGCTCGGAAACTCGTCACGCAGCGTCGTGTCTTGGCCGAGAACGAGTAGCGAGACATGGAACCGATCGCGTTCGAGGTGGCGCAGAGTCGTCGCAAGAAGCCGCATCGAGCCGCTGAGGTGAGGAACGACGAATAGGACGCGCCTAGCCACGTAAGTTCCTCGTTGCCGTATAGGCTTCCAGCCGGGCGGCGCCGTATTGGATCCCCATGCTCAAGTAGAAGGGAACGGCGACGAACGGTGCTTCCAGGGCGTTCCCGAAGAGCGCCAGCGTCCATACGGCCACAATCTGGCCGAGGAGGCAGGACCTGTAGGGCGATGCCGGCAACCTATAGACCATCGAGACGAATATGGCCGACACGATCGCGTAGAGGGCAACGCCGACCAGTCCCGTATAGACCAAAAGATAGAGTACAAAATTGTGCGGCGATCGGAGGTCTTCGACCTCCGCGCCCATATCGCTGAGTTCGAGTCCGTAGCCGTGCCCGAGGAGCCAGAGCTCGAACGTCTCAAGACTGCCAATGATGTCGGCCCAAAGATTGTACCGCCAATCCACGGTGCCATACCGGGCATAGATGGACGACGCATCCACGACATTCCCACTACCGACAAGCATTTCATGGGCTCGGTTGGGATCGACCGTCGCGACCACCTGGGCGACGATCCAACTCGGATCCAGCGTGCCGCCCCGCCCCTCGGATGCCGGTATGAGACTTCCAACGGTAAAGACCACGATGACGACGGCCGCCAAGCCGGCGCCAACCTTGATCCACATCCGTCGCCCGCCCTGGAGAAGGAAAACGACGGCGCAGCCAAGGATGATGGACAGCCATTGTGCCCGCCCCGGATTGGCGAGCGCCGCGATGAAATCGAGCCCCAGGGCGATGGCGCCGCCCATGCCCAAACTGGATGAAAACGCGACAAGGCCGACAATCACGTACGAAATCATCGCCGGGGTGTCGAACATCGAAACCTCCGGGTTCCACGGCAGAACCAGATCGAGCCTCGAAGTGACGACCGCGAAGACGATTCCCTGGATTCCGGCCAACGCGCCGACCACGAGATAGAACCGGGCGATCTTTTCGCGATTCAGCCTGTAGCCAAGCACTTCGCCAATGAAGAAGAAGGCTATGTAATAATGGGCGGCCAGTTCTTTCAGGGCCGTCTCCAGATCGTAGCCCAAACTCAGGCCACGGGCGAATGCGACCAGCCCCCAGGCCATCAGCAAACCCGACCACCAGGCGATCGGGCGGAATACGTTCAACTGCTCCAGATAGGATCCCAGCCAGGCGCGCATGAGCACCACCGAGGACAGGAGCAGGAAGGTCTCGGCCGGGAAGAAGGGCGGCACGCCGAAATAGGCAAACGGGCGCCCGAAAATCAGGTAACCGGCAATCAGGCATAGGCCGAGAAAGGTCATCATGCCGCACCCATTTCCCGATAGACCGAGCGCCAATTTTCGGCAAACCGCTCTTCGCTGCAGTGGGCGATGGATTTGGCGGCCGCCTGCCCCATCGCCCGGCGCTCCTGTGCCGACATCCCCAGAAACTCTGAGATCGCCTCGACGATGCTGTCCACTGTCGGCTGGATGATCAGCCCGTTCTCCCGATGGATCATGAACTCGTTCAATCCGTGGACCGGGGTGGCGATGAGCGGAACCTGCGCCGCGGCGGCCTGCAGCCCCACCAGAGGATAGACCTCGTAAAAGGAAGGAAGGATGAACGCGTCTGCGCACCAGAGATAAGGACGGATATCCTGCTGCATGCCGAAAAAGGTCACGCAATGGCCGATCCGCGCCCGCTCGGCGTGCCGTTGCCATGGCATTACCGTCTGAGGCGTGCCGCCGACAACGATCAACTCGACCCTCGGGTCGGCCAAGCGTGCGATCGCATCGATGGCCAACCCCAAGCCCTTGCGCTCGAAATGGCCCAGGGCGATGAAGCAGAGCGTGATCCGGTCAGGACCCAGGCCCAGCTGGCGGCGCAGCGCCGGGCGGTCGAGGCCGGGCGGCGGCGCGAAGTGCCTTTGGTCTACGGGATTCGCGATGATGCCGATCCTACCTCGTGACTCCGGGTAACGGCGGCCGAGTTCCCCGGCCAAGCCCTGTGACGGCACGATGATCTTCCTGGCTCGGCTCAGCACGAAAGGTTCGGCCAGTGCATGCAACCGATGGTCCAGCCATCGCCCGAAACGCCGCAGGCCGCTCGGTCGCGTCTCGATCCAATGTCGCTCCAAATAGGTCCCATGGCAGAAATGGGCATAGACGAGCCCTCTGAACAAAAGGTTGCTCTCGACAAACTGAATACAGTCGAACTTGGCGACACCCCTTATACGGGCAGCGATATATGAAGTCGCCGCTAATATATGAAACAACAGAAACATCACTGCCAGGGGGCAGTTCGGCACAGGAATGCGAATGAAATTGATCCTGTCAGGGCGCGGGTTGTCGAACTTTATGGCAAAAACCACAAACTCGTGCTCTTCGCAAAGAGAATTGAGCATGCTCAAGTGACAGCGCCCTACTGGATTATTTTTTTGTATGAAATAGTCGAATATCGCTATTCGCATATCACGATCCAATTCGCTTCGATCAAATTCTAAGACGTGGCTAGAGAGAGAAAGGATCGAGGCGGCGAATTCTCAGGACCGCGAATATGGCGACGACCCCGATGGCCTCCGTCGCCAGAATGGCAACCGCCATCCCCAAATCGTCCCAAACGGATACCAGAAGGATCGCAAGAAGGACATGCAGGAGACCCGTCGCAAAGGCGATGGCGACAAAAGGACGGTCCAACCCGAGCGGCACCATCCACTGATATCCCAAGGCATGGGAGCAAGCCGACACCAGCGGCAATAGCGCCAGGATTTGCAGGCTGATGCGCGAGCGCTCGAAATCGGGCCCCAGCAAGACATCGACGATCAGCGGGGTGAAGGCCAGCAGGACCAGCGAAATGGCGAAGCCGACGGAGACAAAGAGCAACAAGGTCGCCCGTCCGGTCGCCGCGGCCGCCGATCTCGATTGATGAGCAAGGTGGCTGACATGGGGGAACACCGCGACGCCGATCGGCGCGATCAGCCTCGTCGCGGCCCGAGCTATCCTGTCGGCTCCGGCGAGATAGCCCACCAAGGACGGCGGCGCCAGCAGTCCAAGCAGGAACGGTGTCCCTACCGTATAGAGGCCTTCCGAAAGCCTGAAGAGGAACATCGCAAAGCTGTCGGCCAGGATGCGGAAAATCGAGGTGAGCGACGGCACCACCGGTTTCGAAACGCGCCATGCCAGCGCCAAACCGACGCCGGCCGCCGCCAGCGTCGCCACGCCATGGAACGCGAGATAAAGCCAGGCGTCGCCGGGATGGTCGACGGCCAGAACCGTTCCGACGGCGGCCGCCGCCTTGAAGGCCAAATCCGCGAACACCGCCCGCGTCATCAGCTCGAGGCCCTGGAAGTACCAGATCATGCTGAGGGCAAGCCCGAGCCCCCAAAGGAAGCCGGACCAGAAGACCGCCGGGTTCTCTCTGAACGGCGGCACAATCCAGGCGCCCAGGGCGGCAAGGCCGAGGGCCAGCACGGTGAGCAGCGCCTTGCTCCCCATCACCCCGCCCAGTACACGCCCCAGCGCGACCGGGTCGGATCGATGGCGGGCGACCTCGCGCGCGCCGGTGAAATCGAAGCCGAATTCGACCACCCTGGTTATGTAGAACCCGAAGGATTGCGCCAGCGCCACCACGCCGAAGCCGTCCGGACCAAGCGTTCGGGCCAGAAAGGGAATCATCAGCAGCGGCAGCGCAACGTTGATCGCATGGGCGACTGTCAGAGCCGAAATGTTGCCGACGAATGACTTCCCGAAATGGGTTCGCAGCCAAATCAGCATTGCAACCGGTCCCCGGCAAAGTCAGCGATGGCTGATTGGGTTTCCTTGTTCATGGCCGAAAATGCATAAGACTTCATTGCAAAGCTTGCGCCACCAGGGCTAGCATGTTCCTTGATATCTTGGAAGGCCGAGCTGCGCGGCGGCCCATGCGGCGTTTTCTATTTTGCCGGACGGAGGGTTGGAATACCGTGCCGTCGCGACGGGCCGGTCCTCCCGCAGGCGCTGCGCCCGGCGTCGAGGTTCTGCAAATTGTCGGCGGCGCGCGATTGCCACCGGGGGGCGCGATGGCGGGACCGCACAGGATATTTGGAAAGTCGGATGCGCGTCCTTTTAGTTCACGAGAAGTACCGCCTCAGGGGCGGCGAGGATGTTGCGGTCGAGGCGGAGGAGTCGCTGCTCGCGGCCGGCGGCGTCGAAGTCGCGACGCTGATCGAGGACAATACGAGGATCGAAGGCGGCGGCTCCTTGTCCCTGGCCCTCCGATCCATCTGGTCACGGGAGGGATACCGGGCGGTATCGGAAGCCATCGCGTCCCACCGTCCTGATATCGTCAACATTCACAACACTTTTCCGCTGCTATCGCCCTCCGTCTACTATGCCGCCCGGGCCCAGGGCATACCGGTGGTCCAGACCCTGCACAATTTTCGCCTGCTCTGCACCAACGGGTTCCTCCTCCGCGACGGCAGGGTCTGCGGCGATTGCATCGGACGAACCATGAAATGGCCGGCTGTCAAACACGCCTGCTACCGGTCCAGCCGGCCGGCGAGCGCGGCGGTCGCGGCCATCGTCGGGTCCCACCATCTGGCCGGGACCTGGCGTCGCAGAGTAGACCTGTACCTGGCGCTCAATCCGCTTTCGCGAGACCTCTTCATCCAGGGCGGCCTCCCCCCGGACAGGGTGGACGTCTGCCCGCCCCCGGTGCGGGATCCTGGTCCCGGGCCCGCGGCCAACCATGAGCGCAAGGGCGCCCTTTTCGTCGGGCGACTGAGCCCGGAGAAGGGATTGGAGACCTTGATCGAAGCTTGGCGCGGCGTGGAGATCCCGCTCGACATCGTTGGCGAGGGGCCCTTGGCCGACAGCCTGATCCAGAGGGCACCGCCCCAGGTCCGTTTCCGCGGCCCCCTGCCCCCATCCGAGGTCTCCGCGGCCATGACGCATGCGGCGTTCCTGGTCTTCCCGTCCCTCTGGTACGAAAACTTTCCCCTCGTCGTCGCCGAGGCCATGGCGCACGGGCTTCCCGTGCTCGCCTCGTCCGAGGGTGCCCCCTCCCATATGCTCGAGGATGGCGTGACCGGCGCCTTCGCCCGTCCCGGCGACAGCGCCGATTGGCGGCGGAACGCCATGGCTCTGGCGGCCCAGGCCGGGGACTTGCGCCGTCTCGGGACGTCCGCGCGCCGCTGCTTCGAGACGCGCTACGCATCCGGGCCAGCCCTGGAGCGCCGACTGCGGCTCTACGGCTCGCTGCTGGGCGGCCGGCTGGGGTCCGCCCCCCGCTAGGCGACGGGCGCTCGCCGCGGCTAGCGGCCGTGGCGGCGCCTATATTCGGCCATCTCGGCTTCGGTCAGCCCGTCGAGGGCCGCGCGGACGACCGGGCCGGCGGCCGGGGATGCCCCGAGTTCGGCGACGTAGTGCGGCTCCGCCACCCACATCAGTCGGATCTCGCGATGCAGCAGATCCAAAGTCTCCCGGTCCATGGCCGGGAGCAGGGCGACGCCGAGCGCGATGCGCGACTGCATGAGGCCCGGGACGAAACGGCCGGCCAGCAGGGACATGCGCAGCGCAGCCACAGCGCCGGCCGGATCGCCGCGCAGGCGACGCAGATGGGCGAGATTGAACCACGCATTGGGTTGGCCCGGCGCGACGGAAAGCGCGGATTCCAGGGCCGCGACCGCCGCGGTCCGCAATTCGGCCTGTCGCGGCTCCGGCGCGCCCTCGGCGGCGCGCAGGAGCAGGAGCCCGCCACTGGCCTCCAACTCGCCATCCCGTGCCCAGCGCGCCGCCGCCGCCACGTCGGCCGCGGCGGCGAGCAGCCGGTCCTGCGGCACGGGCGTTCCTTCATAGACGTCCCAGATGACGCTGCGGGCCTCGACCGTCATCGTCGCAGCGATCAGCCGCGGGCCCCCCATGGCGAGCAGCGCCACGCCGCCGACGGCCGCCATGACGGCGACCGCCCAGCTCGGGCCGACCCGTGGGACCGATGCGTCAACCGCCGTAATACTGGCGGTATCGTCCATAGTATTGGCCATAGTCGCCGTAGCCGTATTTGCTGTGCTTGCGCTGGTTCACCTGGGACAGGACGATGCCGGAGAGCCGCACCCCCGCCCCGCGAAGCAGCTTCACGCCATTGCGCACCGCATCGCGGGGCGTGGCGTTCCAGCGCACCAGATAGACGACATGGTCGGCCAGGCGCGCCAGGATGCGGGTATCCGCCACCGCCAGGGCCGGCGGCGAGTCGATCACGATCAAGGCGTAGCGCGACTTCAGCATCTCCAGCAGGGCCGCGGCCCGCTCAGGCTGCACCACCTCGGCCAGGTCTTCGCAATGGCCGGCGGGCAGGAAGTCGAGCGAGCCCCCGATTCCGCGCCGAACAACGTCGTCGAAAGCCGCTTCGTCCTTCAGCACTTGGGCAAGGCCGACCCCGCCCTCCACGCCAAGCGCCTTGTGGAGGCGCGGCCGGTGGACATCGCCATCGATCAGCAGCACGCGGTCGTGCGACTTGGAGAAGAGCAAGCTGAGATAGAGCGAAACGAAACTCTTTCCCTCCTTCGGCACCGAGGAGGTGATGAGCACCGCACGGCCGGAGCCGCCATTCGGCTCGGCCGCGAGATGAAGGGCGGTCCGCAGGCTGCGCACGCCGTCGGCCAGCGGCGAGCGGGCCCGTTCCGCCATCTCCTTGACCGGGTCGTCGGATGCGCCGCGCTGCATCGGGATCATCGCAAGGGTGGGCATGCCGGTCAGTTCCTCCGATTCGTCGGAGGAGCGCACGGCGTTGTCCAGGCGGTCGAGCAGGAAGACGATGCCGATACCGGCCAAAAGCGAGACCAGAGCCGCGAGGGCGATCGTCTGGCGGGTGGCCGGGTAGCTGGCCACCACGGGCACGTCGGCGGCCGAAACGATGCGCGCATTGGCCCGCTGCATCCGCTCCTGCTCCGCCTCGCGCTTGAAGCGGGCCAGGAAGGCCTCGTAAAGGCTGCGGCTCGCGTCGGCCTGGCGCTCGAGCTCGCGCAGCCGCACCTCGGCCGCGCCCGCCACCGTCGTTTGGCGCCGGGATGCCTCCAGCTCCGATTGCAGGGAGCCGACGCCGGCAGCCGCGACCTCCACCTCATTGGCGATCGAGACGGCGACCTTGTTCACTTCGTCGGCGATGCGGCGGCGAACGTCATCCAGTTCGGCGCGCAGCCCGACGATCCGCGGGTGCCGCTCGCCGTAGATCTTCGTCGCCTCCGACATCTCGCGGGATTTCGTGGCCTCCTGCTCGCGCAGCCGCTGGATCAGAGGCGATTGCAGCACGTCGCTCGACGTCTCGACGCTGCCGCGGGTCCGGGTCAGGGAGCGGACCTGGTCGAGACGGGCCTGCTTCTGGGCAAGCTCGGCCCGGGCGATCACCAGGCGGGAACTGAGTTCGGAGAGCTGTTGCTCGCCGATGGTCGCTTGGCGCTCGTTCTTACGGTTGAGGTTGAATTGCGAGCGATACTGTTCGACCGCGCCCTCGGCGGCCACCACGTCCTGGCGCAGGGCCTCCAGGCGCTCGCCGAGCCAGCCGGTGACACGGCGGGCTTCGTCGAAGCTCGCCTCCAGACGATCCAGGACGTATAGCTCGGCCACGGTGTTGGCGATAAGCGCCGCCTTCTCCCGGCTCTCCGAGACGAATTGCAGCGTGATGATATGCGACCGGCGGGGCGCGCGAACCGTCAGGCGGCCAGAAAAGGCGCGGACGATGCGCGCCATTTCGATATCCTGGCGCGCGGCGGGGCTCAGGGCGTCCGCTTCGGTCTCGCCCGCCTCCGACCTCCAGGACTCGGGCAGCCATTGCTCCGGCCGGACCGAGGCCAAAAGCAGCGAGAGCCCGCTGGGCTCCCGGAGCTTGGCATTGAACTCGG
>Ga0196963_10001657_pt1 | contig 14526 bp, 15 predicted proteins | sample S1_5metaG_FD_148600 | JGI IMG/M metagenome (GOLD analysis project Ga0196963, IMG submission 148600) | Soil microbial communities from Anza Borrego desert, Southern California, United States - S1_5 | ecosystem: Environmental > Terrestrial > Soil > Desert | place: USA: California | collected... | reverse complement strand
ACGAACGTTGGAATGGCCCGAGTGATTTGGGGCGAGCGAAATCAGCCAAGCTGGTTGTCGCAGGAACCTCGGGGGTGGCGGACCGTTCGCGCTTTGGAACCGATAGATCAAGAGGTGTAGCCCATGAGAGCAGCGGTGTTTCACGGTGTCGGTGACATTCGCCTCCAGGACATGCCGGAGCCGAAGATCGAAGAACCGACCGATGCCATCGTCCGACTGACCGCCTCCGCCATCTGCGGCACGGATCTCCATTTCATACGCGGCACGATGAGCGGCATGGAGCCTGGCACCATCGTCGGCCATGAAGGGGTCGGCGTGGTCGAGAAACTCGGTCCCATGGTCCGCAACTTCGACATCGGCGACCGCGTGCTCATCGTCTCCACCATCGCCTGCGGCTATTGCTCCTACTGCCGCGACGGCTATTTCGCGCAATGCGACAACGCCCATCCCGAGGGCAAGCGCGCCGGCACCGCGTATTTCAGCGGGCCCGGGCCCAATGGTCCCTATCACGGGCTGCAGGCCGAGAAGGCGCGCATCCCCTTCGCCCATATCGGCATGATCAAGCTGCCCGATGAGGTCAGCGACGACCAGGCCATCATGATTTCCGACATCTTCCCCACCGGCTGGTTCGGCGCCGAGCTGGCCGAGATCGAGGACGGGGACACGGTGGCGGTGTTCGGCTGCGGGCCGGTCGGTCAATTCGCTATTGCCTCGGCCAAGCTGATGAACGCCGGCCGTGTCATCGCCGTCGATCGCCACGAGGATCGGCTGGCCATGGCAAGGCACCAGGGAGCCGAATGCGTCAATTTCGATAAGGAGGATCCGGTCGAGACCATCATCGAGATGACCGGCGGAATCGGCGTCGACCGGGCCATCGACGCGGTTGGCGTCGATGCGGAGCACGCGCATCACGGCCCGGCGGCGGCCAAGGCGAAGGAGCAGAAGCAGCAGTTCCAGAAGGAGGTGAAGCAGGTCGCTCCCGAGGCCAAACCCAAAAAGAAGAACGGCCGCGGGCTGTGGAAGCCAGGCGACGCGCCCAGCCAGGCGCTGCAATGGGCGGTCGAGGCGCTGGCCAAGGCCGGCACGCTGTCGATCATCGGCGTCTACCCCGAGACGATGCCCAACTTCCCCATCGGTGCGGCGATGAACAAGAACCTCACCATCAAGATGGGCAATTGCAATCATCGGCGTTACGCGCCGCACCTGGTGGAGCTGGTGCGCATCGGCGCCATCGACCCGACCGCCATCCTGACCCAGGTTGAGCCGCTGACCGAAGTGATCCCGGCCTACGAGGCCTTCGACCAGCGCGAACCGGGCTGGATGAAGGTCGAGCTCGAGCCGGCGGACTGAATTCTTGAGCCAGAAGAGGAGGTGACCCGTGTTTGATTATTCCGGCGGCTGGATGTGGCTGCTCATGGACGTGCTGCTCGTCGCGGCCTTGGCCGGCGCTCTGGCGTTCGGTCTGAGAAGCTACCGCCGGCGCTTTCGATCGGACCGGCCGGAGGAGCGCAGCCGCGAATTCGACGCCCGGCGCCATCAGGAGCTGCGGCGCTAATCTGGCATGAGGAGCCGCACGTCGTCTGTCTCCGAAGCGCGATTCCGCGCTTCGCTTTTTCAGTCTATGGACGCTGTCACGTCGCTGGGCTGTATCATGGCGTTCCGCCACTAACGACGGCTAGAGGGGCTGGCGGGTGAAGGGCGCCTTGAGCTGGCCGAGGAAGGTCTCGGGCATCGGATGCGCGATGCCGATATCGGCCGGCGGGCGGCGCGGCGGGCGATAGAACGTGCCGAAGAGCTGATCGAAGAGCATCAGGTTCTCGCCGTAGTTCCGGTTGCCCTCGCGCAGATCCTTCGAATGGTGCCAGCGGTGCAGGGTCGGCGTGTTGAAGACGTAGCTCAGCCAGGCGCAGCGCATGGTCACGTTGCTGTGGCTGAGGATGCCGATGATCGCGGTCGACGCGCTGCACAGGACCAGCACGTCGTGCGGCGCGCCGAGCAGCAGCAGGACCGGCATGCCGACCGCAAGCCCGGTCACCGTGTCGACGAGATGGAAACGGCCAGTATTGAAGAACCAGAGCCGCGTAACGCTGTGATGCACCGCGTGGAAGCGCCAAAGCCACGACCATTCATGGGCGAGGCGGTGCTTCCAGTAGAGCCCGGCCTCCATCACCACCAGCCCCAGCCCCGTCTGCAGCGCCAGCGGCCAGCCCGTGGGCCAGAGCCCGGCCTCCGTCGGCGCCAGCGCGTCGGACACGCCGAGAAAGACGGTGGCGGTGATGATCACCTGGGCCACGCCCTTGTTGAGGAGGGTGTGGGCGAGATCGGGACCGATCTGCCCGTCGTTGAGCAACCACGCTTCCTCATGGGGCAGCAGCCGCTCGAGAATGCCAATCGTGGCGGCAAGCGCCAGGTAGGTGAGGTTGAAGATCAGGACCTCATGGTCGGTCTGCATGCCAGCGTAGGTCGCGCCGAGCGATGACGCGACCAGCGCCGGCCACAGGACGTAGGACAGGATGTGCCACACGAAAAACCCTCTTTCGTAGAACAGGCCCCCCGCCCGAGCGATGAAATATCCGAACCCAGGTATCGGCGCAACGCGGCTCGGTCGATGGCTAACAGGGATCGAGGGTTTCGATGCGCACCCGGGCAATACCGGATTCGGTGAAGCCGAGGCGCTGCGCGGCTCCGTACGACAGGTCGATGATCCGCCCGCGGATATAAGGGCCGCGGTCGTTGATGGTGAGGTCGACCGAACGGCCGTTGGCGATATGCGTGACGCGCACTCGCGCGCCCAACGGCAGCTGGCGATGCGCCGCGGTCATCGCGTTCATGTCGAACGGCCGACCGCTCGCTGTCTGGCGACCGTGATGGCTGCGGCCGTACCAGGAGGCGGCGCCTTCTTCGTAGAAGCTGACGCGCGGGCATACCGGCAACGGGGGCGCCGCCTCGGAAGTGGGCGGCGGCAGAGGTGGCGGGGGAACGACGGCCGTCTGGCAGGCGGCCAGTCCAAGGGTGGCAAGGAGAAGGAGAGCCGCGATGCGCACTGGAGGGGTCACCGAACCGTCATGTCCGCTGATAACGCAAATTGGGCCGAATCGTGGCCTTGGCCATTCGGCTAAAGGTAGCGAAACGCCGCGCTTAGGGGGAGTTTTGCGCAGGCTTGGCTGAAAGAGGGATGGTGCGAAGCCGAGGCCGTTTTTACCTCTTTAGTTCCGGCGGGGTGTGCGGTGCAGCGAGGACCGACCGAGTGAGGACGTTCGACGACACCCTGGCTTCGGAGGCCGCCGCCGGCGGACGGCAGATCACCGTCGATATCCTGCGCGGCTATTTCATCCTGAGCATGGCCTCGGGCCATGTTGGCGCCGGTCTGGTCACCAGCCTGCTCCATGTCTGGCGCTGGGTTGACGGCGCCTGCGGCTTCGTGTGCCTGTCGGCCTTCGTGCTCGGCTTGTCGCAGCGCGCCAAATGGGACCGGGGCCAGGACAGCGCGCAGAACTGGATCTTGCGCCGCACCCTGCACATTTGGCTGGCGAGCTTCGCGCTCACCTTCGCCGGGCTCACCCTGCGCCTCATGGAGCCGAATCTCGGCTTCATCGCCGATGTCTTCCATCGCGAGCGCATCGTCTCAGCGGTGCTCGATGTCGCCACCCTGCGGCTGTGGGTCGACTATTTCGGCATGCTGCGCATGTACGTGTACTTTCTCGCCTTCGCCTTCCTTGCGGTCAGCCTGCTCAAACGCGGCCTCGATGCGCTGGTGATCGCGCTCTCAGCGGCGCTCTACCTCGTGGTGCAGCTCAATGCCGCCAATCCCGCCCTCGGCTGGGGTGCGACACCCTACGCCCTCGGCACGTTCTCGGTGCCGGCCTGGCAGTTCCTGTTCTTCACCGGCCTGGTGGCAGGATGGCGCTGGAAGGATATCTTCCTGCCCCTGGTGCGGCATTGGCAGACGCCTATCGTCATCGCTTCAGGTCTGGGTCTGCTGGGCTTTCTTTGGCTGGCGCACGGCTACAAGATTGGCGTGCTGGCGCCGTTCCATCCCGGCGATCTCACGCCGTGGTTCGACAAATTCAACCTCAGTCCGCCGGTCGTGGTCTATTTCGCCTGTGTGCTCGGCTTCCTACCGGCCGTGATCGGCGTGGTCTGGCGGATAGCCATGGCGGGCCGAATCTTGCGAGTCGTGGCGCTAATCGGTCGCCACAGCCTTGCGTCGTACCTCCTGCTCTGTCTGGTTCAGGGGCTGATGTGGCTAGTCGCCGTGCCGGTGGATGCGCATGGCGGGAAGCATTGGGCGTGGTTCCCATTCGTCACTTCGCTGTTCATTGCCTACGCGGCCTTCGCCGAACGGCGCCGAGTGGAACCGGTCCCACGTTCGCAAGCCTCGCGCTCCGTTCCTGCCTGATTGCTGCATTGCAACAGCAAGGTCGCGGTGTCCGGCGGCAGCGATTTTGCGCGTTGCGCGGGGTGCAGCCGGTCTTTAGCATTGAGCTCCGCTGATACGAGACGGTCCAGAGAACGCAAACCGTTCCGGCCGCACCACCGCTGACACACGTGAGGAAACGCCGATGTCCAAATCTTATAACGTGCTCATTCTGGGCGCGTCCTACGGCTCGTTGCTGGCGACGAAGCTGCTCTTCGGCGGCCACAACGTGAAGCTGATCTGCCTGCCGGCCGAGGCCGAGGCGATCAACACCGACGGCGCGCGGGTGCGCTTGCCGATCAAGGGCCGCAAGGAGCCTGTGCTCATCAACACGCGGACGCTGCCCGGCACACTGACCGCTGGCGGCCCGGCCAGCGTCAACCCCGACGACTACGACATCATCGGCCTGGCGATGCAGGAGCCGCAATATCGCTCGCCCGGTGTGCGCGAACTGCTTGACGCCGTGGCCAAGTCCCGGGTGCCGTGCATGTCGATCATGAACATGCCGCCGCTGCCTTATATCCGGCGCATCCCGGGCATCAACGCCGATGCGCTCAAGCTCGCCTACACCGACGCCAGCGTGTGGGACAATTTCGATCCGAAGGTGCTGACCCTGTGCAGCCCCGACCCGCAGGCCTTTCGTCCGCCGGAGGAGAAAGTCAATTTCCTGCAGGTTACCCTGCCGACCAACTTCAAGGTCGCCAAGTTCGAGAACCCGGCCTACACGCAGATCCTGCGGGACATGCAGGACGACATCGAGGCGATCCGTCACGATCCGGGTGACGGCACGAAGATCGAGCTGCCGGTGAAGCTCAAGGTGCACGATTCGCTGTTCGTGCCGCTGGCCAAGTGGTCGATGCTGATGACCGGCAATTACCGCTGCGTCACCAAGGATGGCCCCCGCGCCATCAAGGATGCGGTGCACACCGACCTCGAGGCGTCGCGCGCCGTCTACAACTGGGTGCGCGAGCTGTGCATCGACCTCGGCGCGTCGCCCGGCGATCTCGTGCCGTTCGAGAAATACGCGGCGGCGGCGCAGGGGCTGATCCGCCCGTCTTCGGCGGCGCGCGCCCTTTTCGCCGGCGCTCCGAACATCGAGCGCGTCGATCGACTGGTGCAGGGGATTGCCAAGCAGAAAGGCAAGAGTCTGCCGATTCTCGACGAGACCGTCGCTCTCGTCGATGCGCAGCTCGAGATCAACCGCAAGAAGGCCGCGGCAGCCTGAACGCGACTTCCCCACGCATGCCGCCGCCATTAGCCCGGCGTGCGTGGGGGCCCCGCTTAGAGCGGAACCTCCATCGACCTTGTCCGTTGGCGCCTGAAGGGAAACCCTTTTAGGAGGCCGTCATGGCGCGTGGCGAGAAATCCGCTTACACCGGCAAGCAAAAACGCAAGGCCGAGCATATCGAGGAAGGTTACGAGAAGCGCGGCGTTCCCAAGGACGAGGCCGAGCGCCGAGCTTGGGCGACCGTCAACAAGGAGAGCGGCGGCGGCAACAAGAGCGGCTCGGGACGTGGCGTTCGGGACACCAAGGTTTCGTCGCGCAAGGGCGGCAAGCTCGGCGGGCGTGCGGCAGCGGCGCGCCCCAAGGCGGCCCGTTCTGCCGCGGCCAAGAAAGCCGCCCGCACGCGCAAGCGCCGAGCGTCTTAGTTATTCGGCTTTGGCACCTGAGGCCTTGGTGATCGGAACCCAGAGGTCGATCTCGTCGGAGACATATTTGGCGAACTTGGCTGGCGTGTAGCCGCGCATCGCCGGGGTGCCCATGTCTTCCAGGCGCTTGTTGATCGCCGCATCGGCGAGCGTCTCGTCCACCGCCGCCGCCATGCGGTCGGTGATTCCCTTCGGCAGACCCGCCGGCCCGAAGATGCCGTACCACGAATAGGCGCGATAATCCTTCAGCCCGACCTCGGCCGCCGTCGGAATGTCCGGAATGATCGACGAGCGCTCGTCGGTCGCCACGAACAGGATCCGGACCTGTTCCTTCTCGTGAAACTCCTTCATCAGGCTGGGGATGTCGCTGTTGAACTGCACCTCACCGGCCGCCATGGCCAGGAACACCTGTCCGGCGCCCCGGTAGGGCACGTGCGTCGCCACGGTGCCCGTGCGCTGCAGGAAATTGGCGCTAGCGATGTGACCGGTCGATCCCACCCCGGAACTGCCATAGGAGTACTTGTTCGGATTGGCCTTGAGAGCGGCGATCCATTCTGCCGTATTCTTTACATTCAAATCCTTGCGGGTGACGCTGTGGCAGATGGGGATGAAATTGGTCGGCGCGACGGCCGTCAGATCCTTCTCCGGATCGTAAGGAAGCTTCTCGTAAAGGCCCTTGGCGACGCCTGTGGAGGACAGCGTGGCGAGCACGAACAAGTAGCCGTCGGGCGCTGACTTGGCGACGTAGTCGGTGCCGGTGGTGCTGCCGGCCCCCGGGCGGTTCTCAATCACCACCGCTTGGCCGAGGATCTGCGAGAGCTTGGGCCCGAGCAGTCGCATCGTGATGTCGGTGCCGCCGCCGGTCCCAAAGGGCACGACGATGCGGATCGGCTTGGCCGAAGGCCATGCAGCCACCGCCTGGGCCTTGACGATTGTCGGCGCCAGCAGGCCTGCTGCTGCCGACGAGGCGATGAAGCGGCGGCGGGTGGTGACGAGGCGGGTCATGACCTTCTCCTTTGCGGCCGGTTCGAAACGCTGAAATCACAGGGCGTCATGCGGCGCTTTCACCCCTGCGATGCGGAGCCGGAACGTGCCGAAGTAAATCCAGTTTGCTAGGGTTCGTCAAACCGAGGGGCCTCGCCATGAACGTACCGGTTGTAATTTGGGGTGCCGGTGCTATCGGCGGCACGATCGGCGCGTTTCTGCGCCGGGCCGGGCACGAGGTGCTGTTCGTGGACATCGTGCCCGAGCATGTCGCCGCCATTCGCGCGGGCGCCTTGCGTGTCGAGGGTCCGGTGGCCGAGTTCACCACGGGCGGGCCAGCGGCGCTGCCCTCCGAGATCACGGGCGCATACAAGCTCATCCTGCTCGCCGTCAAGGCGCACCATACGGAGGCTGCAACCCGGGCTCTTAAGCCGTTTCTCGCCGATGATGGGGCCGTCGTCTCCTGCCAGAACGGGCTCAACGAGCTCGTGATCCAGGACATCGTCGGCCGCGAGCGGACCGTCGGCTGTTTCGTCAATTTCTACGCCGACTATCTCGAGCCCGGCCGCCTTCATTACGCCAAACGGGGCTCCGTCGTCGTGGGCGAGCTCGACGGTGCACGAAGCGAGCGCATTGTCGCCTTGCACCAGCTGCTGCGGGTCTTCGACGACGAAGCGATCCTGAGTGACAACATCTTTGGCTATCTGTGGGGCAAAGCCGGGTATGGCGCGATCCTCAAGGCTTCGGCGCTCACCCACGACAGCATGGCCGATTTCATCGGCAATCCCCGCTATCGCGGCCTGCTGACGGCGCTGGTGCAGGAGATCATGGCGGTGGCGCGGGCCGATGGCGTGACCCCGCTTGGAGGCTTTGCGGGTTTCGATCCCGATGCCTTCATTGCGCGGAACGAACAGGCCATTTCCGCCTCGATTGGCGCCATGGAGGCGTTCAATCGAGGTTCCGCCAAGCCGCGTAGCGGAATCTGGCGCGACCTCGCCGTGCGCCAGCGCCCGACCGACGTGGCCGCGCAGCTGGCGCCGGTGCGGGCGGCCGCGAAGCGACATGGGCTCCGCACCCCGATCGCCGACCGGCTGGTTGCGCTGATCACCGATATCGAACAAGGTCGGGCGACGATCGGCCCGGCACTGGCCGAAGACCTCGCGGCGACGGCAACACGGAGTTGACCCATGGCGGACGGCACGAAGCATCCCGACGGCGAGCCTTGGCAGTGGCCCGAATCGACCTGGCGCCGCATCGTGGGCCGGGCCCGCGCCGGCCGCAGCCTGCGGCCCAAGGCCTGGCCGAACAACGCGCCGGCCTGCGTATCGCTGTCCTTTGACGCCGATCACGACACCATCCCGTTGCGCGATGCTGATGAAAGTCCGATGCGCATCAGCCAAGGCCAGTACGGCAACCGCCAGGGCACGCCGCGCATCCGCCGGCTGATGGCCAAACACGGCATCAAGGTGTCGTTCTTCTATCCGGCCGTGTCGGCGCTGCTCTATCCTGACGAAGCCCGCGCCGTCGCCGACGACGGCCATGAGATCGGCATCCATTCGTGGATCCACGAACGCAATACGGTGCTGCCCTATGAGGTCGAGCGCGATCTGAGCTTCCGGGCCGCCGACACGCTCGAGAAAGTGACGGGCCAGCGTCCGGTCGGAATGCGCACCGCGAGCTGGGATTTCTCGCCGCGCACGCTCGATATTATCCGCGAGATGGGCCTTCTCTACGATTCCTCCCTGATGGCCGATGATGACCCGTACGAGCTGATGTCCGACGGCCAGCCCACCGGTATCGTTGAGCTGCCGCCTGAATGGATCCGCGACGATGCAGTCTATTTCAACATGCACCGCTTCAGCGGCTTGCGGCCGTACACACCGCCATCGAGCGTGCTCGAGGTGTTCCTTGGCGAGCTCGACGGCGCCATCGCCGAAGGGGGGCTTTTCCTGCTCACCATGCACCCGCACCATATCGGCCACCGCAGCCGCATGCCTCTGCTCGAGCGGGTGATCGAGTACGGGAAATCGAAGGGCTGCTGGTTCGCCACCCACGCCGAGGTAGCGGCGTGGTGCAAGACGAACGCTAGCTAGTCGCCGGCAGCACGGCCGCCAGCTCGGCAGGGCCCAGGATGCGATAGCTCCCGGGTGGCAGATCCTCCGGCAGGCTGAGCTGGCCGATCCGGTCACGGTGCAGGCCGACGACCCGATTGCGCACGGCGGCGAACATGCGCCGCACCTGGTGATAGCGGCCTTCGGTGATCGTCACGTAAGCCGTGGTCGGCGACAATGTTTCCATGACGGCCGGCAGCAGGGGCTTGTCTTCGCCTTCCAGCATCAGCGTCCCTGAGGCGAAAGCATCGGCTTCGCCGCCATGCATCGGCCATTTCAGAGTGACGTGATAACGTTTCGGGACGTGGTTCTTGGGCGAGATGACGCGATGCAGGAGCATGCCGTCATCGGTCAGGAGAAGCAGGCCCGACGTCTCCTTGTCGAGCCGGCCGATGGTCGAGAGCGCCGGCTCGCGCACCTGCCAGCGCGGCGGAAACAGGCCGAAGATCAGCGGACCGGCCTCCTTGCGTGAGCAGGTGACACCCAGCGGCTTGTTCAGCATCAAGGTGAGGCCCGGTGGCGGATCGAGCGGTTCGCCGTCAACGGTCATCCGGCCAGGCAGGTCGGGCGTGATCGCGATACGCTGGTCGGCATCCTCGACCACCTGGCCGTCGAGGACCACCAGACCCTCACGGACCATCTGCTGCACGGCCTTGCGCCCGCCGTAACCGAGATTGGCCAGCAGCCGGTCGAGGCGCAGGGACGTAGGGGGTGGGCTCATTTGACGGCTTCGTAGACCTTGAAGCCGCCCGCATCGGCCTTGAGTGTCATCCGGCTGAACAGGGGTTTCATGACCCCTTCATAGGGCAGGTGGCGGTTGGCTGTCAGCCAGCAGGTTCCCCCCGGCCGGAGGGCTGTTGCGGCGCGCTGGATGAAAAACTGGCCGAGTGCCTTGTCCTCGGCGCCGCCGTCGTGGAACGGCGGGTTCATGAGGACGAAGTCGAGCCCTTCGAAACGCAGCGCCGGATCGCGCAAATCCGCCCAGCGCAGATCGGCGCGCGGGTCGTCGATATTGCGCCGAGCGGCATCGATGGCCCGGCGATCGATGTCGACCAGCGCGAGCCGCTGCACAGTCGATGAGGTCAGCGCGGCGCGGGCCAGCACGCCGATGCCGCAGCCGAAATCGGCGCCGGTTCCGGCCAGCGGCGGCAGGTGCTCCAGCAGCAGCGCGCTGCCGGGATCGAGCCGGTCCCAGCTGAAGATGCCTGGCTGCGACCACAGGCCTGTTTCAGGGATGAGTCGCGGCGCACCCGCGGCGATCGCCTCGGCGAGCCCGTTGAGCTTTTTCGGCCGGGCGGTCGTGCAGATACGATGATGGCGGCGCGCCGTGTCGGCCACAGTGCAGCCGAAGGCGTCGAGTTCCTTGGCGAGCCGAGTGCCGCCCTTGTCGTTCGGCGCCAGGACTGTCAGTGCGGCGCCAGGCCGCAGCGCCCGCAATGCATGAGCGAGAGCAAAGCGCCGCTCGACTGTTCCCGGCGGCGCCAGCATCACCAGGCTGCCGAGCGTTGTATCGTCTCGTAATTCCAGAGCTTCTGCTCCCGGAATGACAGGCGAGAACTGGATAGCCGGTGTGGGCGGGGAAAGGACGGCGGCTGGTGGCGTGCCGTAGAGGCCGATATCGTTCGTGTCGGTCATGCGCTTCGGTTGTGCAGGAATGGAACTCTGTTAGCTTAGTCCAGCTTCGCCGCGGACGCCCGGATATCTGAGATCACCGCCTTGTTCAACATCGCCTCATCGCGCGGCGCCTATATCGGCCTGTCCTGCCTCTCCTTGATATGGGGCATGAACTGGGTGGTGATGAAGTTCGGCTTGCAGAACGCCGATCCCGTCATTTTCAACATCGAGCGCACCTGGGTGGCCGTCGCGACCTTGTTTGTGGTGCTGCTGTTGCGGCGGAGGCGCTTCTGGCCGGAATCGTGGTTGGCCGTCTGTGTCACCGGCTTCTTCCAGACGACGGTGAATTTCGGCGCCACCGTGATGGCCCTGGGCTCGGGCGGGGCCGGTCGCACGGCCGTGCTGGTCTTCACCATGCCGTTTTGGACTCTGCTCATTGCCTGGCCGGTGCTGGGTGAACGCGTGCGCGGCAGCCAATGGTTCGCGGTAGGCTTCGCCCTTCTGGGGCTGGTGCTCGTGGTCGAGCCATGGAACTGGCACGGCGATCTGGCCCCGAAGCTGTGGGCCACGGTATCCGGCCTTGGTTGGGCGGCTGGCACGGTGTCGCAGGCCTATTTTTCACGGCAGCGCAGGCTCGAGGGGCTTTCTCTGATGTCGTGGCAGATGGCCGTCGGCATCCTGCCGGTCTGCCTCATCCCATTCTTCGTGCCGCTGCCGGCCTCGACCTGGAACGGCACCTATCTCGCGTCGATCCTCTATGCCGGTGTCATAGCCTCGGGTCTCGGTTTCGTGCTGTGGGCGGGAATCCTCGCCTGGCTCCCGGCCGGCACGGCCGCCCTCAACATGCTGACGATACCGGTCATCGCCCTTCTGTCGTCGATGCTGATCTTCGGCGAGCGGTTGACCGCGCAGGAATGGCTGGGTATCGCCTCGATCGGCGTCGGCCTGGTGATTATCTCGGTGCGAGCCTCGCGGCCGGAGACGTAGAGCATGCATATCCTGTCCTTCGTGCTGCTCGGTCTGGGCCTCCTCGGATTCTTCATCGGCACTGGCGCGCTGCTCAACCGGCGCCGGCCGGGCTATCCGGTCGACGCGGCGCGGCTGTTCATCTGGGTCTGGCTGCCGGCGGCCGCGGTGAACTCGGCCGTGGGCTATTTGCAGGTGGGGATTCCGCTGATCAACGAGGTCGGTGCGTTTGCCGTTATCTTCGGCGTGCCCGCCGCATTCGCCCTTTATCTGTCGCGCCGGATGCGAAAGCAGGAAAGCTCGAATTAGGCCTTTTTGGCTTGCGCGACTGGCTCTTCGGGATCGGTTTGCCTTTCGGCCACGCCTGGTAGACGTAGCCCGCCGTGGTGGCGCAAATCGCCTTCGCTTTCGCCTTCTTCTTCACCGGCCGCGCTTCTTGAGCTGCGCGTCCAGCCGCGGGAAGACGCGGCGCGTGTTGCCTTCGAAGATTTTCTGCTTCTCGTCCGCCGACAGGGGCAGGGCGTCGATATAGCGCTTGGTGTCGTCGTAGTAGAACCCCGTCTCCGGATCGACGCCGCGCACCGCGCCTACCATCTCCGAGGCGAAAAGGACGTTCTCCACCGGGATCACTTTGGCCAGGAGGTCGATGCCGGGCTGGTGATAGACGCAGGTATCGAAGAACACGTTCTTCAGCAGATGCTCCTGGAGCAGCGGCTTCTTCATATCCTGGGCGAGGCCACGGTAACGGCCCCAATGGTAGGGCACGGCACCACCGCCATGCGGGATGATGAAGCGCAGGGTCGGGAAGTCCTTGAACAGGTCGCCTGAGATGAACTGCATGAAGGCCGTGGTGTCGCCGTTCATATAGTGGGCGCCGGTGAAATGAACCGCCGGATTGCACGAGGCGCTGACATGGACCATCGCCGGCACGTCGAGCTCGACCATCTTTTCGTAGATTGGATACCAGTAGCGATCGGTCAACGGCGGATCGCGCCAGTAACCGCCGGACGGATCGGGGTTGAGATTGCAGCCGATGAAGCCCAGTTCCTTGACCGTCCGCTCGAGCTCCGCAATGCAGTTCTTCGGCGACACGCCGGGCGATTGCGGCAGCTGGGCAACCCCGACGAAATTGTCCGGATAAAGCGTGCAAACGCGGTGGATGAGGTCATTGCAATGGTGCGACCAGTGCTCGCTGGTCGTCGCATTGCCGATATGGTGGCCCATGCCCGAGGCGCGAGGCGAGAAGATCGTCAGGTCGGTCCCACGTTCGCGTTGGATCTTGAGTTGGGCCCCCTCGACACTGGCGCGAATCTCATCGTCACTGACGACCAGCGTGCCGCGGTGAGCGACGTGCGCCTTGTCCTTCAGCGCCTCAATCTGGGCGTCCCGGTAGTCCTGGAGCTTTTTGGGCGCGGTCGTGTAGTGGCCGTGGCAGTCGATGATCATGGTGCCTATCCCGTATGTGCCAGCGTTGTTATAGCGGGACCGGCGAGCCCTCCGCTATAGTCCGGACGCGATGAGTCACCCCAAGGCCCGCAAGTCCACCCCAAGGCCCCAGCGCAATGGCGCGGGGCGTGCCGCTGCCTCCGCGGCCGCGCGCGCGGCCGCCCCTGCGGCCCCGCCTTTCGCCAAGATCCTGATCGCCAACCGCGGCGAGATCGCCTGCCGGGTCATCCGCAGCTGCCAGCGCATGGGCATCAAGACCGTTGCCGTCTATTCCGACGCCGACGCCGACGCGCTCCATGTGCGCGAGGCTGACGAGGCCGTGCGGCTCGGGCCGGCGCCCTCAGCCGAGAGCTACCTGAAGATCGACGCCGTGGTGAAGGCCTGTCTCGACAGCGGTGCCGAGGCGGTCCATCCCGGCTATGGATTCCTGTCGGAGAACGCAGCATTCGCCGCCGCTCTCGCCAAGGCCGGGATCGTGTTCATCGGCCCCAATCCCGGCGCCGTGCAGGCGATGGGCGACAAGATCGAATCCAAGAAGCTGGCGCAGAAGGCCGGAGTGACCATGGTCCCCGGCCATCTGGTGGCGCTGAAGGATGCCGACGAGGCGGTGAAGATTGCGCGGCAGATCGGCTATCCGGTGATGCTCAAGGCTTCGGCCGGCGGCGGTGGCAAGGGTATGCGCCTCGCCTACAACGATGCCGAGGCCCGCGAGGGCTTCCGCTCCGCTACCGGTGAGGCGCGCACCGCTTTCGGCGATGACCGAGTCTTCGCCGAGAAATTCATCGAGGAGCCGCGGCACATCGAGATCCAGGTGCTTGGTGACAAGCACGGCAATGTCATCCATCTCGGCGAACGCGAATGCTCGATCCAGCGCCGCCACCAGAAGGTGATCGAGGAGGCGCCGTCGCCGTTTCTCGATGCGAAGACGCGCGCCGCGATGGGCGCCCAGGCCGTGGCGCTGGCCAAGGCGGTCAAGTACGACAGCGCCGGCACGGTCGAGTTCATCGTCGATACGAAGCGCAACTTCTATTTCCTCGAGATGAACACGCGGCTCCAGGTCGAACATCCGGTGACAGAGATGGTGACCGGGCTCGATCTGGTCGAGCTGATGATCCGGGTCGCGGCTGGCGAGAAGCTGCCGTTGGCCCAGAAGGACGTCTCGCTGAACGGCTGGGCCGTCGAGGCGCGGATCTACGCCGAGGACCCGCTGCGCAACTTCCTGCCGTCGATCGGGCGCCTGTCGCGCTACCGCCCGCCCGGCACCTCCGGCAATGGCGGCGGCGTGCGCGTCGACACCGGCGTGTACGAGGGCGGCGAGATTTCGATGTACTACGATCC
>Ga0196963_10001655_pt1 | contig 14535 bp, 11 predicted proteins | sample S1_5metaG_FD_148600 | JGI IMG/M metagenome (GOLD analysis project Ga0196963, IMG submission 148600) | Soil microbial communities from Anza Borrego desert, Southern California, United States - S1_5 | ecosystem: Environmental > Terrestrial > Soil > Desert | place: USA: California | collected... | reverse complement strand
GCCGCCCGCCCGTCCACGCGCCACGTCGCATCCTCCAGCAGCACCGTCGACCCCCGCCGCGACGGAAACCCCACCACGTCCAGTCGGTCCCCCGCCTTCAACGCGCCCGGCGGTGTCTCCACCCACACCGCCCCGTCCGCCGACTCCACGTACATCCCCTTCCCCGCCAGCGGCAGCGTCACCAACCCCTGCACGCGCGCCCGCACCAGCGCCGGCTGATCCACCTCCAGCCCGCGCAACGAGGCCACGCCCGCGACCGGCAACTCGAACGCCGGCGTCGCCGGCGCGTCCGGCCGGATCTCCTTTATCCCCGCGAACAGCAGCCGCATCCCCGCGGCCGGCGTCCGCTCCGGTAACGTCGAGTTGAACACCCCGCGGAGTTTCACCGTCGCCCCCACCAGGTGCGCCGGCACGGTCGCCGTCGCCGCGTGCCAGTTCAGCACCGCCGCCTCCAACCGCTCCCCGCGCGCCGACATCAGCGTTACCACCAGCGCGTCGAGCTGCCCGCTGGGAGCCAGCGCCTCCACGCGAAACGACCGCACGACCCCCGTCACCTCCACCCATTCCCCATGCAGTTCCGGCCCGGCCAGCAGATCGTCAAACCGGACCGCCTTGGCCGCAGGCAGCGGCCCCTCGCCGATCACGACGATCTTGAGCGGGTCCTTCTGCCGCGCGGTCACGTACGGAACGAGCTTCCCCGCCGCGGTCACGCCTTCGACCTCGACCACGGCGCCCGGCTTGATCACCAGCCGCAACTCCCGATCGCGCGCCCCGACCACGCACACGCCCCCCGTCTCGTCCTGCACGAACATCACCTGCGGGTTGGCAGCGAGGTACGTCACCACGCCCTTGATCTTCACCGGCAGCCGGAGCGCCGCCTCCTCGGGCGACAGCTCCGTCACCCCCTCCACCGTCGTGATGACCGCGTTCGGATTCGCGCGCAGCCGCTTCTCCCGCTTAGTCAACGGCAGCGCCGGCGCCGCGACGACCGCGGCACACGCAAGCGCGATAAGCAGGAGGACGAACGTCCGCATCGGTCGCTTCAAATCATACCGCAAACCACGACCACCGCGCGTCCACATCGCGGCTCGGTCACCTCGGGTGACAATGTCCTCCGCCGTCCAGCCCACAAAACACACGTCACCGCTCCACCGCCGTGCTCCTCCCACTCTGCTCATACCTCACCAGCAACGCCCCCAGCCGGTCGACCACTTCCGCGTGCTCCAGATGCAGGTTCTTCGTCTCCCCCGGGTCCGCCTGCAAATCGTACAACTGCACCTTCGGCAGCCCCGCGACCTCCTTCGGCGCTTTCGGCGCGCTCCACCCGCCCGACCCCGGCGCCCGCAGCAACTTCCACCGCCCCTGCCGGATCGCCAGCGACCCGTCGATCGACGCGTGCACGACTGCCTCGCGCACCGGCCCTTTCGCCGTCCCCACCAGGTCCGGCAGGATCGATACCGAATCCTCCCCCGCGTCGGCCGGCAGCTTCGCCCCCACGACCTCCGCCGCCGTCGCCATCAAATCGTTCAGGCAGATCACGTCGTCGCACACCGCCCCCGCCTTCACCTTCGCCGGCCACCGCGCGATGAACGGCACCCGATGCCCGCCCTCGAACAAATCCGCCTTCGTCCCGCGCCGCCCCGCGCTCGGGTCGTGACCCGCCGCCGTCAGTATCGGAATCCCCGCCGCCGGTGAGCACCCGTTGTCCGCCGTGAAGATGATCAGCGTGTTCTGTGCAACGCCCGCCTTCTCGAGCGCCTCCATCACCTGCCCCACCGCCCAATCCGTCTCCATCACGAAATCCAGGTACTCCGACACACCCGACTTTCCCTTGAGCGGCGCGCCCGGCACGATCGGGGTGTGCGGCGACGCCAGCGGCACGTAAAGAAAGAACGGCTTCCCACCGGCCGCACTCTCGCCGATGTACTGCGCCGCGCGCTTCGCCAGCGTCGGCAGCACATCGACCGCCTCGAAGTCCGGATGCGCCGGCCCCTCCCGGATCCACTTCTTCGTCGCCGTCGGCAGCCCCACCGTCCGTTCATTCTCGATCCACACGTACGGCGGCATGTCGAGCGACGCCGAGATCCCGTAAAAGTAATCGAACCCGACCGTCGTCGGCCCCCGCCCGATCGGCTTCGTGTAGTCCACCCGCTCCACCGCTTTGATCGCGTCCGATTTCTCCGCCCCCGGCCAATCCATCCCCAGGTGCCACTTGCCCAGCGCCGCCGTCCGGTACCCGTGCTGCTTGAGCAGCCCCGGCACCGTCAGCCGCCCTTCCTCGATCAGGGGCGGCGAAAACCCGCCCAACACCCCCTTCTTCAACCGCGTCCGCCACGGGTACCGCCCCGTTAGGATCCCGTACCGCGTCGGCGTGCACACCGCCGACGCCGAGTGCGCATCCGTAAACCGCATCCCCTCCCCCGCCAACCGATCCAAATTCGGCGTCTTCACCTTCGCCCCCGGATTCAGACACCCCACGTCCCCCACTCCCATGTCGTCCGCCAGGATGTACACGATGTTGGGCGGCCCATCCGCCGCACGGGCGAGTCCACCGACGCTAACGACCATCATCACGCTGAGGCAAAAACGCGCGAACTTCATCGACCTTGCTACCGCGCCGGCTCGCCGATGTTCAACGCCCGTCCCCCGCGCCGTGCCCCATCCGCACGGTTCGCGAGATGAAACGCGTCATTCGAGTCGGGTCATTCGTCAATGCCCCTCCTTCAAGTCTCCCGCTGCTCCTTCGGCGGCGGCAACACTGAGTCCTCGCTTTGCGGCAAATCCTTCGTCGAATTCAACCCGAACAACTCTAAAAACCGCTTCGTCGTCCCGTACAAAATGGGCCGCCCCGGCTCCTCCGCCCGCCCCGCGATCTTCACGAGGTGCTTCTCCATCAGCGACCGAATCGTCTCCCCGCACGCCACCCCGCGGATCGCCTCGACGTCCGCCCGCAGAATCGGCTGCTTGTAGGCGATGATCGCCAGCGTCTCCAGCGCGGGCTTGGTCAGCTTGGAATCGATTTCCTTCTGGTGCAGCCGCTTGAGGTAGTCTCCGAACTCCGGCAGCGACAGCAGTTGATACCCCCCCGCCACCTGCTCGACCCGGAACGACCGTTCCGACTGCTCGTACTGCCCGTTTAACTCCTGCACCGCCCGCATGATCGACTTGGGCGATTTGATCTCCAGAAGGTCCCCAATGCGCTGGGGCGTCAGCGGGTGGTGCGTCGAAAACAGCAGCGCCTCCAGGATCGCCAAGTTCACAGGCGTGTCGGCCGCATCACCTGCGTCCTCCCCGTCCTCCGCCTCGGCCACCGGCGCCTCGACTGGCGCGATCGACCCGTCCGGCAACTCCCCCGACCCCTCGGTGACGGCCCCCTCCTCGGGTGCCTCCACCGGGGCGTCGGCGGTCGCTTCGTCGGTCGGCTCGGGCGCGTCGTCGGGAGTGCTCTTCCTGGGCATCGTGTCGTCGTCGGGCCAGACCAGACGCATCATGAGGCACCTCCGTGGGCCAAACCAGCGGCAAGCCGCCTCTCACTATCGGCTCGGAAATCCCACCCGATGCACGTTTCGGCTGACCCGTCCTTGCAAAAAGGGTTCGCCGGCGAAGGTATCCACCCCGTGAATCGCGGGCAAGCCGTGGCGTTTTGGCAGAGAGAAGGAGAGGAGGGGGTGGGGAGATGAGCGGTCAAAACAAGTCGCTTCTGACTCTTCATCGCCTCCTCTCCTCACCTCCTCATCTCTTTCCCCGACACTTCACCCCTTGCCCTACCCCCTCCCGTGCCTCAATAATCCACTTGAGAGCCGAGATCACATCCCGCACCGATTTGACACCCCCACCCCTCGCCAGTAGCATTTTTCCCTCACCCACACCGAAGGGAGTCCGAACACTATGACCGAATACGAAACGCTCAAGCAACTCGTGGCCGAAGTCGAAGACGACGTGAACAAGGCCATGGGCGGCAACAAGGCCGCCGGCACCCGTGTCCGCAAGAAGATGCAGGACATCAAGTCCGCCGCCCAGGAAGTCCGCAAGAAGATCCTGGAAGGCCGCGAGGGCGACGCGCCCGCCCCCACCACGCCCCCCGCCCAGTAAACCTGCGTCGCTCCCCAATCTTAGACGACCCACGCGGGGCGAACGATGGCGTTCGCCCCTTTCGTCTTTTCCACCGCCCCATTTCGCCCGCGCCCCATGCCCGCCCAAATCCTCTTCGACATCTCCGCCATCGACCTCAATCAGACCGCCTTCGACGAGGCCGCCATCCTCGACGCCAACCCCCAGCGCGGCGAGATGAAGCACCTCGACCGTATCGTCTGGGCCGACGCCGAGCGCGGCGAAATTATTGGCGTCAAAGAGGTTAAGAAAGACGAGTTCTGGGTCCCCGGCCACATCCCCGGCCGCCCCCTCCTGCCCGGCGTCGTCATGATCGAGGCCGGTGCCCAGCTCTCCTCCTTCTACGCCAAGAAAGTCCTCGGCTGGACCGGCTTCCTCGGCTTCGGCGGGTGCGACGAAGTCCGCTTCCGCGCCCAGGTCCCCCCTGGCAAGCGCATGTACATCCTGGGCAAGAAGTTGTGGGTCCGCCGGACAATCTTCGCCTCCGCGGTGCAGGGGATCGTCGACGGGAACATCTGTTTTGATGCCAAGATCACGGGGGCCATCCTCTAACGGTTGGAGTGGCCTCCATGACCCGACTCGCGCTCGTGCTATCGCTGGTCGTGATCTGCGGGGGCTGCGCGGTCCAGAAGCCGACCGCGACGTTTCGCGACGTGTCCGTCGGCGAGGTGAGCCCTCTGGGGATCGTGCTCAACGTCGATCTGGACGTGCATAATCCCAACGCGATCGGCGTCGCCGTCGCCCAGGCCGAATACACGTTTCGGCTCAGCAAATACGAGGTCATCCGCGGGGCCAAGCTCAGGCCCGACGGGCCGGTCGCCGCCAAGGGCAGGCGGGGCGTGCGCGTGCCGGTAACGGTAACGCTCGAGATGCTGTTGGGCGTCGGTGAGGCGATCCGAAAGGGTGGGGGCGTCGTCGAGTACGGCATGGACGTCAACGTCGACGTCGACACCGGCATCCCCCTGCTCGGGCGCCAGCGCGTCCCGCTGAGCTACACCGGCACACTCGATGTCGGCAAACTGGTCAAGGACAACTGGCGTACTATTCTCACCAGCCCCACCGCGCGGAAGCTCGCGAGCGAGATCCTCGGCTTGAGTGGGCTGTGGGGCGGATGAGTACGGCGTCGCGTGGTCGCGACGACTAAACGGGGATGGGTGAGACCGAGAACGGAGTCGATGAGTTTCTCACTGGTCCAGAAGCTGCGGGACATCCCCTTCGCGTTCGTCGACGTGGAGACGACGGGGGCGTCGGCGGACTTCGGGCACCGGGTGATCGAGATGGGGATCGCGCGGGTCGAGGGGGGCCGGGTCGTCGCGGAATACTCACAGCTCCTCGACCCCCAGCGCCGCATCAGCGCCGGCGTCACCGCCCTCACCGGCATCAGCCAGGACATGGTCGCCGGCCAGCCCACGTTCGCCGCCGAGCTTTCGCGCATGCTCGACCTCCTCCGCGGCGCCGTCGTCGTCGGCCACAACGTCCGCTTCGACCTCGGCTTCCTCCGCAAGGAGTTCCGCGTCTGCCGGAAAGACCTCGTGACTGAGATCGGCGACGTCCCCGTCCTCGACACCGTCCGCATCGCCCGCCGCCGCTTCGGCCGCGGCGGCAACGGCCTTCAGGTCCTCTCCCGCCGCCTCGGCATGGAGCCCCCGGTCGCCCACCGCGCCCTCGCCGACGTCCAGACCACCGTCGGCGTGTTCGAACGCCTCCTCGAGCCCGTCGGCGGCTGGGACCTCCACCTCGCCGACGCCCTGATGGCCCAGGGCGGGAAGATGGGCCTGCTGCCGGTGAATCCGAAGGAAAGCCTGCTCCCGCTGGAGCTGGAAGAGGCGCTGGACCTGAAGATCCCGGTGAGCATGGAGTACCTCGACGCCCGGCAGGCCAAGACGTGCCGGGTGATCCGGCCGATGCACGTCCGGCGGGTGGGCGGGGAGTTGATTTTGGTTGCGTGGTGCGAACTCCGCCAAGCCCAGCGGACGTTCAAGATCGAGCGCATCGTGCAGCTCGTGCGCGTCGAGGAGGGCGTCGTCGCGGTGCCGGCGACGCCGGAGGTCGAACGGGCAGAAGCCAGTGCCGCGACCCAGGAAGACGCCGCATTGCCGGACGCGATCACCGCCGAGGGAACCGAGCCGATGATGGTGCCTGCCCGACACGACTTACCCGAAACGTTGTTCGATCCAGCGACAGTGCCGGGTGCCATGCTCAGACCGGCCGCGAAGGAGCTCTCGAGCTCGGAAGAACCGTCCAGGCCGGGATGAGCCTGCGGCGTCCGCTCACCGGTCGAACTTCGGCATACTCATCCTCGCCGATCGATTGACCCCGCTTTCGACAATCACTGGCGGCTGGGCTGAGCACGGCACCCGACGGATATCGCGATTGGTCAGTTCCCCCCGTATGATCCCGTGAGATGTCGCCCCCCTCCAAACCCAAAGTCGTCGTCGCCATGAGCGGCGGCGTCGACAGCTCCGTCGCCGCCGCCATGCTCCTGCGCGAGGGCTACGACGTCGTCGGCGTCTTCATGCGCCTCGGTTCGCCTGGCGGCGTCGAAGAACCCGAGACCTGCGACCCCGTCGTCGGCGGTAAGAGCAAGCAGGGCTGCTGCTCCGTCCTCGACGCCGCCGACGCCCGCCGCGTCGCCGGCGTCCTCGGCATCCCGCTCTACGTCCTCAACTTCCAGGACGACTTCGGCCGGGTCATCGACTACTTCGTCGCCGAGTACAACGCCGGCCGCACCCCCAACCCGTGCGTCCGCTGCAACGACTGGCTCAAGTTCGGCAAGCTCGCCCGTTACGCCGACGCCGTCGGCGCGCAGTACGTCGCCTCCGGCCATTACGCCCGCGTCGGCCGCGACCCGCTGACCGGCGACCGCGCCCTCATGCGCGGCCTCGACCACAAGAAGGATCAGTCCTACGTCCTCTTCGGCATGACCCGCCAGACCATGGCCCACACGCTCCTGCCGATCGGCGGCTTGGAGAAGCCAGCCGTCCGCAAGCTCGCCGAGGAGTGGGGTCTGCCGGTGTTCAACAAGCCGGACTCGCAGGAGATCTGCTTCGTCCCCAACCAGGACTACGCCGGGCTGGTGAAGCGCCGCTCGCCCGAGACGTTCCGCCCCGGCGAGTTCGTCACGCAATCCGGCGAGGCGGTCGGCCATCACGAGGGCCACCAGCACTTCACGATCGGCCAGCGCAAGGGCGTCGGCGTCGCGTTCGGCCGGCCGATCTACGTCGTCGACATCGAGCCGGTGTCCAACCGCGTCGTGCTGGGCGAGAAGGACGACCTGCTGCGCACCGGCCTGATCGCAAAGCAGATCAACATCCTCGCCCCGCGCCTCGAGACCGCCGACGCCATGCCGTGCACCGCGAAGATCCGCTACAACCACTCGCCCGTCCCCGCCCGAGTCTGGCGCACGGGCCCCGACGAGTTGCGCGTCGCGTTCGACGAAGCGCAAACCGCGGTGACGCCCGGGCAGGCGGTGGTGGTGTACGACGGCGAAGTCGTGCTAGGCGGGGGATGGATCGAGAAGAGCACGTAGGGTGATAGAGCGGGGGAATCCACGCCGACTACTGTGGAGTCGGATTCCCGCGCAGCGGGATCTTTGGAACATACGCGCCGGATGGACTCGCACCTTCGGTGCGAATCCGACTCCCCAGGAGTCGGCGTGGGGGATGACTGCGTGCGATTCGTCGCGGCCCGCCTTTTGCATTTCCCACCTCGTCCATACCACAGGAGACGATCATGGAAATGCTGCTCGCACTCACCGCAATGCCCGTCGCCGCGGCCGGCTGGGCCCTCATCTTCACCTGGCTCATCGGCGGCGGCTTCGGCCTGTTCCTGCTGCTGTTCCTGCTGATGAAGGTCATGGGGAAGTGAGGATCGCGATTTCGATCGCCTGAGACGGAAGTACTGACCCTCTTGTGAACGCCCGCGGAACTTGTCCGCGGGCGTTCGCGCGCGCGCGGCGTGCTCTCAATGGGCGGGCGAGGCTCCGTCCGAGCCGCGGGGGCCCCCCGCGCAACGGCGAACGGCTCGGACGGAGCCTCGCCCTCCCAAGCCGCCTCTGGCGGTTGAGTTTTCCCCGCAATCGCCTATCCTGAGCCCACCCAACCCCACCGCCGCGCCCAGCGCCCCAAGGTGTTTCGCTCATGTTCGGTTTCGGCAAGCGCCCCGCCCAACCTCCCGACGAGGCCGGCCCGAGGGTCAACCTCAAGCTTTGCACCGATTCCTTCAACGGAAAGTACCCCCACGTCGGCCTCTACGACTGCAAGGAACGCAAGGTCTGGCTCGCTAAACCCCTCGCCGGCCAGGCGATCCGCACGTCGCACGCCCGCCTGATCACCGGCGCCGACAACGCCACTTCCACCGTCTGGAAGGACCGCTTCATCTGCTTCTGGTTCTACACCCCCAACACCGGCGAAGGCTATATTCACGGCTACCCGATCGACTGGGAAGAGGCTCACCTGCTGGTAAGAATTGACCCGAACTGGGATTACGACCGACAGCGACTCATCCCCGCCGAACTCGAAGACCAGGTCAACGCCAACCTCGAACGCCAGTTCAAGCACGGCGAGCGCGTCTTCAAGTTTTTCGACGACTGCAAACTCAGATACCCCGTCAGTCTGCACTTCATGGGTCAACGCGCCACCGACAGCCTCTTCTACGTCAAACGCATCGAGGCTAAGACTTGAACCGAGCGCGGCTTGGTCACATCCGGTGATCACGTCCGAAGTGCGAGAAACTGACGTAGGCAAGTCGATAAGAGCGGGGATCGGACAGGATGTCCGACGAAGCGGGGTCAAACTTTTGAGAGTATGACAAGCCCGGGCCCAATCCCGGAACCGAGACAGGAAGGACTGAACTTTAATCATGGCCGATTTCGCTACCCCCTCCATCCGAACATTCCAGGTCTTCCCCGACCTCCCCGAGAACCTCCAGCCCCTGCTGGAAATGGCGCGGAACTTCTGGTGGATGTGGCACCCCGAAGGCGTCGAGTTGTTTCGCCGCCTCGACCGCGACTTGTGGGACAAGGTCTACCACAACCCGGTCAAGCTCCTGGGCATCATCGAGCAGCGCAAGTTGGAGACGGCGTCGAAGGACGAAGGCTTCCTGGCACACCTCGAGCGCGCGTACAAGGCGTTCAAGCAGCACATGAACGAGAAGGGTTGGTACGGGGAAAACCACCCGGAGACCAAGCTCCAGGTCGCTTACTTCTCCGCCGAGTTCGGCATCCACGAGTCGCTCCCGATCTACTCGGGCGGCCTGGGCATCCTCGCCGGCGACCACCTCAAGTCCGCCAGCGAGATCGCGCTCCCGCTCTGTGGCGTCGGCCTCCTCTACCGCAACGGGTACTTCCAGCAGTACCTGTCCGCCGACGGCTGGCAGCAGGAAGCCTACCCCGAGCAGGACTTCTACAACCTGCCGATCGAGATGTGCCGGTACACCGACGGCTCCCCGGTCCACGTCCGCGTCGACATGCCGGAGAACGCCGTCTTCTGCCAGGTGTGGAAGTGCCAGGTCGGGCGCATCCCGCTTTACCTGCTGGACACGAACCTCCAGGAGAACTCGCCGAGCGACCGCGACATCACCAGCCGCCTGTACGGCGGCGGGACCGAGATGCGCATCCGCCAGGAGATCGTCCTCGGCATCGGCGGCGTCCGCGCTCTGGAGGCCGTGGGCGTCAAGCCCAACGTCTACCACATGAACGAGGGCCACGCGGCGTTCCTCGCGCTCGAGCGCATCCGCGTCATCCTCGCCGACAGCACCATGACGTTCGACCAGGCCCGCCAGGGCGTCATGTCGAGCAGCGTCTTCACCACCCACACCCCCGTCCCGGCCGGCATCGACTTTTTCAGCCCCGAGCTGATGACCAAGTACTTCAAGAACTACTGGCCCAGCCTCAAGCTCGACGAGGAAGGCTTCCTCGCGCTCGGCCGCGAGGACGTGACCAACCGCAAGCAGGGGTTCAGCATGGCCGTCCTGGCGATCCGCCTCGCCGACCAGCTCAACGGCGTGTCCGCGCTCCACGGGCAGGTGTCGCGCCGCATGTGGCACAACATCTGGCCCCAGGTCCCGCCCGTCGAGGTGCCCATCCGCTCGGTCACCAACGGCATCCACGCCCGCACCTGGCTCAGCCCCGACATGCAGTACCTGTTCGACCGGTACCTCCCGCCGTCGTGGATGGAAGACCCGACCGACCAGAGCGCCTGGGAAGGCGTGATGCAGATCCCCGACGAGGAGCTCTGGCGCGCCCACGAGCGCTGCCGCGAGCGCCTGGTCGCCTGGGCCCGGCACACGCTCAAGGGCCAGCTCCAGCGGCGCGGCGCATCCTACGACGACGTCCAGGCCGCCGACGAAGTGCTGGACCCCGAGGCGCTCACGATCGGCTTCGCCCGCCGCTTCGCGACCTACAAGCGCGGGGCCCTGCTCCTGCGCGACGTCGAGCGGTTGATGAAACTGTTGGAGGACTCCAAGCGGCCGATCCAGTTCGTCTTCGCCGGTAAGGCCCACCCGGCCGACCACGAGGGCAAGGAGCTGATCAAGACGATCGTCAACTTCGCGCGCTCCAGCCCGCACATCCGCCGCCGCGTCGTCTTCATCGAAAATTACGACATCAACGTCGCCCGCTACCTCGTCCAAGGCGTCGACGTCTGGCTCAACACGCCGCGCCGTCCCTACGAGGCGAGCGGCACGAGTGGTATGAAGGCCGCCGTGAACGGCGTCCTCAACTGCTCGGTGCTCGACGGCTGGTGGGTCGAGGGGTACGAACTCGACCCGATGAGCGGGTGGGCGATCGGCCACGGCGAGGAGTACGCCGACCCCAACTACCAGGACACGATCGAGTCCGTCGCCCTCTACGACATCCTCGAGAAGCAGATCGTCCCGCTGTTCTACCAGCGGAGCGTCGACAACGTCCCGCGCCAGTGGATCAGCCGGATGAAGCACTGCCTCCGCGCCCTCGCCCCGGCGTTCAACACTAACCGCATGGTCCGCGAGTACGCCGAGAAGCTGTACATCCCCGCGGCCACGCGCGGCGGCGTGATGATGGCCGACGGTCTGAAGAAGTCCGTCGAATTGGCCACCGCCAAGGACCGCCTCCGCGCCAAGTGGCCCGGCGTGAAGGTCGCCGGCGTCCACACGAGCGGCAACGGCCACTACAAGGTCGGCCAGACCATGCAGGTCGAGGCCATGGTCGATTTGGGCGAGCTCGAGCCCGCCGACGTTCAGGTCCAGCTCTACGCCGGCCCCCTGAGCACCAGCGGCGCGATCGCCGACGCCCAGACCCTCCCCATGCAACACTCCCGCGCCATGGGTCCCGGCCGACACCTGTACGTCGGCAAGATCGACTGTCGCACCAGCGGCCGCCAAGGATTCGCGATCCGGGTGCTGCCCGGGCACGCGGACATGGCCACCCCCTTCGAGCCGGGTCTGATCCTCTGGAACTAAGGAAGTTCGACATCCGATGACGATCCCGCGGGCGCGACAACGAGTCGCGCCCGCGTTCTTTTACCTGTCGGGCTTGTCCAGCGCGTCCGAGGAAACGCGGTTATCGGCACGCCTCCAAACGTGAGACCCCGATGAGAATTGCAGAACATCGTTGACGCGCCGACGTTCGAATTGTTAAGACAACCCGCACAATCGTTGTCGTCCGCATAAGTCGCACCTCGGCACGCACACCGGGAACACCTCCGATGAATCAACGGGACGTGAGGACGCACGGGCAAACGGGTGGGCGCCGCGCGCGAGGGGGGCAGCTCATCCATGCGTTGGAAAATCGCACGCTGCTGGCGGCTACCAACTGGGGCTGGGCCCCAAAGATGATCGCGCTCGACCAGGCCGTCGCCAAGTACCCCGGGTTGACCGGGGCGGGCTACACGGTCGCCGTGATCGACAGCGGGGTCGACTATAAACACCCGGTCCTGGGCGGCGGGTTCGGCGGCAAGAACAAGGTCCAAGGCGGGTGGGACTTCACCGACAACGACGCCGACCCGTTCACCACCACCGACGCACACGGGACCGGCACCGCGGGCGTGATCGCGGCCGACGGGTACACGTTCAACGGCGCCTACCAGCAGGGCGTGGCGCCCGGGGCGAAAATCGTCGCCCTGCGCGCCGGGAACGTCGCCCAGACCCAGGCCGCGCTCGACTGGGTGCTCGCCAACCGCGCCACGTACAACATCGGGGCCGTCGAGTTCCTCCACGTGGCACGGTCCGAGGGGCAGTACAAGTCGACCATCGACGCGCTCGCGGCCGCCGGCGTGTTCGTCGCCCACCCCTCCGGCAACGCCGGCCCGGCCACCCCCGCCAAGGACGGCGCGTCCAGCTTCGACTTCTCCGTCGGTTCCGTAAACTCGTCCGGCGCCGTCAGCTCGTTCACCCAGCGCGGCGCCGCCCTCGACCTGCTCGCGCCCGGCGAAAACGTCACCGTCCCCTACTACAACCCCAAGACCGGCGAGCACTACTTCACCGACGCCGCCGACGGCACCAGTTGGGCCGCCCCCGCCGTCACCGGCACCGCGATCCTGATCAAGCAGGTCAGCGCCAAGTTCACGCCCGCCCAGATCATGCAGATCATGCAGGACAGCGGCACCGCCACTTTCGACCCGACCAGCGGCCTGACGTACAAGCGCCTGAACGTCGCCGGCGCGGTCGCCCTGGCGTACCAGCGCGCCGGCACGCCGCCGCCGCCGGTCGTGACCAAGCCCACGCCGCCGGTCGCGACGCCCGCCCCCAAGCCGACCACGCCAGCCAGGCCGACGCCCCCCGTGGTCGCCAAGCCGACCACGCCCACCACGCCGGTCAAGCCGGCCCCCAAGCCGATCCCCCCCCCCCCCCCGCCGGTACAGGGACCGTTCACGGGGACGGCGACCCGGGTCGCGGGGACGACCATCATCCAGGCCGAAGACTTCGACAAGGGCGGCCAGGGCTTGGCATACCACGAGACCGACGCGCGGAACACCGGCGGCAGCGCGTACCGCGCCGACGGCGTCGACGTGCAACTCGCCGGGACGCTGCGCAGCCTGACCGCGACCCGGGCGGGCGAGTGGGTCGAGTACACCGTGAACGTGACGGCGGCGGGCGCGTACACGCTGGTCGCGAAGGTGGCCTCGCTCGGGGCGGGCGGGCGGTTCCACATCGAGGTCGACGGGCAGAACAAGACCGGCTCGCTCGTCGTGCCCGACACCAAGGGCGCCAGCCGCTTCACCGCGGTCAGCGGCAGCGCCGTCGCGCTCTCGGCGGGCGTGCACGTGATCCGCCTATCGATGGACTCGGTCGGGGCCGGGTCGCAGACGGGCGCGTTCGACGCGCTGGTGCTGACGCAGAAGTCCGCCACGTCGACCGGCGGCGCCGCGCCCGCGCCCGGCGCCAAACCCGGGGTCGTCACCAACCCCCTGGCCCCCGCGGCCCAGAACGGATTCGCCGTCATCAAGGGCTCGGGTTTCTCCCAGCACCTCGGCGCCACGCAGTCGGGGACGACCCTCGGCTCCCTCGGCGGCGGGGACTGGGTCGCCTTCAAAGGCCTGAGCTTCGGCAAGGTCGGCGCGACGAAGCTGGCGATCAATTTGGCGGCGGCGGGGACGGCCCAGACGGGGACGATCACCGTCCGCGTCGGCGGGCCGACGGGGCCGATCGTGGGCACGGTGTCGGTCACGGGCACGGGCGGGGCGTACAAGACGAAGATCATCGCGACCGCGCCGGTCCGGGGGACGCAGGACGTGTACCTCACGTTCAGCGGCGGGGCGTCGGTCGCGTCCCTCGGATGGATGCAGTTCCAACGGGCGGGGACGGCGGTCGCCGCGGTATAGTGGTGCGGCGCGGCCGTCGGGGGCGTAAACTGCGGGCATGCCCGAATTGATCCTTCGCGCGCTGAGGCCGGACGAGTGGGACGCGGTCGCCGAGGTGGTGTGGAGCTCGACGAACGCGTGGTACCAGCGGAATCGGGGGGTGACCGCGTTCGCCGGGGGGCCGGAGACGTGCCGGCTGTTTCCGGAGGTGTACGAGGGGCTGGATCCGGGGCACTGCGTGGTGGCCGAGGATCCGGCGAGCGGGCGGTTGATGGGGTCGTGTTTTTACCGCCGGCGCGAGACGCACGTGTCGCTGGGGATCCTCAATGTTCACCCGGACTTCTTCGGGCGCGGGGTGGCGGGGCGGGTGCTGCGGTTCGTGACGGATTTCGCCGACGGGCTCGGCTTGCCGGTGCGGCTCGTGTCGAGCGCGATGAATCTGGAGTCGTTCTCGCTGTATAGCCGGGCGGGGTTCGTGCCGCGCGGGGTGTTCAATACCATGATGGTCGGGGAGGGGACGGATGGGGGGGCGGGGGGATGGGGAGATGGGGGGAGGGTGCGAGTGGCAAGCGAACGTGATGTGGAGGCGATGGCGGAACTCGAGATGCGCGTGAGTCACATCCGGCGGTCGAAGGATTACGCGCTGTTC
>Ga0196963_10001654_pt1 | contig 14535 bp, 12 predicted proteins | sample S1_5metaG_FD_148600 | JGI IMG/M metagenome (GOLD analysis project Ga0196963, IMG submission 148600) | Soil microbial communities from Anza Borrego desert, Southern California, United States - S1_5 | ecosystem: Environmental > Terrestrial > Soil > Desert | place: USA: California | collected... | reverse complement strand
TCCGCACGACATCCTCGAGGTGCTCGGCGTGGTTGCGCTGGCGGAATATCTCGTCTCGGAGATCCAGGAGGTCTACCGGCTGCAGGGCGTCAAGATCAACGACAAGCATATCGAGGTGATCGTTCGCCAGATGCTGCAGAAGGTCGAGATCACGGAGAGCGGGGATTCGACCCTGCTCGCCGGCGAGCAGATCGACCTGCAGGAGATGAACGAGATCAACGCCAAGCTGAAGGCGGCCAAGAAACGGCCGGCGGAAGGCAAGCCGGTGCTGCTCGGCATTACCAAGGCGAGCCTGCAGACGCGCAGCTTCATCTCGGCCGCCTCCTTCCAGGAGACGACCCGGGTGCTGACCGAGGCCTCGGTTCAGGGCAAGATCGACACGCTCGACGGCCTCAAGGAGAATGTCATCGTCGGCCGCCTGATTCCGGCGGGCACCGGCGCCGGCATGAACCGGATGCGGATCGCCGCCACCAGCCGCGACGCGGCGCTGCGGGCCCAGCACCGCAAGCTGCAGGAGTCGCTGATCGCGGCCAATACGGCGGCCGAGGAGCATGCCGCCGAGCTCGCCCAGGGCCCCGAAGCGGCGATCGGCGACGATCCGCTGGCGGCGGTGGCCCCGGAAGGCCACGGCACCGACGCGGACGCCGGCGAGTATCTGCAGAGCTGAGGGCTCTGAAGTCTTAGTAAGCGTAACGGACGCCCCGCCGAAGCGTTTCGGCGGGGCGTTTTTTCGTAGCGCGCCGGCCGTTGATTTCGAACAGAAAAAATGTGCTTATGTTGATTGATCGCGATGCTTATGTTCGCGCCGGTTGTTCTCTTTGAGGGGGGAGGGAATAAGATGATGCGTATCCTCGGTCTCTGCGCCGCGGCTCTTGTCTTAGGCGGCTGCGCTACGGTTACTTCGATCGGCAATACGTTCGAAGGGGCGGCCGACTATCGCGTCATACCTGAGACGAACAGCGGCGAACCGAAATCGCCCCTTGTTGCAACGGAAGGCGTACCCCTTAGCGCATTTTCACCGTTCCAGGCGCATCCTCCAGCTTCCGACACCCCTCCCGCTGGCGCCTTCTCAAAAGGGGATTTCATCCAGATAAGCCTGCGCACCGGGACCATTGGCTGGTTCTCCGAAGGAGCCGAACAAAAGGCCCTGAACGACCTTCTTGGTTCGCACCTCAAAGGCGAGATCGCCATCGTCGCCAACGTGACCGAAGGCGCGGTGGCGCCGGGCGGCATCGACAAAGAGGGAAAGCTGGACGGACGCGTGGTGTTCTACAGCGGCGACATCTATCGTGACCAGCGCCTCAACGAGTTCAACCTACCGATACACGGCCCCGCAAAATATGAAGGGGGCTCGCTGACCATCGACATGTGGGTTCTGGAGCTCGATCGCGCCGAGAGCGACCAGATGGGCGCGGTGCTGAGCACGCTCACCCGCCTGTCAGCCCAAGCGCCGTCCGTCGCACTGCCCGGAATCAACATCCTCAACCAGATCGGCACGGCGTTCCTGAAGAGCAATACCGACGATATCATCGGCAGGTTGCGGGTGACCTTGGCGGCCCCGCGGCCGGGTCAGCGCGTGACGGATCCCATCCTTCAAGTCTCGGACGTCGTGGTCAGCCGCACCAGCCGAATCAGCGGCAATCTGAAGATGCTCGATCGATGCTTTTACCTGCCCCTGACGAGCAGGGTCGTCGAGGCCGCAAACAAGAACGTCACCTGCGGCGGAACAGGCGCCGCGAATCGCAACAACATCTTCGTGTTCGCGATCAGGAAAGTTGCGGAAGGACCGAGCCTGACCACAGCCCATATCAAGTTGGATGAGCTCAACGATCGGCTCGGAAAGCTCCAGGTGGGCGCGTCTCCGATGCCCGACTTGAACGCCGCGATCGACGAGATTGGCGACGCGGCGTTGAGCGCACGGGCCTATCCCGATTCGATCGTCGCACTCGAGGGGATCACCAGCGGATCGGCGGGAGGCGCCCGCCAGGTGCAGGCCGAGCAGATCCTGCGCAACCTGCAATGCGGACTGCTCGCGGTGCGCAATAGCGCGCCCGCCGTCCTGGCCGAGGCTTGCGGCGAGCGCGCCGCGTCGCGACAGATGAGCTTGCCGGAAATCTCGCGCCTGTCTCAGCGGTTGCGAAGCGAGACCTGCCTGAGCGAGTCGGACCTCTCGTTCACTGGCTTGCTGACTGACACTCCGACGTCGGAAGCCCTGGCGCAAAGACGGGCGGCCCTATGGGACCTTGTCCGCCGCCGGCCCGCCGCGCAGGAAGACTCGGCGCGCCCCTGTCCGAGCAGCTGAGCCGGGAGGGGCGCAGGGTTTGTCACTTTGCGCGCGAAGGGCGGGCCGATAGGAGGCCGGCATGAGACTCGCCTTCACCCTGATCCTGGTCGCGCTGATGATCCTTCCTGCCGTGGCGGTCGCGGGCTATCGCTTCCGGCGGGCGCTGAGGGAACGGGACAAGGGCAAGGCCCCCTAGAAGTCCACGCAGACCCTCCGCGGATGAGGCTCACGTCGCGGGGGAGGTGAGAAGGTTGGCCCCAACCTTTCCAGGCGCTATCGGCGGCCAATGAACGCCGCCGATCTCCGCATTGCCCTGTTCAGCGGCAACTACAATTACATCCGGGACGGGGCCAACCAGGCGCTCAACCGGCTGGTCGAATATCTGCTTCGGCAGGGGGCCGCGGTCCGGGTCTACTCGCCGACCGTCGCCGAGCCGGCTTTCGACCGCAACGCCGAAGTGGTCCATGTCCCGAGCCTCTCCATACCGCGGCGCAAGGAATATAAGTTTCCGGTCATGCTGCCGCCTCGGGTGCGGCGCGACATCGCGGCGTTCCGGCCGAACATCTTCCACGTCGCCAGCCCGGACGTCCTCGGGCACCGCGCCGTGTCGCTCGCCCACGCCATGGATCTGCCGGTGGTGGCCTCGGTCCACACCCGGTTCGAGACCTATTTGCGCTATTACGGCTTGGCCTTCGTCGAGCCCCTGATCGAGGCGATCCTGCGCCGCTTCTACCGCCGCTGCGACGCCATCTTCGCTCCGTCCGACTCGATGGCGCAGCTGCTTCGCGAGCAGAGGATGAGCTACAATGTCGGGATCTGGACGCGCGGCATCGACCGCGCGATCTTCAATCCCGACCGCCGCGACCTCGGCTGGCGCCGCCAGCTCGGCATCGCCGACGACGAGCCGGTGATCGGCTTCGTCGGCCGGCTGGTGATGGAGAAGGGGCTCGACGTCTTCGCGGAGACGATCGACTGCCTCGAGCGGCGGCGGGTGCGCCACAAGATATTGGTCGTCGGCGAGGGGCCGGCCAAGGACTGGTTCGCGCGCCGGCTTCCGGACGCCGTTTTCGCCGGCTTCCAGCAGGGTCCCGATCTCGGCCGGGCGGTGGCCTCGATGGACATGCTGTTCAATCCCTCGGTCACTGAGACTTTCGGCAACGTCACGCTCGAGGCGATGGCCGCGGGACTGCCGGTGGTCGCCGCGATCGCGACCGGCAGCCAGAGCCTGGTCGCGGACGGCGTGACCGGCCGCCTGGTCCGCGCCGGCGCGGTCGACGCCTTCGCCGCCGCGCTCGAGGCTTACTGCCGCGACCCGGAGATGCGGCGGGCGGCGGGGCGGGCCGGCTGCGAGGCAAGCCGGCGCTATGGCTGGGACGAGGTCAACCAAGCCCTGGTCGACGGTTATCTGCGGGTCATCCGCCAGCGCGCGGGCGGCGGCCGTCCGCCGTTCCGCAGCCCGGTGCCGTGAACCAGGTGCGGAGATGAAGGCCGCGCTCGCCCTGCTGCTGGCGACGCCGGCGCCGCCGCCGCTCTATCTCGGCGCCGACCTCTCCTACGTCAACGAAATGGAGGATTGCGGCGCCGTCTACAGGAAAGGCGGGCGGCGGGCGGACCCGTTCGCGCTGCTCAAGGCGGCGGGGGGCAATCTGGTGCGGGTGCGCATCTGGAACGACGCCAAATGGACGCGCTACAGCAATCTGGAGGACGTCAGGAAGACGATCGCCAGGGCCAAGGCGCAGGGCCTGCAGGTCTTGCTCGACTTCCATTATTCGGACGACTGGGCCGATGGCGACAAGCAGATTCCGCCGGCCGCCTGGGCGGGTCTCGCGACCGAGGCGCAGGCGCAAGCCCTCTACGATTACACGCGCGGCGTGCTGGCCTCGCTCGACCGCGACGGGCTGATGCCTGAGCTGGTCCAGGTCGGCAACGAGACCAATCCGGAACTGATGGGGGGGACCAAGGAGAAGCCGATCGACTGGAAGCGCAACGCCGCCCTGTTCAACGCCGGGATCCGCGCCGTTCGAGACGCCGGCCGGTCGGGACGTCTCGCGCCGCGGGTGATGCTCCACATCGCCCAGCCGGAGAATGTCGAGCCCTGGTTCGAGGCGGCGACCCGCGCCGGGATCGCCGATTACGACCTGATCGGGATCAGCTATTACGGCAAATGGTCGACCCGCTCGATCGCTCAGCTCGGCGAGACCGTCTCGCGCGTGAAGGCGCGGTTCGGACGGGACGCGCTGGTGGTCGAGACCGCCTATCCGTTCACCACTCGCGGCGCCGACGCCGCGCCCAACCTGCTCGGGCCGGACACGCTCATCCCCGGCTATCCGGCGACGCCGAAGGGGCAGCTTCGCTATCTGGTCGACCTGACCCAGACGGTGGTCGATCATGGCGGGGTCGGCGTCGTCTACTGGGAGCCGGCCTGGGTCTCGACCCCTTGCAAGACCCGGTGGGGAACCGGCTCGAACTGGGAGAATGCGGCCTGGTTCAGCCTCGACCGCCACGAGGCCCTGCCCGCCTTCGATTTCCTCGGGAGGAAGTACAGGGCGCGGCGGCGCTAGCCCGCGCGTGCGATCCAGACCGTCGCCTCGCCGCATTCCGGGTCGCGCAACCGATGCTCGAGCAGCTCGAAACCGCTGGCGGCGAGCAGTCGGCGATATTCGGCGGCATCGAGGCTCGCATGGTAGAGCGGCTCACCCTGCCACTCGCCGATCCTGACCCCCTCGCCCCAGCCGGTCGTGAACATCAGGATCGCGCCCGGTCTCGCATGGGCGGCGAAGCGGGCGAACATCGGCCGCTGGTCGTCGGGAGCGAGATGGAAGAGGCTGTGCCACGCGATCAGGCCGTCGAAGCGCTCGCCGAGCTCCAGCCGACGCATGTCGCCGACATGCCAGCTTTGCGCGGGGAAGCGTCGCCGACAGAGCGCGATCAGCGACGGTGAGGAATCGATCCCGGTCACGTCGAAGCCCCGGCCGATCAGCCAGCGCGCGACCGGCTGTCCGCTGCCGCAGCCCGTGTCGAGCACGGCGGCCCCGGGAGGCAGCCGAGCGGCGAAACGCTCCAGCCATTTTCGCTCGAGACGCGGCTCGCCGCCGCGCAACGCGTCCCAGGCGCCGGCATTCTCCTCGTACAGGCCGATGATGCGCTCGTTCATGCGGCTGTTTTCCATGCCAATTTACGCTCGACCAGGCTTGCCCGGCGCCCGCGCACGATATGAGCCTGCCAAAGTCTCAATGGGGCGCCGGCGTGACGAAATATTGGAAGCCATCGCGTGGCGAACGGACGACAGGGCGAGCGGATCTCCGGCCTCGGCGGCTTTGCGGAAAAGGGCGAAGGCGCGGCGCGGATCCTTCGCGACGCCGATGCCGTTATTGTAGAGCATCCCGAGATGGTAGCGCGCTTCCGCATGGTCGGCGCGACGCTCGAGGCGGGCAGCAAGATCCGGCGAAGCCGCCTGAGCGGCGGCCGCCATGCCGAGGGCGGCGATGATCGGCAACATGTTGCGCATCGCAATTGGTGTCCTGTTGCGCAGCGTCCGGAACGCGACGCTGCGGCCATGGTTCTACTTAGTGGACGGAGGGCGCGGAATGGCCGGCTTCGCCGCCGAGCGAGAGAGGATGGTCCAGCGGCAGATCGCCGGCCGCGGAATCAAGGGGCGGCGGCTGCTCGAGGCCTTTCGGGAGGTGCCGCGCGAGGAGTTCGTTCCGGAGGGCCTCAGGCAGTTCGCCTATGAGGACGGACCGCTGCCGATCGAGGCGGACCAGACCATCTCGCAGCCCTATATCGTCGCCCTGATGATCGACGCGGCCGAGGTCGCGCCGGGCGACAGGGTGCTCGAGATCGGCGCCGGGTCGGGCTATGCGGCGGCGGTGATGGGGCAGATCGCCGACGAGGTCTTCGCGATCGAGCGCCACGGCGAGCTGGTCGCCGTGGCCCGGGCGCGGATGGAGCGGCTCGGCTACGACAACGTCCATATCCTGGAAGGCGACGGCACCGAGGGCCTGGTGCAAGAGGCGCCGTTCGAGGCGATATTGTGCGCGGCGAGCGGCAGCCACGTGCCCGAGATCCTGCTCCGCCAGCTCTCCGTCGGCGGCACCCTGGTGATGCCGGTCGGCGAGCCCAATGCAGTGCAGAACCTGGTCAAGGTGACCCGCCGCGGCGAGGAGGACTTCCACGAGGAGGATCTCGGGCCGGTCCGTTTCGTGCCGCTGATCGGCGCCCATGGCTGGGCCGAGCCGGGCGGAGCCAGGCCCCTGTCCGATGCCGAAAGAATCGCCGCCGCCGCCGAACCGCTCCCGGAGATCGACGATCCCGCCTTCGCCGAGGCGTTCGACCGCTTCGCCGACGCCCGCATCGTCCTGCTCGGGGAGGCCAGCCACGGTACGTCCGAATTCTACCGCGCGAGGGCCGCGATCACCCGGCGGTTCGTCGAGCGGCACGGCTTCACTATCGTCGCCGTCGAGGCGGACTGGCCCGACGCGGCCAGCATCGACCGCTACGTCCGCCACCGGGCGAAGCGCGAAGGGGAGGGAGCGGCGTTCCAGCGCTTCCCGACGTGGATGTGGCGAAACACCGACGTCGAGGCGTTCGTCCGCTGGCTGAGGCGGCACAATCAGGGCCGCCCCTACGAAGCGATGACCGGCTTTTACGGCGTCGACCTCTACAATCTCGGCGCGTCGATCCGCGCGGTCATCGACTTCCTCGACGAAGCCGACCCCGCGGCCGCGCGGGTGGCGCGCGAGCGCTACGGCTGCCTGATGCCGTGGAGCCGCGATCCGGCCGCCTACGGCCGGATGGCGATCACCGAGGGCTATGGCCGCTGCGAGGCCGGCGCCGTCGCGATGCTGCAGGACCTTCTCAAGCGGCGGATGGACTGCCTCAGCGAGGAATGCGACGAATGGCTCGACGCCGCCTCCAACGCCCGCCTCATCCGCAACGCCGAGCAATATTACCGGGTGATGTATTACGGCTCGGCGGAGAGCTGGAACCTGCGCGACACCCACATGTTCGAGACGCTCTGCCAGCTGCTCGACGCCAAGGGGCCGGAGGCGAAAGCCGTCGTCTGGGCGCATAACAGCCATATCGGCAACGCCGCCCACACGGAGATGGGGCAGGTGCGCGAGGAGCTCAATATCGGCCAGCTGGTCAAGGAGCAATTCGGGGAGCGGTCGCGGCTGATCGGCTTCGGCACCCACCAGGGCACGGTCGCGGCCGCGAGCAACTGGGACGAACCGATGGAGGTCAAGACGGTGCGGCCCTCGCTGCCCGAAAGCTGGGAGCGATTGTGCCACGACAGCGGCGTCGCCCGCTTCCTGCTCGACCTCCGCGAGGGGAAGAGGATCGAGGGGCTTGCCGAGCCGCGGCTCGAGCGCTTCATCGGAGTCATCTACCGCCCCGAAACCGAACGCTGGAGCCATTATTCCGAGGCGGAGTTGGCCCACCAGTTCGACGCCTGGGTGTGGTTCGACGAGACCGAGGCGGTGACCCCGCTTCCCGGCGAGGAGCGGCCGGGCGAGGACGAAACCTATCCGTTCGGGCTGTAGGCTATACAGGCCTTCTCCCTGTTGCACGGGAGAGGAGGTGGCAGGGGACGAGCAAATGGACGGCGAGGTCAGGAACAACGAAGCGGCGAAGCGCTACGAGCTCGAGGTCGACGGCCGCCTGGCGATCGCCGAATACCGGCTCCGCCCGGGCCGGATCACCTTCACCCACACCGAGGTACCCGAGGCGATCGGCGGGCGCGGGATCGGCACTAGGCTGGTCAAGGCGGCGCTCGACGACGCTCGGGCGAGGGGACTGAAGGTGGTCGCGATCTGCCCGTTCGTGAAGCGCTATATCGACAAGAATAGCGATTATGCGGATCTGCTGGCCTAACTCGTCGCCCCAGCGAAGGCTGGGGGCCCAGCGGATGAAGGGCTCGGCTTTCATACCGCCCTGGGGTCCCAGCCTTCGCTGGGACGACGGTTAGAATGCCGACCGCACCCCCATCACCAGGCTCTTCGTCTCCGGATCCTCGCCCTCGGCCCGCGTCATCCGGGCGGTGCGGCCGAGATCCCGGGACCAGCTGAGGCCGAGATAGGGGGCGAACGCTTCCCGAATCTCGTAGCGCAGCCGCAGCCCGGCCTCGGCATAGCCGAGGCCGCGGCCGAGGCCGAGCTCGGGCATGTCCTCGCCATAATAATCGAGCTCGGCGCTCGGCTGGAGCACGAGCGGGCCGGGCAGCGGCTGGTTGTAATAGGCCGCGACGCGCGCGCTCCATTCGCCTTTGTGGGACAGATAGGCCCAGCCGCCGAACCAGAGCGCCTCGCCGTCGTCATATTGGCCGCCGAGGGCCGCATAGGCGCGATCGGGGCCCGCCTGGACGTCGTAGCGGAGGCCGCCGTTCAGATCCCAGCGGCCGCCGACATGGTAGCTGAAGAGCGCGTTCAGCTCGACATAGTCAGGGGCCGCCCAGGCTTCGCCTTCGCCGCTGGCGCCGAGGAAGAGACGATGGCGGTCGCCGCCGAGCAGCGCCGAAAAGTCCCAGGCATAGCCGTCGCGGCCGCGCTGGGCCGCATATTCGAAGCGGTCGAGCAGCGCCCATTGCAGCCCGAGGCCGGAAGGACCGTTGTCGCCGTCCACCTTCCGATAGGCGAGCCGTGGCCCGGCGGCGAGCGCCTCGTCCGACACCGGCTGGTAGTCGAGGCGCTGGCCGGCGGCCGGCGCCGCCGCGGCAAGCGGCATGAGCAGGAGCAGGCGTCGCATCGCCGCGGCCATAAGGCGGCCGGGTTAAGACGGGATTAGAGCGAATAGCCGCCGTCGCTGACCAGGCAGGCGCCGGTGACGAAGGCCGCCTCGTCGGAAAGAAGGAAGGCGATCTGGGCGGCGATCTCGGCCGGCGTGGCGAAGCGGGCGAGCGGCGTTCCCCCCGCCACGGCGGCGAAGGCCGCTGCCTCCCCTTCCCGGGCGGCCCTCTCGGCGAAAGCGGGAAGGGAATGCCAGATCGGCGTCTCGACCCCGCCGGGGGCGATCGCGTTGACCCGGATGCCGAGCGGAGCGCCTTCCTTCGCGGCGATTCGGGCGAGGTGGATCGCCGCCGCCTTGGACGCGCCGTAGGCCGCCGCGCCTGGCTCGGCCTTGAGCCCGGCCACCGAGGCGGTGACGAGGATGGCTCCGCCGGTGTCGCGCATCGCCCGCATCGCGGCGCGGACGGCGAGGAAGGCGCCGTCGAGATTGACCGCCATCACCCGCCGCCAGTCCTCGAAGGCGAGCTGAGCGATCGGCCCGCCGGCGCTGACGCCGGCATTGATCACGGCATGGCTGAGGCCGGTGAGGTCCTCGCGCTCCCAAAGGTCCTCGTCGGCGACGTCGCCGACCCGGATCTGGCGCTCGCAGGGCAGGGAAAAGGCGAAATCGCGGAGCCGGTCCTCGTCGCGGTCGATCAGGATCAGCTTGCGCGCGCCGTCGGCGGCCAGCCGAGTCGCCGTCGCCGCGCCGATGCCGGAAGCGGCGCCGGTGATCAGCACGACGGCGTTGGCGAAGGCGGGCATGGCGGAGACGATTAGAGCGTTTAAGGCGCATCGTCACCCCGGCCGCGGCCGGTCCCGGGGGGCGGAGGGCGCCGAGCCTGCCGCTCCCCCGGGCCGGCGCCCTCGCCGGAACGACGGCCTAGGCGGCGTCGCCGATGCCGAGCTCGCCCAATTTGCGGTAGAGGGTGGAACGGCCGATTCCCAGCCGCCGCGCCACCTCGGTCATTCGGCCGCGATAATGGCCGATGGCGAGTCGGATGACGTCGGCCTCGATCGCCTCCAGCGGGCGGAGGTTGCCGTCCGGATCGTAGAGCGTGATGCCGGGGCCGTTGGACAGGGCCGCCTGCTGCGAGGCGCCGTTGAGGGCGGGGCGGTGGAAGTCGCTGGCGCGGCGCGAGAGGGTCGATTCCTGAGCGATCTGCGGGAAGTCGGCGGCGGTCAGGGCGTTGCCGTCGCACAGCACCGCGGCGCGGAACAGGGCGTTCTGGAGCTGGCGCACGTTGCCCGGCCAGCCGTAGCGCATCAGCACCTCGAGACCGTCGTCGGTGATCGAAAGGTGACGCATGCCGGGCTGCTCGGCGATCCGGGCGAGCAGGTGGCGGGCGAGGGCGGGGATGTCCGAAGCCCGGTCCCTGAGCGGCGGGATCGGCACGTGGACGACGTTGAGCCGGTAATAGAGATCCTCGCGGAAGCGGCCGCGGGCGACCTCCTCGGCGAGGCGGCGGTTGGTCGCCGCGATGATCCGGACGTCGACCGTGTGGATGACCCGGCCGCCGATCCGCTGGATCTCGCCGGTCTCGAGCGCGCGCAGCAGCTTGACCTGGGTGTCGAGCGGCAGCTCGCCGACCTCGTCGAGGAACAGGGTCGAGCCGTCGGCATCCTCGAAGCGGCCGACATGGCGGTCGAAGGCGCCGGTGAACGCGCCCTTCTCGTGCCCGAACAGCACCGATTCGACGAGGTTGGCGGGAATCGCCCCGCAATTGACGGTGACCATCGGCTTGCGACCGCGCGGGGAGGCGGTGTGGATCGCCTGGGCGATGACTTCCTTGCCGGCGCCGCTCTCGCCCTCGATCAGCACCGAGACCCGGGCCCGCGCGGCCTTGGCCGCGACGGCGAGCGCCGAGCGGAACGGCGGCGCCGAGCCGACGATCTCGTCGAAGGCGAGCGGCTTCACCGAGATCTTCTCGGAGAGCGGGCGAAGCTCGCCGCCGCCGCGCTGGCGGCGGTCGGTGGCGGCGTTGAGGGCGGCCAGCATCGAATCGGGCGCGATCGGCTTGACCAGGAAATCGTGGGCGCCGGCGCGCATCGCCTCGACCGCGACCGCGACCGAGGTCTGGGCGGTCATCACCAGCAAAGGCAGATCGGGCCGCATCGCCCGTATCTGCTCGATCACGCCGGTGCCGTCGGGCCCGGGCAGCCAGTGGTCGAGCAGGATGGCGTCGACCGGCGGCCCGTCGACCTCGGCGAGAATCTTCGCCGCCGCCTCGATGTCGGGAGCGCCGCGCACCCACCAGCCGGCGCGCGCGCCGATGGCGGTGACCAGCCGGCGCTGGGCGGGCTCGTCGTCGATCAGCAGCAGACAGCGAGTCGGGTCCGGCCGCATCGTCTCTCCCCATGGCTCCGGCCGCAGGCTCTAGCCCGGCGCTGGTAAAGTTCGGCTTAAAACGGGACGGTCGGGACTCGAGCGGACAACGCTTCGTCGCGCTCGGCTCCGGCAAGCGCTTGGACGCGCACGACAATTGCGGCGCGAAAATAGGATTTGCAAAATAGGGTTGCGCCTGTTCTACTCCTGTTCACCCAGGCGAGTCGGGCCTCGCCGGGGAAGGGAGGGGCAGGATGCGTGGGGCGCACCGGTGGCTTCTGGCGGGATCGGCGGCGGCCTTGGCCGCGTCGGTCGAGGCGAACGAGACCGTCACCTACACCTATGACGCGCTCGGCCGGCTGACGGCGACGTCGAGCAGCGGCACGGTCAACAACAATGTCGCGACCGCGGTGAGTTACGATCCGGCCGGCAACCGGTCGAGCTACACGGTGACCGGGGTGGGCGGCGCGCCGCCGCCGCCCCCGCCTCCGCCGCCTCCGCCGCCCCCGCCGCCGCCGCCCCCTCCGCCGCCGCCGGCCAACAACCCGCCGACCCCGGTCAACGATTCCGGCGCCCAGGCCCGGTGCACGACGGCGACCTACAACGTCACTTCGAACGACACCGACCCCGACGGCGACTATCCGCTGTCGGTGATCTCGGTGACCGGCATGGGCTTCTCGGTCTTCTCGACGACGACGCTTCAGTTCAGCTCGACCGCGTCGACCGGAGCCAAGGTCGGCACCTACACGGTGCAGGATTCGCGCGGCGCCACCGCCACCGCGACCCTCACCGTCAACGTCTCGGGGGGGACCTGCCTGTGACCCGGCTCCTCCGCGCCGCCGCCGCCCTCGCCGCCCTCGCCGGCGCCGCGACCGCCGCCGCCGCCCAGGACGTTCCGCAGGTGATCTCGCCCTTGCGGGTCGAGAGCGACCATAACGGGGTCAACATCGTCGACGGCAAGATGATGTTCGAGGGGCCGTCGCTGTCGGCGCCGGCGGCGCCCAACCTCAGGTTCGACCGGGTCCAGAACCTCGCCCCCTACGTCAAGGGCACGATCAACGCGTCGGGCGGGGCGGAGGGCTATACGACCGCCAGCTACTCGGTCCACACCGGCACCGGAGCGTCGGATTCGTTCAAGTGCCAGGACTGGGACTGCGACAGCGTCACCGGCACCGGCTCGACCTTCGTCCCGAACGCGCGCGTCTTCACCCAGGCCGGGTCGGGCGTGGTCTGGCACTTCAACCTCAAGCATGTCGACACGACCACCGCCAATCCGCGGACGCTGATGTATTATGCGGCCGCCGCCTCCTTCCCCAACGGCGAGACGATCACCTACGGCTACGATTACGGCTATCTGCCCGGCGATACGTTGAACCGCACCTGGTACCGGCCGGTCACGGTCAGCAGCAACCTCGGCTATCATATCTCGATCGCCTACCAATATACCGGGACCGACGTCTCCAACCCCAATTGGGGCTCGCCGGCCCAGGCGACGCTCTTCAAGACGGGCGACCCGAACCCGATCGGGCGGCTCACCTTCTCCGGCGGCACGATCACCGACCTCGGCGGCCGGGTCTATTCGTGCAGCGGCTGCAGCAACGCGCTCGGCGCCGACCTCCAGGTCACCGGCGGCACCCTCATCCTTCCGGGCGAGGGCTCGGCGGCGGTTGCGGCGACCCAGCATGCCTCGGCGCCGCTGGTCGCCTCGGTGGTGGAGGACGGGGTCGGCTGGACCTACAGCTACACCAACCCGCGCCTCTACTACACGACCTGGCGCTACGACGCGGTCACCGTCCAGGGCCCGAACGGCTTCCAGCAGGTCTATTCGATCGGCGGGCTCGGCCAGCTCGCCGCCCAGCGGAACATCATCAATTCGGTGACCGACCCGATCGGCCGGACGACCTCCTTCCAATATGACGCCGGCTACCGGCCGGTCCTGGTCACCTCGCCCGAAGGCAATTCGGTCAGCGTCGGCTATGACGAGTTCGGCAACGTCTTCACCAAGACCACCAATCCCAAGCCGGGCTCGGGCCTCGCCGCGGTCACCGAGACCGCCTCCTTCCCGACCGACACCTGCGCCGCCGCCGGCACCCCGGTGCTGTGCTACCGCCCGACCTGGTCGAGGGACGGGCTGGGCCGCCAGACCGACTATGTCTGGAACTCGGCCGGCCAGCTCACCGAGAAGACCGATCCCGCCGACCAGAACGGCACCCGCAACAAGACCTACATCACCTACGATTCCTCGAGCGGGATCAGCCGCAGGAGCGTGGTGAGGATGTGCGGGCTCGGCACGACCTGCGGCACCAACCAGGAGATACGGACCGAATATAGCTATTGGGGCAACACCCTGCTGCCCAGCCGCGAGCGGCGGATCGACGCCTATTTCGGGCGCACCCGCGACACCTATTTCACCTACGATTCGGCCGGGCGGCAGCTGTCCAAGGACGGGCCGCTGCCCGGCACCGGCGACGCCACCTACAGCCGCTACGACGTCCACGGCCGCAAGACCTGGGAGATCGGAGCCCTCTCCAACGAGGGGCTGAGGATCGCCACCCGGTTCGCCTATCGCGACAGCGACGACAAGCCGATCTACAGCGAGACCGGAACCCTGCCCAACGAGACGAGCGAGGCGCTGAGCGTGTTCAGCCGGAGCGACTTCGCCTACGACTCGCGCCGCAACCCGAGCCGCGAGTCGGTCTCCGCGTCGGGCACGACCCACAAGGTCACCGACACATCCTATGACGAGCTTGGCCGGCCGGTGTGCACGGCGATCCGGATGAACCCGGCGGCGTTCGCGGCGACGCCAGGCGCCTGCGCGCTCGGCGCCCAGGGCGGCCAGGGCCCCGACCGGATCACCCGCAACGAATATGACGCCGCCGGCCAATTGCTGAAGGTGCAGAAGGCCTACGGCACGTCGATCCAGCAGGATTATGCCCGCTACGAATATACGCCCAACGGCAAGCGCAAGGCGGTGATCGACGCCAACTCCAACCGCGCCGAGATGACCTTCGACGGCCACGACCGGCAGAAAAGATGGATCTTCCCGTCGAACACGCCCGGCTACGCCAACCCGGCCGACTATGAGGAATATGGCTACGACCTGATCGGCAACCGAACGAGCCTGCGCAAGCGCGACGGATCGACCCTCACCTACGTCTACG
>Ga0196963_10001653_pt1 | contig 14536 bp, 12 predicted proteins | sample S1_5metaG_FD_148600 | JGI IMG/M metagenome (GOLD analysis project Ga0196963, IMG submission 148600) | Soil microbial communities from Anza Borrego desert, Southern California, United States - S1_5 | ecosystem: Environmental > Terrestrial > Soil > Desert | place: USA: California | collected... | reverse complement strand
TTGCCGCCGCTCGCGGGGTTCATGGCGAAGGTCAACTTGTGGGTCGCGCTGGCCGCCAGCGGCGGGGCGTGGTGGTGGCTCGTGGCGGCGATCGCCGTGAATACGGTCATCTCGCTGGCGTACTACGCGCGGGTGATCAAGGTCATGTATTTGGAGCGGGTGGGAGGAGGAGCAGGGGGGCAGGGGGGCAACACCACCGCGCCGGGCGCGTTCAGCGGCCACCCGATCGGCACGGCGCTGGCGGTCGGCTCGGCGGGCGTGCTCGTCCTGATGTTCGTCCTAACCGGCCCGCTCGGGCGGTTAATGACGGACTACGCGAAGCTACGAGGGGTAGATGGGGGGGCAACCCCCAAGCGGGCTGCGGTCGTCGACGCGGCGGCGGCGCGGTAACGGGAGGGCGAGGCTCCGTCCGAACCGCTGGTTGTTGCCTGAGGCGTTCGTCCGCGGCGCTCGGAGTTCACGCCTCAGCGTGTAAGGGGGGAGAGCGGATGCGCGCCCGGGACCGTGGCACGGGCGTCTCGCCCGTGAAAGAGGAGAGGGGCCGCCGGAAGCCGGCCTGCGGATGTGCGACCTGCACGCCTCCGCGCGTTCGCACGCCGAAGGTTCATGAGATAGGGCTGCCCCGCGCAACACGGACGCCGAAGGTGCGGCGCTCGCGTGCCGGCGCGCGCGGCGACCGCGGCCGCAGGGGGGCGGACAGCCCGGCCCGCCAGCACGCGGTGGTCGCGCGATGCGCGCGGGGTGCGCAATTTCCCGCCAGAGCGCGGGACGCGCCCCGGCAGGGCTCACGTCGTACCGTCGGTCGGCCGCTCCGGGAGCAACTTGGCGATTTGGTCCCAATACTCGCTGCCCTCGCCGCCGCACCGGCAGTGGAAGGACGCTTCGTCCGTGAAGCTGTGCGGCCCCCACCCTTCGTTGACGAAGGCCGGGCACGCGAAGTGCTCGAAGACCGTCTCGAGGTGGTGGCGGGAGCGCGCGTTCGCGCACAGGCCCCAGTCCTCGTTGAACGGGGCGAAGAACGAGCAGCCCCCGCACTGCTTCTCGCCCTCTCGGCAAGCCTCGCGTAACGCGGGCTCGTCCGGCCATTCCGACTCGTAGAGCGTTTTGGTGGCCTGGTTCGACCACGTGTCAGTGACGATCTGATTGAGGTCCATGAGTGGTAGTCCGAATGGTGCCGCGCGCCGCGGGCGCACCCGGCGGCGGGCGTGATGGCGTGAGCCGAAGAGCCCGGGGAAGGGTTCGCAGAGGGTGCAAAGGCGCAGAGGACGCAGAGCAGGGGAAGAATGGAGGTAGGGGCGCCCGCTCGCAAGCGTTGCGGCAACTTCACTCCAAAATGAATTGTCTTCTCTGCGCCGTTTGCGTCCTCTGTGCCGTCTGCGAACAAATCGAACGGCGTGATGCGCGCGCCCCGCCTTAGACCCCGTACACTTCCGCCGCGCGCGATCGCAAATGCCGCAGCAGGGGCTCGGCGCTCAGCGGTTTGCCGGTGACCTGCTTCACGAGGCGGGCGGGCGTGTAGCGCTTGCCCTGGCTGTGGATGTGCGTGCGGAGCCAGCCGAGCAGGGGGGCGAACTGGCCGGCGGCGAATTGGCTGTCCAAGTCGCCCAGGTCCGCGCGGGCTTGTTCGAAGAACTGGGCGGCGTAGAGGTTGCCGAGCGTGTAGGTGGGGAAGTAGCCGAGGGCGCCGCCGGACCAGTGGATGTCCTGGAGGACGCCGCGGCGGTCGTCGGGGACGTCGACGCCCAGGTACTCCTTCATCCGGCGATTCCACTCGGCCGGCAGATCCGCGACGGCGAGGTCGCCGGTCAGGAGGGCCTTCTCCAGCTCGAAACGGAGGAGGATGTGCAGGTTGTAGGTGGCCTCATCCGACTCGGTGCGGATGAGCGACGGGCGGACGTCGTTGACGGCGCGGAACCAGTCGTCGTCCGAGACGTCGGCCAGGTGCGGGAACGCGGCGCGGGCCCGGGGCATGAAGAACTGCCAGAACGCGCGGCTGCGGCCGACGAGGTTTTCCCACATGCGGGACTGCGACTCGTGGATGCCGAGCGACACGGCCTCGCCGCGCGGCGTGCCGAAGTGCTCGGCGGGCAGGCCCTGGTCGTAGAGGCCGTGGCCGGTCTCGTGGAGGACGCCGAAGAACGCGTCGCCGAAGTACGCCTCGTCGTAGCGGGTGGTCATGCGCGTGTCGCCGGGGCCGATGCCGCTGCAGAACGGGTGGGTCGAGACGTCGAGCCGGCCGGCGGCGAAGTCGAAGCCGACGGCGGCGGCGGCGTCGCGGGCGAGCCTGGCCTGCGCATCGACCGGGTACGAGCGCTCCAGGATCTCCAGCGGGGCGGGGCGGCCGGACGAGACGATGCGGCCGATGAGGTCGACGAGCGGGGCGCGGAGGGCGTCGAAGACGGCGGACAAGTTCTCGGCCGTCTCCCCCGGCTCGAAGTCCTCCAGGAGGGCGTTGTAGACGTGGCCCGTGTGCCCGTAGCACGCGGCCTGCTTCTTCTTGAGGACGACCCACTTCTCGAGCCACGGCTTGAACGCGGGGAAGTCACTCTTCTGGCGGGCCTCGGCCCACGCCTGCTGGGCGAGCACCTCGGTCTTGGCCATCTCCTCGACGAGGGCGGGTGGGAGCTTGGTGGCGCGGTCGTACTGACGGCGCGTCTCGCGGACGTTGACGGCTTCGTCGGAGTCGCCGTCCTGCGGCGTGGCCTCGAGCGTGGCGAGCAGCTCGCCGATGCGCGGCGACGTGAACTGCTCGTGCACCTTGCGGGCGAGCAGCGAGGCCTGGTTCGCTCGGTGGTCGGCACCCCTGGCGGGCATCTGAACGCGCTCGTCCCAGCCGAGGAGCGAGCCGATCGAGCCGAAGAGGGCGGTTTCCTTCAGGAGCGTGACGAGCTCGGCGTAGGCGGGGTGGGGCATGGGGCGGGTTGTCAATTGTCCATGGTCAATTGTCAATTGTGGATCGCGCGCGTGCGTTCGGACCGTCATCCTGAGGTACTCCGAAGGATCTAGCCGGGCAGGCGGTGGCCGGATCGACGTTGGCGCACGGGCCCTGACGTTCGAGGCTAGATCCTTCGCTGCGCTCAGGATGACGGTGTGCGGACGGGGTCTGCGGGGGGCTACGGGATCTTCGCCCCCGTCGCCTTGTTCACGAGTGATTTAAGGCGCGACTTCTCGCCGGTGGTCTTCCCCGCCAGCACGTCCGCCTCGGTGAAGACGGCCATGAGGATCTCTCGGTCGTCGGCGCGGTTGCGGTCGTAGGCGATGTGGATCAAACCGTCGGGGGCCTGCAAGCCGTCCGGGTAAGAGACGCCGGGGCGCTCGTAGATGACGAGGCCGCCCTTCCACGTCTGGCCGTCATCGTCGGAGAGGAACGCGGTGAGCTCGCGGCGGCCCTGGGGCTTCTTGTCGATGACGGCGCCGTGCTTGACCAGCAGCAGGCGGCCCGAGGCGAGGCGGCGGAGGAAGAAGCGGGCGTTGACGCTGGCAACCGTCGTCGACGGCTTGCCCTCGCTCCAGGTCTTGCCGCCATCGGTCGACACGCTCTCGGCGATCCCGTCCTTCGTGCGGGCGAGCATCCAGAGCGACCCGTCCTTGCGCTCGACGATCATGTGCTCGTCGAAGTCGCTGCCGGGGAAGCGGGCGCCGCCGCGGCGCGACCAGGTGTGGCCCTTGTTGGTCGAGACGAAGACGTTGGCCATGCGGAACTCGTCGAGCTCCGGATAGGCGTCCTTGAATTCCTTGGGGCCGATCTTGTTGCGCGTCCAGAGGGAGATCGGGAGCAGCCAGTCGCCATTCTTCAGCACGGTCGGCTTGTTGAGCGTGGCTCCGTGCCAGATGCGGCTGGGGGCCGACCACTTGGGCTCGGCCGCGTCAGGGTTCTCGCACACGGTCGCCCAGTCGCCGTCCCGCCCGTCGAACTTGCCGACGGAGAGGTCGAAGAAGAGCCAGAGTCGGCCGGTCGGATCACACCAGAGGTTGCCGACGAGCGTGCGGACGCGGAAGTCCTTGTGGTCGGGCGGGTCGATCACAAGGCGTGGGGTGGACCACGTCTTGCCGCCGTCGTCGCTGGAGGCGAGGACGAAGTAGCCCTTGTCGCTGTCGCCGCCGCTTACCCAGCAGCACAAGAGGCGGCCGCCGGGGGCGTGCTCCAGGCCGATGATCATGTTGTAGTCGCGCGTGGCGTCGGCGTACCGCGGGCCGGGATTCGTGATCAGCGCCGGCGGTCGCATCGAGAGGTCGAGGACGTCCTTGGGGGGGAGGGTTTGGGCACGAGCGACGAGAGGGAGGAGCGTGACGATGAGTAGCGTGGTGGGGCGCATGGCGATCTTTCGTGCTTTCGTGTCTCGTGGCACGGGTACGGCTTTCAAGCCATACCCGTGTCGCCCGCGAACCACACTCTCCTGCGAGCGGCGCTGTCGCTAGCCCTGGACACCCGCGGCTAACCGGGGTCAGGTCGAAGGACGAGCTCAATGCGGACCTGGTTACTTCTCGTCCTTCATCTCCGGCTCCGTCTTCGTCGACGAGAGCGGCTTGGTCTTGCCTTCGAGGATCGCGACGACGGACGCGCGGACTTGGTCGTACGTCGGCTCCTTGTCGTACATGCCGAACGTCGAGTGGCCACCGGGCTCGTACGAGTCGAGATGGAACATGCGGGCGTCCTTGGCGATCCGGCCGGTCTCGCGGGCCATTTGCGTTGTCGCGTCGTAGGACCCGAGCGAGATCGTGCGCTCAGTCTTTCGGCCCGATTCGTCCAGGATGCGGAAGCTGTACCGCAGTGCGCGGTCGCCCTTGAGCTCGAAGTACTCGAACACCATGACCGGCGAGTCGTGGAACTTGAACTGCTCGCGGCAGTAGAACGGCTGGTTGGCCTTGCCGGCCTTGTGCAGCGCGACGACCTTCTCGCGCGCCGCAGCTGCGGCCTTGTCGTCCTTCAGCGCGGTGTAGTTCTGCACCAGCTTGGCGAGCGCCGGCGCATCGTCCGGCGTGATCGCCAGCAAGGCGACGAACGCCTTGTTCGACTCGGCCGGGCGCCCCGCGGTCTGGTGGATCTGGCCCAAGTTGCGCCAGCCGTTGGCGTACTTCGGGTCGAGCGCGACGGCCTTCTCGAGCAGGGGGATCGCGCGGTCGGGCTTGCCGGTCGTCGCGTACGTGCCGGCGAGCGCGCCGAGCAGGCGCGGCTCGGTCGGGTTGGCGGCGATCGCCTTCTCAAACGTCCGCTCGGCCTCGTCGTGGGCCGACAGGTCGGCGTAACGGTAGGCGAGCGTGATCCAGTAATCGGAGTTCTTGGGGTCGAGCTCGGTCGCGCGGGCGAGGGCCTCGACCGACGCGGACATCTTGCCGGTTTGGGCGAGGATGTTTCCGCGCTCGGCGTGATAGGCGGCCGACTTCGGGGAGAGTTCGACCGCCCTGTCGATCGCCGCGACCGCGTCCGCGTCGTTCTGCAGATAAAACAGCGCGCGGGCGAGGAGGAAGTGGGCGCGGGCGTTCTTCGCGTCGGCCGCGACCGCGTCGCGGAGCTCGGCGGCGGCCTTCTCGAGGATCGGCCGGCCCTCGTCCGGCTTTCGAGCGTGCAGCAGTTCGATCCCGCTCGCGATCCGCGCCGCGAGCGGGTCAGGCTGACCCTCGGCCAGCGCGGGAACGGTCATCAGTAGGAGCGCGGTGACGAGCGAGCGCGAGATGGGCATGCGGCCAGTATCGCGCGCGATTCGCGAAATCGCCAGTAGACCTTAGAGCGCTCGCACGACCGGGCGCGGCGGGAAGATCTGGTGCACGGGCCCTTCCGCGTCGCCCGCGAGCCGCCGGCGGATGAGGCTCACGGCCGTCGCCAGCAGCGGCCCCCACGGGATCGCAAGGGTCGTCAGGTCGAGTTGCTCGGCGATCGGGGCATCGTCGAACCCGACGATCGGCGGGAGTGCGAGTTGGTGCTCCCGCGCGTACACGATCACCGCCTGCGCCAGACGGTCGTTGCAGCAGAAGATCGCGTCGGCCCGGCCCGCGAGCACCTGCGGGGCCAGGCCCAGCGCGTCCTCGACGTACCACGTGGGGCAGGGCGTGATCGTCGAGTTCGGGATCAGCGAGCAAAACCCGGAGACGCGCTGGTTCGACCTCGAATCGCCCGGCGGCCCGGAGAGGATCGCGACGCGCGGCGGGTCGGTCGCGATCGCCGGCCGGGCGGCCGATCGGCGTGACGCACCGCGGTCGCCGTGGGCCGACAGGACACCCGCCGCCCCCGCCAGTCGCTGCTGGATGAGCTGCGCTGCGCAGGCGCCGCCCGAGTAGTCGTCGCACGAGACCGAGTCGATGTGGAGCGAATCCAGGCCGGGCGGCGGGCGGTCGTTGATCAGCAGCGCCGGCCGCTGGCGGGCGGCGAGCGCCGTCACCGCCGCCGGGACTTCCCATACGACCGGAAACGATTCGGTAGGCACGGCCGCCGGCTTGTCGGTATGCGTCAGGCGGAACGTCACGCCGTCGCGCGCCAGCGCGGTCGCGAGTTCCGACGCGAGCCGGTGCCCGAACGAGCCCGGCCGCTTGGCGCGCGGGTGGAAGAGCAGCGCGACGCCAGTCGGGGCCTCGGCCTTGCCCGGCAAGTAGGTCCCCGATGCCGGGTGGCGCAACAAGTGTCCCTCGGCTTGCAACTCCGCGAGTAGCCGGTGGGCCGTCTGATAGGACACGCCAAACTTCGCCGCCACGGCGCGGGCCGACAGGAACCGGTCCCCCGGACGGAGGAACGACGTCCCGAGCCGCGCGATCAGGCGGGCCTTGACGTCGATCACGTGCTGCGTGCGCGGTCGGGGCATTGGTTTCGGTCGTACGATCGGAGCGCCGAGTGTCGGCGATCCGGCTTCAGTGGGCGGTTCCCAGGTGGCCCGATGTCACTCATATACCAGACCAAATCTCCCGCGCGCCTGATATCATATCAGAATTGCACCTCATCCGATCTTGTATCTAGCCCCGCGCTGCTGCCCGGTGTACGTTCCAACTGTGCCCCCCGCACTGCAGGACAAATCGATCGTCGTCATCGGCGGGACGACCGGCCTGGGCCTGTCCGCCGCCCGCGCGATCGTCGCCGCCGGCGGACGGGTCGTCGCCGTCGGCCGCAACCAGGACAACGCCGCCGCCGCCCGCGACCTGTTGGGCGGCGCCGGCCATGTGCTCACCGGCGACGCGACCGAAGAGGGCATCGCCGAGCGCGCGATCGAAGCCGCGGCCCGGCAGTTCGGTGGCTTCGACGCCCTCTACCACGTCGCCGGCGGAAGCGGCCGCCGCATGGGCGACGGGCCGCTCGATCAGGCGACACTCGAGGGCTGGGATTACACGCTTCGCCTGAACCTCACGTCGATGTTCCTCTCGAATAGGGCGGCGGTGCGGGCGTTCCTCAAGCGGGATCAGGGACCGCAAGCCGCGGGGGGCGTCGTGCTGAACATGGGCTCCGTCCTCGGGTGGTCACCCTCCCCCACACACTTTTCCACGTTCGCCTATACCGCCGCGAAGTCGGCGATCGTGGGGATGACCAAGCAGGCGGCCGCCCAGTACGCCGCCGCCAACATCCGCTTCAACGTGATTGCCCCGGCCCTGGTCGAGACACCGATGGCCAAGCGCGCCGCCGGCGACGAGCAGATCCTCGCGTTCATCAAGACCAAGCAGCCGCTCGACGGCGGCCGGATCGGCCGGCCCGACGATCTGGACGCGGCCGCCGTCTTTCTCCTCGCCGACCAGAGCCGCTTCGTCACGGGGCAAGTTCTCGCGGTCGACGGCGGGTGGTGCGTGAGCGAGGGACAGCGGGGGGCCGGCGAATGACCGCGACGGACGGACTCGCGACCGGGCTCGACGTCGGCGTGACCAACGTCAAGGCCGCCGTGGTGACGGCCGACGGCGGCGTCGTCGCGCGCGAGCAATTCGAGACGCGCTCCGAGTCGCCCGACTGGCCGGCGCGCGTCGCGGCCGGACTGGCAGATCTCGAACGGCGGTTCGGTAGCGCGACCGCCGTCGGCCTCGCCGCACCGGGCGTCGCACGGGCGGACGGGCGGTGCATCCGCTGGATGCGCGGCCGCCTGGCAGAGGTCGAAGGCCTCGACTGGAGTGAGCGCCTCGGCCGACCGGTGCCGGTGATCAACGACGCCCAGGCCGCGCTTTTGGGCGAGATCTGGCTCGGTGCCGCCAAGGGCGCGTCCAACGCGATCCTCCTGACGCTCGGGACCGGCGTGGGCGGCGCCGCCGTCGTCGACGGCCGGCTCCTCCGCGGTTGGCTCGGGCGCGCCGGCCACTTCGGGCACATCTGCCTCGACGTCGACGGCGAGCAGGACATCGTCCGCACGCCCGGCTCGCTCGAGACGATGATCGGTAATTACAACATCGCCGGCCGCTCCGGCGGGCGCTTCGATACGACCCACAGCCTGATCGCCGCCCTCCGCGCGGGTGACGAACCTGCACAGACGGTGTGGGCCAAGTCCGTGCGGGCCCTCGCGTGCGGGATCGCCTCGCTCGTCAACGTGCTCGACCCCGAAGTCGTCATCGTCGGCGGCGGAATCGCCGCGGCCGGCGCGACGTTGTTCGAGCCGCTCGCGGCCGAGTTGAAAGAAGTTCTCTGGCGGTTGGACGATGAACACGTGCGCGTCGTGCCCGCCGCGCTCGGCGAGTTCGCCGGGGCGTTCGGTGCGGCGCGAAACGCGATGGTCGCGAGCGCCGACTACCCAACGAGAATTCACGCCGGAGGCGGAGCCTAAGGCGACGCCCCGGATCCTACCCGCGCGCTACGTATCGCAGAGTGAAAGGTGTCGTAAGCAGATGCAGTCACCGGGCGAAGATTACCTGAACAAGTGCGAAGGGCTGTTGTCGGTCGTCCGCGAACAGATGCCCGCCATCCGTCGCGCGGCCGACTGGTTCGCCCAGACGATCCTCGCCGGCCGGATGGTGCACTGCTTCGGCTCTGGTCACTCGCGCATCCTGATCGAGGAGATGTGGCCGCGCTACGGCTCGTTCCCCGGATTCAACCCCATCGTCGAGCTCTCCCTCACGTTCCACAACCTCGTCGTCGGCGCCAACGGCCAGCGGCAGGCGATGTTCCTGGAGAACGTCTCGGGCCTCGCCGAGCGCATCCTGCGCAACTACGAGCTGTCCGGCGTCGACAGCGCATTCGTCGTCTCGTCGAGCGGGTGCAACCTCGTCCCGATCGAGATCGCCGAGTTGTTCCAGAAAACCGGCATGAAGGTCGTCGCGATGATCTCGCGCCGTCACTCGGAGGCCAGCGAGTCGAAGGACCGCCGGGGCAAGAAGCTCCAGGACTTCGCCGACCTCGTACTCGACACCGGCGCCCCGGTCGGCGACGCAATGGTCCACGTCCCGGGGCTGGGCACGCCCGTCGGTCCCGGCAGCACGGTCGGCGGGTGCATGATCGTCAATGCGATCAAATCGGAAGTCGCCGCGAGACTGACCGCCGCCGGCAAGCCGCCCAAGGTGCTGAGCGCCGGCGCCGTCGTCGGCAAGGCCCGCGCGATCGAGCTCTTCGAAGGCGCTTACGACGAGCACGCGCACCGCCTGGCCAAGCTCTACGAGAACGTCGGTAAGAGGTCGTCTGACGCGGAAAACCGCACCTAGTCACAGGCGCGCACGCGCTCCGTCGCAGAACCCTATCTCATTCCGTCTCCGTGCCCTCCGTGTCCTCCGTGGTTCAACCCCCCGCGATCCCATGAAAGACTTTCCCCTCCGCACGACCGTGATCGGCTCCTACCCCTTCCCCGGGTGGCTCGAGTTCGCCGCGGGAAACCTCGACAAGTTCGGCCCCGCCGACCTCGCCGAGGTGCAGGACGATGCGACCACCGTCGCCGTCGCCGACCAGGTCGCCGCCGGCCTCGACTCGTTCACCGACGGCGAGCAGTCGCGCCTCGACTTCAACCTCTCGTTCTACGGGTACGTCGAGGGGATCGAGCTCGAGTCGGCCCCGCCCCGCCGGTTCGGCCCGCCCGCCCACGACCAGCGCGGCAAGCACAAGGTCACCGGCGAGCTCCGCGCCCCCCGCGGCCTGGGCGCGGTGGATGAATTCAAACGCCTTCAGGCGACCGCCGCCCGCCTCGGCGTCACCGGCAAGACGCTCAAGGCCTCGGTCCCCGGCCCCTACACGCTCAGCGGCCGCCTGCTCCCGAACCAACAGTACAAAGACCGCTGGGCCCTCACCGAAGCACTCTTGCCCCTCGTTCGCAAAGAGCTCGAAGACCTCGTCAAAGCCGGCTGCCGCGAGATCTGCGTCGACGAGCCGTCGATGTCCTGCTACGCGCACAAGGAAGACCCGCGCCGGTTCGTCGAGACCTTCAACCGCACCGTCGAGGCCGTCGCCGGCAAGTGCCGCCTGGCGACCCACCTCTGCTTCGGCAACTACAAGGCCCGCGCCGTCGGCCCGCGCCAGTACGCCCCGCTGTTCCCCGCCTTCCTCGACATGAAGGTCGACGAGATGCACCTGGAGATGGCCAGCCGCGAGTTCGCCGAGCTCGAGGCCATCGCCCCCGTCGCGAAGAAGATGGACGTCGCCGTCGGCGTGATCGACGTCAAGTCCTACTACGTCGAGACCCCCGCCGACGTCGCCGACCGCGTCCGCCGCTGCCTGAAACACGCCCCGGCCGACCGGCTGGTATTCGCGCCCGATTGCGGCCTCTCCCAAACCGCTCGCTGGGCCGCCAAGCAGAAGCTGGTCAGCATGTGCGAGGGCGTGGCGATCGTGAAGCGCGAATTAAGGCTGTAGGGCACGCATATGGCACGCGTAGGGCACGCTTCAGCGTGCGAAACGAATGACTATCGTCGCTCGATGCCTCTTGTAGCCGCCCCGCTTGCGGGGCGCGTCCCACGGCGCACGCACCCCTCACCGTACGACCGATGACCAGGAACGTGGGTTTGCCGCGTACATGAAGAAGCCCCTACTACAAGACCACGACCTGATCGCCGAACTCGAAGCCGACGCCGGTTCGAAGCAATTGCGCCTTTGGTGGCTCGGCCAAAGCGGATTCCTCATTTCGTGGGAGCCTTGGCGACTGTTGGTCGACCCGTACCTGTCAGACTCGCTTACTCAGAAGTACGCGACGACGGACAAACCGCACGTCCGCGTGACGGAGCGGGTCATCGATCCGCGCTTGTTCCGAGAGATCAGCTTCGTCACCGCGAGCCACGCCCACACTGATCACCTCGACGCCGAGACACTGCGCGGGATTAGGCGGTCAAACGATCCGACGTTCATCGCCCCGCGCGCCATCCGCGGCGTCGCCGAGGAGCGCTGGGGCCCGGATTCGAACCCCATCGTCTTCATGAGCGATGGCGAGTCGCAAATCTGGGGAGACGTGCGAATCCAAGCCGTCCCCGCCGCCCACAACTCCCTCGATCGCGACGCCGACGGCAACGCAATGTACCTTGGGTATCTCGTGAAGCTGGGCCCGTTCACCGTCTACCACTCCGGTGACACCAAGCTCTACCCCGGCATGGCCGACCTCCTCCGCCCGTTCAACATCGACGTCGCCCTCCTCCCGATCAACGGCGACCGCCCCGAGCGCCGCGTCGCCGGCAACCTCTCCGGCAAAGAGGCCGCCCAACTCGCCAAGGACATTGGCGCCAAGCTCGTCATCCCTTGCCACTACGACATGTTCGAGTTCAACACCGCCGACCCCGCCGACCAATTCGTCCCCGAGTGCGAGCGGCTCGACCAGCGCTACCGCGTGCTCCAGCAGGGCGAACGCTGGTCGAGCGACGAACTCGCCACCTGACCGCACGCGTTTTCCCCCGTCATCCTGAGCGCAGCGAAGGATCTGGCCCGGAACGATAGCGGCAGTCGCATTCGCCTGCCGCGTGGCCCGCCAACATCAACCGGCCACGAACTTCGAGGCCAGATCCTTCGGAGTACCTCAGGATGACGGGGATGACGGGGATGACGGTCAGCCCGCGATCTCCCGCACCCGCACATTGCGGAACTTCACCCACCCCGCGTGCCCCTCCGCCCCGTAGGTCTGAAACGCGATCACGCCCGCATCCAGCCACCCCGCCGCCGGCTTCTCATCCGTGTAATCCGACACCTTCACGCCGTTGAGGTGCACCACGAGGTGCCCGCCCTTGGCGTAAATCCGCAGCGAATTCCACTCCCGCGGCTTCCGCACCTCGTCCTTCTCGTCCCCCTTCGCCAGCCATTGGGTCGTGTAGATCCCGCCGCAGAACTCGCCCGCGGCGCCGCGGCCGATGTTCACCTGATACCCGGATCGGCCGCCCTTGCCCGGCACCTGCCGCAAGTACACACCCGAGTTGTACTTCCCGTGCTCGTCGATCATGAACTCGAGCGACAGCTCAAAATCCTTGAACTTCGCCTCGGTCACCAGCGACCCCCCGCGCTTCGGATCCCCGTCCTGCCCCCCCACGATCACCCCGTCCTCCGCCTTCCACACCGCCGACCCCGTCGTCCTGAACCCGCCCAGATCCTTCCCGTTAAACAGCGCCCGATACCCCTCCTCACCTTTCGGCGCCTCCGCCCCCACACAAGCCAGCACCAACACGACCAGCGCGCAGTATCGAATCATGCCCCTCATACCCAGCGCGGCACAATTCGTTTCACCCCTCCGAACTCTGCGCCCTCTGCGTCTCCGCGGTGAACCCTCCTTTCCTCCGTGCTCTCCGTGTCCTCCGTGGTTAATCTCTCCCCCATGCCAATCAAAGTCGCCGGCATCAACTTCGACCACTTCCACATGGGCGACCTCCTCCGCATGGCCGCCTCGCACCCCGACGTCCAAATCGTCGGTCTGTCCGACGAAAAACCCGAGCGCATGACGGACGCCGCGCGCAACTTCGCCATCCCTGCGGACCGCTGCTTCACCGACTACCGCCAGTGCCTCGAGACGACCCGCCCCGACCTGGTCATCCTCTGTCCCGCCACCGCCAACCACGGCGAGTGGACCGAGAAGGTCGCCCCCTTCGGCGTCCACATCCTAATGGAAAAGCCGTTCGCTGCCGCGCTCGCCGAGGCCGATCGCATGATCGCGGCCATGGCCAAGACCGGAAAACAGCTCGCCATCAACTGGCCCCTCGCCTGGTACCCGTCCCACCGCACCGCCAAGCGCCTCGTCGACGAGAATCGCATCGGCGACCTGCTCGAGGTCCACTACTACGACGGCAACCGCGGCCCTCTCTACCACGGCGCCGACAAGGTCGAACGCACCCCCGCCGAGATCGACGCCGAGAAGCCCCACTCCTGGTTCTACAAGCGCGCCCACGGCGGCGGCTCCCTCCTCGACTACCTCGGCTACGGCACCACCCTCGGCACGTGGTTCATGAACGGCGAAAAACCGATCGACGTCACCGCCGTCGTCGACCGTCCGCCCGGCCTCGAGGTCGACGAGCACTCGATCACCGTCGCCCGCTACCGCCGCGGCCTCTCCAAGTTCGAAACCCGCTGGGGCACCCTCACCGACCCCTGGACCCTCCAGCCCCAACCCAAGTGCGGCTTCATCCTCGTCGGCACCGACGGCTCCATCAGCTCCTGGGACTACGACAAGACCATCCGCCTCGCCACGCGTGCCAAACCCGATGGCGAAGACCTCCCCGTGGACCCGATCGCCCCACCACACCAGAACCCCATCCAATACGTCACCCACTGCATCCAAACCGGAGAGAAGATCAAAGGTCCTCTCAGCATCGAAACCAGCCGCATCGGCCAACAGATTGTCGACGCCGCCTGGCGCAGCGCGCAGGAAGGCCGCACGATCGCCCTGTAGGGTGGGCACTGCCCACCGCAGGGTCGCGGAACATCCCCGTTTGTCGCCTCACGCTCAATGTCGGATTGCCCGGTAATCCCAGATCTGCCAAAAGCACTTCGTGCGCCCCGCCTGTGGCCGGTGCGGGCCAACGCCGTTGTTCGAAACCACCGACAAATGGCGGCCGTCCACCGAAAACTCAACGTGGGTCGCGCTCGCCGGCTCCGGCAAGTCGAAGAGGTCGGTCACCTCTCCGGTGCGCAGATCGAGCCGTCGAACTTTGCCGAAGTGGTCGCCGAAAACGAGTCCCGCGCCGTCCGCTTCCTCGGCAACCGTCGCGACGTGGCCGGCCGGCATCCAAGCGATGCCCTTGAAGTCGTAGCCTTGGTGGCTCAGATCGACGTGGAATCGAGGCGCCGGTAGCACCGTCTCCCCGGCATCGTACGCCGTGGCGACCTCCGCCCAGTCGACGACGCGGAGCCCGGCGTCGGTCCCGCAGAACAGGAACCGGCCGTCCGCGCTCAATCGCGGGTTGAACGGCGTCTCGCCGCCGAATCGCGGCGCTTCCGCATCCTCGACGCGCAGTCTTTCGAGGTACGCCAGCCGCTCGTCGAGTTGCCGCTGCTGCAATCGCCGGTGGTTCGCCAAAATCCGCGCCTGCTCGTCCGCCGGGAGCCGCACGAGGCCCTCGGTGCGGATTCCGCCGGCGGGTTTGCCCGCGAGATGTCCGGCCATCTCGGCAACCGAGCGCTCGTATTCCGCCCGCTCCGCCGCGATCAGCGCGTCCACTTCGTCCGCCGACGGGATCGTTATCCCTCCCCGCGCGT
>Ga0196963_10001652_pt1 | contig 14552 bp, 8 predicted proteins | sample S1_5metaG_FD_148600 | JGI IMG/M metagenome (GOLD analysis project Ga0196963, IMG submission 148600) | Soil microbial communities from Anza Borrego desert, Southern California, United States - S1_5 | ecosystem: Environmental > Terrestrial > Soil > Desert | place: USA: California | collected... | reverse complement strand
GTCGCGAGGGTCACTTTGCACATCAAATCGATGTGGCGCATCGTGATCAGGTCTTCCAAGTGGAAGAGCGAGCGGAGCGGCACCAACAGCGTGAGCACCATGCCGAAACCGGAGAAGATCGCACCCGCAACGAAGTAAGGCGGGAAAATTGTGGTGTGCCAGCCAGGAACCTGCGACACCGCGAAGTCCAATGACACGATGGAGTGCACCGAGAGCACGAGAGGCGTGGAGAGACCCGCGAGGATCAAGTAAGCCTTTTCGTAATTGCTCCAGTGGCGGTTGGAACCAGTCCACCCCAGGGAGAACAATCCGTAAGCAAACTTGCGGATCTTGGTCTTGGCACGATCACGCATGACAGCCAGGTCAGGAACCAGACCGACGTACCAGAACAACAGCGAGACCGTGAAGTAGGTCGAAACCGCAAACACGTCCCACATGAGCGGTGAGCGGAACTGCGGCCAGATCGCATTCGAAGTCGGCAGGGGGAACAGCCACCATCCGAACCATACGCGGCCGACGTGAATCAACGGGTAAATGCCCGCGCACATAACCGCAAAAATGGTCATCGCTTCGGCCGCGCGATTCACCGCTGTGCGCCAGCGTTGGCGGAGCAGGAACAAAATTGCCGAGATCAGAGTTCCCGCATGGCCGATGCCGATCCACCAAACGAAGTTGATGATCGCCCAGCCCCACATCACAGGGTGACCCAAACCCCAGACACCCACACCAGTGGCCACCAGGTAGCCGATCATGGTGAAGCACATCGTCATCATCAGGATGCTGATGATGAAGGATGGCCACCACCACTTTGGCGTCGGCCCTTCAATGATCCCGGCAATGCGGTCGGAAATCCAACCGATGCTGCGATTGTTGGCAACCAGTGGTTCCCGGGCCAACTCAGCGGGCGGAGCGTAAACTTTCAGGTTTGTCGGCGTCGCGTCCATCAGTGATGCCCTCCCTTTTGCTCACCTGGGGAGTGCGTGCCTCCCGTCTTGGAATCATGCGCATCGTGGCCTGCGCTGAACGGGTCGCTATGGCTGCGGTCCATGTAAGCTTGGGTAGTGAACGGATGCTTCGTGTAATCAGGCATTGCCGGATTTTGGTTGCGCACCCGGGCGAGATAAGTCAGCCGTGGCTGCGTGGCCAGGAACTCGAGCACTGTATAATTCCGATCCACCTGCTTGAGCTGCGAAACTTCGCTCTTCTCATCGGCGAGGTTGCCGAACGTGATCGCGTCCGATGGGCAGGCTTGCGCGCAAGCCACCGTGAATGTTCCATCGGGAACGACCACGTCGCCGGAAGCCTTGGCTTTGACCTTTTGCGCGATCTTGGCCGCTTCGATGCGCTGCACGCAAAATGTGCACTTCTCCATCACGCCGCGCATGCGGACAGTGACGTCTGGATTTGAAACCAGGCGCACCAAATCAACTTCGTCTTGCGGGCGCTTGGCCAATGGGCCTTTGTAAAGATCGGTAATCGGCCGCTTGTTGTAATCGAAGTAGTTGAAGCGGCGAACTTTCCAGGCGCAGTTGTTCGAGCAGTAACGCGTGCCGACGCAACGGTTGTAAACCATCACGTTCAACCCTTCATGGTCGTGCACGGTTGCGTTGACTGGGCAGACGTTTTCGCACGGCGCTTTTTCGCAATGCTGGCAGAGCATTGGCTGCGTCACCGTTTGCGGATTCTCAGGCGTTCCCGCGTAGTACCGGTCGATGCGAATCCAATGCATCTCACGATTCCGCGCAACCTGCTGTTTGCCAACGACGGGGATGTTGTTCTCGCTCTGGCAAGCGATCACGCAAGCGGAGCAGCCGGTGCAGGCATTCAGATCAATGACCATGCCCCATTGATGGAGGGCGCGCTCTTTGACTTTCTCGAGGGGGTTCTCGTAAGCGCGCCAATCATCCGGGACTTTGCCTTTGAGCGCGTCCGGTGCCTCAGGCTGGTGCATGTTCATCCCCTTGGCGAATTGGGGATGCGCTTTGTATTGATCGAGATTGGCTTCGCGAACGATCGGACGCCCTTCCATCGACCAGTGATTTTGCGTGGTCGCCAGTTGATGGAGCGCGCCAGTTGCCTGGAGCTTCGCTCCGGCCGCCTGTGTCGCTGTCTGCGTGGTCCGAAGCGCGTAAGCATTGTAGCCCGTGCCTTTGCCAACGCGTCCTGTCCGGCTGCGCCCATAACCAAGCGTCAGCCCAATGGTGTTCTCCGCGTGGCCAGGCTGCACCCAGATCGGGCCTTCAATCTCCTTGCCGTTGACGCTGATCTTAACCTTGGGAACGAAAAGTTGGTTGTTCTCCTTGTCCACCACTTCCAGGCCGAGGGCTTTGGCAGTCGTTGGCCCCAGAAGAATGGTGTTTTCCCAAGTCATCTTGGTGATCGGGTCCGGCAACTCCTGCAACCAGGCGTTGTTGTTCCAGAAACCATCGCCAACTTTGTAATCGCGGATGAATTGGACTTGAAGATTGTCCTTCGAGGCTGCGGGCAGATTCGCCAACGCGCTACGAGCTTGTTGCAAAACCCCGTTGCTTACCTGCGCGGCGCTGGCCTTGCCGAGGCGGGCGTCCAGGAAGCCGTCATGGAGGAACTTGCGCCAGCCATTCACCACATCCTGCGGCTGCGCCGTCAGGCGGAACGTCTCGCGCACGATGTCGTGCGAGCTAGGGTTCTGCTCGCCAGCGATGCGCGCGAGGAACTCAATGCAATCAAGGCCGCCGAAGATCGGCGCGATCAACGGCTGCACTGGGGTGTAAACACCGCCATAGGTCAGCGCATCGCCCCAGCTTTCGAGATAATGTGCGGCGGGAATATGCCATGTGGCAATTTGGGCCGTTTCGTCCTCGTAGTAACCGAGGCGCACGATGTTCTTTGCGTTGGCAATTGCGCTGCCGAAATTCAGGTCCGTTGGCGCGGTGTAAACCGGATTCGAGCCAACGATAACGAGAGTGTCGATCGCCCCGCTCTGCAGATGCGAGGTTAATTCAGCGATTGTGCCTTCGCGAGGAGCGGGGGTTTCTGTGAAGGTGACCGTCTGCCCGATGCTGCCGAGCGCCTGGTTGATCGCGTAGGCGGCCAGGTGAACGCCGATTGGCTGGCGTTGTCCCGCCACCACCAAAACTTTGCCGCGATTCTCAGGCTTGAGCAGGTCATTGGCGCATTCGGCGACCCACTTGTCAGCCACTTGCCCTTTGTCCACAACTGCGGACGCGAGGTCCAGGGCTGCCTGGGCGATTCCACTTGGGCTCGTGGGTTTGCGATGATCCGCATTGATGCCCGTCACACTCAGCATGCTCTCCACCACGTAAAGGCGGTTCATGCTGTCGGTCGGCTTGCGGAGCTTGCGATTCTTGGAGAAGCCCGCGCTGTAGCGGTGGCATTCTTCCTCACCCGCCAAAATGTCTGCGTCCAGCGAAACGATTACGGACGCTTTCTCAACGTGAAAGTGCGGGCGAACAGATTGGCCCGTCGCAGCGGAAGCGGCTTGGCGATGGATGTCAAAATCGACGCCTTCATGCGCAAACCAACGCGCTTGCGGCATCTTTTGGGCCAAAGCGGCCTGCACACGCTGCAAGGAAGGCGAGCTGCTCCGCTCAACGAGGAAAGCCAATCCCTGCCCGCGGTTTCCGGTGAAGGTCTGCGAAATCCGCGCCAGCTCCTGCAAAGCCGCATCCTTGCCCACAGGCTTGCCAGCGTTCAGGTAGCGGGAAGCCCGATCTGGATCGTAAAGGCTAAGGACGGAAGCCTGCGCGATTGCGTCAGTGCCCCCATTGCTATCCGGATGCTGCCCATTGCCTTCAACCTTAATCGGCCGGCCTTCGTGAGATTTGACCACCAACGGCATCGCGCCCAGCTGTGTGGGCATGCTCGTGGCGTAGAATTTCGCCACTCCATGCACATAACCCTCCGGCAAGCGGGTGTGGGGAACAATCGTGTGCACTGGGCGGCGGCAGCCAGCGGCGCCAATGCCAGCCAAGGCCAATGAAGCTGACATCAGCTTCATGAAACTGCGGCGGGTCACCGGGTCAGTCAGCTCGCTCGCGCCTGGTTGGAACTCGCGCTGCGCCCATTCCTTGAACTCTGGCTTGTCAGCCAATTGTTCCAGGCTGCGCCAGTACTTCGGCCCAACTTCAGGCTCGGGACAAGGTGGTGGAATTGTTTTCATCGATGACAAGCGGAGCAGTTCTGCAGCGACTCGACCTTCCAGTCGTGCACCATCTTAGCCCCTTGCTCCTTGGCGAAATTAGCGGGCGGCGTCCAATCCAGGTTGTAAACCTCTTCCAACGGCCGAATATTCTTGGCCGGGTCGCGATGGCATTCCAAGCAGAACGCCATCGAGAAGGATTTCTCGTGCCGCACTTCATCCATCTTGTTCACCTGCCCATGGCAATGCACACAGCTGATGCCGCGGTTCACGTGAACGGAATGGTTGAAATAAACGAAATCCGGTGTGCGATGAATCTGCACCCATTCAATGGGCTTGCCCGTTTCCATGCTCTCGCGCACGGGCGCCAAACGCGGATCCTGAGCCAACACCTGGTTGTGGCAGTTCATGCACGTCGTCGTGCTCGGGATATTAGAAAACCAGGATTTATCGACGTTGTTATGGCAATAACGGCAATCCAGCCCCAACTCCTCCACGTGAATGGCATGGGAGAAGTTCACAGGCTGGGTTGGTTGATACCCCACGCGGGCGTACTCGGGCGTCAGGTAGTAGTTCGCGCCGACGATGACCGCCGCTCCGATAAGGACCGCAGCGACCAGGATCCGTCCTGGCAGCTTGTTCGTCCATTTAGGAAATACGTCAGACATTTGTGTTAAATCTGTGGCGCGCTTCGGCGGATGCGGAACAAATCAACTGTAGGAACATCAGCCAGCCGCAGTAGTGTTATCAATCTTTCCTATGCAAGTCGATAGCAAAATTAGTTAATCTTTTCCCAACCGCGGGTTTGTTTTAGCCCACCTTTTCCTCTGCGGCAACACTTCTCCCGCCCAAATGCGCGGTTTTCGGATTTGATTATTAAATGAATAAGCGTTGCCACAGCATTATTTTCGGTCCGCTGTGACCACGCCATTTCACCCGATCTGAACCCTTGCTCCGAAAGCGCGTTGGTTGTAGCGGATACAACTCACGCGTCAAGCGGGGAAAACCCGTGCTGAGTTCTTTCGCGCCGTCCGCTTTGCTGCGGGCTAGTCCGACTCGCGCAACCGATAGAAGCGCCGATTCTCCAAAAATGGCGCCTCGAAGGCGGATCCCTCGGTTGTGACGGCATTCCAAGGGCCATCCAGAGAGGTGGCGCTTTCCAGGAGCAAGCCAGCGCTGCTTGAGCCCCATGAGAGCCTCAGAGAGTTGTTGCTCATGGCGCCAAAGGTGAGGCGCGGCGCGCTCTGCACGTTAATGATCTGCACCACTGTCTCGGCTGCATCATACAGCTCGTTGCCCGGTTGGGAGGCGGCGACTTTAATTTCACCAGAGAGCCCAAGCTCGAGGAGGTTGCCGGTGATGGCTCCTGCGCCAGAGACCACGCTGAACGTGATGGGCAGGCCTGAAGAAGCCACCGCTTCCAAGGTCAGCCGCTTTGTCCCCGCTTTTACAGAGCTGGGCGCGCTGAACTGTATTTGCTGGATCTTTTTGCCGATGAACACCTCTTGCTCAAGAGGACGCGCAGCGAAGAAAAGTGAGCTTCCCTGTTGCTCCGCTCGAATGCGTACCAGGCCGGGGGTTAGCGCCAGAAGCATGTCATTCGTCAAAGTTGCTGCCCCGCTCAGCACCCTCAAGGCCACGGGTAGGCCGGAGCTTGCCTCACCACGGACAGGATGCGCCGTCTCGCTTGCGCGCAACGCTGCGATTCCCTCCAAGTGGATCATTTGAGCTGTTTTCCCCTTGAAGCGGAAGGACCGCTCGCCAGTTGTTCCAGCAAACACTGCATCACCTGTTTGAATTGCGCGCACCCGGATAAGCTCAGGCCCATACACGGTCAGCACATCGCCCTCAATGGTGGCCGGCCCAGCAGCCACTTCAAAGCGGACTTGAAGGCCCGACGAGGCGAGCGCTCCCAGGCCGATCGTGTCTGCATCACCGGTAGCCAGCGCACGAAGTTGGCCGGCGCTCCCGAGGTTAAACTCACGCACGACGTTCGGCCCAAAGTCGATGGCTTGCTGCAGCTTGGTCGCAACAACCACTTGGTCCGCATGAGCGGGCTCGTAGTTTGTGTTTCCATCCGAATACGCCCGCACGGTTATGGGGCCCGCTGAGGAAGGAGTTAGAACTGAGCCATTGACCGCTCCGATGCCCTGCATGATTCGAAAACTCACTGCGAGGCCTGCATCGGAGGTCGCGACGAGCCTTAACGTCGTGGGATCGATTGGCGTAAAAGTGATTTTCTGCTCGCGTCGGCGCACAGTGAAACTGCGGCGAACAAGCGGGGCTGCTTCGAAGTCGGAATTGCCGCTCTGGGAGGCGCGCACACTGTAGCGACCCGGCCCTGAGACCGTGAGTGAATTGCCAACGACCGACCCGAAACCTTCCACCACAGCAAAGGAAATGGGCAGCCCGGAAGAGCTGGATGCCTGAAGCGGCACCGTTACAGAACCAAATGGCTGATCCTGAATGGGCGCAAACTCAATGACCTGGGGCTTCTTCGGCAACACGACCAATGGTTTTGCAACGCTTGACGCCGCCGCCAGCTGGTTCGCCACCCTGGCATGGTATTGGCCCGAATCAGTGAGCGAAGTGGCCGAAATTGCGAAAGAGCTATTCGTGGCGCCCGGGATGGCGGCGCCATCTTTATACCATTGGAAGCTGAAGGGAGGAGTCCCCGCAGGCGTCACGGAAAACAGGGCGGGTTCTCCTTTCGGGACACCCGCACTGGGGCCAGTGATCTCAACGATCGTGGCGGCTCTCTCATCCCGAGGCAGCACGACGATGTGATCCACGATGGCATCTCCTGAGGCGCTCTCGATCGACAGCTTCGCACTGCTGTTACGTGCGAGGACTGTAAAGTGGGCCCATGTGCGTGGATCGGAAGAATCCGTCAGCTGCAGGCTCCCGACGAGTTCATCGTTCCACTTGATCTTCACTGTAGTGGGTCCGGAGGTGGGTTCCAACGCGCCCGCGAGCTTCACATCATAGGCGCGCCCCACTGTGACGGGAATCTCCTGCGTGATGGAGCTTCTTGGAGGCAGAATGGCGTAAGCATTGGTTGTGGCTTGGTGGGCAGGTCCGTTAGTTGACCAACGGGCCAGCGGCGTGCCCCAGTCAAATTCGCCGTTCAGGACGAGGTTTCCAGGCTCGTCGGTGGACTCAACCCCAGGCTGGGTTCCCGTCAAGTTGACCACTCCGCCAATGTCGCCGGTGGCGATCGCAATTCGGTACGTTGCGCCTGCTTGCACATTTGCCTGCAATGATTGCATCGAAGAGCCCAGGAGCTTCAGGCCCGCAAGAGTATCGCCTTCATAAAGTGCGACGCCGACTGGGAGCGAAGCCACAAGATGTGCTGGGCCAGAGTAGTCCGGCTGCCACTTCCACCAAAGGGTTTTGGTGTGCCCGGGGAAATGCTCGGGCTCGCCTTCCTCCGAATCAGCGTGGAGCAGAGAAGCGCGTGAGTGCTCCAATGCCTCGCTCAGTGTCAGCGCCTTCTCGAAAGCGTTGTTTTCAGCCACGTCAGGAATGCTTACTAACTCCACAGCAAAGCCGCGGGTCAAAGAAGCCAGTGTTTCGATCTGAATATGATAGGTCTGACCGGCAACCGCTTGGAATCCGGCCACCGGGTCTAGAGCCAGCAAGCTTTGCAAAGCGCTCCCGGAATACACCATCACACCCAGCGGGGGGCGGCGATGGCGCAGGAAGACTTTCCCTGAGACAGGCGCTTTCCATGAATACCAAACTGTCCCAACCGCACCCGAGAACGTGTCCGGATTGCGTGGCTCACCGGGCTCGCTGGTGGAGGTGAGGTTGTGTCCAATAATGTAAGGGTTCAGGCCTGCTACCGCTGTCGCCTCACTAAAGTTGTCGTTGAGCAGTTTAGGTTCATAAAGCACACCCACAGGACCTTGCGCTTGAATGTAGTAGCTTTGAGAGTTGGTGACGGCACGTGCAGCAACTCCGCTTTCGCAGTCATTGGATCCGTTCCTGAGCAAACCGATCGTGGGGCCGCCCTCAAACACGCGGTGGACTTTCGTTTGTCCCGGCACAGCTGCATAAGTGATCAAAAAGCCTGTTCCTGGTGGGCGGTGCTGCCACCAAAGGGACCGTTGGAAGTTCACGCATCCGGACCAGGAGAGTTCAAACTCTCCAGGTTCAATACTTCCGGTCCAATCCTCCGCATCAAGGACTGTGTTGTTATTCGTCACAACGATCGCCCTGGCAATAGCGTCATTGGCGGGGCGTTCAAATTGAATTGGTAAGCTCCACCCGAAATCAAACCCGTCAGGCATCCAACCGCTCACGTGGAGGTAATAGGTTTCACCAGCCGTAAAATACAAGGCGCCGGAATCATAAGGGTCGCCAAGCACCCGTTGCAGTGAGTTCAGGTTTGTCCCCTTGTGCACCGCCGCAAATGATGGTGAGAAAAGGAGTGCGCGGGGTTGCGCGGTTTTCGTGTCGCGCTTGGGCTCGAATTTAAACCACACGCTCCCGTACCGCGTCCCGGGCGGCTCCCCCAGTTCGAGTGTGGCTCCAGCCAAACTGCCGGTCAGCGTCAACGCGCCGCCCGCTGGCGCAATAGCGGCGGCCTCGGCAAAATTATCATTCTGCGGTCGCGAAGGGATCACATCCAACTGGAACCCGAAGTCCCGGCCCTGGGAGGGCCGCTCCGCATAAACCGCCAAATGATACGTTTGCCCCGCGGTCACAAGCCCGCGCTCATCCATCGATGAGATTAGTTGAAGGCCCTGGAACGAGGAACTGGCGCCTTCGAACACCCATATCTCCGGCAGCGACGTTCGTTCTTTTGCGGCAAAACGGATACGCCCGCTGGCAGGAGCTTTCCACGTAAACCACACACTACAGGCGGCTCCAGGGCGCGGAAGTTCATTCATCTCGCGAGTCGCCGCGATCGTGGTTCCCTCCACGAGGACGGGGGACACATGGGAAGGAATAAGGCGCGCTTGGGCGATGTTGTCGTTTTCCGGCGGCTTGTTCATGTGATCCATTCGGAACTTGAACGGCCCTTGCTCGCCCGCGCGCGTAAATACGGCGACGTAGTTCGTAACGCCCGCGAAAACGTAAGGAACATTGATTTCGCGTGCGCTGTTCACAAGGTGTAAGTAGATCGGGTCAATAAAGTAGAACCAGAGCTGCGGGGCGCCGACGTCGGGGGTCACACGAATGTGCCCGCTAAAATTCGGAACCCACTGATACCAAACTGGCGCCACAGCGTTCGTGTTCTGAGCCTCCGGATCGTCTGTCGCCCCCAAGTTGCTGCCTTCCACCACAATGCCACTCCGCGGTGAAAGCACGATGGCGTTGGTGCGCTTGTCGTTGACAGGTGTCGCTGCATGCGAGGCGGCGGTGAATGCAGACAGAAGGAGCAATAAGAAGAGGATTCTCATGGAGGGTACAACAATGGCTCAATGCCTTTACGTGAGCAGAGGAGCTTAGGGGATGATGAACTGAAGATACAATCCTAATTCCACTTGTGACCCAAGGGGAGTCGGACTTCCGTGAGAAGTGGGAAGCGGTTCGCCGAACGGTTGGAAATCTGTCGACCCGGCATCAGCCGCCCTGCAAGGAAGATACAGGTCTATTGCTCTATTCGGCGCGGGACTCGGTGGGGGCGATTTGGCTTTCGCCGGGGAGGACTTGGCCGGGAGAGACTCTGAGTTGGTTATTGATCGTCCGGAGCCCAACTGCTTCTCGGACTCGGTTCTCCACGTTCAGGCGCTCGCTGTCACTGCCCACGACCCCCTGCAGCGTGAGGTTCCCATCTTGCGAATTAATATCGATGTTTCGCAAGGCCTCGATCGGGAGCCCGCGGGAGATGTCGGTGCCGGCGCTTGTGCCGACTGCCCCCATCAAGTCGGATCCGACCCGCCGCTCAGGATCGTCTGAATAAGCCGCACTCGCGCGATCCTGCCGGTGGCCCAGAGAGGTTTCGCGCCCGGTCGAGAAGGCAGTGGAAAGGCCAGGCGCGGGCACATCCGAGCTGATTGTGCCAAAGCGGGTTGCGGTTGTGCTTCTGACCCCGGTTCTAATTTCACCAGATTCGAAACCAGAACTGGAGCCAGAAACGCCCGCAGGCGCGCTGCCGATGCCAGACGCGGAGCTGCCGCTCAAAGCGGAGCTGCGAAAAGAGGATCCTGAACGATACGGCGCAACGCTGATCGCCCTCACGCCAGCAAGTTCATCCCGCTCCCCCGCAGGGGCCTTGCCGGCCACCTGCGTGTTGGAATTTTGCTGCGCGTTATCCGCGCGTGGCACGGAATCACCCGATTGCGAGTTGGGTGGGTCGCTCAAACCGGGCGCAGGCTTGGCGCCATCCTCGGGCGTTTGCCCCTCAGAAGCGTCGCCGTTGGCATCCGTTTCTGGCGCGCTGCCTTGATCAAGGCCAGGCGTCAGAAGGATGCGATTTCGTTGATCATCCACTCCGGAGTAATCGCCACCCGGACGGAACCGATCCGTCGCGGAGCGCACACTGCCGCGATCCTTGTTCAGGAGGAAGTTGGTTTCCTGCCCCGTGGTTGTTCGCCCTTGAGTGGGCGAATTGACTCCAAGCTGCCCGCGTGTGCCGGGGCCGCTCTCATCCGGAACGTCCCGTGTGATTGGCCGCTCCGGTGTTTCCTCAATGTCACTGGTGACTTCCCCGTCCACGGTGGTTGAGCCGACGCTGGTCTCAATGCTCGTGCCCGTGCCTCGTTGGGAACCTCCGGGGCTGCCCTGGTGGGCGCACCCGACCCCAAGCAAAAGGGCGAATATGACTGCCGCTGTTTTCATAAAGTCTCCTCTCCCGGAAATCTCGCGCACACATCGCGCCGAACAACGGAGGGCAGGGAACACTTCATAGTTCGGGGATTCCCCGAATGGGTGCGAGCAACGAAAGTTCGGTCCTCTCTGAATTATTGAAGTTCAGCGGGAGCTTCCCCTACAATGGCCCAATGACCCGTTACTTGATTCGTTTTGCATGCGCGTTGCTGATCGTGACGGCGGCTCGAGCCGCGGATTCAGACCCTGCCAAACCGATCTTTGCGGACACCAATCTTGATCGCGCGGTCCGCCGGTTTGTCCTGGAGAAGCGAGACAATGATCAACCTTTGGTGGAAGCCGATGTGGCCAGCCTGTCGGTAATCAAAGCCGCCGGGATGAACATCACCAACTTGAGCGGGATCGAGAAATGCCGAAGCATCGCTTCCCTCGATCTTTCTTCAAACGGCATCAGCGATTTGTCTCCGCTCGCGGGCCTTCCTCGCCTTCAGCAGATCTTTCTCACAAGCAATCAAGTGAGCAACATCCAGCCGCTCAGCACGGTGGCTGCGCTCCAATACATTGAGCTGTCGCACAACAAAGTGCAGGATGTCGCCCCGCTCGCCGGACTCACGAACCTTAATTCACTCTATCTGGGCAACAATCAGATCAAAGACATCACCCCGCTCGCGAACCTCCCGCGCCTTTGGTCCCTCTACGTTGACAACAACAAGGTTTCCGCGCTGCCCAAGACGAACAATTGGCGCAGCATGTCCACCCTTTCACTCAGCGGCAACCAGGTGAAAGAGATCTCTTCGATCACCAATCTCAACCGCCTCTATTACTTGTTTCTGGAGAACAACAAAGTGAAGAGCCTTGGCCCCTGGCCGGTAATGACGGCGGAGGCAACAAACGAATTTCTGCCTTTCCTGAATCTCTACGTGAAGGGGAACCCCCTCGATCGCGCGAGCAAGAAGAAGCTCGATCAGCTCCAGGAAATTGGTGTGAAAGTGAACCGCTAAATTCCACGTTTATGGCAACGATCGCTGTTCTCGGGACCATGGACACCAAGGGCGAAGAGCACGCCTTTGTCGCACAACAAATCAAAGCTCGCGGGCATACCCCCTTGGTGATCGACGTGGGCGCGCTCGAAGTCCCAACGCTCAAGCCGGACATCACGCGTGAGGAGATCGCCGCCGCGGCGGATATCAATCTTCCGGAATTAGTGAAGCGCCGCGATCGTGGTGAAACCGTTAAAGCGATGTCGCAGGGCGCGCCCATAGTTCTTTCTCGCCTGGCCGCTGAAAAAAAGATCCAAGGCGTGATTTCCCTCGGGGGCGGCGGCGGCACCGCCATCTGCACAGCCGCCATGCGCGCATTGCCGATCGGCTTTCCAAAGCTGATGGTGAGCACGCTCGCTTCCGGCAACACCGCCCAATACGTCGGCGTTAAGGACATTGTGATGTTCCCGAGCATTGTCGATGTGGCTGGGATCAACCGCATTTCCCGTCAAATTCTCTCCCGCGCAGCAGGCGCGATTTGCGGGATGGTCGAGACCGCCCCGCCACCCGGTCAGGATAAGCCGATCATCGTCGCGAGCATGTTCGGCAACACCACCGAATGCGTGCAGCACGCCCGCAAGATTCTGGAGAGCCATGGCTACGAAGTCCTCGTCTTCCACGCCACTGGCATGGGTGGCCGCACCATGGAATCGCTCATTGAATCAGGCCTGGTCGCGGGTGTGCTCGACATCACCACCACGGAATGGGCAGATGAATTAGTGGGCGGTTTCCTCACTGCAGGACCGAACCGCTTGGAAGCGGCCGCGCGGAATGCCATCCCCGCCATCGTGACCCCTGGCTGTCTGGACATGGTCAACTTTTACGCGCCCGACAGCGTGCCTGCCCGCTTCAAGGGCCGCACCTTCTACGAGCACAACCCCCAGGTGACCTTGATGCGCACGAACGCCGAGGAAAACCGGGAACTCGGCAAAGTTATTGCGCAGAAGCTAAACACCTCGCTTGGCCCAGTGACTGTTTTGCTGCCGCGAAAAGCGATCAGCGTCATCTCGGCAGAGGGGCAGAAGTTCCACGACCCCGCCGCCGATCAAGCGCTCTTCTCCGCGATTAAGGAGCACATTCGGCCCGACATTCAGGTGATCGAAATGGACAACGCCATCAACGACCCCGCCTTTGCCGAAGCGTGCGCGAATGCCTTGTTGAAGAATATGGGTGTGAAGCAGGGCTAGGAGTGGGCGCGAGTTGGCATTGAAACAGAGGTTCCTCCGAAGTACCTTACGGCATGGCCACACCGGTCGATGAAGTGCTAAGCCAGACGCGAACATGGCCGCGCGAAGCGGTGATTGAACTCATCCACAAGCTGCATGCTGAACTTGAGCCGTCAATTGCCGCGGACATCGAACAAGCTTGGAAGGAGGAAGCTCTTAACCGATGGCGCGATTTGGAAACAGGGGCTGTTCAAGGTGTGCCACTTGAGGAAGTCCGCAGGCAAATGCGCGCCCTGCTCGGGCGGTGAAGCCAACCTCATTTCATCCCGCCGCGTTGGCGGACTAGGGCCAGGCCCTCACATATTATACCGATATCGACCCTGATCTCGGCCGACTATTCAACGAACGCGTTGAAGCCACGCTCGCGGCCATTGCCCGATCGCCCGCGCTTCCACGAATGTTCGCGCCCCCAGTCCGTAGGCGGTTCGTCGAACGTTTTCCGTATGCTCTGCTTTACGTGGACCGGCCCAGCAAAATTCTTATCGTGGCTGTGATGCATCTGCACCGTCACCCCACGTATTGGCGCGAACGATTGATCTGAGGGCGAAACCACAGCTCACAACCCTGTAGGATAATCTAAAAACACCCACGGCAGTTTAAACTTCTTCGACAGATGCTCGGCCAGCGCTTTGACGCCGAAGGTTTCAGTTGCGTAGTGCCCGCCGTAGAAAACATTGATTCCGGCTTCCTCGGCTATCGCGTAAGTGTAGTGCGGCCCCTCGCCCGTGATGAAGGTGTCCACGCCCTCGCTTGCCGCCAACTTGATCTCACCCCCACCGCCGCCGGTGACGATGCCAATTTCCCGACAAATCTCCTTCCCGCCAGGTAGTACAATGGGAGGGCGCCCCAGGGCTCTGTTCAACCGATCTGCCAATTCTTGCCGCGTCAGCTTAGCTTTCGCGCGAAATCCCAGGAACCGGCCTTTCTCAAAGAAGAACGGCTTCAAATTCTTCAACCCCAAAGCCGCCGCCAGTTGCGCGTTATTGCCCAACTCCGGATGCGCGTCCAGGGGAAGGTGCGAGCTGTAAACCGCGATGTTGCTATTGAACATCGTTCGCAGCTGCTGGTAACGCGATCCCGTCCACGGGTGGCTCGGGTTCCAAAACAGCCCATGATGAACAATCAGCAGGTCCGCTTTCTGCTCCGCGCACAGCCGGAGCGTCGAAGTGGTGGCATCGACGGCGGCGGCGATGCGCGTCACCGTGCCGTCGTTCTCCACTTGCAGCCCGTTGACCGCCCCGGGCCAGTCGTTGAACTCGCTGGTTCGGAGCAGATTTTCACAATGCTCCACGATCCGCTGGAGAGAGGCTGGCATACCGGTGTGAAAAAAACATTACGCATATTGAATTCTGTGCCAAGCCCCTTATA
>Ga0196963_10001651_pt1 | contig 14556 bp, 14 predicted proteins | sample S1_5metaG_FD_148600 | JGI IMG/M metagenome (GOLD analysis project Ga0196963, IMG submission 148600) | Soil microbial communities from Anza Borrego desert, Southern California, United States - S1_5 | ecosystem: Environmental > Terrestrial > Soil > Desert | place: USA: California | collected... | reverse complement strand
TAGCGGTCAAACTCATTCCAGGCGAAGGCTCGCGGACTTGCGCCGACAGCCGACGCATACACCGTTCGAGCGATGGAGAGCCACACACCCATCGACGGTGCGCGAAGACGTTTCGGATCCAGTATCGGCGGGGTGTCGGTGAGAGACCGCACGGACACGCCAACCAGCGATAGGTAACGGAGGAGAGCCTCGGCGGCGGCTAGCGCCCCGCGTAGGCCCGATCCCGGAGACCGAGACGTTCGCGCTCGACGGTATGGCAACGCGACAGGCATCGGAAGACCGGCTTCTAGCGACGTCCGCCTTTCGGTGACCGTCGTCTGGGTGACGGTCTCGACACGACTCCGTAGGTCTTCTTGCGCTCGCCCCTTCTCGACGTAGTCCCGCGCCCCCAGGCGGAGCGCACGGATTGTCTCTGTCTGACTGCCTTCGCCGGACAGAACAAGAACCGGTGGCGCGGCAGCGAGTGCTCCCAGTTCCTCGAGAAGCCAGAGGCCACCCCATTCGCCGGGGCCCATTTGGAGGTCGACTATCGCTAGGTCAAACGTCCGGGTGCGAATGCGTTCGAGGGCCGTCGCTCCGTCCGTGACGAACTCCAGGCTCGCGTCAGTTTGGAGGAGCTCAGCAAGCGAGCGCGCAACGTCGACTTGGTCGTCAGCCCAAAGAATTCGGATGCGCGCCACCATTTAGTCGGCGAACGCTACGTCGTCGATGGGCACGATCGATGTTGGGCCGCTGAGTCGGAGACTTGGAACCTCGAGTGTCCAAGTCGTGCCCTGGCCGCCCGTTCTAACGGACAATGTCGCTCCAAGCCGCGCCGCGAGTTGGAACGCGCTCCACAATCCCAGACCCGATCCACGCGGCTTCGTAGTTCGGACGAGGGATCCAGCGCGCACGCTCGCGAGCACGTCTTCCGGGAGTCCTGGTCCCGTGTCAGAAATCTCGAGGATCGCCATGCCGGTGACGTCGTCACCGAGCCAGTCAACTGTCAGAGACCCGCCGTCCCCCATCGCCTCTACGGCGTTCTTCACGAGATTCTCAATCAAAGCGAGTAGAGCGTCGCGCGCCGTAACAACCACGAACTCCGTTGGCGAACTCCGCGGAGGAACGAACCGCACGCCCGGCGGGACGGTACGCACCTTCTCGGCCGCGTACTCGCGCAGAAGCGCGTCCAAGTCAACCGACTCAAGGTGGAGACGCTCGGCCGCTTGCGCCAACTGGCGGAGCTCTGCGAGCAGATCTGTTGCACTGTCAAGGTGCTGACTGATTCGGAGGGCGAGGCTGAGTCGGTCAGTTCGCGTCGCGGCCGGCTGTGAAGCGAGTACCTCCGCCGCGACGAGCTGGTTCTTGAGATCGTGTAGGCGTCGCGCCATGACGTCCGGCTCCGGAATGGTGCTTAGCAGTCCTTCTCCATAGCTCCGAACGGCGAGATCAACGCGTCGCACGTCCCCCGCCGGGCAAGCAACGGTGACGATGCCGTCGCCCGACGTCAAAGTGATCGCGAGCAATAGCTCGAGGTGATGGAACAGCACTGATGACTGACGTCGACGGGGGATCGCGCTTTGTACGTCGTCGCCGGAAACCGTGATGAGAAGAACATTCGCGGTCCACTCAACGCGCCAACTCCATTCAGACGCCCCGCGTGCCAAGTGCAGCTCGTCGAGGAGCGCCGGGAGCGCGCCCTCGCGCGACCGGAGCCAACCTCCCTGGAGTGTCTCGGCGCCGACCACCTCAATCCCGCGCGCGGTCGCCCACTCCTGAAGTACATCCGCGATATTGGACCTGACTCGCGATCGTGCTGCGAGACGTGCGGTCGCGGCCAAGTCGACGATGTCGCCGAAGAGCGCCTTGCTCCGAATGCGATCGACGTCACCCACGTCTAGGGCTTGCACCTCGTCGGCGACGCGTCGGAGGGCGTGAGCGAACCTTGTGCCCGACGTCGCGGCGCCAGTCGCTGCCAACGTGGTGAAAAGACGCTCATGACCCTCGGTGAGAATCGGATGTCCGACAATCTCCTCGGCGAATTCGTTCCAACGTCGAAACTCGTCCGAAGACCCACGGACGAGTGCGTCCGTGCCCATGAGACCTAGTCGCAGCCAGGTAGAACTGGACGCGGTCGTAGCGGAAAGAGCAGCGCTGTTAAGGACTATTGGTCCGATCGCCTTGACCAGAGGGTGCCGTCTGATGTGCTCAGTCGCGTTGGTTGGGGCTCGGTTAACGGCACGTGAAACGGTCAAGAGCGCACGCGCCGCCGCCTGCTCGGCTGCGCGTGCAGGACTGTCCTCGCGACCAACGATCGTCGCGGACCCTGATGCCGACCGAATGGAAAGTCGTGCCTGAAAAGCGGCGGCGTGGTCTGGCCCTCTCCGTTGGACCGTGTACTCGAGGTCGAGTCCAATTGCGACTCCAAGCTCTTGGACCAAGGTCTTCGGGTCTCCGCCACGTGCTCCTCTCACGAGAGCGGCCGCCTGATCCGCGACCCACGTCCGAATCGGTGCGGGCGAGTCGTAGATCCATGCTTCAACACCCCTCGCGACGACAACTGCTCCAACGAGAGCCTGCGCTGCGTCAGCAACGATTGAGGCGGTCGCGCCCGACCGAGATTGGCCGCGACCGAATACGAAGCCGTCGGCGATGTCGAGGCTCTCCGCGAGGTTCACCAGATTGCGAACATCGAGCAGATCGATCGTTGATCGCCTGGGCCTGAGGTTGAGATCGGCGGCAAGCATCGACACAACGTCTCGCCAGAACACCGCGGGAAGCGCTGTGGCCCCAATGTGTGCGAGCGGCCCAAGATGGCGGACCTGGCGTCCAAGCGAGTTCTCGGCACTCCAACTGCGGTGAATCAGCGCTTGACTCACCTTGGGCGCCGCGTCGGGTGGCAATCCGAGCCTCTTGACGAGAAAGCCAACGATGTCGAGGTGACGAGCTGGAAGATCGGCTGGTCGGGCGTACCGGAATTCTCTGGCCTCAGCCCCGAACGGGCGGCAGTCCAGGTCGGGGTGCTGCGCCAACAGCGCCTCCGCCGCCGCACGCTGCGCGGCACGGCGGCTTCTCCCCTCACCTTCGGCGGACCGTCCATTTGCGGTTACCCGCCAGCGGAACTCCCTGGCGTTGTCCGGTCCGCGTTCCCATACGCACTCGTAGAGCGGAGGTTTTCCGCCCGCTTGTTGCAAGGCTGTCTTCGCGTCACGGGATATCGGGGCGTCCAGTGGGAGGCGTCGCAACATGTCGCGCGCCCGGTCCACTCGTCCGCACAGGGCCACCGCGCCGAGTACGCGTCGAACCGTCGTGGACGCAATCCGTTGGTTGTGGCCCGACCGCGCCGCGACGTCTGATTCGCCACGTCCGAGGAGAACGCGATGCGATATTGAGAGATCACTCGCGAGTGCTTCGATCGCCTTCGTTCCCTGCTGGTTCAGGAGAAGACTGAGTTCACCTTCCGTCGCATCCGGGAATCGCGTGAGGTACTCGTCAACGAGCAGAAGAGAGGCGACGCTCCCGCCAAGGCTCTCGAGAGCGACGAGGAGTGTCGGCGTCAGGCGCAGTTCCGGATGCTCAGCCAGGTAGCTCTCGTGAACAAGGGCGCCGGCGACCCACGATGCGACTTGTTCGTCCATTTCTGCTTCACCCGGCAGAATCGCCCCGACGGCATCGGCGCATATCGCCGCGAGGCCCTCGATCGGCAGTGCTGGGACGTGAGTCCGACTGGCTTCCACTCGGGGACGAGAGTACGGCGAGGATGGGCCCATGGTCGTTCGGTGCTCGGTGAGTGAACGTGGGAAACAGCGCACCGCGTGTAGAGCTAGGACTGGCGCGCGGCGAGACGACAAGCCAGGTGTGCAGTGGCGCGCCTTCGTTCATCGCCGCGGCCAGCCGCTCATGATCACTTTGCTCGACCTGCCACCTACACACGGGGCAGAACGGCTGCGCAGCATGTCGTCGGCGAAGTCCTTGTCATCGTCATCGTCCAGTCCGCTCCGACGGCGTCGTGACACAGTGGTGACACACGACACCGGGAGGCAGTAGCAGACGACGACAACCACTGGTAGGTCGAACCGCAGGCCAGTGGGCCTCTCGACCAATCACCGCAGGTCAGCGAATCAGGGGCTGCAGAACCCCGCTTACAGGCCGACTGCACCGTCACAACGACCACCGAGTAGGGAGGACGCCGCCGAAACGGCGGCGCTCTTCGCGTCAACCCCACCGCAGCTCCACGAGGCATGCCGAGCTGACCTCGTGGTGCGTCGAGCGTCGGTGGTTCTCGGAGAGAGGACGACCGTCAAGAACGTGCCGGCCGTCCGTGCCGAGCTTGGCCAGAGCCGTTCAACGGCGCCTGACGACGTCGAGTTCGACCGCTCCCGACGCGCCGTTCGGTGTCGTCGAGTCGACGAACTGATCGGCCTGAAGCGCGGTGATCTCGCTGCTGGAGCGGGAGATCACCGCGCTTCAGAGCGATCAGTTGCGCGCACCGATCCGGCGATCTGGGTGCAGTTGGCCGGCCGACGGCTGGCACGATGCACCGAGACGGCCAACTGCACCGAGACGCGCACCGATCAACGCCCGATCGCGACGAATCAAGCAGCCCGGACGTGCACCGATCCCCTTAGGCGTGCCGTCGACGGCAAACGCCGAGCCCACACCAGCCCCAGGGAGGTGACGCAGCATCGACAACCGACGCATGCGTCGAGTGACCGTTCCGCTGGTCAGACGTGGACAGCGGTCGTCGCAGGTCAGAGGGGTGCGAACACTGCCCCGCTCGCGTGCCGGCTGCACCGTCACCCGCCGCACGCTCGGGCGTCGACCCGCGCGAGCTCGGCGTGCCCGACGCCGAGATCGAGGCGATCTTCGCCTTCCGGGACTAGCTCTCAGCGTCGACGACGTCGATGTCGACGCCGCCCAGCACGGCGCCGTTGACCTGGACCTCGATCCGGTGCGCGCCCGGGCGGATCCGGCGGATCGAGACGTGCTCGAAGGTGTGCCGGCGGCTGATCGTCACCGGCCGGCCGGGCTCGAGGCGACGGCGGGTGAGCTTGAACACCTTGGGAGCCTTCGACCCGCGGGCGCCGGCGTAGTGGACGCGGTAGTCGATCACCGCGTCGCACGGCTCGCTGCCGTCGGCGATCCGCAACGTGAACGTGAACGTCACGGTGTCGCCGATCGCGACCTCCCGGCGGTCGACCGTGAGCTCGATCAGCTCCACCGTGCCGGCGGTGCTCGCTCCGACGAGGGAGAGGGCGCGGGGATCTCCTCGCTTCACCAGGGACCGCAGCCCGTGGTGCACGACCCATCGAGCGCCCTCGCCTCGGGGTAGCCACGCGGTCGCGACGTCGAGCGCGAGATCCGAGTGGTCCTTGCTGATGTCGTTGAGGTGATTGGCGACCGAGCGCCTGACGTAGGCGGAGGGATCGTCGACGAGCCGGTCGAGCAGGGCGAGGTTCGGTGCGGGGTCGTCGACGAGGCCGCGCAGGACCGAGGCCCACGGCAGCCGAGGGCGGCTGCCCTCGGACACGAGCCGCCGCACGTGCTCGTCGTCGTGGTCGCACCACTCGTGGAGGTACCGGTACGTCACCTCGTGATGGCGCTCGATGAAGGGCCGGATCGCGAACTCGCTCGACCAGCGCGGGGTGAGCGCCGCCAGCAGCGGGAGCGCCGCGTCCGGGTCGTCGATGCCGGCGCGTGCGACGAACCCTGCGCTGGGCAGGACGATCCAGCCGGTGAACGTCGAGGAGTCCAGCGCCCGGTGGAGCACGTCGGATGCTCGGCGGAAGTCAGCCGGCAGCGTGCGCTCGAGCCGCCGAGCGAGCTCGTCGCCGCGCGCCAGGAGCTCGAGCGGCTCGAGCGCGTCGCGGAGCCCGCGGGTGAAGCGGCGGGCCGGGAACTCGGGCCACGCGCGCGAGAGCTCGCGCGCGAGGCGCGTGCCCGCAGCCGCGTCGAGCTCGTCCTTGAGGGCGGCCACTACCCGGCGTCGAGCAGGTCCGCGAAGCGTCCCCGCAGCTCGTCCCACAGCGCGGCGGGCGCGGTGAAGCGGTCGAAGCGATAGAGGTCGCCGATCGCGAGGACGTCGTCGAGCTGCTTGGCGACGGGCTCGATCCACACTCGCACCTCGGCGCGCTGGTGGCGCGCCAGTGGCAGGTCCGACGGGTCGAGGATGCCAGCCCGGACGCTGGACGCGATCTGCTTGCCACAGCGACACGGGTTGGCGGGGTCGACGAGCCCGCAGCGATTGTCGATCACGTGGCGGATCGTTCGCCGGGCGCGCGACACGCGCTGCCGGAACGCCTCGCGGCTGCACTCGAGGACCTCGGCGCCCTCGACGTCCGTCAGGCCGATCACGTCGGCGAGCAGGTACGCGGCGCGCTGGTCGCGCGGGACGCAGAGCAGCATCCCGTAGGTGCAGCTGATGCGCACCTCGTCGCACAGCAGGCGGTACTCCGCCTCCTCGATCGTCGGGTCGACGTCGCCCAGGCCCGCGTCGAGGAAGGCGGCGAACTGCTCGGGTCCCTGCACGGACGACTCGACGAACCGCTTCTTGGTCCGCATCAGGCTCCGCGTGGCGACCGTGTAGGCCCACGTCGTGAACCGGGACCTCCCCTCGAAGCTTCCCAGGTGCGTCACGATGCGGATCAGGATCTCCTGCGTCGCGTCCTGCGCGTCGTGCGGATGACCGAGGAACCGCAGCGCCAACCGGTACATCGGGTCCTGCAGCCCCCGGACCAGGGCGGACAGCGACGCACGGTCGCCGTCCGCCGCCCGCCGGGCGAGCTCGTCCAGGTCGAGGTCAGCGTCCTGGTCGCGTCCGGTGGTCATCCGCTCGTGACCACCTGACCCCGGCCGACCTGCTCGGCCGACTCGAGGTACCCGTGCATCCGGTGCAGCGAGTCGAACTGATCCGCCTTCGCCATCAGCCGCTCCTCGCCGTCGGCGACGCTCCAGGTCAGCACGTCCAGCCACACACCATCGCCCGCGTTCACCAGCTCCGCCCGGACCAGCTCGGGGCACAGCCGCTTCGCCTCCTCGATCGCCGCCGGCCGCACGTCGAGGAGGGCCTCCACGTCCGCGTCGGCGACCCGCGCCCGCCACACCTGCACGAACTCCGTCATGTCACTGCCTCGCTTCTGCGGCGACCGTCGCCGCACCCCAGATGAGAGACATCGGGACCGACGAGTGTGACGGGGAAATCGCGATCCGCCTCCGGCCGCCTTCGGGGGCAGTCGCTAGCGTCCCCGGCCGTGCGAGCGGTCGGCGTCATGCGCTTCGAGGGACCGGACGGGCTGGAGGTCGTCGACCTGCCCGAGCCGCACGCCGGTCGGGGCGAGGTCCGCGTGCGCGTGCACGCCGCCGCCGTGAACCCCACCGACACCCACCACGCCACCGGGGCGCGCCGGGAGATGCTGGAGGCGTCGGGCCCGCCGCCCTACGTCCCTGGCATGGACGTCGCCGGCGTGCTCGACGAGATCGGCGAGGGCGTCGAGACGGCGCTGTCGCTCGGCGACGCCGTCATGGCGATGGTGCTGCCGCGGGGCTCGCACGGCGGCTACAGCACCTTCGTGGTGCTCCCCGTCGAGGCGGTGGTCGCCGCGCCCCGCGGGGTCGACCATGTGTCGGCGTGCACGCTGCCGATGAACGGGCTGACGGCGCGGCTGGCGCTCGACCGGTTGGCGGTCGCCGCCGGCGACACCGTGCTGGTCACCGGTGCCGCCGGCGCCTTCGGCGGCTACGCGGTCCAGCTCGCCAAGGCCGACGGCCTGCGCGTGATCGCCGACGCCTCCGAGGCCGACGAGCAGCTGGTGCGGGGCCTCGGTGCCGACGACGTCGTTCGCCGCGGACCCGACGTCGCCGAGCGCGTCCGCGCCCTGGTCCCCGACGGCGTCGCCGCGGTGCTCGACGGCTCGGTGCAGAACGGAGAGCTGTTCGACGCCGTGCGCGACGGCGGCGGGTTCGCGACCGTCCGCGGGTTCCGCGCCGACGCGCCCCGCGGGATCACGATCCACGAGATCTGGGTCCGCGAGTGCTTCAAGGACACGGCCAAGCTCGATCGCCTCCGCGAGCAGGTCGAGGCCGGCGAGCTCACCCTGCGCGTCGCCCGGACGTTCCCGTTGGCGGAGGCCGCCGACGCCCATCGCCTGCTCGCGCGCGGCGGTGTGCGCGGCCGGCTCGTGCTCGAGCCCTGAGGTCGCCCGTCAGCTGGTGCTCAGTGCGAGGAGCGCGACGGCCGTCGCCTCCTTGTGGTCCTTCTGCCACGGCTTGCCGACCGTCTTGCCGAGCGCGGTGAGCGTCGGCTCGAGCGCGACGCCGAGGGTGTCCGACGCGTCGGCGAGCAGCCGGCCCGTGGCCGGGATGGTGGCGACCGGCAACCCGGCGCGGGCCGCGCCTTCGATGACCGCCTCCTCGAACAGCTGGCGCTCGCACGCGTGGAGCATGGCGTGGGACGCCACCCGCTTCGCGAGGTCGTCCGGCAGCCGGCGATCGCCGCCGACCACGCCCACCGCCGCGACCGGCCCCAGCGATTCCGCGAACCCTCGCACGATGTCGGCCGCCGAGGTGGCTGCGGCCTCCGCCACCGAGTCGATCAGTGCCGGCGCCTCGGCGAGGCCGGCCGCGGCAGCCGCGTGATACGGCTCCACCATCGCGTCGTCCTCGAGCAGCGCGACCCGGTCGCGATGGACGATCACCGGCGAGGCCGCGGGTCCGCTCACGGCCACGACGATCGCCCACGACGAGTGCACGCGCCATCCGAGACCGATCGGCTCATCCCCCACGGCCGGGAACGTAGCGTCGGGCGCTGGTGGACGCGCTCGCACTTTCGTTCTCGAGCGGTTGGGCGAGCGGGATCAACGCCTACCTCGTGGTGCTCGTGCTCGGGATCGCCGAGCGGTTCGGCAACACCGAGACGCTCCCGGACGCGCTCGGTCGCACCGATGTGCTGGCGGCGGCCGCGCTCCTGTTCGCGATCGAGTTCGTCGCCGACAAGATCCCGATCGTCGACTCCGGCTGGGACGCGATCTCCACCGCCATCCGCCCGACCATCGGCGCCGTCCTCGGCGTGCTCCTCGCCGGCGACGCCGACGGTCTGGAGCAGGCGGTCACCGGTGTCGTGGGTGGCACCACTGCGCTCGCGTCGCACGCGGTCAAGGCCGGCTCCCGGCTCGCGATCAACGCGTCCCCCGAACCGCTCAGCAACATCGCCGCCAGCCTCGTCGAGGACGGCACGGTGCTCGCTGTCGCCTGGTTCGCCATCGAGCACCCGGAGGCCGCGGCGGTCATCGCCGGCGTCCTGCTCGTGCTCGGGCTCGTGGCGCTCTACGTCGTGGCCCGGCTCATCCGGCGCGGCCTGCAGCGACTGCAGGCCCGCCGGCGTCAGTCGTCGTCGTCGGCGTCGAACGACGCCAGCTCGTCGGCTGTGGGCCGGTCGAAGCGCTCCCGGGACCAGTAGTCCAGGATCTCGCGCGGGATCACGACGAGGGCGTCTGCCGAGCGATTGCGGGCGTCGAGCCGGGCCCACAGCTCCTCGAGGGGGACGTCGAGGAAGCGCAGCGACACCGCCGCACCGACGGAGCGGCCGCGCTGCAGCGCGTCGACACGCTCGTCGCGCGACCAGAAGCCGTGCTCGAGCACGACGCTCACGTCGCGGGACAGGAGCTCGAGCGCGAGCGTCCACTGGAGCGCCTCGACACGTCGGCGGGCGTCGGGATCCCACAGGTCGTTGCCGAGGGCCACGAGCCACTCGTCGGGCGACAGGCGGACGGCGCCGGTCACCGCCGAGATCTCGCGCGCGACCGTCGTCTTGCCCGCCCCCGGGAGACCGCACATCAACGTCAGCCGGGCCACGTGGACGCCGTTAGTCGTTGATGGCTTCGATGCCCTGGCGCTCGAGCTCGGCGAGCCGGTCGCGCATCGCCTGGAGCACCTCGGGCGGGTGAGGCTCCCAGTCGAGCACCTCCTCGAGCACGCGCAGCGGCTGCTCGGTCCGGTACGAGCGCGTCGGGTTGCCGGGGAAGCGCTGGTCGGTCAGGTTGGGATCGTCCTCGATCGGGCCGGTGGGCTCGACGCGGTAGATCCGGCCCGGCCCGTCGCCGACGGCGAGCTCGGCGCCCCACGTCGCCGCGTCGAGCGTGGCCGTCAGGTACACGTACTTCGCCGTCTTGCGCTCGGGCCCGAAGTTCGAGCGCCGACCGGGCTCGAGCAGGTCGCCCGGCGACAGCACTGCCTTGGTGCCGTGGAAGAACGGACCGGGATCGTCGGCCGCGCTCACGCCTTGCGCACCTGCCGGAACGGCACGTCGCGATCGACGTCGGGCTCACGAGGCAGGCCGAGCACGCGCTCGCCGATGATGTTGCGCTGGATCTGGTCGGTGCCGCCGCCGATCGACGTGAAGTACGCGTTCAACGAGAGGAAGTTGGCAGCGTCCGCTCGCGGGTTGTCGGGACCGTGCAGCATCGCCTCGGCGCCGAGGATCAGCCGTTGCACGTGCGCGCCCTCGTGGAGGATGCGCGACATCGCCAGCTTGCCGAGCGACAGGATCGGTGACGACGAGCCCTGCTGCAGCGCCGCCTTGGCGCGCGCCGCGTTCCACCGGTTCACGAGGCGCAGCGTGTGCACGCGAGCGATCGACTGCCGGATCACCGGGTCATCGTCGCGGCCCACCGAGCGGGCGAGCGCCCAGAGGTCGACCTCGTGGTTCGCTCCCGCCGACGGCCCGCGCGCCTGGTCGCCCATCACCGAGCGCTCGTAGGCGAGGGCCGTCTGCAGCACGCGCCAGCCGTCGTTCAGCTCGCCGAGGAGGTTCTCCTCCGGCACCCGCACGTCGGTGAGGAACACCTCGTTGAAGTGCGCCTCGCCGGTGATCTGCTTCAGCGGGCGCACCTCGACGCCCGGCTGTCGCATCGGCATGAAGAAGAACGAGATGCCCTTGTGCTTCGGGACGTCCCAGTCGGTGCGGGCGATCAACATCCCGTACTCGGCGCTCGCAGCACCGGACGTCCACACCTTCTGGCCGTTGACGACGAACTCGTTGCCGTCCCGCACCGCACGGGTCTGGAGCCCGGCGAGATCCGAGCCGGCGCCGGGCTCGGAGTAGAGCAGGCACATCGACACCTCGCTGCGCAGCAGCGGGCGGATGAGCTTGGTCTTCAGCGCGTCGGTGCCGTACGCGAGCAGCGTGTTCGCCCAGAGGTTGTGCACGTCCTGACGCGCCCCCGGCGCCCCGACTCGGGCGAACTCCTCACCGACGACGCGCGAGTCGTCGAGCGTGAGGCCGAGCCCGAACCACTGGCGCGGCCACGAGGGCACGGCGTAGCCGGCGTCGATCACCGCATCGACGAACTCCCGTCGCGGTCGGTCGTCGCGCCACTCGGCGGCCAGCCACGACCTGACCTCCTCGCGCAGCGCCGCGCCATCGCCCACGGCCGAACCCTACGCGCTGACTCGCGCCGAGCAGCTCGGTCAGTACGACTCGCCGTAGCTCTCCTCGGCGCGGTTCGCCGTCGGCATCTCGATGTAGATCGGCCCCGGTCCGCCGTTCAGGCTCCACAGCGTGCCGAGCCGCAGGAGCTCGTCGAAGGTCCAGTACAGGCGGTTGGCGCCGGGCAGCGCGGCGCCCTGCTCACGCGACGCCACGAACCACGGCCAGCCGCGCTCGACGTTGCGGTCCCAGCTCGGATCGGCGGGGATCTCGAGCATGTCGGCGATGCTCTCGCCGGCGTTGTTCGTGCCGACCATGTACCTGGCCATCGCGTTCACGGCGTCGCGACTCGGGCCGTCGGCTCCCGCCATCGACAGGAGCGTCTCGGCGAGCGAGATGCCCTCCGGTGTCGGCCCCAGGACCGGATCGAGCGTCTGATCGGACTGATACCGCGCATCCGCCCACGTCGCCGGGATGTACACGTCCTGCACGCCCAGGTAGTGGGCGGTGACCTGCCAGAGGTGCAGGAAGCCCTCGCTGTGGGCCGTGGTCACCGGTACGTCCCAGGCGTCGAGCGTCCGGTGGATGAACGTCGCCAGGCTGTGCCAGGTGATCATGAGGTCGCGCTGGCTGATCGGCGCCGGCGTCGGCGTGGCACCGGCCGCCTGCCACCGCGGCGACGAGGTGATGAGGTACCGGACCGCGCTGTGCGTCAGCCGCACCTTGATGCACGTGGCGATCATCTCGCCGTCGGGCTCGAACGCGTTCTCGGTCCCGATGTCGTAGCCGAGCTTGGCGGTCTTGGTGATGCGATCCCGCATGTCCTCGCCGCCCTTGGAGTGGTACACGGCGCGGGCCTCGTCGGGGATGGCGCAGCTCATGATCCCGCTGCCGAGTCCGTAGAGCAGACCGGTGTACGTGCCGCGCAGCTCGTAGAAGTCGAACGCGTCGGCGAGCCTGCCCCGGTCGAGCCACGCCGGCTCCCGCTTCGCCTCCTCGATGAAGGCGGCAGGTCGGCGGGCAGCCCGGCCGGCAGGGCTTGGCCGTTCTGGTGCCACGGGCGCAGGAGGGCGTTGAGCTCCTCGATCCTCGTGATGCCCTCCTCGGCGAACAGCCGGTGCACCACGGCGTCGGCGGGCGGGTCCCAGACGAGCTCGGGCGGCACCGTCTCGAGCGCGCCGCCCGCGACCGACCGGCTGCTGCTCCACGCCCACGCCGGTCGGGGCGCCAGCGACGTCGCCGCCGTGACGACACCCGCGGCACCCGCGGCCTTCAGGAACCCGCGTCGGCTGATCGCTCCCATGTCCCGCTCCCCAGCGCTGTGAGACGTCCGCTACACTTCTTGTCGTGACTGTAGCGACAGCCTCTGCGGCGCTGCAAGGGCGGCTCCACGATCGGCTGCCGCCGCGGCCGGCGCCGGAGCTCGACCGCGTGCTCGACGCGCTCGAGCGCTGCATCGTGCGGTACGGCCTCGACCGGACGTCGATGACGGACATCGCGCGCGAGATGGGCGTGGCCCGCACGACGCTCTACCGCCAGGTCCCCTCGATGGAGGACGCGCTCGCGCTCATGTCGTCGCGCCGCTTCCACCGCTTCCTCGACGACCTCGTCCAGCTCATCGCCACGGGCATCACGCCGGACGTCTTCGTCGCCGTCGTCACCCGCACCGTGCGAGCCGCCCTCGCCGATCCGGTGGCGCGCCGGATCCTGCACGAGGAGCCGCAGCTCGTGGGCGACTACCTGACGAGCGGGTCGCTCGCCACGCTCGCGGCGCAGATCACCGATCTCATCGCCCCGGTGGTCGAGGCCGCGATGCGCAGCCGCCTGCTCCGTTCGACGGATGCGCGGGCCGCAGCCGGCTGGATCGTGAGGATCGTCTTCGCGCTCGTCGTCGTGCCGCCACCCGACGACGAGCTCGAAGCGACCGTTCGCTTCGTCCTCCAACCGATGCTCGAACCGGTGCCGGCTCCGAAGCGGCCGAGGACGCGGTGAGCGCCTAGGCGCGCGTGCCGGTGATCTTGGCGGTGCCGAAGGAGCCGAGCTTCGACTCACCCTCGAGCGAGTCGCCGTTGACGGTCGCGGTGGTCTCGATGTCCATCTTCATGGGCTGATCGATCGAGACCGTCCAGGTGAGGTTGTCGCCGTCGACGGTGCCGCCGGTGAACTCCATGGCCCCCTGGGGGCCCTCGAGCTTGCCGCTCAGCTCGTTGCCATTGGTCGTGAGGGTCAGCGTCATCGCCTGCGCGCCCATCGGGCTGTTGAGCGTGCAGTTCCAGGTGCCGTCGGCCGATGCCATGTCTCGCCTCCGAGGTCGTGGCGTCTCGCTGGCCGAGTCGCCTCCGCGGCTCACACTTGCAGGAACCGGCCGTTGCTCGCCACGAGGACGTGTCCGAATTGCGCCATCTAGCCACTCAGTGGTTACTGTCGCCGCGTGAGCTTGGTGGCGCACGGTCTGCTCGGTCTGCTGGAGGATCGCCCGAAGCACGGCTACGAGCTGCGCCGCTCCTTCGACGAGCGGCTGGCCGGCGGGCGACCGCTCCGATCGGGGCAGGTGTACTCCACGCTCGGACGCCTCGAACGGGACGGCCGCGTCGACGAGGTCGGCGGCGAGCAGGGGCCCGGACCCGAGCGCCGGCTGTACGCGATCACGAAGGCGGGCATCGCCGAGCTCGAGCGATGGCTCGCCGAGCCCGAACCCCCCGAGCCCTACCTGCAGAGCGTCGTGTACGCGAAGGTCGTCGTCGCCCTGACGTCGGGTCGCTCGGCGCAGGGCGTGCTCGACGCGCAGCGCGACCGCCATGTCGCCGAGATGCGCCGGCTGACGCGGGAGAAGCAGCGCGCCGACGTCGCCGGCGTGATCCGCGCCGACTTCGCGCTGCTGCACCTCGATGCCGACATCCGTTGGATCGATCTGACGCTGGCGCGCCTGGCGCGCCTCGGGAAGGAGCTCCGGCCGTGACCACCCCCCTGGCAGTGGAGGCACGGGGCCTGCGCCGCGTGTACGGCAGCGGGCCCGACGCGGTGCACGCGCTGCGCGACGTCGACCTGACGATCGCCCCCGGCGAGTTCGTCGCCGTCATGGGTCCGTCGGGCTCGGGCAAGTCGACGCTGCTGCACCTCGTCGGCGGCCTCGACCGGCCCGACGGCGGCGAGGT
>Ga0196963_10001650_pt1 | contig 14563 bp, 12 predicted proteins | sample S1_5metaG_FD_148600 | JGI IMG/M metagenome (GOLD analysis project Ga0196963, IMG submission 148600) | Soil microbial communities from Anza Borrego desert, Southern California, United States - S1_5 | ecosystem: Environmental > Terrestrial > Soil > Desert | place: USA: California | collected... | reverse complement strand
GAGGAGGACGCGGTTGCGCTCGCCGTCCTGCTCGAACGTGCGCAGCAGGATCCAGGTATCCATCAGCGAGGAGATCGCGGTCTCGGTCGCCTCGTGGTCGCTGCCGCCGAAGGTCAGGCTGGTGAACAGGGAGGTGATCTTGGTGTTCTTGAGCAGGTCGATCAGCCGCGTCAGCATCGCCTTGACCTCGGTCGAGGCGCCGGTGGCGATGAAGTTCGAGATCGGATCGACGACCACCGCCGCCGGCTTGAAGTCGGTGATCGCCTTGTGCATCCCGAGCAGGTGCATCTCGAGGCCGTGCGCGGTCGAGCGGGCGGCGTGGATCTGCAGCAGCCCGGCGTCGATCCACTGCTGCAGGTCGATGCCGATCGAACGCATGTTGCGCAGGATCTGGCTGCTCGATTCCTCGAAGGCGAAGTAGATGCAGCGCTTGCCCGCCTGGCACGAGGCCGCGGCGAAGTGCGCGGCGAGGCTGCTCTTGCCGGTGCCGGCGGTGCCGGTCAGCAGGACGCTGCTGCCGCGGAAGTAGCCCTTGCCGCCGAGCATGGTGTCGAGCCGCGCGATGCCGGTCGGGACGCGTTCGCTCGAGGCCTCGTGCTCGAGGCCGACCGAGGTGATCGGCAGGACGGCGATCCCGTCCTTGTCGATCAGGAACGGGAACTCGTTGGTCGCGTGGCGCGATCCGCGGTACTTGACGATGCGCAGGCGCCGGGTCGAGATCTGGTCGCTGACGCGGTGGTCGAGCAGGATGACGCAGTCGGCGACGTAGTCCTCGAGGTTGTTCTTGGACAGGACGCCGGTGCCGCGTTCGCCGGTGATGATCGCCGTGACCCCGCGCTCCTTCAGCCAGCGGAACAGCCGGCGCAGCTCGGCGCGCAGGATCGCGACGTTGTTGAAGATGCCGAACAGCGCCTCGAGCGAATCGAGCACGACGCGCTTCGCGCCGATGGTGTCGATCGCATGCCCGAGCCGCACGAACAGGCCCTCGAGGTCGTATTCGCCGGTCTCCTCGATGTCGTGGCGCTCGACGTTGACGTGGTCGATGATGACGCGCTTGCGCGCGGTCAGCGCCGCCAGGTCGTGCCCGAGCGAGGCCATGTTCGCGGTCAGCTCGTCGGCGTTCTCCTCGAAGGCGACGAACACACCGGGCTCGCCGTGGTCGAGGGCGCCGCGGACCAGGAACTGCATGCCGAACAGCGTCTTGCCGCACCCGGCATCGCCGCAGACCAGGGTCGGCCGGCCCCTGGGCAGCCCTCCGAAGGTGATCTCGTCCAGTCCTCGCACCCCGCTGGGCACCTTCACCAGCGTCTTCGGGTGGGTCGGCCTCTTCCTGATGACGGATGCTCGTGGCATGGCCATTCCTGTGCGATCGCATGGGGCCCGCTTTCGTCGGGCCGTTGCGCGGAGTGTTTGCGGAAACCTAGGCGGCTTCCAGGAATGAGACCGCTGGTTTTAACAGCTTGGTGGATCGCCGCCGCGCGCGAAGGCGGGTACGCGGACGCGTTTGCAGCGACGCGCTTGCCTGGCCCCCTAGTCGACCGCCCACTCGCGCTTCACGTCGCACAGCTCGCCCAGGCGCTGGTTGAGCGTGTTGCGGGTGATGCCCAGCACCTGCGCCGCCCGGCTCTTGTTGTTCTTGGCGGCGTCGAGCACCGCCTCGAAGAGGTAGCGCTCCCACTTGTTGCGCACGTTCTTGTAGAGGTCCTCGCCGGCGCGCGCCATGCACGCGGCGGTCTCCGACTGCATCCAGTTCTTGAGCCGCGCCTCGAACGAGGCCAGGCCGTGGGCGCGGTCGTTCTCCTGGTGCGGGTCGTAGGCCATCACGGTCATCGGCAGCAGGTCGGCGGTCAGCTCGCGGCCGGGCGCCATGACCACCATCTTCTCGATGCAGTTCTCGAGCTCGCGGACATTGCCCGGCCACGGATAGCGCGACAGCGTCTCGATGACATCGCGCGACAGCGTCTCGATGAACTTGCAGTTGCGATGGCAGGCGCGGCCGAGGAAGTGCTCGACCAGCAGGGGGACGTCCTCCGGCCGGTTGCGCAGCGGCGGGATGTGCAGGTAGACGACGTTCAGGCGGTAGTACAGGTCGGCGCGAAACGAGCCCTTGCGCACCTCGTCCTCGAGCACGCGGTTGGTCGCCGCGACCACGCGCACGTCGAGCTTGTGCGCGCGGTGGTCGCCGACGCGCTCGATCTCCATCTCCTGCAGGACGCGCAGCAGGCGCACCTGCATGCCGGTCGAGACCTCGCCGATCTCGTCGAGGAAGATCGTGCCGCCGTTGGCAGCCTCGAAGCGGCCCTTGCGGTCGGAGATCGCGCCGGTGAACGCACCCTTCACGTGCCCGAACAGCTCCGACTCGAGCAGCGACTCGGAGAGCGCGCCGCAGTTGACCGGGATGAACGGGCCGTTGGCGCGGTTCGATCGCTCGTGGATCAGGCGCGCGACCAGCTCCTTGCCGGTGCCGGTCTCGCCGTGGACGAGCACGGTCGCGTTCGATCCGGCGACGCGCAGCGCGTTCTCGACGACGCGGCGGAAGCTGCCCGACACGCCGACGATGTTCTTCTCGTCGTACTGCTGCTTGATCTCCTCGCGCAGCTGGTGGTTCTCGTCGATCAGCTCGGCCTTTTCGATCGACACGAACTCGGCCATCGCGCACCACTGCAGGAACTGGTCGGCGAGGAACGCGGCGACCTCGGCGTTGGCGCCTTCGAGGATCAGCACGCCGTACAGGCGCTTGCCCTTGCCGAGGGGCAGCACGCTGATCGCGCCGCGGCTCAGCGGCGCGCGCGCCTCGCGGATCTCGGCGACCAGCCGGCGATCCTCCTCCTCGCTCAGCGACGCCTCGCCGTGGGCCATGATCGCGCGCTCGACCCCGTCGTGGCGCAGGGTCACCAGCCGCGCCGCGCGCAGCAGGCCGTCGCCGCTGGCGAAGCGCAGCGCCGCCAGCACCGACGGGCGCAGCTGGGGATTCGCCACCCGGGCTTCGGTGATCGCGTCGAGCAGGTCGAGGATGGTGTCGGACATCGGAGGCGTCTCGCTGTCGGACCGCGAGATTGGATCAGAAATTGAGCAGGGAAGCGCTCTTAATGAGCACCTGGACTGACGGTGCGCGCTCATCGGCGTGCGAGCGAGGGCAGAGCCGTAGTTGACGTTGCACCGATACGGTCCGAACGGACTCTTGCACGATGGACGAGAGCCTCCGCCACAAGCTCGCGATCCTCGCCGAGGCCGCGCGCTACGACGCGTCCTGCGCCTCGAGCGGCGTGAAGCGCGAGCGTCCGGCGGGCGGCCTCGGCAACGGCGTCGGCATGGGCATCTGCCACAGCTTCACCCCGGACGGGCGCTGCGTGTCGCTGCTCAAGCTGCTGCTGACCAACCACTGCGTCTACGACTGCCGGTTCTGCGTGAACCGCACCACCAGCGCGACGGAGCGCGCGCGCTTCACGCCCGACGAGGTCGTGCGCCTGACCATCGACTTCTACCGCCGCAACTACATCGAGGGCCTGTTCCTCTCCAGCGGCATCATCACCAGTCCCGACCACACCATGGCCGAGCTCGCCGAGGTCGCGCGCCGCCTGCGCGAGGAGCACGCGTTCGGCGGCTACATCCATCTGAAGGCGGCTCCGGGCGCGTCCGCCGACGTGCTCTTCGAGGCCGGGCGGTGGGCCGACCGGATCAGCGCCAACATCGAGTTCGCGACCGACGCCGACCTGCGCGCGCTGGCGCCGGCGAAGACCCACGCGGCGACCGAGGCGGTGATGGCGACGCTCAAGGAGGGGATCGACGCCGCGCGCGCCGAACCGGGACGCGGACGCTTCGTGCCGGCGGGCCAGAGCACGCAGATGGTCGTGGGCGCGAGCCCGACCAGCGACGCGACGATCCTGCGCAAGGCGGAGGAGCTCTACGCGCGCCACGGCCTGAAGCGCGTCTACTACTCCGCCTTCAGCCCGATCCCGCATCCCGATCCGTCGCTGCCGCTCGTCGCCGCGCCGCTGGCGCGCGAGCACCGGCTCTATCAGGCCGATTGGATGGTGCGGCATTACGGCTTCCGCGCCGACGAGGTCCTGGAACCAGGCGCCGACCTGCCGCTCGAGCGCGATCCGAAGCTGGACTGGGCGCTGCGCCATCGCGGCTTCTTCCCGGTCGACGTCAACACGGCGCCGCGCGAGGCGCTGCTGCGCATCCCCGGCTGCGGCGTGAAGAGCGTCGATCGCATCATCTCCATCCGTCGCCAGCACCGGCTGTGCCTCGCCGACCTGCGCGCGCTGCGCGTGCGCGTCGCCAAGGCGCGGCCGTTCCTCATCGCCAGCGATCACCTGCCGCCGACGCGCGAGCTCGATGCGCTGACGCTGGGCACGACGAGCGCGCAGCCGCGCCAGCTCGAGCTCGACCTCTTCGCCGGCGGCGGTGAGCGGTGATCGACGCCGCGGTCGACGACTACGCGGGCTGGCGGCGGCGCGCCTGGGACCTGCTGCGCGCGCAGGTGGCGCCCGACGACGTGCGCTGGCGCGGCGTCGACCAGGCGCAGCTCGATCTCGGTCTCGACGCGGATCAGCCCGTCGCCCTCGCGACCCGCGTCGGCGCGCCGCCGCCGGCGTTCCGCCCGCTGGCCGAGCAGGTCGCGCTGCACCGCGATCCCGGCCGCTGGGCGCTGCTCTACCGCCTGCTCTGGCGGCTGACGCACGGCGAGCCGCTGCTGATCGACCACGACCTCGACGAGGACGCGCGGCGCGCGTCGGCCATGGCCAAGGCGGTCAAGCGCGACATCTACTGGATGTACGCGCACGTGCGCTTCCGCCGCGCGATCGACGCCGATGGCGAGCGCTGGGTCGCCTGGCATGCGCCCGAGCACGACGTGCTCGCCGCGGCGGCGCCGTTCTTCGTCGACCGTTTCGGCGGGCAGCGCTGGGCGATCCTCACGCCCGGGCGCAGCTGCTGGTGGGATGGCGCGACGCTGACGTTCGGCGCCGGCGTCGGCCGCGAGGCAGCTCCGGTCGAGGACGCCGTCGAGGACCTGTGGATCACCTACTACGCGTCGATCTACAACCCGGCGCGGCCGAAGCCGCGGGCGATGCTCGCGCAGATGCCGCGCCGCCACTGGGCGACGCTGCCCGAGGCGGCGCAGATCGACGCGCTGATGGAAGCCTCGGCCGCGCGCGTCGCCGCCATGCGCGACGCCCAGCCCGATTCGGCGGCGCGCTTCGTCCCAGCGACCGCCGACTGGCCCGCGCTGCGCGACGCCGCCGCCGGCTGCCGCGGCTGCGAGCTGTGCGGGCCGGCGACGCGGACGGTGTTCGGCGCCGGCCCGCTCGACGCGGCGCTGGTGCTGGTCGGCGAGCAGCCCGGCGAGGACGAGGACCGCACCGGGCGTCCGTTCACCGGGCCCGCCGGCCAGGTGCTCGACCGCGCGCTCGCCGACGCCGGCATCGACCGCCTGCGCACCTACCTGACCAACGCGGTGAAGCACTTCCGCTTCCAGCTCGTGCGCGGGATGCGCCAGCACAAGAGCCCCGGCGGCGCGCACATCAACGCGTGCCGGCCGTGGCTCGAAGCCGAGCTCGCGATCGTCCGGCCGCGCGTGATCGCCTGTCTCGGCGCGACCGCCGCGAAGGCGATCCTCGGCCGCGCGGTGGCGGTGACCCGCGAACGCGGACCGGTCGACGCGCCGCACGTGCGCGCGCGGGTGATCGTCACCTTCCATCCGTCGGCGGTGCTGCGCGCCCCGGATCCGGCGTCGCGCGACGCGACGTATCGCGCGCTGGTCGACGATCTGCGCCTGGCGGCGGCCGGCGGCTGAAGGCTGCGCAGGTCGGCCCGGGGACTCCTTGCGCGATCGGCGGCGCCCGAACAGTCCCGCCCATGGACCTGCAGAGCCTCTTCGACGCCCACGTCTTCGCCTCGGTGCAGAAGCGGCTCCATCTCGACAAGCTGGCGGGCGATGCGCGCTGGTCGTTCGCCATGGACGACGGCCTGCTGCGCTTCGGCAACCGCCTCGCGTTCAGCGCCCAGGTCCTCGGCACCGAGTCGCAGGCGAGCGCGACGTGGTTGTGGGGCTGGGCCAATCCGGCGTCGGCGATCCCCGACCGCCTGCTGCGCACCGTCGACAGCCTCAAGGCCTGGGGCGCGCAGCGCGGAATCGCCGAGTTCACCGCGGCACGCTCGCCGACGACGCAGCGGTCGGGCGAGTGGTGGGGGCTGCTCGCCTGCGGGCTGGTCAAGGCCGGCGCCTGCTACGCCGGAGCGTACGACGGCGGCAGCCTGCACCTGCTGATCACCGACCTGACCTATCCGCCGCGTCGGCGCACCGGCGCGATGCAGGCCGCCAACATCATGATGCAGGGCATCAGCGATCACGTGGTCCGCGATCAGCGTCGCGCGGTCGTCGGCTACCTCGACTGGCTGGGATGGGCCGCGACCGAGGACGGCACGGACATCATCACCCGGGCGGACGACGGCCAGGAGCTGCGCATCGCCTTCGACGAGCGCGGCCGCATCGCCCTCGCGACGACCGGCGTCGGCGCCAAGGCCGCCACCTAGGCCTTCGCGGCCGCCAGCAGGCCCCAGCGCTCGTCGATCGGCCGCTGATACGCGTCGATCCTGCCGTGCAGCACATCGTCGTAGCGCACCGGCGCGCCGCCGAGCTGCGCCGATTCGTAGCACGCCAGGCACAGCGTCTTGGCGCGCAGCGCCGCCTCGCCGCCGATCTCGGGCTCGCGCCCTTCGCCGACCGCGCGGGCGAAGTCGGCGATCTCGATCGCGAAGCTGTCGCGCACGCCGCCGGGGAACAGCCGCTCGCGCTCGTCCGCGCCCAGCGACGCCAGGTACAGGTCCTCGAGCGCGCGCTTCTCGATGACGGTCTTGTCGGCGCGCACGACGCGTCCGCCGCCCTCGAACGGATGCATCGGCCACGACCCGTCGACCAGCGCGCCCTCGGTGCCGTACCAGGTCGATTCCGTCTGCTCGGCGCCGCGCTGCGCCAGGGACGCCGACCAGTGGATGGTCGCGCCGCTGGCGAAGGTGATCACCGCGTGCCACCAGTCCTCGGCGTCCGCCGGGAGGGTGCCGAGGATCGGCGTCCTCACCGGCGTCGCCGGGCCGAGCCGGCGGGTGCGGCAGGCGATCTCGACCGGCTGGCCGAAGAGGCGGATCGCCATGTCGGCGAAGTGCGCGCCGCCGTCGATCAGCATGCCGCCGCCGTTGGCCAGCTTCAGGCTGCGCCACGCCCACTTGGGATCGGCGAGGTCGACGCCGAGGTCGCGGACCAGCTGCGACGAGGCGTGGACCGGCTCGCCGATCAGCCTGGCCTGGTGGATCGCCCACACCGCCGCGCGCGCGCCCAGCGAGCGGCGGGTGTTCTCGGCGACCGCCAGCACGCGGCCGGCTTTCGTCGCCGCCGCGATGATCGCGCGGCTGGCGCGCACGGTGATGCCGAGCGGCTTCTCGACCTGGACGTGCAGGCCGGCGTCGAGCAGGCGGATGGCGACGCTGTGGTGCAGGCAGTGCGGCAGGCAGATGTCCGCGGCTTCGGCCACTCCGGCGGCGATCAGCTCGTCGACCGTGGCGAACACCGCCGGTTCGTCGCCCTGGAACGCGGCGATGTCGCGCGCGCGCGCCGTCGCGGCGGCGCGGTTGAGGTCGCAGCACGCCACCACCCGCGCGCCGTGCCAGCCCGCCTCGCGCAGCGCGCGGTAGCCGGCGACGTGGGCTTCGGAAATCCAGCCGCAGCCCACCAGGGCGATGCGGACCTCTCGTTGCGAGCTGCTGGCCATGGCGTTCTCCGGCGCCCATCGTCGCGCGCCGCGCGCCCCGGCCATGGCCAGGCGTGCGCGGCGCATATCCGATCAGCCGCGGCCGACGCGCGACGGCGGCACGTTCCAGCGGCGCTTGAAGGCGCGGGAGAAATGGAACTGGTTCTCGAAGCCGAGATGGTCCGCGACCTCGTTCACCGACATGCCGGTGCGGGTCAGCAGCTCGTGGGCGCGGTCGAGCTTGAAGCGCATGAACGCGCGCGCCGGCGACAGGCCGAGGTGCCGCTGGCACGCGGCGCTCAGGGCGGATCGGCCCATGCCCATCGCGCGCGCCATCTCGTCGACGCCGACGCGCTCGTGCAGGCGCGACTGGAACCAGCGCTCGAGCCGCGTCGCGAAGCCGTCGTCGTCGTGGCCGGCGATCAGTCCCGGCGCCAGCGCGGCGCGGTCGAAGGCGCGCGCGACGCGCCACGCGAACTCGCCGGCGATCGCGTCCTGGATCAGCGCCGACAGCCCGTCGCCGCGGGCGATCTCGTCGCGCATCCGCTGGAGCAGCGCGACGGCTTCGCGCGGCGCGCGGCAGACCTGGCGGTCGATCGGCAGACCGTCGCGGAACCAGCCGCCGGCGGTGCGCAGCGAGGCGTCGACCAGCGCGAACTGCAGCGACCAGTAGCGCGTGCCGCGCGCGAGCAGGTCCTGGTGCCAGTCCATCGGCTTGAGCAGCAGCAGGTGCCCGACCGGGACCGCCAGCTCGATCGCGTTGATGCGCGCGCGGTAGCGTCCGCGGATCGGCACGATCGCCTCGTACTCGAGGTGCTGGTGCCGCGGCCACTGGCAATCGGCGTTGACCGCGAAGCTGCCCATGGCGATCAGGCGCACCCGCGGCGCCGCGTCCTTGCCGCCGCGGGCGATCATCGCATCGCCGACGACGCCGGTGGGTTCGGGCATGTGCGCGAGCATAGCCGTGTCAGGGATGCAGCCAGCTTCGACCGGGGCGCCGACGTGTCCGACGCCGTCGATCGCGACCGGGACGACCAGGGCGCGTCGTGGCGGACGCACGCGGAGCGCCGCCGGATGCGTCCGCTTGCCGTCCGCGCCCCCCGCCGCACAACCGCGCCCCGGAGCCCGCCATGATCCATGCCTGCCGCCTGCTGCTCACGCTCGCCGTCGTCGCCGGCGCCTGCGCCGCCGACCCGGCGGCGCCGCTGGCCAGCGCCCCGCCGAAGGGTTTCCGCTCGGTGACGCCCTACCTCTACGTGGACGACGCCAAGGCCGCGATCGCCTTCTACGTCGCCGCCTTCGACGCCGAGGAGCTCTACGCCTACCCCAACGAGGACGGCGGCATCGTCCACGCCGAGTTGCGCGTCGGCGAGGCGAGCATCATGATCGCCGACGCCGACGTCCGCTCCGACACCGCCGCGCCCAAGCCCGGCGCGCCGCGCAGCGCCGGCGTGCATCTGTACGTGCGCGACGTCGACGCGGTCCACGCCCAGGCGGTCGCCGCCGGCGCCGTCAGCGTCGTGCCGCCGGCGGACATGCCGTGGGGCCATCGCTTCGCCCTGGTCGTCGATCCGCATGGCCACGCCTGGTCGATCGCCACGCCCGGCGCCGATGCGCCGCCGGCGGAGGCGGAAGGCAAGGCTCAGCCCGAGGCGGACGCACCCGCGGAGGCCGGCAAGAGCTTCTGAAGGCTCGCGTCCGAGCCTCGCGCTTCGCGCTTCGAGCTTCGCGCTTCGAGCTTCGAGCTTCGCGCTTCGCGCTTCGAGCTTCGCGCTTCGCGCTTCGAGCTTCGCGCTTCGCGCTTCGAGCTTCGCGCTTCGCGCTTCGAGCTTCGCGCTTCGCGCTTCGAGCTTCGCGCTTCGCGCTTCGAGCTTCGCGCTTCGCGCTTCGAGCTTCGCGCTTCGCGCTTCGAGCTTCGCGCTTCGCGCTGTCGTCCTCTCAGACGTCGAGCAGATAACGCGCCGCCGGGCTGATCCGCTCCCAGGTCGACTTGCGGATCCGCTCGCGCTGCACCGGAACCTGGCCGACGTGGGGTCGGGCCATCGCGACATGGACGACCCGGCGGATGCGACCGCTGCGATTGGTCGTGCCGCTGTGCCACAGCGCGCCGTCGAACACCAGCACCGAGCCGGGCCCGGCGATGACCTCGATCTGCCCGGGATGCGCCGTCGCCGTGTCGGCCATCGCCTCGTGCGGCTGACGGTCCCAGCGATGCGAACCCGGCACCACGCGGGTCGGACCGTTGTCGGCGGTGAAGCCGTCGAGCAGCCACGCCGAGTTGACGATCTGCCCCGCCGTGATCCGGCCGTCGCGATGGAAGCCCTGGTGGCCATGCCCGGGCAGCGCGTCGCGGGCGTTGATCGAATGGACGCGGAACTCCCCGCCGATGAGCCTGCGGACCGCGGCGAGGTGGACGGGATGGGTGTAGAGCGCGTCGTAGGGCACGCCCTCGCTCACCAGATCGGTGAGCCGGCGGGTGCCGGCCTCGTGGTTCCACAGGTCGGTCGCCGCGGTGGTCGGCGCGACCGGCCCGTACTTGGCCGCCATCAGCTCCTCGTGCCGCGCGCGCAGAGCCTCCAGCAGCAGGGGGTCGATGACTCCGGGCAGGACGATGCAGCCATCGCGGTCCAGCGCGTCGCGCTGGCGGTGATCGAGCGGATCGGGGATCGCGCCGAGCGCGAGAAGCGCGTCGTCGATGCTGGAGATCGCGGTCCCGGTGGTCATGGTGATGGACATGGCGGACATCCTACGCGCCCAGGCCTAGACGATGCCATGGATGAGGAGGTCGGCATGATGGACGGAACGGCCAGGCGCCGTCCCCGCGGCGCGCGCCAGGCGGTGCCCAGGATGATCTACGTCAACCGCACCGACCACCTCGGCCCGTCGCTGCCCGATCACCACCACGAGACCTGGGTGCTGATCCTCTACCTCGAGGGCCGCGGGACCTTCAGCCACGCCGGGCGCGCGGTCCCGTTCGCGCGCGGGACGATCATCGGCGTGCCGCCGCGCCTGGTGTACGCCGAGACCGCGCCCGGCGGCTTCCGTGGGCTGTGGCTGGCCTGCGAGCATCTGCGTCCGGACGAGCAGCTGGTGGTCGCGCGCGACGAGGCCGACCGGCCGTTCGAGCGCACGGCGACGCTGCTGCTCGAGGAGTACCGCGGCCGCCTGCCGGGATGGGAGGCGGCGTGCGTCGACGGCTTCGCCGCGCTGCGGCGGTGGCTCGATCGCCTGGCGCCGCGCGTCGCCGCGGCGCATCCGCTCGGCGAGGCGCTGCGCCGCCTGCTGCACGAGCGCGCGACGGATCCCGGATTCCGCCTCGCCCACGCCGCGCTGCTGATGTCGACGTCGCCGCGCCACCTGCGCCGCGCGTTCGTCGCCGCGACCGGGCGCTCGCCGCAGCGCTACCTCACCGACCTGCGCGTCGAGGAGGCGCGCCGGCTGCTCGCGCTCGGCGGGTTCAGCGTCAAGCAGGTCGCGGCGCGCTGCGGCTTCGCCGATCCCTACTACTTCTCGCGCGCGTTCAGCGCCGCGCTGGGCATCAGCCCCAGCCGCTACGCCAGCGAACGGCGGCTCTGATCGGTAAACGACATGGCCGGGCCGCGATCGGTCATGGCGATGCGCGGCCGCGCCGCCGTAGGATGGATCGCAGGAGTCCACCATGCGCCCTGCGGCCGTCACCGTCGCCGACATCGAGATCCATGCCGAGCGCCTGGACATCACGCGGGCCGCGGCGATCTACCGCGAGCACGGCTGCGTGGTGGTGCGCGGCCTGATGCGTCGCTGGGCGGAGGCGATCCGCCAGGACATCGAAGCCGACGCGGCGCGCGCGCTGGCGCTGCTGCCGCACGCCGAACGCATCGACATCGGCTGGACGACGCCCGACGGGACGTTGTTCCTGCCGGCACCGGGGGGCTTCCGGCGCCGCCAGCAGATCATGGTCCTGCCGACGACCTACCGGACGAGCGGCGCGCTCTTCGCCTCCGCGATGGAGCCGGCGCTGCTCGACATCGCCGAGGCCGTGCTCGGCGCCGACATCGAGCTGTTCATGGAAGGCCAGGTGCTCTACAAGGAGCCGGTCGGCGGCCACGCCAAGCACCTGCACCAGGACTCGTCGTACTTCGAGCACCGCTTCGACGGCCCCATGGCGATGCTCGGCTACACCGTCGACACCGATCTGGTCAATGGCGCGCTGCATGTCGTGCCCGGCTCGCATCGCGACGGTCTGCTCCGGCACGTGGATACCTTCAGCCACCTCGGGCTCGACCCCGTCGAGTGGCCGTGGGAGCGCGCGATCGCCGTCACCGGCGCGCCCGGCGATGCGATCCTCTTCAACGTCCACACCATCCACGGCTCGCGCGAGAACCGCTCACGGGCCTCGCGCCCGGTGTTCATCCACCGCTATCGCCGCGCGGACGACTTCGTCGTGGTCAACGCGACCACCACCGCCGACCGCGCGCACGGCGAGGCACGGGTCGGCGCGGTCGGCGACGCGGTGCTGAAATCCGCGCAGCGCGGCATCATGGTCCGCGGGCGCCGCGCCTTCGCGGCGCAGGATGCGCCGCTCATCCAGGCGTCGCTCGGTCCGTGAGGGCTCAGGCCGCCGTGGCGGCCGGCGCGAACAGCTCCTGCTCGGCCAGGTAGCACAGCGCGTGGTAGAGCGGGAGGTGCTGCTCCTGCACGCGGTAGGTCTCGAGCGCCGGCGCGCGCAGCCAGCAGTCGGCGAGGCGGCCGAGCGCGCAGTCGCGCCCGCCGGTCAGGGCGATGACGCGGCAGCCGCGCTCGCGCCCGACCTCGGCGGCGCGCAGCACGTTCGCCGATCCGCCCGAGGTCGACAGGGCGATGAGCACGTCCGCCGGGCCGGCGACGACGTGGACCTGCTGGGCGAAGACCAGATCCGGATCGTTGTCGTTGGCGATCGCCGAGACGAGGCCGGCGTGCGCGTTGAGCGACAGCGCGCGGATCCCGTCCTGCAGCCGCCCGCCCAGCGCCTGCCACCGCGGATCGACCGCCGCGAGCGCCGCCCGGCGCACCGTGGCGATCGGGCGCGGATGGCGGAAGCCCTTCATCAGCTCGCCGACGATGTGGTCGGCATCCGACGCCGAGCCGCCGTTGCCGCAGCCCAGCACCCAGCCGCCGCGCCGCGCGCAGTCGACGACCAGGGCGACGGCGCGGCCGAGCTCGGGCTTCAGCGCCGCGAGGGCGGGATGCTCGGCGGCGAAGCGGTCGAGGGCGTGCGCGAGGTCCATGGCGCTGCCGCTCACGCGCCGGAGGCGATGACGTGGACGGTCAGCGTCGCCCCGGCGTCGGGCTCGTAGGCGATCTCGCGGATGCGCGAGGTGATCGCGAAGGTCTCGCCGGCGCGCAGCGGCACGGTCGCGCCGTTGGCGGTCATGCGGCCGCTGCCGCCGGTGACGATGCCGATGTGGCGCGGCGTGTCCGGGCGATGGGTGAAGCGGCTGGTCATTCGCAGGCGCTCGATGCGGAAGGCGTCGGTCCTCACCCGCGCCTCGAGACGTTCGTGCACCACGCCGCCGCCGCTGGCGATCGTCGTCGGGCGCATCGCCAGGCGCGCGGTGAGCGCGTCGAGCGCCTCGCCGCGGTAGTCGAAGCAGGCCAGCCCGACGTCGGGCGCCAGCGGGCCCCACATGTCCTGGTCGGTCAGGCGCGTGCCGGCGCAGTGGCGCTCGACCTGCACCACCCAGTCGCTGGGCTCCTGCACTTCGAGCATCAGCACGCCCGGGCCGATGGCGTGCGGCACGCGCCCGGGGATGAGGTACGCGTCGCCCGGCTTCACCGGGATGCGGTTGAGCATGCCTTCGAGCGCGGCGACGTCCTGGACGGCGACCGCGCGCGCGAACGCCTCGGGCGCGACGCCGGGCTTGAAGCCGATCAGCAGGTAGGGCTCCTCGCCGTCGATGCGGCGCGTGTCGAGGATCAGCCAGCTCTCGGTCTTGCCGTGCTCCGAGCGGTAGTGCTCGCGCGCGAAGGCGCGGTCGGGATGGCACTGGATCGGCAGCCGCACCGCCGAGTCGAGGAACTTGCACAGCACGTCGAGGCGCTCGTCGCCGATCGCGTCGCGCAGCAGCGGACCGTCCGCGCCGTCGGCGCGGCGCAGGCGCGACAGGCCTTCGTCGGCGCCCTGGCTGTGCTCGCCGTTCTCGGCGCTCGTCACCGAGCCGAGCCATTCCTCCGGGAAGTAGCCGTCGCGCCCGGGTCCGCGCCCGAGGAAGCGGTCGAGCAGGACGCCACCGGTGTAGCAGCGCCACACGCGGTTCGGCTGGAAGAGCAGCGGCAAGGAGAGGGGATCGGTGGCGGGCTGCATGGTCGTTTCCGGCTGGAGCGCGGTGTGCGAAGTAGAACAACCATGTTGTAGTGGAAACGCGAGCTTGTCGAGAAGATGCTGCAAAGGACGGGAACATCGGCTCTTGAGCCGATGCGCGAGCTGCGGGTCGGGCCGTGCGGGATCGAACATCGGTGCGACCGCGGCCGGCGCCGCCGCCGCGGGTCAGCGGCTCGGAACGCGGATCTCCTCCGCGCCTTCCGCGGTCTCGGTGATCACCAGGTCGATCTCGTCGCAGGTCAGGTAGACCATGCCCGCGTTGGGCCCGAGCTTCTCGCGCGTCGCCAGCACGATGACGCGCTCGGACTGGCGCGCCGCCTGGCATTTCAGCGGGATCTCCTCGATGGTCGCGCGCGACAGCCCGCGCGACAGGTCGACCGCGGTCGCGCCGAGGAACGCGACGTCGGGTCGGAACGCCGCGAGCGCCTGCGCCGTCTGCGGGCCGACCATCGCCTGCAGGTCGGGACGGAAC
>Ga0196963_10001649_pt1 | contig 14564 bp, 23 predicted proteins | sample S1_5metaG_FD_148600 | JGI IMG/M metagenome (GOLD analysis project Ga0196963, IMG submission 148600) | Soil microbial communities from Anza Borrego desert, Southern California, United States - S1_5 | ecosystem: Environmental > Terrestrial > Soil > Desert | place: USA: California | collected... | reverse complement strand
CGCGACACCCGGAGGACTCAGCTAAACCACTGATATTCCATCGAAAAATCCTGAACTCGTGCGGCTGCGGCCGGAAGGACGACATCCGACCGATGACGGGGCATTTTCTGCTTGGTATGCGATGCTGTATCTCTCAAGCTAAAGCCGAGATAACTTTTGCCAAAGGGCCTGTACCGGCGTCGGCGCGGCTTATCCTGGAAGCCACCACGCCTACACCCGGGGGATATAAGTCATGCACATCAAGCACTTGGTCGCCGTTGCCATGGCCCTTTCCGTCGCGGCCTGGATGTCGGATGAGAGCTGGGCACAGGAGGGGCAGAGCCGCCCGCGGCCACTGGCGGTCTCCCCCGATCCGATGGAGGTCCGCGGCTTCAGCGCGGAGAGCGTCGCCCGGACCAACGCCTTCACCGATGCCTGCCAGGAAGCCGGCGGCACCGTCGTTCCCCGCGCCGAGCCTCAGCGGAGCGTGACGGTGCTGACCTGCAACGGCGGCCGCGTGCCTGCCGCCGGGCGCGGGGGCGGGGGCGGCGCCGAGGCGCGCAAGGCGGTGGAGGCGTTGAAGCCCGAGGAACGCTGCGAGGAGCTGCGCCGCATCATCGTCGGCCGGTGGGTGAAGGGAGCCCAGGAGGAGGTCGTGACCCGGACCTACCTGGCCCTGAGCTGTCCGGCCGACCACCTGGCGGACGACCTGCTGCGGGCCAGCCGCCAGGCGGTCGAGCTGCCGGCGCCGGCGGGAGGGCGGCCATGAACATCACGGCGGATATAGCCGAGCGGCTCGCGGCGGCGTCACGCGCGCTCGGCCGCCTCGACGCGGTGCTGATGCGCTCGCCCGTCGCCGAGGGCTGGCGCTGGCGGGCGGCCATCCAGGAGGCGGCGGACTGCGCCAGCCTGGACGGCCCCATCGTGGCGCCGGAACGCGTCGCGGCCGCCGCCGCCGGCCTGCCGATGAAGGGTGAGATGGATCTGGGCGGCACGCAGCGCGGCCTGGTGCTGCTGGTCGCCATGGGCTCGCTGGCGACGGTCCGGGTGCAGTCCCGGGAAACGCTGGTCGAAGCGGCCGCCGAGCTGATCGAGGACGTGGAGGCGGCCGCCAGGAGCCTTGCCGGACACCATCCGGCGGCGCTCCTGTCGATCATGATCGGCGCCGGCGAATGGCTGCGCGGGGACGGGCCCCAGGCACCGCTCAGGATCGCCATCGCCAAGGCCCTGATGGACCAGGGGGTGCTCAGCCGCTTCGCGCCGGCCGTCACCGCCGGGCCGGCCCTGCGCACCCACCCCGATCACCGGGAGTTCCCGGTCCGCTTCCTCACGTCCCTGGAGCGCCAGGCCAACACCGCCACCACCGATACGCTGGATCTGCACCGGCGCTGGATCGCCTGGCACCGGGCCGCGGCCGCGCCGCCGGCGCGCGAGCATCAGGTGCACAGGATGGGCGCGCGCCGGCGCACCTCGCGCATCGACCGCCTGGTCGACCTGCTGGCGGCGGCCCCGGCGCTGGGCGCGGCGCAGGTGGCCGGCGCGCTCGGCATGACCACGGCCGGCGCCAGCCTGCTGCTGGAACAGCTGGCCGGCCTCGGCATCGTCCAGGAGGTGACCGGCCGGCGGACGTGGAAGCTCTACATGCCGCAGGAACTTCGCGGCACCGTCGGACATGTGCAGCGACCGAAGAACCGCCCACGCCTGGGCCCGCGCGGGGCCACGCCCGCGCCGGCGGAAAGCCCGGCCGACCGGCGGGTGGGGCAGGGGCTGCTCACCATGACCCGCGAGGAACGGGAGGTGCAGGAGGCCGTGGACGCTCTGTTCTCGGAAGAGGCAAAGGCGCCGGCGGAGGCGGCCCGGCTGGAGCGCCGCGGCCTGCAGACGGACATCTCGGCGCTGCTGCTGGAGGCGGACCGGGCGTCCCGGAAGGTCGGCGACATGGTCAAGGCCTACGCCGCCGGCACGCTCTTCCCGAAGGACGAGGAGGCCGGCGGCGGGGAGGAGGGCCTGGAAGAGTGACAGCCGGCCCCGTTGTCCACGCTATCGGGTGCGGCCCGGCTTCACGGTATGGGGTGCGACGTAGCCGACCGGAGATCTCCACCAGACGTCGGCTCTTTCCCAGGCTTCGTCTTCCATATTCTGATAGCCACGGATGTATTCCGCCGCAAATAACTCGATCGCATCATCAATATCACGACTCCCGAATGGCATATATTGCTCGATATGCGCCATCTCATGGAGAAACCAACGGTTTGCCTTTGGATTGCTGAGGTCAACAGGCTCTGAAAAGACCATTATGTTGCCGATCGTGACGGCGTGGCCAAGGCCAGCTACTTTATTCCCGGTATTGATAAAGCCAGGAAGGGATCCAAAATCAGGAGGATCTGCAATAACTATTCTAGCACTCTCAACTACATGTGCAGGCAGATTGCCATGCAATATCTCCTTAACCTCAGGGGGTAAAGCCTGGGAATATGGCAGGAACTGTCGATGGGCGTCCTTGAGAGCACCGGCTAAGGGAATGGCAACCATTTCATCCAACGAGCATGGCACCCCTTGCAGGCAGCTACCCAGCCGACCACCAGCCATCGCCCCAATCTCGGCCTGAACCCGAGGGACTATGGTTGCTGCGTCATAGAATTTCAGCCAATCGTCACCGAGATTCTGTCTAATCATAGGTCTCGGCAATTGATATACAGCATTAGATGTATGAGCAATAAAACGCGATCCCTGCTGTATTAAATTTCCAGCCGATTGGCCGGCAGCGCGAGGAGATTGCAGTGGATCTTTTCCGGTAACGGTATCAATGACTATTTGGGTTGGAACAGTCATTGGTGATGTAAATACCGTAGCGGCATCGGAAAGAGCCTGACCTATATCGATTTTTATTTCGATGCTGTTCGCAGCTATAGGGGTTAGCGTGCAGATAGAAAGCGCTAGGGCAATCGTCCGATTTTTCACGGCCACCTCCCGAATGGGCTGCATTCACACCTTTGCGGTCGCAGCTTGCAAAAGAAATGCTATCCCCTTCTGTCAGTGGAGGAAAGAGTATCGGAAGGGTTGTTACGCCATTCGGGTCAAATCACCAGTGAGCGGTGGATCTGCCGATCAGCTGTTCGACTGGTAGACCAGCGTATGAACGCGCTGCTCGGCCAGGATCTCTCGGGCCTCTCCCTTGAAGGCCGCCGCCGGCGCCACGACGACGATGGAGGCCTTCTCGCCGACCAGCATCCGGTATACCTGCAGCTGCCGGATCAGCTCGCCGACGGACCGGATCTCGGTCTTCGCCTCGAAGATGACCGTCCTCCGCTCGGGGGAAGGATCGACCTGCCAGTGCTGCTCCAGGCGGACGATCAGGCTTTTCGCAATCACCGCGATGCCGACCCGCGCAGCCAGCGCGGGGTCCTCCAGAACCACCTGGTCCGGCCTGTCGACATCCCAGAATCGCTTGCCGTCACAACAGATGACCAAGCCCCGGAAGTCCTTTTCGAACTGCGTGTGATCCACATAGCGATCGGAAACCAGCCATTCAGCCGACAACGCCACCAGGCGGCGTGTCTCTGGCGCCGTCACATGGATCCGTAGATCCAGTGCACCGGCGACGCCGCCATTGGTCCCCTTCAGTACAGGCTCCCACTCGGGCTGGCTGACATGGACAGGAGCGCCGAGGGGCGGCGCCGGATCCAGCAGGTGCAGGAGATTGGCCGCCGCACCACGGATCACCTTCTCGGTATCGCCATACCAGCAGTTCGTTCCAGCTATATGCATGACAGGCCGACCATCCACTGGTCCGCGGAGTATGCCATCGGCATCGATGGTGTACCGGATGCCGACGAGATCGAGGATGCTTCCTGGTCGTTGCCGCACCAGTTTGTCAGCCCAACGGACGATGCTGTCATGCTCCGGCAGGCCCAGCTGTTCATCGTCGAACAGCCGCTGCTGGTATGTCTTGCCGAGCTTGCCCATCGCCCGCACCCTCTATCTGTCCAGGCCCTGGCTGCTGCACCACCGGGCTGGGCGCCAGCCGCTTCAGAAGTTCCTGTTGCCCTTCTACAGGGCACTGGCCGGGCTGGGAAGCGGAAGCGGCCGGCGCCCTGCTACAGCAACCCCAATTCCTGAAGCTCGGCCTCCATCGCCGGCGGCATGGCGTCGTCGGCAATGGCCCCGGCCGGCCGGTCCGGCGGCGCGTCGGCCACGCCCAGGTAACGCCAACCCCGGAAGCGAGTCCAGGGCCGCGGCTCGGTGATCACGGGTGGTCCCAGGGGCAGACCCCAGGGATGGGACTGGTGCCATTCGAGATGGCTGGGCGTGCGCGCGAAGCCCAAGACCGGCTGGCGCAGCAGGATGGTGCGCCCCACGACCCAGTAGAGCGACATCTCCAGGTGGATCAGCTTCGGCCGGTTCCGCATGAAGGCGGACAGGCAGGGCTCCGCCATCAGCTCGTCCGGGCTGTCGGTCCAGCGGCAGACCCGCACGATGTGCGGCAGGGGCGCAGCGGGGGCGGGCATCACGCCACCGGTTCCATCCGCGAAATGCGGCGACGCACGATGAAGGCGCTGGCCACGTTCAGGATCAGCACGGTCACCCAGCCGAACATGAAAATGCCCGCCACGGCGGCAGACGCGAACCAGGCCTGGAAGAAGTAGAGTACACCAGCCAGAACCAGAAGATTGAGCGGAGCGCGGGCGATCTCCCGCCGGGCCTCCCGGTCGAGCTCCTCGCGGGCCCGGCGCTCGACCGCGCTCGAGTCGATGCCCTCGACCTCGAGCGGCACTCGGATCGCATTCAGGGCAGCGCGGATCCGGCCAGCGGACGGCCACAGGAACGCGATCTCCGGGGAGAGGGTGATACTCATGGCCGTTCTCCGATCAGGTCGACGGCAGGTTGGAGGCATCGCCTTCCACCGCGGTCCCCGCGTCAGCGACCGCAGCCGGCTCGGCGGCGGGAGTGAAGGAGATGTCCATGGGGCCCTCGGTTCAGGCGGCGACGCGCAGGTCGTCTATTTTCCGATCGATGGTCAATTTGGCGATGTTGCGGGCGCGGTCGAGCTGCTGCTCGTGCGTCTCCATTGGAATGAACTTGCGCCTCTGGCTTTCCAGGATGAAACCCTCCCAGGTGCGCTTGTGGAAGAAGATCGCTGCGATCAGCAGGGTGCCCCCGCTGAAGACGGCGGTGGTCAGAGCGATTGCGGCGATCTTCTCCTGGGTGACCTCGGAAAGGGAAATGGCCCCCAGGGCGATCCCGGGCATAATCAACAAGCCCAAGACCAGGAAGAGCAAGCCGGGAACCATACTCCACAGCAGGACCGGCAGCGGGGGGCGGGCCAGCGGCTCCACCGCCATCATGTCGAACTTGCCGGTGTTGGTGCAGCGGATAAAGACCCCCATGGAGCGACAGGCACCACTACCCCACGGCATTTGGGCGCCGTCGAAGATCGAGACAGCGTGACCGCGATGTGTGAAGCGGTCGTAGATCTCGCGATCGCTCATGGTCACGCGGTCTCCTGTCCGGGCAGATCACCCAGCTCCGCGCTGACAGCCTGGAACCGCTGGGCCGCCTCCTGGCGAAGGCGCGGGCGGTCCAGCTCCGCATGGATCTCGTCGATCCTGCGGTAAGCCTGGGCGAGCGCCCGTCGCAGGTGCGCCTTTTCAGTCTCCGCCGCGCGCAGGTGGGAAGGCCATTCCCAATAGGCGCTGCTGCCTCCGAGGCCGCCACAGGTCAACATGAGGATGGCGCCGAGGACGACGGCAACGAACACAGTCTCGAAGTTGGGCGGCAGAACGGCGACCAGGCCCGGAGGCAAGGCCGCGGCGATGCCCGCATCGAAAGGGAGGATGCCGACCAGGCCCCAGAGCAGAAGGCCGGCGCCCACCAGCAGCATGGCCAGGACATGTGCCGGCATGAGCCCGCTTTTGTGCCGGGGCTCGCAGGTGAAGTGCGACGCGAAGGGATCGTCCTCGCCGGGCCCGGAAAGATGGACGTCGAGCTTGAATGGCCTGGGCAGGCCGCTTTCGACGCCCCAGGAGACCTGCTCGCCGACGCTGACGGCGATCCGGGCGCCACGATAGGTCGTGGTCAGGAAGGGCTTCGTCGTGTCGGTCATGGCGTCGGTTCCCGTGGTCATGCCGTTGTTCTGCGCCGGGCTGGTCATGGCACTTTCTCCTCATCGCCCTTGGTCGCCATCTGCCAGCCCGCGGCGGCGCCGATCTCGCGGAAGCGGGCGGCGGCCTCGACCTTGGGGTCGGCCTCCCTGTTGCGCATTTCGTTCCAGAACTCCTCGGTTCCGACGGCGGCGTCGATGAGCGCCTTTGCCCGCTCCTCCGCGCGCCAGAGCTGCTTCTCGTCGGTGTCGGTGCGGACCCAATGGCCGTCCGACAGCCTGAAAAAGTCGTTATTGGGCACGAAGTTGATGACGAAGATCGTGAACCCGACCAGGGACAGGGCAGCAGCGCCCAGCACCAGCTGAAGGACCATCACCACGGCAAGCTGCCACGCCGCGGCATCCGCATCGAAATACGGGATCGTGAGCCCCGGTAGCGCGACTGTCAGGATGATCAGCGCGATACCCAGAAACACGAAGCCGGTGGGCTGAGCGAGGCAGATCAGCTTGCCCCAGCGCGTCAGCACGAACTCCGGCTCGACCTCGAACGTCTCGTTCTGGGCACGGATCATGTCGGGCGGGTACGAGATCTGCCCAACCAGCTTGGGGGCATAGCTGTTGCCTGCCCACTTGCTGTCGCCGACCCGGATCGTGGCGATGGCGCCGCGGTGCTCCAGCTGGCAGACGTTGAGCCGCCCGTCGATCCGCTGCTCGCCGTGGGGAGGGATGTCGGCCTGGGACATGATGTTGGTCCTTCTCGTTCTGGAGGTCGGTGGCTAGGCGGCCGTCTCGCTCCGGGGAGGCACTGCCGCCGCATCCGGCACCTTCAATCCGAGGTCCAGCGCGGTGCTGCGGTAGTTCAGCGTCGCCACCACCTGAGGGTTGGCGGAGCCAAGATCGAAATCCATCTGTCGGTTGATCGCCTCCTTGACCGCGCGCACCGTCCGCTCCAGATGCTGGCTGGCGCTCTCCGCCGGCCGGTAGAATTGCTTCAGGTCGTTCAGGACGTGCTGGCGGGTCATCATGAGCGTGCCGCCAGGCACGCTCATGATGAAGGCGACGCAGAGCACCCAGTAGAGGGTGTTGGATGCCTCCGGAGTGGGCTCGAACATGAGGATGGCGGCGAACAAGGGAACCAGCGCCACGGCCATGACCGGGGCGACGCCGAAGAAGAAGGCGTGCAGCAGGGGCGGCAGCTTCTTCTCCATGCCCACGGTGATCAGGTCGAACCTGATGGATTGGCCAGGCGGATAGCTGATCCGGGCGACCAGGTCGCAGGCGGTCCTGTCACCCCAGGTCACGGGGTGGCCGGTCTCGATGGCGACGCTGGCGCCGCGATGCTCGAAGCGGGTGATCTCGTACTGCTTCGTCATGGTGGTCAGTCCTTGGAATAGATGAGGGTCAGGTGGCCCCGGCGCCGTGGCGACGGGGTGAAGGCGGACGCCGGCGTCGCAGCAATGCCGGACAGTTGATCGCGCAGGGTCTGCGGGCGCTGAGCGAGTACGGCGCGGATCGGCATATCGGCCGGCCGGATGCTCGTCCCCGGCAGCACATGCATCCGCCCGGCATAGGCCATGTCCACGCGGTCCAACATGCGCCTCATCAGGCGGGCGAGCTGCTCCTCGGCGGTGTCGGCCTCCTGGTCGTAGGTGAAAAGGATCCGGCCGAGGACCGGGCCGGCGGACAGGAGAAGCGCCGCCACGCCCAGCAGGAGGACCAGTTCCGTCACGGCGGGAACATCGCCGGCCTGCACCCTGGCGATCGGGGGTAGCAGCAGCAGAAACGTCAGGACCGGCAGCAAAAGGTACCGGCAGAGGATCGACCAGAGCGGCGTCCGGCGGGCCGGCGCCTCGAAAAAGTAGGTTGATCCCTGCCTGCCGTCGGGCCAGGAGACGCAGCCGACGAGATCCCAACGGTCTTGCCGGGTCCAACGTGAAGCGGCGCCGATCGTCACCTCGCAGACGGCGTCGCGGTAGCGGCGGCGCTCGAGGACGGGATAGCTGCTGATCTTGTAGTGGCCCATCGCCCGGCCTCTCCGTTCACGCCAGTCACGGCCGACGCATCATCGCGCGCACCCGGAGCGGATTGGCGCGGCACCATTCCAGCTCCTCTTCGCTCAGCGGCGGGATCTCGCCCTGGGGCTGGGCCTTGTGCTTCCTGACCCATGCGTTCCAGGCCTGCAGAGACAGCACGCGCGGGTACGGGGACGACGGATCGTCGCTGGGCGCCTTGAAGAACACGCAGACCTGGCCAGGCGACCACTGGTGCTCGCCCACCTTGATGATGGTCCGCGGTTCGACGCGGCTGTTCGGCGTCGCCGGGGCCCAGGTCTGTCCGATGCTGGGCGTGATGTCGCTCATGGCAGCCTCAGCCCTGCACCGTGCCGAAGCGCACCTCGGGTGGCACCGGCGCGCGCGGACAGGCCAGCAGCGCGTCGCAGTCCACGATGCCGTATTCCGTACGCCCGTCGATGAAGACGGGACCGCGATACTGGACGAGACTGATGTCGACCAGGCGGCTATAGCCTACGGCCATGCCTGAGATCAGCTTGCCGATGGCCTCGTAGCTCGTCTCGCCGGTGGCGCGGAACCACTTGCCGACGCCTTTCTGGAGCGCTTCGGCGACGAACCTGTCGCCATGGATGGAGGTGGTGATCTGCAAGGTCATGGCCGTGATCCTGGAAGCGGAGTTGATCAGGGCTGGACGGGGAAGGCGGCCGCACCGGCATCGGTCTGCCGGTACTTCGCGTCAGCACCCGTGCCCTGCTTCGACAGCAGGCCGCGGCGCACGAGCGTCTCGGCGCGCAGACGGATGGAGGTCAGCTTCGGACGGATGCTGTGCGGAAAGGCCTTCGCCTTGATCTCGACCGCATTCAAAGCCGCGCCGCCAGCCAGGGCCGCGACGATCTCGCGATGAAGGGGGTCGATACCGGACATGCCCACGATTTTGGTCCTCCGGGGAGCGAAGTTGGTAGCGAAGTCTCCCAGAACGGAGGTGATCTTGCAACACCAAAATTGCGTATAGAATATCGCGCTCCCAAGATGTTTGCGTCTGCCCTGGTTCAGGACGGGGCCCGTGTCTCGGCTTCTTTCAGTGAGGCAATGGCCCCGTCCGCAGGCTATGGGCCAGGGCTACTGGCCGGTCCGGCATCGAGGTGCTGATCGGGGGCAGGGTCAGGAAGCTCCAGCTCCTCCGCCAGTTCAAACAGGTTGGAGCCGTCCTTGGCGAGGTTGGGGATCAGCTTGCGATCGAACCGCCAGGCGCGCGCCACCGGCACCGGGCCGTCATGGGCGATGGCGGCCCCCAGCATCATGAGCGACACCTGGATCGTCCGCGGCATGGTCTTCAGCATGCGTTTGCCGGCCGCCGCCTGGTGGGCCATGAAGCCAAGGGCCGCGTTGCGCCGCTGCAGCGGGGTCAGGAACTGATCGCCGTGGAGGCGGATCGAGGTGGCGATGCCCCGGCTCTCCGGCGCGAAGAGGTTCCGGGCGAACAGGTCGTCCTTATAAAAGCCGACGTCCTTGCCCTTGGCGATATCGAGCGCGTGGCAGTAGGCGCGACCGACGAAGTCCTCGTCCGGCTGGCTGTTCTCGATGGCATCGTCCAGATCCAGGGCTGCCTGGTAAAGGTAGCCGTAGCGGCCGTGCCGCTGGATCAGCATCTCGGCGCCCGAGGGATCGCAGCCGGCCATGTCGCCGCCCAGGATGTAGGACATGACGTAGTCGAGGTCGGGCGTCAGGTAGGTACGCCCCTTCACGGGCGCCAGGAAGGCGCGGTCCTGCCGCTCCATCTCGCGTGGCCGCAGCTCGCTGGATGCCAGAATGGCCAGTGCCTTCTCCTCGTCCGGGCAGCCGTGCAGGAAGCCATGGGCGAAGTTCGCGGTGCCGCCGGCGAAGACCATGCGCGAGAAGACAGGCCCGGACGGTGCGTAGAGGCGGGCAGCGGGGCTGTGCTGGAGCATGACGGGCGGAACCTGGCGGTGAGGGGCCAGGTCAGGCTGCGTCCTCCAACTGGAAATGGAGCCGCGGCGCCGTCGGATTTGAGCTGGACGACGCCCTGTCGCCTTGAGGCTTGGATGCCGGGAAGCAAGACCACCGCCGAGGACGTGGCCCGGGCGCTGGCCGCCTACGCCGACGAGCACGGCGTGCCGAATGGCATCACCCCGGGCGAGCTGGCCTCCCAGACCGGTTAGGGGCCGAATGTGGCGCGGCCCCGTTTTCGGTTCGGGGACGCAGAATGCTCTCCAGCATCACCCGTCCCGGACCACCGCCATGTTCGAGTTCAACACCGCCGAAGCAAGAGACGCTTGGCTGCAGCAGCACAGCCAGGTCATTAGCGCCCTGCCGCCGCGAAAAGCGTCCATCGACCAGGTTGGCGCCGCCGCGCTCGCGGTTGCCAATGCCGACCGCGACGCGCTGCGCGACTCCGAGATGCCCGACGTGCCGGCCGTGGTTCGCGGGTCGCGTGGCGGCATCAAGGGGGCCATGCTCGCCTTCGGCCGCGCCTTCGAGGTCGAGGGCGAGGCCTACCGGCTGACCAGCTTTATCGAGGAGACCGCCAAGCGGCGCAAGTATGTCGTGATCGGCATGCGCCAGCTGGAGATCGACGCGCTGTTCGCCGCCGGCGTCTTCATCTCGCCGTCGGACAAGCGGGCCCAGGCCGAACTGGCCGAGCGCCAGGAGCGGATCAAGATCACCCTGGAATATGGACTGAGCGCCGAGGCGCATACGCTGGCGACCCGCATCGTGGACAAGCACCATGCGGACAAGCAAGGCCGCCACCGGCAACTGGAGATCGCACGACTGCTGTACTACACCGGCGACCTCATGCTCCGCATTGCCGACTGGCGCTTCGGCATGCATCTCAATCCCCACAACAAGGTGAGCCGTCAGTTCTTCACCGAGTTGACGGGCGTGGCCCTACCCAAGACGAAGCGGGACACCGAGGCACTGTTCGACCGGCCGGCGCCGGCCGGTGCGCAGCGGTTTCGGGACCTGAGGCCCTGCTTCGAGGCAGTGGAGGCCCTGGTCGTGCGGTTCCAGAACTACACACTCAGCAACAGCACGAACGGCGGCCCGGAACGCCTGCCTGGTCAGGTGCAGAATCCGGCCTTCCTCGATCATGTGGCCGAGTTCGGCGAGATCGCCTACCGGGCCATCGACCGCTACACCGGCTGGAACACCGACAACGTCCTGGCGACCGATATCCAGCCGAAGGTCAAGGCGCTGCTGGATGTCATCCGCCTCATCCAGGCACAGCCCTGGACGGAGGAAGGCAAGCAGATGCGCATCCATCTGGGACCCATGATGGTCGAGCGCGCCAGGATCTTGGGTGCGGCGCTGGACGACCTACAGGCGGCGGCCGTCGTCGAGGCCGAACCGGAGCCTGAGCTGGAGGACGAGGACGCGCTGCCCTCTCCCTGACCAATGTCTTGACTTGGTACGGATAATCGTACAAAGATCCAGGTTTGTACGGTACTCCGTACCGAGATCATCCAGAGACCATCATGCCCCTGACCGTACCCGACAACCTGAACCCCATACAGACCCTGATCCATGCCAGGAAGCGCATGGGTCTGACCCAGGCCGAGGTGGCGCGGCGGCTCGGCCGGCCGCGGCCGCGCGTGAGCGAGATCGAGAGTGGCGAGGATGTGCTGCTCTCCAACTTCAACGCCTATGCCGCCGCGATGAACCACACGATGCTGCCGGTGCCGCTGCACCTGGTGCACGAGGTCCAGGCTCTGATCCACCGGGACCGCGAGGCCGCGGCCGCGCCGGTGGCAGTCCCGGTGGGCGTCGGTACGGTCTATGACGACGTCTTCATTCCCGATCCCCCCGAGGAGGGCAGCGATGAGCGCGAGCCATAAGTTCGACCGCCTGGCGGTGCACCTGCCCGACACGACCGGCACCATGGTGCGGGTCGGCACGCTCACCCGCGAGCCCAGCGGCATGGTCACCTTCGAGGTGGCCGAAGGCTACATCGACATGGGGCCGAACCGGCCGGTGCTCTCGACCTGCTGGCTGCGTCAAGGCGATGAGAACATGACGGTGCAGCGGCTGCGCAGCCCGGAGGGCAAGAGGGCCACCAACAACAACCTGCCGCCCTGGTTTGCCGGCCTGCTGCCCGAGGGCGCGCTGCGTCTCCTGGTGGAGACGGATCTCGGGACGGGACGGCATGGCGACTTCGACGTCATCAAGCATGTCGGCCGCGACCTGCCGGGTGCCGTCGTGGTCGTTCCGGAAGGCGAAGCGCCGCTGCCCTGGGCGCCCGAGGCGGTCGACGCGGCCGGCAAGGTGCATGTCCGCTTCTCCCTGGCCGGCGTACAGCCGAAATGGTCGATGGCGGAAGGGCAGGGGCGCCTGACGTTGCCGGCCTTCGGCACCGACGGGCACATCATCGCCAAGATGGCGAACGAAGAGATCGGCGACATGCCGGAGTGCGAGTACGCGACCATGCTGATGGCCCGTGCCGTCGGCATCGAGACGGCCGACGTCATGCTCTACCCGAAGTCCGCGGTCGAGGGCCTGCCCCCGGAGATGCTCCGCTACGGCGACAGCGTACTGGCCATCAAGCGCTTCGACCGGCAGGCCGGCAGCCGCCAGCACATGGAGGACTACGCGCAGGTCTTCGGGGCAACGGGGGATCAGAAGTACATCTTCGCCAACACCGAGACCTGCATCAAGCTGTCCGGCATGTTCGCCGAGGACCATTTCGGCACGATCCTGGAGGCGACGCGCCGGGTGGTGGCGAACATCCTGCTGGGTAACAACGACTGCCACCTGAAGAACTGGAGCCTGCTGCTCCAGCCCGGCGGCCGGCCGCGGCTCTCGCCGGCCTACGACATCACGCCGACGGTCGCCTTCGACAACGGCCGCAAGATGGCGCTGAAGTTCTCCGGCGCCCAGGCCGTGGACGCGGTCAGGATGCGGAACTTCACGCATCCTGCCAGCTTCTTCCGGGTTCCGGCCGCGGCGATCGAGGCTGAGGTCCGGCGTACCGTTCGTGAGGCTGCCGAGCGCTGGAGCAGCATGCGACAGGGATTGCCGATGAGCCTGGATCGCCAGCGAAGCCTGGCCCGCCTGTGGCAGGCCTTGCCCTTGACGGAGGGGGTGGGCTGCCCGTTCCCCGATGCCCCGCCGCGTCCGGCCGGCAGCGTCGCCAAGCGCGCCCAGGAAATCCGCGAGGCAATGGCGCCGGCGGCAGCGCACGCACCGGAGCCGACAGCGGATGGCGCTGAGGTTCCGGCTCCTTAGATCATGCCGGATCGGTGATCTCTCCGGCCCAGCCCATCGCGGCCAGACGCTTCCTGACCGGCGCGTTGATCTCGTAGCGCAGGAAGTCCGCGGCATCGTACAGCCCGAACTTCCTGGCCAGGGACTCCAGCGCCACGAGCTGATCGTGGAGCGTGCACTGGACCTGCGGCTGGTTCGGGATGCTGTCCAGCAGCTTCACCGACACGACATTGTTCAAATCCATGTGGAAGCCTTCGCCTGGTGGTGTCTGCGATCTTCGGCAGGCGCTCCTGCGCCGCCGGGATGGTGGAGCACGGCCTGCCGGATGAGGCCGGTCAGCCCGGAGAGACCGGCCGCCAGCGGCCCCGTTCGAACCTGATCCTGCCATCCCGGCGCGCCTTCTGGAGCAGCCGGTCCGCGACCCGGTTCGCGATGCCGTCCCTGACCGGGATGCCGGCGTTGCAGAGCGCCTTCTGGACATCCCACAGCTCGAACTCGGGCATCGACGCGATCACGCGCTCGGCGGCGGCGATGGCCGCCTCTGGAATTTCATGGCCCTGGACGATCATGACATGGCTCTCGACTGGTGCGGCGGCGCCGGCGTGACGCCAAATACAGCGTTGGTGATATCATATATGCAATCTGGAATGTGGGCAACAAGTCTGTTGCCGGCACTTGCCGGCTTGTATCGAACCTATGCGTGGCGTATCGTCGGCTATGCTCATAGATCGTCGGAAATCCTCGATGTCCCGACAGGACGAGAATACGGACAGCCTGCTCCGCAGAAAGCGGCTGGAAGCCGGTTACAGGACGGCGGCCGATTTCGCCCGCGGCATCGGCATGAAGGCGCCGACATACGCATCGTATGAAAATGGCAGCAGGGCCATCACCAGGAACGCGGCCGCCATCATCGGCAAGGCCTTGGGAGTGCCGCCATCCATTCTTCTGGGGCTCGACGATATGCCGGCAACGGACACCGCCCCGGGGGTGCCGAACCCGGCTTCGGCCGCCAGGACGCCCGACCCGCGCCGGCTGGACTGGGTCTTCGCCGACGGCCTTGGCGTGACGATTTCGGCAACGCGGCCGCTCGACGCCGAGACGAGGAAGCGCATCGCCGACCTGCTGTCCCGGTAAGGAGGCGTCCCTTCCCTCCGGTCTCGTCCGTCCTGCCGCCTGCCGCCACGCCGGCGCAAGTTTGCGTCCCCGAAACAACGAGTCGGCCGCCAGGGCCTGAGGCTCGACAAGGCATTGCG
>Ga0196963_10001648_pt1 | contig 14565 bp, 12 predicted proteins | sample S1_5metaG_FD_148600 | JGI IMG/M metagenome (GOLD analysis project Ga0196963, IMG submission 148600) | Soil microbial communities from Anza Borrego desert, Southern California, United States - S1_5 | ecosystem: Environmental > Terrestrial > Soil > Desert | place: USA: California | collected... | reverse complement strand
GCGGGCCGAGCTCGAGTTCCTTGTACCAGCGGGGGTCTTTGGGGTTCACCTTAGCCGCGTCTTCGGGGCCCGGCACGTACTGCGCGGCCAGGCGCTTCCACCCGTCGGCGGGCGGCTTGGCGGCGGTCAGCTCGGCCTTGTTGGCCTTCCACCACTTGTCGTACGTGACGCGGGCTTCTCTACTCAGCGTCCACGGCACCTGCGCCCCCGCCGCCTTGAGGATCAGCTCGGCGCGCGGCGCGATGTCGGGCTCGAGCATCGCGGCGATGAGGGCTTCGTACAGCACCGGGTCGCCCCAGGCCCGCACGGCCTTGCCCATGGCGATGAGCGTGGGGACGTCGGACGAGTCGAGCGCGCTGGTCGTGACGAACACTTCCTTCCAGTAGTTGCGCGAGTCGATCGTCACCGGCGTCGCCGAGAGGACTTCCATCAAAGCGATGCGGAGGTCGCCCGCGAACAGGCCGGCGCGGAGCATCTTGATCGTCTCGGCATAGAAGGCCCGGTACTGGAGGTCGGTGAGGAGCTTGGCGCGCCCGAGCATCGCCTGCCAGGCGACGAGCTTGCCGACGGGGTGGCGCTCGGACTGCATCTGCTCGAGGATCTTGTTGGTCGCGCCGTCGGTCGGGAGGCGGGAGAGGCTGATGATCGCGACGGCGCGGTTGACCCAGTCCTTGTTCTTCTGGAACAGCCGGCCGTACTCGGCGGTGAGGAAGTCGAAGAGCCGCTTGACCTCGGCGTCGCGGGTGAGGGGCTGGGTGGTGGGCGCGGTCGTGGGTTTGGTCTGCGCGAGGGCGGGAATGGTGAGGAGGAGGAGCAGCAGGAGTGTGGGTCGCATCGCGTGTCCTCCCGGGAAGTGCGAGCATGATAACGGACGGCGCGGTGGGTGCACCAAGAATCCGAAAGCATGGGCCATGGAGTGGCGACAGCAATAGCTCACGGCGTGAGCCGTGGGTCCGCGACGGCCGGAGGAGTTCCGTGTCGTTCACCTGGTCCCGGAAGGAAGACAGCGGCGTGGTACGCAGGGGCGCCGTCGCCCCTGACGGGGCTTTCTGCGCACCGCATCGCGGCCACCCACGGCTTACGCCGTGGGCTATTGGCTTCCGCCGCTCCGCGGCTCGAACGGCTCGGGCGGAGCCTCGCCCTCCCAAGTTCGCGCGCTCGCGATCCGTGGGGGGCGTTGCTAGAATCCCGCCCCCTCGCGAGACGCGCGCCCGCGTGCCGCGGGCCCGGGCCGCTGAAGCGGCCTCGCCGAATTATGCCGGACATCGCAGACGAAACTCACGCTGCCGAAGCGTCGCCCTCGAAAGCGCAGTCGGTCGCCGCGCGCGCGTTCGCGGTGGCGGGGTCGGCGGCGGAGGCGGAGGCGCTGACGAAGCAGCTGGCGCACGAGCACTACGAGAACTTCTCCGTCGTGACGTTCCTGCTGCCAAAGCACCTCCGGCAGGACTTCTGCAACATCTACGCGTTCTGCCGGACGGCGGACGATCTGGGGGACGAGACGGGCGGCGACACGGCGGCGTCGCTGGAGATGCTCGCGCGGTTCAAGGGGCAGACGCGCGAGTGTTACGCCGGGCGGGCGCAGTCGGTCGTGTTCCAGGCGCTGTCGGGCACCATCCGCCGGCACGACATCCCGATCGAGCCGTTCCTGGACCTCATCGACGCGTTCGAGCAGGACCAGCGCGTCACGCGCTACGACACGTTCGATCAACTCGTCGACTACTGCCGGCGGAGCGCCAACCCCGTCGGCCGGCTCGTGCTGTACATGGCGGGGTACCGCGACGAAGAGCGGCAGCGGCTGTCGGACGAGACGTGCACGGGGTTGCAACTGGCGAACTTCTGGCAGGACGTTCGGCGGGACCTGCTGGACATCGACCGGATCTATCTGCCGCGGGAGTCGATGGCGAAGTTCGGGGTGGCGGAGGAATCGCTGGCGGCGCAGATCCGCGAGGGGCGGTGCGAGCCGGCGAGCCGGGAGCTCGTCAAGTTTGAAGTGGAGCGGGCGACGGGGTTTTTCGACCGCGGGGCGAAGTTGTTGCCGATGCTGGATCGGTCGATCCGGCCGCAGATCACGCTGTTCGGGCAGGGGGGACGGGCGATTCTGAAAGCAATTAGGCGGCAGGGGTACGACACGATCACGTCGCGGCCGAAGTTATCGAAGTGGCAGAAAGGGCGGATCATGCTACGGGCGCTGCCGGGGTTAATCGCGGGGAAGCTATTCCCGGCGCGAGGGGACGCGCGATGACGACAACGACAACCGCCTCGCCGTCGCTCGACCGGTCGCGCGCGTACTGCGAGCGGCTGACGAAGCAGTACGCGCGGAACTTCTACTACGGGCTGCGGCTGCTGCCGGCGCAGAAGCGGGCGTCGATGTACGCGCTGTACGCGTGGATGCGGCTCGTCGACGACATCGCGGATCACGAAGACGGGCGGGGGCTGGAGGCGCGGGCGGAGCAATTGGAGCAGTGGCGGACGGACACGCACGCGGTGCTCGACCGCGGGCCGGACGCGGCGGGGGCGTACGCGGTGCGGGCGGACGCGGTGGACGTGTGGCCGGCGTTTTACGACATGGCGACCCGGCACCACGTGCCGCGGCTGTGCTTCGACGAGGTGATCGCCGGCCAGCACCAGGACCTGCGGCCGATGCGGCTGCAGACGTTCGACGAGCTCGAACAGTACTGCTACCGCGTGGCGGGCGTCGTCGGGCTCGCGTCGATCCACGTCTGGGGGTTCGAGGGCGGGCGGGAGACGGAGGAATTGGCGATCAAGCGCGGGTTGGCGTTCCAGTTGACGAACATCATTCGTGATTTCAAAGAGGACACTGCGCGCGGGCGGTTGTACCTGCCCGAGGACGAGTTCGACGCTGACATGCTCAAATGGGCCTTCGCCGAGCAGGCGGCCAAAGGGCGAGTCGATTTCCGCGAAGGTTGGTCGCGGTTTTTCGCAAAGCAGGTGGCGCGAGCGCAGCGGGCGTACGCGGAGTCGGCGCCGTTGGACGCGCGGGTGTCGGCGGACAGCCGGCCGACGCTCGTGGCGATGACGGAGATCTACCGGGGGCTGCTGACGAAGATCGCGCAGCGGCCCGGGCGGGTGCTCACCGAGCGGGTGTCGCTGTCGCTGTGGACGAAGCTGCGAATCGGGTGGCGCGCGACGCGGGCGGCGAAGCGACCTTCGTAGGGTGGGCTCTGCCCACCGTTTCGGAGGAAACCGCCGGAGAAGGGGAGCGTTTCGCGCGCGCGGAGGGCAGAGCCCACCCTACGGGCGGGATCGCGCGAGTGCGGATACAATCCCCCGCCCCATGCACGCGCCGTCCGAAACATCGCTCGTTCCCGCCGCCGCACCTGCGAAGGGCAGGCGTGTCGTCGTGATCGGCGGGGGACTTGCGGGAATGGCGGCGGCAGTGGCGCTGTCGTCCGCGGGTACTCGAGTCACGCTGGTCGAATCGCGCAAGTCGCTGGGCGGGCGGGCGGGGTCCTTTGAGGAGCCCCAGTCGGGGGAGGAGATCGATAATTGCCAGCACGTGCTGCTGGGGTGCTGCACGAACCTGCTCGATTTCTACCGACGGATCGGGGCGGAGGATCGCATACACTTCGAGTCGGCGGTGCGATTCCGGGACGAGGCGGGGCGGGCCCACGACCTGGCGGCGACGAAGGGGTTGCCGGCGCCGCTCCACTTGTTCCCGGCATTTTTGCGGTTCGGAGCGCTCCCGTGGCGCGAGCGCGTGGCCGTCATGATGGCGATGACGGCGATGCTCCGCATGGGGCGGGACGGCGCGCGGGCGCTGGCCGACGTGCCGTTCGGACATTGGCTGGACGAACACGCCCAGCCCGAGTCGCTCGTCCGGCGGTTTTACGATCCGGTGATCATCAGCGCGCTCAACGAGGAGACGCGACGGTGCTCGGCGACGTACGCGATCCAGGTGTTTCAGGAATCGCTGCTGGCGAACCGGCACGGGTACGTCGTGGGCGTGCCGGCGTGCACGCTGGCGGCGCTGTACGCGCGGCTGCCCATCGAAGACCTGAGGCTCGGGACGCGCGTCGCGGGGCTCGTTATCGAGGGCGGCCGTGTGGGCGGTGTGCGGCTGTCATCCGGCGAAGCGATCGCGTGTGACGCGATCGTGCTGTCGACGAATCACCACGCGGCGCGGAAGATCGTGCCGGCCGAGTGGGTCGTGCGCGATTCGCGGTTCGATCACCTCGACCAACTCGACTCGGTCCCGATCCTCGGGGCGCATCTGACGTTCGATCGTCCGGTCATGCGCGACCCGCACGCGGCGCTGATCTCGGGCCCGCTCCAGTGGCTGTTCCGGAAGGACGCGGAAGGGCGGGTCGTGCACGGCGTGATCAGCGCGGCGAGACAGTGGGTTGACCGGCCGAAGGAAGACATGCTGCGCGAGTTCGAGGCGCAGGTGCGGTCGCTGTTCCCGCTGGCGCGCGACGCGACGCTCGTGCGCGGCGTGACGGTGATCGAGAAGCGCGCGACGTTCGCGCCGACGCCCGGGGTGGATCAACTTCGGCCCGGTCAGGCGCCGGTGGCGGGCGGATTGGCGAACCTGTATTTGGCGGGCGATTACACGCGGACGGACTGGCCGGCGACGATGGAGGGGGCGGTGCGCAGCGGGTATCTGGCGGCGGAGAAGGTCACGGGACGGGGATTTGTGGTGGCGGATCTGCCGACGGAATGGCCGGCGCGGCTGGCGGGGTTGCGGTGAGTCTAACCGTAGGGTGGGCACTGCCCACCATCGGCGTTCGCGAACAAATGATCGTTGAGACTGAATGAGCTTTCCCGCCACAAGTGGCGGGCTATGTGAGACGCGTTTGGGGCATCGAGGTGCGTTGGCGACCGTCGAGCGCCGGATTCCAAAGGGTGGGCAGTGCCCACCCTACGAAGTCACCGCGCGCGTTACGCGAACACGGCCCGCTTCGCCAAGCCCGCCACCGTGCTCCACGCCGCCCCCGGGAACCGCTGGCTCTCGTCCAGCACGTCCTGCATCGCCCCCAGGAACCAGTCGACGTCGGCCTTCGTCACCGTCAGCGGCGGGAGGAACTTGATCACTTCCGTGTGATACCCCGCGACCTGCGTGAGGATCCGGTGCTTCTGCAGCAGGGGGATGATGAGCATCTGGCCAAACACGCCGAAGTTCATCTTGTGGAGCATGTCCCAGGCCATCTTGAGCTTGAACCCGCTCTTCGGCCGGGCGAAGTCAATGCCGAACATGAGGCCCTTGCCGCGGACGGCCGAGACGAACGGGCAGGTGCCGCCGATCTCGCGGAGGCGGGTCTGCGCGTACTCGCCGAGCTGCGCGGCGTTCTCGACGAGTTTGTCCTGCTCGATCACGTACAGCGACGCGAGCGCGGCGGCCATCGCCAGATCGTTCTGGCCGAACGTATTGGAGTGGACGACGCACCGCTCCATGCCGTTGAACACGCAGTCCATGATCTTCGGGCGGGTGATGATCGCGCCGACCGGGACGTACCCGCCGGACAGCGCCTTGGCGGTGCAGACGATGTCCGGCTCGACGTCGGGCCAGTGCTGGTAGCAGAACCACTTGCCGGTTCGGCCCAGGCCGGCCTGAACTTCGTCGAGCACGAGCAGCGCGCCGTACTTTCGGCACAGGCGCTGGGCCTCGGCCAGGTACCCGTCCGCCACCACCTCGCAGCTCTTCCCCTGCACCGGCTCGACGACGAACGCGGCGACGGTCTTCTTCGCCAGCGCCTCCTCGAGGGCGGCCAGGTCGTTGAACGGGACCTTGCGCGTGCCGGGCATGAGGTCGCCGAACCGCTGGCGGAAGAAGTCGGCGCCGTTGAGGGCGAGCGAGCCCGTCGTCAGCCCGTGGAATCCGTGGTCGCAGTAGACGATGTCCTGCCGGCCGGTGTAGCAGCGGGCGAACTTGATCGCGCCCTCGATCGACTCGGTGCCGGAGTTGCAGAAGAAGACGCGCGAGAGGTCTCCGCCGGCGTAGTGTGCGAGTTTCTCGGCGACGAGGCCGGAGAGCAGGCCGCAGTCCATACGCACCAGGTTCGGCATATCCTGGTCGAGGATCTGCTTGAGGATCGCCTTGACCTTCGGGTGATTGCGGCCCAGCGCGAACACGCCCCAGCCGGTGAGGAGGTCGAGGTACTTGTTCCCCTCCGCGTCCCATAAATAAGGCCCCTCGCCGCGGACGTAGCCCTTGTCGAACCCGATCGTCTTCAGCATTTTCACGAACGACGGGTTGATGTGCTCGCGGTGGAGGTCGTACTGCCGCCCCTTGTGCTGGCCGAGCCACCCGATGAAGTCGTCGTGGGGTTGCGGTTGTTGGATGTCGGGCATGCGAGAAGATGAAAAGTTGATAAAACGCAACGGCGCTTCGGCGCACTAGACCGTCGATTCCGGCGTGCGGAATGATAGCGGCCCGGCATGTTGTCGCCAGACTAACTTTGACATTGCCGCGCATTCACCTAGCTGGTAATGTCCGATCGCACACACGAGCGGGCGCGTCACCCCGACACGCCCGGTGGGCCTGGGGTATAATTTCCCCACATCTCGCGTCCGCCGTACGTTCGCCGTGGCCGCCGATTCTCGATAACCGACGACCTGTGCCGCCCCAGACGCCTCTCGAATCCCTCACGCAAGCGATCCCGGTTCAACCGGCGCACCCCCCGCACCGGCACCCGGCCGGCGGGCTCGGGGGCACCGTCTTCCGCGAGGTCCCATCGCGCACGCCGCGCGAGTCGTACCGCGGCGCCGAGCACGCACTGGCCAAGGCCAAGGCGCACCTCCTGTCGCTCCAACGGCTCGACGGGCACTGGTGCGGCGAACTCCAGGGCGACTCGATCCTCGAGTCGGAATTCATCCTCCTCAAGTTCATTCTCGACCAGGACGACGACGACGCGAATCTGCCCGCGATCGCCAACTACCTGCGGTCGCTCCAGGGTGCGGACGGGGGATGGGCGATGTACCCGGGCGGGAACGCCGACCTCTCCGGCACGGTCAAGGCGTACTTCGCGCTCAAGCTGATGGGCGACGACCCGGCCGCCCCGCACATGGTCGCGGCCCGCGACCTCGTGCGCGCGCTCGGCGGCGCCGAGAACTGCAACACGTTCACGCGGTTCTTCTTCGCCGGGCTCGGGCAGATCTCGTACGACGCGTGCCCGTCGATCCCGCCCGAGGTCGTGTTCTTCCCGAAGTGGCTCTACTTCAACCTGTACCACGTCTCGGCGTGGACGCGGACGATGATCCTGCCGCTCGGGATCGTCGTGAGCCTGCGGTACACGCGCCGGCGGGCGCTGACGGCCGACCAGCGGATCGACGAACTGTACGTCGATAAGGTCGCGGCCAACCGCCTGGGCGAACCCTTTCGCGGCATCCCGCGCACGTGGAAGCAGGTCTTCCTCCTGATCGACCGCATGCTCAAGCGGTACGAGGAGTCGCCCGTCCCCACGCTGCGCGAGAAGGCGATGAAGAAGGCCGAGCGGTGGCTGCTCAACCACCTCGACGGCTCCGAAGGGCTCGGCGCGATCTTCCCGCCGATGGTCTACATCCTGATCGTCTTCCGGGCGCTGGGGTACCCGGACGACCACCCGCGCGTGATTCAGGCGCACAAGCACCTCGAGGAACTGTTCATCCGCGAGGGTGACGAGATCCGCATTCAGCCGTGCTTCTCGCCCGTGTGGGACACCGGGCTGTCACTGCAGGCGCTGGCGGAGACGGGCATCGCGCCCGACGCGCCGGCGGCGAAAATGGCGACGCAGTGGCTGCTCGGCAAGGAGTGCCGCAACCCGGGGGATTGGGTGCGCAACTGCCCCGGCGTCGAGGAGCCGACCGGCTGGTTCTTCGAGTACGCCAACCCGCACTACCCCGACATCGACGACACGGCCATGGTGGTGATGGCGCTCAAGCGCGCCGGCGGGAAGGCGGCGGAGCCGGCGGTCGAGCGCGGCGTCAAGTGGATCCTGGCGATGCAGAACCTCGACGGCGGGTGGGCCGCGTTCGACCGCACCGAGAACCGCCCGCTGCTCGAGAAGATCCCGTTCGCCGACCACAACGCGATGCAGGACCCGTCCTGCCCGGACATCGCCGGGCGCGTGCTCGAGTGCCTCGGGCATTGCGGGTTCACGACGGAGCACCCGGCGGTCGAGTCGGCCGTCGAGTACATCCGCACCCAGCAGGACCCGTCCGGCGCGTGGTGGGGCCGCTGGGGCGTCAACTTCGTCTACGGCACCTGGCAGGTGCTCGCCGGGCTCAAGTCGGTCGGCATGGACATGTCGGTTCCGTGGGTTAGGCGGGCGGCGGCGTGGCTGCGGAGCGTGCAGAAGCCCGACGGCAGCTTCGGCGAGTCGGCCGACAGCTACGAGGACCCGTCCCTCAAGGGCCAGGGCCCGAGCACGCCCAGCCAGACCGCGTGGGGCGCGATGGGTTTGATGGCCGCCGTCGGGGCCGACGACGTCGCCGTCCGCCGGGCGATGGACTGGCTGGCGACGCACCAGCGCGAGGACGGCGACTGGGACGAGCCGTACTTCACCGGGACCGGCTTTCCGAAGGTGTTTTACCTGCGGTATCACCTGTACAAGCTCTACTTCCCGGTGACGGCGCTGGCGCGGTACCACCGGCTCAGCGCGGGGGTGTGACCGCACGTCGACCGATACCGTCCGTGTAGGGCTCGCTTCAGCGAGCGGAATCCCGCGGCCGCCGCGAAGCGACCTTCCCCAATCGTTCCGTCGATCCGCTCGCTGAAGCGAGCCCTACGAACCGCGGACGCTGGGGAAACCGAGCGTATCAGTCATTCTCTGAGGGGCGGGGTCGGCCACGCGCGCCATAGCATCTCCGTCGTTCCAACGGAGACCACACCATGCGAGCCAATCACTGCCCTTCCCTGCTGACCCGCACCCTCGTCCTCGTCGCGGCGTTCGCGCACGCCCTCTCCGCAGCGGCCGACGCGAACGCCCCGGTCACCGGCGGCCCGCAGAGCGGTGGCAGCACCATGAACGACGCCGGCTGGATGTCCGGGTCCGCGATCGCCCTCGCCGGCGCGGGCGTGGCGGTGATCGTGCTGATCCTGGTCTTCACCGTGCGCCGCAGCCGCCGCCGGCCCGGATTGGGCGACGCTAGCCCCGACGCGGGTCGGCGGTGACTACTCGTCGCCGTCCCCGTCGTCCCCCGCGGCCATCGCGCTGTAAAGCGACCGCACGCTCAGCGCGATCCCGCGCTTGCTCGACCTGATGAACGAGAGGATCTCGCCGACCTCCGGCGCGGGCGGCACATCCCGCTCGATCTCCGCGACCGCGATCGCGGTGTTACGATGAGCGTGCAGGATCGTGTACGCCTTGCGGATCGCCTGGACGGACTCCCGCGGCATGCCGCTCCGGCGGACGCCGATCGCGTTGTACCCCTTGAGCCCGGAATACGAGTACGCCGCGAACGGCGGGACGTCCTTGATCGTCGAGTCGTTCCCGCGGACGATCGCCAGCCGCCCCACCCGGCAAAACTGGTGAATGCCGCCCCCGCCGCCCAGGAACGCCTTCTCGCCGATCTCGACGTGCCCGCCGAGCATCGAGCCGTGGGCGAGGATCACCGAGTCGGCGACGCGGCAGTCGTGGCCGACGTGGGCGTTGGCCATCACGTACACCTTGTTGCCCAGGCGGGTCGCGTTCTCGACGCCGGGCTTCATGGAGCGGTGGAGCGTGCCGGTCTCGCGGACGACCACGTCGTCGCCGACGACGAGCCAGGTCTCCTCGCCCTTGTAGCCCAAGTGCTGCGGGTCCATGCCGACGTACGCGGCGGGGCCGAGCGTGCAGCGGGCGCCGATCACGGTCGAGCCGTTGACGACGGTGTGGGCCAGGACGCGCGTGCCGGGGCCGATCGTGACCTTGCCCTCGATGATCGCGTAGGGGCCGACGGAAACGTCGCCGGCGAGTTGGACGTCCGGCCCGACCACGGCAGTGGGGTGAATGCTCGGCATGGACCGGGCGAGATTAGCAGAGGGGGGATTGCCGGCAAGGGATTGGGAGGGCGAGGCTCCGTCCGAGCCGCGGGGGCACCCCGCGCATCCGCAAACGGCTCGGACGGAGCCTCGCCCTCCCGAGCCGACGAACGACCCTCGCTCGGTCGCGCGGTCGAGGGCGTCAGCAACGCGCTGCGTCGCAGCTAACGTGGTCAGTCCAGCTTTTCCGGATCAATGCGAATATCCGTCTCCCCCGCGGCTTTCTTCTCCGCGTACTTCTTCACCCACGTCTCCCAGCTCTTGCCCGCCGCCGTGTCGCGGCCGGTGAAGGCGAGGGCGGCGATCTGGTCGTAGGCGATCGTGCGCTTCTCGTCGGCGGACTTGGGGAACAGGCGGACGTGGCACTCCGCGAGCGTCTCGCCATCGCTGTCGCGGTCGAAGATGTAGCCCTCGACCGTCTCGCCGGTCTTGAGCGCGATCGTGACGTCGCCTCGGTAATCGAAGGCCTTTTCGAGGGCGGCGCGGGTCTCGGCGTCGGTCGCGAGCGCGGGGATCCAGCCTTCGAGTTTCTCCCGCGCGGCGGCGGGGGCGAGTTCGGCTTCGGTCGACGCGGGTGGGTTCGTGCTCATACCCTGGTCCGGGTTAGTTGCTTAACACCGGAATCACATCCCGGGCGGTGCCGGTCGAATCGAATACGACGGTGATCGTTGTCCACTTTCCGAGCCCAAGCAGTTCGTAGTCGATTACCGTGTCTCCGGGCCGCCGGGCGTTATATACGTCGTTCGTTTCGCGGCCGAACTTCGACAATTCGCGGTCAACTTGTGCGATCGTCATTCCGGGCTTGACCCTGCCGTATGCGGCGGACGTGTACCAGTTCGCCCCGAAAACGCCCAGCACCAGCGACAGCACGAGGAGGCCTGCGACCCAACCGACGATCGTTACCGTGCGGCTCGGACCGTCAAATTCGCCGGCGGTCGGGCGGAGAGTTTGGACGCATTGACTGGGCAATGGGCTACCAACGTCGAGCGGGCCTTGACGCTCCGGCCAGATCCCTCGGAGTACCTCGGGATGACAGTGGGACGCAGGTCGCGAGGGCTAAGAGTGCACGACTTCGCTCTTGCGCTCGGCCCGCACGTTGAGCTGCACGAGCGCCGGTTTGGGCTGGGGCGAGACGTCAACCTCACTCGCCTTGCGCTTGTTCTTCTTAAACAGCATCGCCTTGACCGTCGCCAGCAGGCCGCCGACGCCGCTGAACGTATGGTCGACGGCGGTCGCCTCGTACCCGCTGTGGACCATGCAGTTGGCGCACTTCGGGTTGCCGCTCTCGGTGCCGTAGCGGTTCCAGCGGGTGCTCTCCATCAGCTCGGCGAACGTCTCGGCGTACCCGTCCTGGAGCAGGTAGCAGGGCTTCTGCCAGCCGAAAATGTTGTACGTCGGCATGCCCCACGGCGTGCAGGCGTACTCGCGCTTGCCCATCAAAAATTCGAGGAACAGCGGGCTTTGATTGAATACCCAGCTCTTCTTGCGATCCGAGAGGATGGCGGAGAACAGCCGCTTCGTCCGCCCTTTGCCGAGGAAGTGCTGCTGGTCCGGGGCCTTGTCGTAGCTATAGCCGGGCGAGAGCATCATCCCCTCGACGCCCAGGCCCATCATCTCGTCGAAGAAGCCGCGCACGCTCTCGGGATTGGCGCCGTCGAAGAGGGTGGTGTTGGTCGTCACGCGGAAGCCGCGGGCGACGGCCTCCCTGATCCCGTCGACGGCGATGTCGTACCCGCCTTCGCGGCAGACGGCGAAGTCGTGGTGGTCGCGCTGGCCGTCCATGTGCACGCTGAACGTCAGGTACTTCGTCGGCTTGAAGAGGCCGATCTTTTCCTTCAGGAGCAGGGCGTTGGTGCAGAGGTAGACGTACTTCTTGCGGGCGACGAGACCCTCGACGATCTGGTCGATCTGCGGGTGGAGCAGGGGCTCGCCGCCGGGGATCGAGACGATCGGCGCGCCGCATTCGTCGACGGCCTTGAAGCACTGCTCGGGCGACAGGTTCTTTCTGAGGACGTGGGCCGGGTACTGGATCTTCCCGCACCCCGCGCAGGCGAGGTTGCACCGGAAGAGGGGCTCGAGCATGAGCACGAGCGGGTAGCGCTTCCGCCGGCGAAGCTTCTGCTTCAGCACGTACGTCGCGACCGTCCACATCTGCGAGATCGGAACGCCCATGAAACCTTTCCGAGAGACTGCGGGTCGACGCCTTTGCCGGGCTAGCCGCTTTAGCGGCTAGTGCTCCTGCGAAACGGCACTACTCCGACACGCGTCCGCGCAGAAAGAATAGTCGCAAGCGCGCTGCGACGCTATTGGAAAAGCCTCCGGACGGTCGTTTGCGTGGCGGGGAACTCGTTCACCGAAGTGACCAGGCCTCGTGCGCCGCTTAAGAGATCGCGTAAACTGCCCACCCGGTGCGACCGCCCGTCCTGATTCTCGCGGCACTGCAGATCGAATCGCGCGCGATCGCGCGGGCGCTGGGGCTGCGCCGGGAGGGCCCGCTCGCCTGGCGCACGCCCGATAACTCGGTGGCGCTGCTCACGATCGGCATGGGCGTGTCGCATTTGCCGCGCCCGCTTCCGCAGGCGTCTCACATCGTTCTGGCGGGCCTCGCGGGCGGCCTCGACCCGTCACTGGGAACGGGAACGATCATCCTCGACTCCGCCGACCCCCGTTTAGCCGCGACCCGAAGGGCAAGCGCAGCGCCGCCCGACGGGGAGCGCGTCGGGCGCGAACGAGCGCAGGACACGGGTAAGGCTGACGCCGTACCCATGCCACCGGAGATTCGCGGGCGAGTTCACACCGCCACCGGCATTGTCGCGACCCCCGCCGAGAAGGCCGCCCTCTTTTCCCGGACCGGCGGCGCCGCCGTCGACATGGAGACCGACATCGTCCGCGCCGCCGCCCGCGCCGCCGGCGTCCCCTTCACCTCCCTCCGTGCGATCCTCGACACCGCCGACGAGGCTCTTCCCCCCTGGCTCGCTTCCGTCACAGACGACCTCGGCCGCCCGCGCCCGCTCGCGCTCGCCGGCCGGATCCTGCGCCACCCGTCGTCGGTAAAATACCTCACGCGCCTCTCGCGCCAGACCAAGGTCGCCCTGCAAAGCCTGACCGAGGCGCTCGCCCGGCTGCTGCCACAACTCCCGGGCGAGGAACTTTCGGCGAACATCGCGCCCGAAATCGGGTAATCTATCGGGCCGATCGACCGCCCCGGTCCCCTCACGTCTTGCCGCCATGCCGATGAAGCCCACCGCCCTCCGACATCTCGTGGTCTGGCTCTACACGCTCGCGCCGCTGGCCGCGTCGGCGGTCGAGCCGGGGAAGATCCTCTTCAACCGCGACGTCCGCCCGATCCTCTCGGACAACTGTTACGCCTGCCACGGCCCCGACGACAAGAAGCGCAAGGGCGGCGTGCACCTCGATACGTTCGCGGGCGCCACCGCCGAGAAGGACGGCCGCCGCGCGCTCGTCCCCAACAACCCCGCCGCCAGCGAGTTGATCAAGCGCATCCTGACGGACGACGAAGATGACCTGATGCCCCCCGCCGGCAGCGGCAAGAAGCTCACGCCGCAGCAGAAGGAAATCCTGAAGGCGTGGGTCGAACAGGGCGGCCAATACCAGAAGCATTGGGCATTCGAGCCCGTCGGCAAGTTCGACCCGCCCGCGACCAAGCTTGAAGGCTGGGCGCGCAACCCGATCGACTCGTTCATCCTGGCCGGGCTTGAGGCAAAATGGCTCGCCCCGTCACCGGAGGCTGACAAGGCCACGCTGATCCGCCGGGCGTACCTCGATTTGATCGGCCTCCCGCCCACGCCCGCCGACGTCGACGCGTTCGTCAAAGATGCGTCGCCGGATGCGTACGAGAAAGTGATCGACCGCCTGCTCGCGAGCAAGCATTACGGCGAGCGCTGGGGCCGCCACTGGCTCGACCAGGCCCGCTACGCCGACTCCCACGGCTACTCGATCGACGCCCCCCGACAGATGTCGCTCTACCGCGACTGGGTCATCGACGCCGTTAACGCCGACATGCCGTTCGACCAGTTCACGGTCGAGCAACTGGCCGGCGACCTGCTGGACAAGCCGACGCAGAGACAGCTCGTCGCCACCGGGTTCCACCGCAACACGATGATCAACCAGGAGGGGGGCACCGACGCCGAGCAGTTCCGCGTCGAGTCCGCGGTCGACCGCGTCAGCACGACCGGCGCCGTCTGGCTCGGCCTGACCGTCGGCTGCGCCCAGTGCCACACGCACAAGTTCGACCCGATCACGCACCACGAGTTCCACCAGCTCTACGCCTTCTTCAACTCCGACGCCGACCGCAACAGCGTCGAGCCCACGCTCAAGCTGTCGACCGACGAGCAGCGGAAGCAGATCGACGCCCTGAAGAAGGAATTGGCGGAAGCGAAACGGGTCGCCACACCCTCCAAGCCCGACAAGTCCGCCACAGGCACGAAACCGCAGCCGGCCGTGGCCGCCATGAAGTGGACGGTCGCCACGCCCCAAGCGCTCACCGCCAAGTCCGGCGCCACGCTCACCAAGCTCCCCGACGACTCCGTCCTCGCCGGCGGAAAAGCCCCCGACGACGAGCATTACACCGTCACCGTCCGCATCCC
>Ga0196963_10001647_pt1 | contig 14567 bp, 11 predicted proteins | sample S1_5metaG_FD_148600 | JGI IMG/M metagenome (GOLD analysis project Ga0196963, IMG submission 148600) | Soil microbial communities from Anza Borrego desert, Southern California, United States - S1_5 | ecosystem: Environmental > Terrestrial > Soil > Desert | place: USA: California | collected... | reverse complement strand
CGCCGTTCTTTCCGCCAGGGACACCCGCCGATCTCGGGCCCCTCGAGTATGCCCACCTCCCCGCGGCGATTCGTGACGCATCCGCGACATATGCGTCCCAACCGGCATTCACGCTGGCGCTGCCAAACGGCTCGCAGGGCGGTATCACCTTTGGCGACGTCGATCGCCTGTCCGATCAACTTGCGGTCTACCTGCGCGAGGCCGCCGGCTTCAAGGCGGGCGACCGGGTGGCGATCCAGATGCCGAACTGCCTCGCCTACCCGATCGCGGTGTTCGGCACCCTCAAGGCAGGCTTGATCATGGTGAATACCAACCCGCTGTACACCACAGCGGAAATGGTTCACCAATTCACCGACAGCGGCGCGACCGGGCTGATTGTCATCGATCTGTTTGCCGACAAAGTCGCTGCGGTGCTGCCGAAGACGGCGATCAAGAAAGTGGTCGTCGTCAAAATCGCGGATCTGCTGCCGCCGATCAAGCGGCTGTTGATTGGCGCGGTCCAGAAATACGTCAAGAAGATGGTGCCGCCGATCACCTTCGATCATGTGCCGTTGGCGCGCGCCCTCGCGCAGGGCCGCGATCGGATCGCCGCCGGCGCCGATCCCCGTGTCTACGCGCGGGCGCTCGATCACAACGCCATTGCCGCGCTCCAGTACACCGGCGGCACGACCGGCGTCGCCAAAGGCGCGGTGTTGACGCATGGCAACCTGCTTGCGAACACCATTCAGGGCCTCGAGATGTGGAAGCCGTTCCTGCGTCTCGGCCAGGAAGTGATGCTGACGGCGCTGCCGCTGTACCACATCTTCGCGTTCACCGCGAACCTGATGATTTTCTATCTCGCCGGCGGCAGGAACGTCCTCGTGCCCAGCCCGCGTCCGCTCTCGAATCTGAAGACGGTGATGACGACCGAGCCGATCACCTGGTTCACCGGTGTCAACACGCTGTTCGCCGGCCTGATGCACGAACCATGGTTCAAGGAAAAATCCGACTGGCAGCTTCGCGGGTCGGTCGCCGGCGGCATGGCGCTGGTGCCGGTGATCGGCGAGCGGTGGGAAGCGATGACCAAGACGCCGATCTACCAGGGCTATGGTCTCACCGAAACGTCTCCGGTCGCGACCCTCAACCCATTCCATCGCCCGAAGCGTGAGGCGATTGGCATCCCGATCCCAAGCACCGATGTGCGCTTCGTCGGCAACGACGGGCAGGATGTCGCGTTCGGCGAAATCGGCGAGCTGTGGGTCAAGGGGCCGCAGGTCATGCAGGGCTACTGGCAGCGTCCCGACGAGACCGCTGCCGTCCTGCATGACGGCTGGCTGGCGACCGGTGACATCGCGCGGATGGATGACGAGGGTTACATCCAGATCGTCGATCGCAAGAAGGACATGATCCTGGTCAGTGGCTTCAACGTCTATCCGAACGAGGTCGAAGCCGTGCTCGCGACGCACCCGGGTGTCGCCGATACCGCCGTCGTCGGCGTGCCGGACGACGAGTGCGGCGAGATCGTGGTGGCGTTCGTGACGAAGAAGGATCCCGCCGTGACGGAAGACGCGATTCGCCAACATTGCAAACAATCGCTGACCGGCTACAAGGTGCCGCGGATGGTCGTCTTCAAGGACGACCTGCCGAAGTCCAACGTCGGCAAGGTGTTGCGGAAAGACTTGCGTGAGGAAGCCCGGCAAGCTTATCTGCGGCGCCGCAGGCAGGAACCGGGCCCGCCGAAGCAGCCTTAGCCGCACAGGCGGATGGACAATCTCTGTCACTCATTGATCGGCATGGCGGCGAGCCGTGCCGGACTCAACCAGCGAACCGCCATGGCGACGAGCACGCTGGTCATCGCCAACAATCTTCCTGACATCGACGTCGCGGTGTTCGCGACCGATACGCTGGCGATGTCGTTTCGGCGCGGCTGGACGCACGGCGTTCTTGCACAGGCGACGTTGCCGATTGCGTTGACCGCCGGGATTGTCCTCTACGACCGCTACCTGCGGAGGCGCCCCGGCGCGGCGCCGGTCAAGCCGGGACAGGTATTGTTGCTCTCCTACACCGGCGTGCTGCTTCACGTGTTCATGGATCTGATGAACAGCTACGGCGTCCGGTTGTTGATGCCATTTTCGGAACGGTGGTTCTACGGCGACGCGCTTTACATCGTCGATCCATGGCTCTACCTGGCGCTCGGTCTGGGGTGGTGGCTCGCTTCGAGGAATCCACGTCCGGCGCGGATCGGCCTGACGGTGGCGGCGGTGTACGTTCTGGTGATGCTGGCATCGAACGTCGTGGCGCGACGCGAAGTCGCGGACGGCCTATTGCGCGCCGGGCGGCCGGCGGACACGAAGTTCATGGTCACGCCCGTGTTCGCCGTTCCTTTCCGCCGCGAGGTCATTGTCGACGTCGGTGATCGCTACGAGAAAGGCAACCTGTGGTTCGATCCGCTGCCGCATTTCCGGCCGGCTGGGTTTGGGATTGAAAAAGGGCTCAGCCAACCGGGAGCTGAGCAGGCATTGCGCCTGCCACGCGCTCGAGCATTCTTGCGCTGGTCGCGGTTCCCCTTTTTGCAGGCCGATGCGATGGGCTCCGTCTGGATCAACGACTACCGCTACGCCAACGCGGGGCCATACGGATGGTCCGCGGTCAAGCTTCAGTAAGATAGCTGCATGCGCGCTGTCGCACTCGTCCTCGCTGTGGTCCTTGCCGCACCCTCAATAGCGTCCGGCTGGGGCTTCGAAGCGCACAAGTTCATCGCCGATCGCATGATTGCGTTGCTGCCAGGCGAACTGCGACCGCTGTTCGAGAAGCACCGCGCCTTCATCGTCGAGCGGTCGATCGATCCCGACCTCTGGCGCACCGTCGGGTGGGACGAGGAGCCGCCGCACCATTTTCTCGATCTCGACAACGACTCCTACGGGAAATATCCCTTTGACGCGCTGCCGAGAGACTATGCGGCCGCCGTCCAGAAATTCGGCAAGGAGTACGTGCACCAGCAGGGGCTGTTGCCGTGGCGGACCGCTGAATTTTACGGACGGTTGCAGCGCGAATTCGAATCGCTGAAGCGGACCGATCCGCCGGGTTACGCGCTCGACAATATCGTCCTCTATGCGGCGGTGATGACCCATTACGTCTCAGACGGCCATGTGCCGCTGCACGCCGTTGTCAACTACAACGGGCAGCTCACCGGACAGGACGGCGTTCACGGCCGGTGGGAGGCGGAGCTGTTCGATCGACAGCGCGCGAACCTGCGAATCGCGCCGCAACCCATCGCCCCGGTGACGAACCCGCGCGATTTCATGTTCGACACGCTGCTGGCGAGTTATCGCGACGCCGCCAGTGTGCTCGACGCGGACAAGGCCGCGGCCACCGGGCGCGAGGTGTATGACGATGGCTATTTCGATGCGTTCGCGAAGGGCACGCTGCCGGTGCTCGAGCGGCGGTTGAACACATCGATCGCCGGCGTGGCGGCGATGATCGCCGGCGCGTGGGAACAGGCCGGAAAGCCTGCGGTGCCCACTGAACTACCGCGAACGCCGCGTCGAATTCGACGTCCCAAATAGTGATGGACGTCTATCTGGTGCCGGTCGGGCGCGATCGATTCGAGTGTTACTACGAAGCGCCCGACGCGGACGACATCGAAGAACCCGTCGAGGGACAGGGGTTTTTCGCGCGGCTGCGGATGCGCTTCAACGAGCAGCTCAACGAAGCCGAACAGGCGCGCCACCAGAAATCCATCGAAGAACCGAAGACGTTTCTCGGCAGGATCCACAAGCGCAGCATGCGATGGATCGCCGAGCGCGTGGCGGAACAGCGGCTGTTATGGCACTTGCGGCGCGCCGCCGCGGCAACTCTGCACGTGCCCGGCGACCTCGCCACCCCCGACGCGGAGGCCATCATGCGCGCCAGCATGAAGCGCGACGCCGATCGTCATCGCAACCGCACCATCCTTCACTCGCTGGTGTTGATCGCGGTCACGCCCGTCGCGATCGTGCCGGGCCCCAATGTGCTCGGCTACCTGTTCACGTTCACCGCCGTTGGCCACTTTCTGGCATGGCGGGGCGCGGTGCGCGCGTTACATGCCATCCAGTGGACGGTCGCGCCCGACGCCGACTTGACCGAGCTGCGGCGAGCCTTTTCGCTCGATGCGGCAGCCCGGCATCGCCTTATTCGGGACGTCGCCGTGCGGCTCCACATGCCCCGGATGGCCACGTTCGTCGAGCGAATGACGGCGGCAACATAGCGCCCTTCGCGGCCATCGCATCGCGCAGCCGCGGATGTCAACGGCGGACGAATGGCAAGGTCGCTAGTGGTATTCTCGATTCGATGACGCTGGGAGAGCTGGCTCGTCGTTTGGATTGCCCGATCGAGGGTGACGCAGCCATCGAAGTTCGCCGTGTAGCGAAGATCGAGGAGGCGGGACCCGGCGATGTCACATTCCTGGCGAACCCGAAGTACGCATCAAAGCTTGCCGGTACCCGCGCCAGCGCCGTGATCATGAATGGCGAGGCGGTTCCGGCGCCGTGTGCCGTCATCAGAAGCGCGTCGCCGTACCTGACGTTCGCGCGCGCAGCGCAGGTGCTGTCGCCGACCGCGCCCCCGGTGGCGGGCGTGCACGCGCTGACGTCGATCGATCCCGCCGCGCACGTCGATCCCACCGCCAGCATCGGCGCGTTCGTGGTGATCGGTGCGGGCGCGCGCGTCGGCGCTCGTACCGTGGTGCATCCCAACGCCGTGATTGGTGCGGGTGCGACGATCGGTGCCGATTGCGTCGTGCATGCCAACGTATCGATCCGCGAGCGCTGCACGGTGGGCGACCGCGTCGTCATCCAGAATGGCGCGGTGATCGGCAGCGACGGCTACGGCTTTGCGCAGCGGCCTGACGGGTCGCACGAGAAGATTCCGCAGACCGCGCCCGTGGTGATCGAAGACGACGTCGAGATTGGCGCGAATACGACCATCGATCGCCCGGCGGTGGGCGAGACGCGGATCAAGACGGGGACGAAGATCGACAACCTGGTCCAAATCGGCCACGGTGTGGTGTTGGGGCGGCACGTACTGCTCGCGGCGCAAGTCGGCATCGCCGGCAGCACCGTCGTCGGCGATCACGTGGTGTTCGGCGGCCAGGTCGGCGTCGGCGGCCATTTGACCATCGGCGATCGGGCCAAGGCGGTCGGCCAGTCAGGCATCACCAATTCGGTGGACGCCGATGCGTTCGTGTCCGGCTATCCGGCGATCGACAACGGCGAGTGGCGCCGCTCGTCGGCCGTGTTCAGAAGGCTGCCCGACATGCGCAAGCAGCTGCGGGCGCTCGAAGAACGTTTGAGGAAGCTCGAGGAGAAATGAAAAAGCTCTCGATCCTGTTATTGGCGCTGGTCGCCGGCGCACTGGCGGTGTGGTACGTGCCGCTGCAGGCAGCGGTGCGGCCGCCGAAGCTCCAATATCAGCGGCTGGTGCTGCCGAACGGCCTGGTGGTGATTCTGCACCAGGACAAATCGACGCCGATCGTCCACGTCGAGCTGTGGTATCACGTGGGCTCGAAGAACGAGCGTCCGGGCCGCACCGGGTTCGCGCACTTCTTCGAGCACATGATGTTCAAGGGCTCGCGCAACGTCGAGCCCGAACAGCACACCTCGATCGTGGCGTCGGTCGGCGGCCAGGCCAACGCCTACACCAACGAAGACACCACGGTGTTCTGGCAGACGATACCGGCGCAGTACCTGCCGCTGGTGTTGTGGATGGAAGCCGACCGCATGGCGTCGCTGCGCATCGACGAGAAAACCTTTGTCGCCGAACGCGAAGTGGTCAAAGAAGAGCGCCGGATGCGCATCGAGAATCCGCCGTACGGATTGCTGAACGAGCTCATCAGCTTCCACGCCTACGACGTCCATCCCTATAAGCACCCGGTGATTGGCAGCATGACGGACTTGAACGCCGCGACCATCGCCGACGTCCGCGAGTTCTACAGCACCTACTACGTCCCAGAGAATGCGACGTTGATGATCGTCGGCGACTTCGACACCGATACCGCCATCGAATTAGTGAACCGGCACTTCGGTCAGGTGCCGAAGGCAGCCAAGCCGGTGCCGCGCGACATCCCGCAGGAGCCTCAGCACACCAAGGAACGGCGCGTCACGGTCGAGCAGCCGTGGCCGCTGCCGGCCGTGGTCGTGACCTATCAGGTGCCCTACAACGGCCATCCCGATTCGTATCCGATGTTCGTGATGTCGAAGACCCTGTCGGATGGCAACACCGCGCGGATCTATCGCAAGCTCGTATATGAGACCGGCTTGGCGTTGACCGCCTTCGGCAGCAGCAGTTTTCTCGAACAGCCCGGCATCTTCTCGGCGGTGGCACTCGTGAATCCCGGCAAGTCCCCCGACGAAGTCGAGAAGGCGCTGGTCGCGGAGTTCGACAAGTTGAAAGACGGGATTACCGAACGCGAGCTGCAGCGCGCCAAGAACCAGTTCGCGCGCGATTACATCCTCAGCCGGTTGTCGATCAAAGAGAAGGCGTCGCAGCTCGGTCACGCGGAAGTGATTCAGAAAGACATGGCGACCGCCGACGGGGAATTCGACACCTTCCTGGCCGTCTCGCAGGACGATGTCAAGCGGGTGGCGCGAAAGTACTTCGTGCCCGAAGGCCGGATGATCATGCGCGTAATGCCGCGCGGCGGAGCACGCCAGTGACCATCAAAGCCATCGTCACGCTTGGCTTCTTTGGCGCCCTCACCGGGATCGTCGCCGCCAACCCCGAACTGTTGCGTCCGGGCGGCGCGAGCCGCGGCGAGGGCCGCGTCCGGTCGGACGCGCAAAGCCGCGTCGACTGGCCTCGCCAGAACCCGCCGCCGCCGCTGCCGCCCCGGCCGGTCACGTTCCCGCCGTACGAACTGCGCAAGCTCGCCAACGGCATGCAGGTGGTGCTGGTCAGCCAGAACGAGCAGCCGGCAATCAGCGTGCGTCTGCTGGTGCGCGCCGGCGCGGCTCAGGATCCAAAGGGCAAGCACGGCCTGGCGATGATGACGGCGACGTTGCTCGATCAGGGCGCCGGCAGGCGCACCGCCGAACAGATCGCCGACGAAATCGACTTCATCGGCGGGGCGCTCAACACCGGCGCGGGCACGGACCTGAGTTTCATCAACGCGGTCGTGATGAAAGACAGCTATCACGTCGCCCTCGACCTGTTGTCGAGCGTGGTCCAGCAGCCGACGTTCGCCCAGGAAGAGATCGATCGACAGAAGCAGCAGGCGCTGTCGGCGTTGAAAGTGTCGGCCGAAGATCCTGAATCCGTCGCCGACCGGATCATCAACCGGCTGATCTACGGCTTCCATCCCTACGGCCTGCCCGGTGCGGGCACCGCGGAATCGCTGACCGGGCTGACGCGCAACGATCTCGTCGACTTTCATCGGAAGTACTTCGTTCCGAACAACGCGTTGATCGCGGTCGTCGGCGACATCACGCCCGACGATGCGATGGCGGGCCTCGAGAAATACTTTGCGTCGTGGAAGCCAGGCGAGGTGCCGGCGATGCAGGTCACCGAGCCGCCGGACGCCACACGCCGCGTCATCGTCATCGACAAGAAGGACGCGGTGCAGACGGAAATTCGCGTCGGCCACATCGCGATCCCACGCAAACACAACGATTACGAGGCGATCCACCAGGCGGTGAAGATCCTCGGCGGCGAAGGCGCCAATCGCCTGCAGCAGGTGTTGCGTTCGCAGAAGCAGCTGACCTACGGCGCGTCGGCGGATCTCGATACCTACAAGTGGGCGGGCGCCGTCATCGCCGAGACGGACACCCAGACCGCCAACACCGCGGAAGCGTTGCGCGTCATGGTCGACGAGTTCACGCGCCTGCAGCGCGAGCGCGTCAACGACAGCGAGCTCGAAGGCGCGCAGGATTACATGGTCGGACACTTCCCGCTGACCATCGAAGTGCCGGATGCGATTGCCACGCAAGTCCTCAATCAATTGTTCTACGAGCTGCCGGTCGAGGACCTGCCGCGTTACCGCGAGCGTGTGCTGCGCGTGACCCCCGACGAAATCCAACGCGTCGCGCGATGGTTCATTCGTCCGTCTCAGTTGTCGGTGGTGTTGGTTGGCGACGCCGATCGCTTCGTCAACGACTTGAAAGGCGTCGGCTTTGGCACGTTCGAGCGCATTCCCATCGAGCGCGTCGACCTGCTCGCCGCGGATTTCCTGAAACCGGCGGCCCGCGCCGACGTTCGCTGAAGACTCGTGCGGACGTAGGCGGGTGACGCGCATCCTGTTGTCCTGCGGCGAGCCGTCCGGCGATCTCTACGCCGCGGCGCTCGTCGAGGCGCTGCGCCGCCGCCAACCGGACATCGACGTGTTTGGCCTCGGTGGTGAACGCTTCGCCGCGGCCGGTGGCCGCCTGATCGAGGACTTCCACGGGCTGTCGGTAACCGGGCTCACCGAGGCCCTCAAGGTCATCCCGCGATCGTTTCGAACACTCACACGCCTGGTCCGCGCCGCCCGCGATCAACGTCCGGCCGCGCTCGTCCTGATCGACTATCCGGATTTCAATTTCCGGTTGATGAGCCGCATCAAGCGTCTTGGCATCCCGGTGATCTACTACGTCAGCCCGCAGTTGTGGGCCTGGCGGGCCGGCCGCATCAAGACGATGCGCCGCCACGTCGATCGGGTGTTGCCGATCTTCCCGTTCGAGGAGGCAATCTACCGGCGCGAGGGTATCGACGTCCGTTTCGTGGGGCACCCGTTGATCGATCTGGCACGGCCACGGCAGCCCCGCGAGCAGTTCCTGCGGCAACTCACACTCGATCCGGGGAAGCCCGTGATCGGGCTGCTGCCGGGCAGCCGGACCAACGAGCTCGAGCGCATCGCGCCGGTCATCGCGGGCGCGATTCCGCGGATCCTCGAACGGGTGCCGGACGCGCAGTTCGTCGTGGCGCGGGCGCCGAATCTGGACGATGCCCTGTTCGAGAGCTTGGGCCTCAGCGCCGTGGCGTTGCGCATCGTCGACGGTCAGACCGATGACGTGTTGAATGCGAGCGATGCGGTGGTCACGGCATCGGGAACGGCGACGGTGCAGACGGCATTGCACGGCAAGCCGATGGTCGTCCTCTACAAGCTGTCGCCGATGACCTATCGTCTCGGTAAACCGCTGGCGCTGGTTGACATGTATGCGATGGTCAACCTGATCGCGGGCCGCCGCATCGTCGTCGAATTGATCCAGGACGCGTGCACGGCGGAGGCCGTCGCGGATGAAGCCGTCCGATTGATCACGGACGCCGCCTATCGCGCGGCGATGAGCGCTGCGCTCGACACGGTACGGCTCAAGCTCGGCGGTTCTGGCGCGAGCGATCGCGCCGCTGACGCCGTCCTCGATGTCATACACTCGAAGGATGCGCCGTAACGCACTGATCGTCCTGCTGGCCGTCCTCGCCTCCGCTGCGCCGAGCGCAACTACGTTTCTGCCACTCAGTTTCGAACAGCTCGTCGAGGAATCCTCGATCGTCGTCTACGGCCGTGTCGTCGACGTGCGCGCACAGTGGACGAGCGATCGGCGGTTCATCGAAAGCGTCGTGTCGGTCACGGTGCTGCGCGGTATGAAGGGCGAGGCGGGGGAGACAATTGCCTTTACCGTACCCGGCGGACAGGTGGGCCGTTACATCAACATCATTCCAGGCTCGCCGGTATTCGTACCCGGCGATCATGCCGTTGTCTTCCTGACATCCAGGGGGGCGCGGCTGCCGGTCACGACTGGACTGACGCAAGGGATCTATCGCGTCCACCGCGACGCCGCGAGCGGCGACCCTCTCGTCGTGCCGCCGGTTGTCGCGACGGCTGGCCGCATCGTTCGCGGCGATCCACGACGCAAGCCGGTGTCGCTGGCGACGTTCGAACACACCGTGCGAGCGGCCGCGCGCCGATGACGCGTCGACTGCTGCTCATCGCGCTGGCGATCGCGTGCAGCGTGGCGTCGCCGCAGGCGTACTTGAAGCTCGGCGCGTCGATCAACGGCCGCGTCGTCGATGCCACGTGGGCGCAACCGGGTCCGATTCCGTACTTCGTGTCGAATCGCAGCGGCGGCGGCCTCGGCGCCGAGGATCTGCACCAGGCCGCCGAACGCGCGATCACGCAGTGGCATAACGTTCCGTCCGCGCGGATGCGGTTCGCCTTCCAGGGACTGACCACCGCGCCGGCGGAGGGCATCGACGGCCGCACGACGATCGGCTTTATCGATCGCCCCGACCTGGATCGCGTGCTGGGCGCGACCAGCTTCATGGTCGATTCGACAACCGGCCATATCGTCGAAGCGGACATCTTCTTCAACAGCCGGTTTCCCTTTTCGGTCGCCGCGGACGGGCAGCCGGACCGCGTCGACCTGCAATCGGTGGTGCTGCATGAGCTCGGGCACCTGCTCGGCCTCGGCCATTCGGCGATTGGCGAGACGGAGCGCAATGGCAATACCCGGCGGGTAATCGGCACCGGCGCGGTGATGTTCCCGATTGCGCTCAGTGCGGGCGCGATCGCGGATCGCCGGTTGCAGCCGGACGACATCGCGGGGTTTTCCGACTTGTACCCGGCCGACGCCACCCTGACCGAGACCGGCGGCATTGTCGGGCGCATTACCAAGAACGGCCGCGGCGTCAACGGCGCGCACGTCGTCGCCTTCAATCCGGAGACCCGCGCATTGATCGGCGGGTTCACGCTGTCGAACGACGGCGGATTCGTGATCGCGCGTCTGCCGCCAGGACCATATATCTTGCGCGTCGAACCGATTGACGACGCCGAGGTCGACAGCTTCTTTCCGACTCCGATCGACACGGACTTCCGCGTGACCTACGCGCCGAGGATGGTGATCGCGCCACGAGGCGGATCGTCGAACCCGATCGAGATCAAGGTTCTGCCCAAGTGACACGGCTGTTGACGGCACTGCTGCTGGTCGTCTCCGCGAGGGCAGCAGCGGCGCAGGACGTCGGTCTGCGGCGGCATCATCTCAATGTGAATGTCGGCGTCGCCACGTCCGGCGGCTACGACGTTGGTGTGGCGGCCGCCGAGCTGCGCGGCAATGGCCCCGGCGCCTTGCCGCCACCGTTTCCGTACTTTCTCGCCGAATCACGGATGAAGCGAGCCACCACGCACGAAGTACGCATTGGCTTTGCCGTGACCCGCCGGATCGCGGTCGAAGGCGCCGCCGCGCTCGGCAACGCCCGGATCGGTGTCGCGATTTCCGGCGACGCCGAGGCGCCGGCGCAGGATCTGTTTGGCGAAGACGTCAAGCAGTACCTGTTCGAAGGCGGCGTGTCGTGGCAGTTGCCGATGACTGTCGGCAGAGTTGCGCCGTTCGTGTCGGCCGGCGGCGGCTTCCTGCGTCAATTGCATGAGGAGCGGACGCTCGCTGAGACGGGGCAACTCTATTACGCCGGCGGCGGCGCGCGGTACTGGCTGATGGGCGGCGGGCGCTCATCGATGGCGCTTGGTCTGCGCGGTGACGTGCGCCTCAACGTCCGTCATCGCGGCATCGACTTCGAGAACAAACTGCGCACCTACCCCTCACTCGCGCTCGCGCTATTCCTCGGACTCTGAGCCCTGGCTCGATGCGGCCCCGGTCGTCCGCGAGTTCCTTGATAGAATCAAAGTTTCCTATGGCCAGCCTTGATACCTTCAAGACCCGCACGTCGTTGAGCACCGGCGGTGATACCGTCACCATTTACAGCATCCCGGCGCTCGAACAGCAGTTTCCCGCCGTCGGCACGCTGCCGTTCTCGCTGAAAATCCTCCTCGAAAACCTGCTGCGCCGCGAAGACGGCGCGTTCGTCAAAGACGCCGACATCCGCGCGCTCGCGTCGTGGACGCCGAAGATCGGCGAAAAAGAAATTTCGTTCATGCCGGCGCGCGTGCTGTTGCAGGATTTCACGGGCGTACCGTGCGTGGTCGATCTCGCCGCGATGCGTGACGGCATCGTCGCGCTGGGCGGTGACCCGCAGAAGGTCAACCCGTTGCAGCCCGTCGAGCTGGTCATCGATCACTCGGTCCAGGTCGATCATTTCGGCACGACCGACGCGCTGGCGCTCAATGGCGACCTCGAGTACTACCGCAATCGCGAACGCTATGTATTCCTGCGGTGGGGACAGACCGCGTTTCGGAACTTCCGCGTCGTCCCCCCCGAAACCGGCATCGTCCATCAGGTCAACATCGAGTATCTGGCGCGCGTGGTGTGCCGTGAAGAGACGGACGGCGGCGCGATTGCGTATCCGGATACGGTGTTCGGCACCGATTCACACACCACGATGGTGAACGGTCTCGGCGTCGTCGGGTGGGGCGTCGGTGGCATCGAGGCGGAAGCGGCGATGCTCGGTCAACCGAGCTCGATGTTGATCCCGCCGGTGCTTGGTTACCGGTTGAAGGGGAAGCTGCCCGAAGGATCGACCGCGACGGATCTGGTGCTGACGATCACCGAGGCGCTGCGCAAGCACGGCGTGGTCGGCAAGTTCGTCGAATTCTTCGGTCCCGGTCTCGCGCATCTGACGATTGCCGATCGCGTGACGCTCGGCAACATGTGCCCGGAGTACGGTGCCACCGTCGCGATTTTCCCGATCGACGACATGACGCTCGAATACCTGCGCCTCACCGGCCGCGACGCCGCGCAGATCGCGCTGGTCGAAGCGTACGCCAAGGCCCAGGGACTGTTCCGGACACCCGATGCGCCCGAGGCGACCTATAGCGAGACGATGGAGCTGGACCTGTCGACGGTGGAGCCGAGCCTGGCCGGACCGCGTCGTCCGCAGGATCGTGTGCCGCTCGGCAAGGCGAAGGCGTCCTTTGCCGCTGCGCTCGCGGAACTGAAGAAGGGGGTCAAGACTCAGCCGGCCGCTGGCGGCACTGCGGTCGCGACCGCGACACAGTTGCAAGAGGGGTCGGTAGTGATCGCCGCGATCACGAGCTGCACCAACACCTCGAACCCCAGCGTGATGATCGGCGCGGGCCTGGTCGCGAAGAAAGCCGTGGAACGGGGGCTGACACGCAAGCCCTGGGTCAAGACCAGCCTGGCGCCGGGCTCGAAGGTCGTCACCGACTATCTCAAGAAATCGGGCCTCGACCGGTATCTCGATCAGCTGGGCTTTAATCTCGTCGGCTACGGCTGTACCACCTGCATCGGCAACAGCGGGCCGTTGCCGGATGACATCTCGGCGGAGATTAATGAACGCGGCCTGGTCGTCGCATCCGTGCTGAGCGGCAATCGCAATTTCGAAGGTCGCATCCAGCAGGACGTGCGCGCCAACTATCTGGCGTCGCCGCCGCTGGTCGTCGCCTACGCGCTGGCCGGTTCGATGAACATCGATCTCGTGAAAGAACCGATTGGCACGGGCTCGGATGGCACCGCGGTCTATCTGAAAGACATCTGGCCGACCCAGATGGAAATCATGCAGGCGATGCTGCACAGCGTGACCGCCGAAGCGTTCCGCGAGCAATATGCGAGCGTCTTCGAAGGCGACGTGCGCTGGCAGAACCTGCCGGTTCCCACCGGCGACCGGTTCTTGTGGGAAGGCGCGTCGACCTACATACGCAAGCCGCCTTTCCTCGAAGGGTTGTCGATGACCCCGGCGCCGCCGTCTGATTTGATCGACGCCCGCGCGCTCGCCGTGCTCGGCGACAGCATCACCACCGACCACATTTCTCCGGCCGGCAACATCAAGGCCAACAGTCCCGCGGGCAAGTACCTGATTGCGCACGGTGTCGAGCCGAAGGATTTCAATTCGTACGGCGCGCGGCGCGGCAACCATGAAGTCATGATGCGGGGCACGTTCGCGAACACCCGCATCAAGAACCTGATGGTGCCCGGCGTCGAGGGCGGCGTCACCGCCTACCTGCCGGGCGGCGAGGTCATGCCGATCTACGACGCCGCGATCAAATATCAGGAAGAGCGCGTGCCGCTCGTGATCATCGCGGGCAAGGAATACGGGTCCGGGTCGTCTCGAGACTGGGCGGCCAAAGGCACGATGCTGCTCGGCGTGAAGGCGGTCATTGCCGAGAGCTTCGAGCGCATCCATCGAAGCAACCTCGTCAACATGGGCGTGCTGCCGCTGCAGTTCAAAGCAGGGCAGAGCGCGACCACGGTCGGATTGACCGGACGCGAGTTGTTCTCGCTGATCGGCGCCGGCGCCGCATTGACGCCGCGTGGCGAGATCACCGTCTCGGCGCGCGCCGAAGACGGGTCGACCAAGACGTTTACCGTCCTGGCCCGCATTGACACGCCGGAAGAATTGATCGCGTACTCCAACGGCGGCATCCTGCCGTACGTGTTGCGGCAGTTGGTCAGGAAATCACAATGACCTGCCGTCTGCGGCAGCGCCGCACGGCAGCGGGTTGAGACACACCCGATCCGTGTGATGACCGCGGGTGTGGGTATGTTGAGTACGAGCGACATCAAGCGCCGCGCGCTCGACCTCGGGTTCGACGTGTGCGGCATCTCACCGGTCGGCGATTTCGCGGAGCTGCAGTTTCTCCGCGGCTGGCTCGCGCACGGCTATGCCGGCGAGATGACCTACATGGAAAAGTCGGCGCCGACGCGCGCCGATATTCGCAAGCTGCTGCCATC
>Ga0196963_10001646_pt1 | contig 14571 bp, 9 predicted proteins | sample S1_5metaG_FD_148600 | JGI IMG/M metagenome (GOLD analysis project Ga0196963, IMG submission 148600) | Soil microbial communities from Anza Borrego desert, Southern California, United States - S1_5 | ecosystem: Environmental > Terrestrial > Soil > Desert | place: USA: California | collected... | reverse complement strand
TCAATTACGTTGGGGAGCGGAACTTTAACCGCTGGGGCGAACAACGGCTCCTCAACATTCGCGGGTGTGATCAGCGGGACAGGCGGATTTACCAAGAGCGGGTCCGGCACTCTCACGTTGTCCGGAGTGAACACGTTCGACGGGAACGTGAGCATCACGGGCGGCACATTGGCGATTTCGCAGGAAGCAAACCTCGGTGACGCGGGCAAAACGATTTCGCTGAATGGCGGAACGCTGCAAGCGACGGAAAGCTTTACGACCACGGACACTTTGAACCTGGCCGGGGCCGGCGGAGTGAACGTGGATGCGGGCGAGACTTTTGCGCTGAGCGCCGCGAACAAATTGACTGGATCGGGCACGTTGACCAAGAGCGGTTCAGGAACTCTAACCCTGGCCGGGGGCACGACCTTCACAGGGAATCTGGCAATCGACGCGGGCGAGATTCGTGTGGCTGGGGCGAGCACGGATGTGGAGGCGCTGCTGAACACAACGCGGCTCTCGAACTTGAGTGGAGCGGGCGGGACTTTGACGTGGGCGTACTCGAACACGATCACGAACACAATTTCGGGAATGCCGAGCAGCCCGAGCAATTTGAAGATTGGGTTCGATGTGACGGGCAATGCGGCCAATGTGAATTACATTCTGGGCCCCACGAACCAAAACCTCAACTGGGCGGGCCTGGTGGTGAATGGCGGCGAAGTGCAGATCGCGTATGACCACACACTGGTCGGGAATGGGGCCACGACACTCGAAGTGAACGGCGGCATTTTGCATCTCGCGGGCAAGGATGTGCCAGGTGGCCGGACATTGGAAATCAGTGGTGATGCGACCTTGAACGGCGGCGTCATTCACGGCGGCCCGGGCGGCGGCAGCCGCGGTGTGTTGAAGACGCACGCGAACATTATCTCCTCGGGCACAGTGCTGGAAAGCGGCCCGAGCATCGTGATGGTGACGGACACAGCGGAGACGCTAACGACGTTGGGCGGGACAGCGCCATTGAATGGGGTGACGACTTTCACCAAGCAAGGCCCTGGAACCACGCGGCTGGATCAAATGATGACCGCGAACACGGTGGCGGTGGAGCAGGGAACATTGCTTCTCGGCGCGAGCGACCGCTTGAACGACACTGTGGCGGTTGAGCTTTGGAGCGGAACCACGCTGGCGACGGGGGGTTATGACGACACCGTTGGCGCGCTGACCCTGGTGGGATCCGCCAGCCTTGATCTGGGGAGCACCAGCGGGAGTGTGCTCGGCTTCGCCGACAGCAGCGACAAGTCGTGGGGCACGTATCAGTTGACGATCGTCAATTACTTCGACGACACAGAAGAGATTTACTTCGGCACAACAGCAGGCGGTCTCCAAAGCTCGCAATTGGAGAAGATCGTCTGGGACAACCCTTACGGCCCGGGATCGGGAACGATCTTTGGAGCGATCATCGAGGCGGACGGCCGCATTCGGCCAAAGCCGGTTCCGGAGCCGGCAACGGTCATCTCGATGGTGGCTGTTGGCTTATTGATTGGTTGGAGAGAGCGGAAGCGTCTTCAGAGCGCTCTCCGAATTGTTTCCGGTCGTTTTCGGACGGCTAGCTCGCCAAACTGAGCAGTCTCTAGCGCTGAACCTGCTAAGCGGGAAAGCGCGATCAGAAAAGAGCGCACAAGTCCATGATTTTAGCTTTACAGCATGCATTTTGAACCAATAGAGTCCGTGAACTGGACGCTACTGGCTTTAAACGGGACACCTGAGGTGTCTGTTTGTAAGCACGAATGAAATATCTGGTCATTATAGTAAGCGCCTTGCAGTGCCTGGGATTGGCTTTCGCCCAGCCTGCGAGTGAATCCGCGACTCCCGTTCCCGCTGTTCGCCAAGTGGAATTAATCCTGTGCGAGGAAGGGGCCTTCAAAGTGCGTTTCCCGGATGGGAACGAGCGCGATATTCCGTCAGGAGTGAGCGAATTGGAACAGGTGACGTTTCGAGTCTCCGGCCCGAGTGTGTGGGTTAAGCCGTTGGTGTCTGACATTCAGGTGACAGCGCGCTCTGTGGGTGGTTGGCAAGTGGACCTGGCCCAGAACGTGGCTGCAACCTTTACTGTGCATTGCCGGAAGGGGCGCGTGGAAGTCGCCGCCGATGCGGATAATTTGCTCCCGGCAGTGATTGTGTTGAAGGAGGGCGGGCATGTGGAACTGCGCGCTTCGGCCAAGGCGACGGCTGAATTCTTCTCCAACGGTTCGTATCTGATTCGAGGGGAAGGAGAAGCGCTCGCTAGGAACGCGGATGGCCAAAAGATTCATCTTGGGGAGCCTGGCGCTTTGATGACGGGCGGCCCTCTCGTGCAGGTGATTAACTCCAAAGGCAACCCGGATTGGGAGCGAGTCTCCCCGATATCGAAGGTGCGCCTGAGCGGGTCCGCGTCGGGCGAGGTGAAAGTCACTGCGGGAAAGCAGACGGTGACGATTAGCGGAGGCGGGAAGCGTTCCGTCCAAATTCCAGAGACTGGCTCAGTGATCGTTTTCGAAGAGCTGGCCAATCGCAAAGGGTACAGCCTCTTTGTGGAGAAGGGTGAGTTTCGGGTGAGCATTGAAGGGGTGCTGAACTGGACGGCGATCGCGAGCACGGATCAGCGCGCGGAGTTGACCTGGAACCGCCTGGATCGCTCGGTGGACATCCGCAACTTGTCCAGCAGCCGGATGGTTTCCCTGCTGCCATCAAGGAACTTTGTGGAGATCGATCCGGGCGCGCAGTTTCAATATTCGTGGATGATCGGGCAGAAGTTCGCGACGGCGGCGACGGGCGGTGATGTGAAGATGTATTCGCGCGACGGCGCGTATAACTTGAATCTGCGCAACAGCAACCAAGTGTTCACGATCACGCGGGATGACGCGCTGATACGCAAGCCGGGGCTGCCACTGCATTTGAATTGGGACACTGGGGCGCCTCTCTCCGTGAACGCGTCTGTTGATTACGCGCAATTGAAGCCTGGGAGTGAGCACGTGGTGCGCTTCGGCCAGGAAGGGGAAGCCCACTTGTATTACTCAGAGGGCGGCTTTTTGCGGGTGGCAGCGGCGGAGCACAAATTTTCGCTGAAGATTGAGTCGTTGAACGGATTGCTGGTGGAGCTTGAGGCCGGTGACGAGGTGCAGATGATTCTGGATCGACGCAAGGGGACGTTCACGCTGCAAACGGGCATTGATAACTCGTTCACGGTCGGTGTGGACACGCAGAATGGATTTGCGCCGCAGGTGGGGGCAAACCGGGCGATTAATTTCAACATCAAGAAAGACGGAGCGATGACAACGACAGCGAGCGGGTTCCTGGTGAATTACACCCCAGGAGCTGAAGACCCGCTGTTGAACGATGATCATGACCCGTTGATTCCGGACCGGGTGGATCAAACACCGGTGAGCGTGGTTCGTTAGCCGAATTCGCGCAGTGGAATGAGTTGTTTACCTGAAATTGGAAGCTCGCGCGCATTGTGGCGGCGCGGGTGTTTGGCAGCGGTCGTATTGATAGCGATGATAGCGCGCAGCAAAAGTCACGGGCAAGGTGTGGACCTCGGCTTTATCAGCCGGTCTTCGCCAGCGCCGGCTTTTATCGAGCCGGACCCGGCGCGCTACAACATTAAGATTGGCCGGATGAACGCCCGGTTCCGCGGATCGTTGCAAACTGAGTTCATCGACAACATCGCGTTGTCGGAGAGCAATCCGGAAGCGGACATCGCGTTCAACCCAAACCTGAAGATTGGGTTTGTGTATGAGCTGACGAAGATCCAGTTGCTCGAGTTCAACCTCGGGCTTGGCTATCGATGGTATTTGAACCATCCGTCCGTCGCGGCTTACAGCATCGATCCCCGATCCACATTGGATTACAAGATCACAATATTGGGCGACGTGGAGGTGCGGTTTTATGACACGTTTGGGCTGGAAGTGGATCCATTCAGCCGCGTGGACATCACGGGGCAGGAAGAGGATGTGCTCGAGTTCAGGCGCTTTAACAACACGTTTGGCACACTGGTCTCGTGGCAGCCGAACAGCGAGTTCCGAATGTCCGCTGGCTACAGCTACGGGTTCAATGTGTCGTTGAACGAGCGGTTCAAAGTTCTGGACCTGGCCACGCACAACTTTACAGCGGCGGCTTACTACACACTGTCGCCGCGGCTGACGCTGGGCGGATTGGCGTCGTATTCCTTTTTGGAATACGCCGACGCGAGCCAGAACAATGGGACGAGTTACAACGTGGGGCCGGTGGCGGTCTATCGTCCGACGGAGTTCCTTTCAGGGAGCGCTTTTGTTGGGTACACGGTGATCAACCAGGATGCTTCCAGCGTGACCCCTGAAGGGTCGCTGAGTGGGGTGTCCGCGAACGTGGCGGTGGAGCATCGGTTCAACCGGGTGATCAGCCACGACTTGAAGCTGACGCACGGCAGATTTTTGGGAATTAGCGGAACGTTCAATGAGACGTTCGTCGCGCAGTATGGTATTGTCGCCCGTTTAAATTCAAAGGTGAGTGTTCGAACAACGGCGATGGCGGAGACGCTGAGCGGAGAAGGGCCAGCGGCTGAGTCGGCCTTGCGCCAGTTGTATTACATCGGGACCGGTTACCAGTGGCTGAGGAAGTGGAGCTGGAATGCGGGCTACACCTACAGCCAACGGGATTCTGACATTGCGGGCCGCGGTTATGTGCAAAACCGCATCACCATTGACATCAATCGAGAATTTTAATGAAAGAACGCTGCTTAAGAATTTTGGCCGGGGCGCTGGTTGCGCTCGCGAGCTTGGCGCCCGCGCAGGTGCGCGCTGCGGATGAAACGCCCGCGCAGGGCGGCGGGACGGAAGAGCGGTTGAAGACCGGTGACAAGCTCCTCTACAAGGTGGTGGAGGATCCCTCGAACACGCCCGCGCTGGAGGAGGTGCTGGTGACGCCTGCTGGGGAAGCGCATTTCCTGGTGAGCCGCACGCATGCGGACATCATCACGATGAGCGTGACCAACCGAACCATCTCAGAGGTTCGGAGCGAGCTGAAGCGGAAGCTGGACCAGGATTTTTACCAGAACGCAACGGTGACACTGCGCTTGAAAGAGCAGACGGTGCGCTCCGGGCAGGTGCTGCTGTTTGGCTCCGTGCGCAACAGCTTTGTGATCATCCAGCCGGGCGAGCAAAAGATGCTGCTGGAAGCCATCCTGCAAGCGGGGCCGAATGAATTTGCGAACCTGAAAAAGGTGAAGCTTAGCCGAATCAACCCGGAAACGGGAAAGCTCGACATGAAGACGATCAATGTCGAAGACATCAAAAAGAACCCGACCAAGGACATTCCAGTCATTGACGGTGATCGCATTGAAGTTCCCGAGCGCGGAATTGTATTTTAACCATGGCCACCCCTCAAAATAAGCTCATTCAGGGCACCTGGCTCGTTGATCGAGTCAACATCTTCTTCCGTGTGCGCCGCTACTTTAAATGGGTGGCGGAGCGATGGATGATCCTGGCGTTTTGCGTCGCGGTGTCCGTGGCGTATTCGGTCTATCTGGCGGTGAATTCGCCGAACATCTACAGGGCGTATTCGAAGATCAGCATCGCGCCGAAGTTCCAGACGCCGAACATGAGCCAGTCGCAGTACTTGGAGGCGTTGAACAATTATTATGACAGCCAGCTCGAGTACATGATGAGCAGCCCGGTGCTCGGGAAGGTTTATGAGAAGACGCGCGAGAAGCAGCCGGTGAGTGACAAGTTTGAACTCACCTACCGCGCCGCGAAAGGCCCCGCCTCCTTCACGATGGATGTGGAGAGCACTCACCTGGAATACGCGAAAATATTTGCGACCACCTGGGCAAATGAGTTTATCGCCTTCAAGGAGAGCATGAAGGACGCGGCTTTGACGAAGACCGCGGTTTCGACACGGGAGGAGTTGAAGCGGTACGAGAAGCTGCTGGAGAAGACGCGGGCGGAGCTTTACACGTTCAAGCGCACAAACAACATCGCGAGCGCGCAGGAAACCGGTGACCTGGCAGCCAGCCAATTAATCGCGCTGGAAAATGAGCACCAGAACCTGAAGCAACAGCTCCAGCGGCTGGAAAGCCGCGGCGCGGCGGAGTTGGCGGCGGACGGCGAAGCTGAGCAGTTGGGCCTGGTCCCAACCAAAGCGCCGGGGACAGCCAAGGACGAGGGAGACAACGACACTTTGGCGCGTTTCGACAACCCGAATTACGCGACACTAAAGGTCGCTCTGCGCACACGGCAGTCGGAGGAGAAACGGCGCCTGGAGACGCTGAAGCCGAACCATCCTTATATGCGCGGGTTGCGCGCGCAGATTGAGCAGATGGAGCAGGAGATGCGGTACCAGTTGGACACTATCGAGGAGCACCGCCTCGCGCGCATTAAACGGCTCAAATCGGAAGAGGCCACTTATCCGCCGCGGATCAAGGAATTGCGCGAGAAGTTGTTCGCCTCCCAAAGCATTCGTGATGAATACAAGCGGTTAACGGACGAAGAAACGAGCTACCAACAAGCTTTGGAAACGCTGCGCCGCACCGAGCAATCGCTGACGTTCGGCAACATTGATGAAACCACCTTCAATGTTCTGGAGCAAGGCGTGGGATCCTCTGTTCCCGTGCGCCCGAACCGGACGAAGATGGTGCTGGCCGGCTTGGTGTTTGGGCTGGGCGCCGGGTTCGGGTTGATTTACCTGCTGGGCCGCCTGGATGACCGCGCGGAGCTGGCAGAGGATGTGGAAAAGGAACTGGAGCTGCCGATTCTCGGCCAGATTCCATTGGTCGATTTGAAAGAGATCAAGCAGGAGCGGGTGCTCATCACGAATCTGGACAAGCACAGCATGTTCGCGGAAGCGCTGCGTGGTGTGCGTTCGGCGGTGTTCCTGGGCATGCCGGAGCTTGAGCGGAAGCAAGTGTTGATCGTGAGCAGCGCGGCGCCGGGCGACGGCAAGACGACGATCACGACCAACTTCGCCATGACGCTGGCTATCGCCGGGCACAAGGTGCTGCTGGTCGATGGCGATCTTCGCCGCGGCAATGTGCACGCCTATTTCGCGGGCGGCCGCGACGGAGGGTTTGCGGAGGTTCTGCAGGGTGAGCTGCACTGGACTGACGTGGTCCGGGACACGCACCTGGACACGATGAATATCATCACGACGGGCAAGCTGCCATCAAACCCAGGCGAGCTGCTCGTGAGCCCGATCACCAAGCAGTTCATCGAAGAGGCGCGCGAGGAGTACGATTATGTGATTTTCGATTGCCCTCCTCTGACCGCGATTGACGACACCTTCTCGCTCGCTGGACTTGCGGATGGATTGCTGTTTGTTGTGATGTCGGGCCAGACCTCGATGCGGTTTGCGCGCAACGCGCTCAACGCGGTGGCCCAGCGCGGGGCCACGATACTGGGTGTGATCCTGAACGGGATTAAGCCGAACAATCCGTATCACTACTACCAGCAGTACTACTACACTTATTACAATGCGGCGGCCTCAGGCTCCAGCGGCAGCGCGGACGCGACTTCACGGCCGGCCTTGAAAATGGCTCCTCCGAAAAAGCAGCGGAAGTTCCGCGAAACAAAACGGGAAGAGGAAGCGGCAAGGGATCTGTGACCGTGTTTGCGGCGAGTCAGCGCCACCGGATTGAGCGGCGGTTGAGACGCGGCGCGATCGCGGAATGAAGCGGGCGCGCAGAGTCGGAACAGACTCGTGGCGCCTTGGGCCGTGGCTGCTTGGACTGGGCCTGGCGCCCTTTCTCTTCGGGTCTGTAAATCCTGAGCACCAGGCGCTGCTCGGTTTGATCTTCGGCATCGGACTCCTGCTGGTGGCCCGGGAAATGGGCGGAGGTTTTGGGTCTCCATGGCTGCGAGCCGCCGCGTGGACGTTCGGGTTTCTGGCATTGGCTCTCCCGTTGATTCCGCTGCCGATTTCGTGGGTGGAGTGGTTGTCTCCCGAACGAGCCCGCCTGGCGAGGGACTTTGCTGTGGAGGGCCGGGGAACAGATTGGGCGCCCCTCTCAATTTCACTTACTTCAACGGTTCGGCGCGCCTGGGAAGTTGCGCTCGTTGTTCTCAGCTTCACCTTTGCCCGATTTGGGGCGTCCCGCTCACGCATTGACCGCCCGTTGGCCGCGACACTCGCGTGGACGGCGTTGCTGCTGGCGGCGACAGATATTTGGTATCGAGTGGGTGGATCGGGGAAATTGCTGGGCGTGTGGGTGGATAGCGCCGGGCATGCAGCCGGAACATTCGCCAACCGAAATCACTTCGCGAACTGGCTGATTGTGGCGAGCCTGTTTTTGTTGGGGCCGATCTGGCGCGCCTTCGCCATCCACTCCCATGGCCCTGAGGATGAGAGAATCTCAGCGCCGCGCCTTCGTGGAGGGCTGATTGCTGCATGCGCCGGAGTGGCAATTGTGGTGGCGACGCTAACCGGATCGCGTGGCGGACTGCTGGCGTTGATCGCAGGATCGGCCGCGTGGCTGCTGCTGACGTTGCGCAAAGTCAGAAGCAATCAGGCGCGGCTCGGTTTGACGGTGGGAGCTGTGGCGATCGTGTCGCTCAGCTTGCTTGGCGGGGGGCTGGTTGTGCAGCGATTGGCAACGACGACATCTGATGCCGGTTTCAAGCGAGGAATTTGGGAATTAGCCTTAAGCATCGCTGCTCGTTATCCGCTCACAGGCGTGGGCCTTGGAAGTTTTGAACGTGCTTCGGACCACTACAAAACCACAGGCGGGGAGGTCACGTTCATACATGCTGAAAACGAGTATCTCCAACTTGCGGCGGAGAGCGGCATAGCAGCGGCTGTGTTGGGCCTGGCCTTGCTCGCGGTGACACTAAAGCGAATTCTGCTGGGGGACACGGCCAGGCAAGCGCCTCGGCCTGAGCTGGTCTTCAGCGCGGAGGCGGCTTTGGTGGCGTTCATCGCGCACGGGCTCGTGGAGTTTGTTTTTCAAATTCCTGCGACCGCCACACTTGGCGCAGCGATGCTGGGCTACCTGGTGGGGATGCGAGATCGCGGAAGGCAGCCAATTGTGCCGGCTCCGCGCTTGCGGCGCGTGGCTGTGAACTACGCGCTTGGGATCGCGTTGGTCGGATTGTCCGTGGCCCAGCTCGCCGCGTGGCACAAATACCGGCGCGCGGCTAAAACCGAAAACATAACACTCCGGATCGGGCTCATACAGCGATCGCTTGGGCTTTGGCCATGGAACTCAGATCGCGCGCTGGCGCTCGCGCACGCGGAAACATTGCGCGTGAGGACGCTGACGGCTGGCATCACGCCAGAGGACGCCGCTATTGGGGAGCGCCTGGCTGGGTTGCTGGAAAAGGACGCCCTGAACTGGAGGTTGCGGCTGGAAATCTTCCTCATGCGTTTGGCGATGGGGGAGGAGCCTTCAACGCTGGTGGAAGAGGGGTGGAGGATTGTCCGGATAAACCCGTTGCAGCCAAAGCTCTCGCTGCTCGTGGCGCAGGCGCTGGCTAGAGCCCAGGAACCGGCCGCGGTTGAATTCCTGCGTGAAGCAGCGCGTTACCCGAAGAACCTTCCGCGGACGTTGGCTCTGGCCTGGCAATTGGAGCAGGACACGGGCTTGCTCTGGGAACTGGCGCCTGGAACAGATGAGGGCTTGCAGCAGTTGGGCGACTTCGCCGCTGCCCAAGGAATGCGCGAAATGGCTCGCCAGGCGTATGAGCGGTTGAGCGCAGGCATCCCCGTCCCCCGTCGCGCTGAGAACCACATAAACGTGGGTGACGCGCACATCGCCCTGCGGTTGCTGGCGGGCAGCAGTCCGCGCGAGAGAGCCTTGCGGGCCCGCGCGCATCGAGAGCTTGGGAATGCGGTGGAAGCGATTCGAGAAGCGGAGGCGCTCTGGGAGTCTGGGCAGATCACACACCCGCGCTTCATCCTGCCGGCGCCGCAAGCAAGCGGAGTTGCCGGCGCGGAGCAGATCTTTGAGCGGGCAGCGCCGGAGAGAGATCTCTCTGAGCTGCGGAAGGCGGCTTCGAGCAATCCGGCAGCTTACAGGCTTAAGTGGATGGTGTTCCAAACCGAAAAGGAATTGGGCAGGCTGGACGAGGCCGCGCAAACCGCTGTGGAACTATCCCTGGCCATGACGCGGTAGGCCTCGGCTCTGTTTGTTCAAAATAAATTGAACAAAAGGCCGGAACGAGTTAAGAAGAAGCGGATGCGAGAACGGCTTAAAACCGCTCTGACCCCGCAACCGGCCAGGCTCACACCCCTGGAGCGGGAGGTTATCGCCATTTTTGTCCAGTTCTCCCGTGTGGTCGGCTACCCCAAGTCGTTCGCTGAGATTTACGGTTTGCTCTTCATTTCACCAGAGCCGTTAAGCATGGGGGATTTGATTGAACGGCTTTCGTTGAGCAAAGGGGCTGCCAGCCAAGGTTTGAAGGCGCTGCGCGAGTTGCACGCGGTTCGACGGATCAAAACGCCCGGTGACCGCCGCGAGCGCTACGAGCCAGAGACCGAGTTGAGGCAGGTTCTCCGAAGCATCATTGATGAGCAGTTTCAACTGCACCTCGCGGAGGGTTTCGCGCGCCTGGACCGGGCCGAGAAGCTGGCCGGGCGGAGCAAAGACGCGGGCCACGCGCTCGCGCGGATCGAAAAGCTGCGCGCCTGGGAAAAACGAAGCGGGGAGTTGCTCGGGTTGGCAAAATTATTTTTGACGCGGCCTGGATAAGGCAGCGGCTGTGCGAATGGCGCAGCAGAAAATCCTGAAGACGCGAGAAGCCTCCTGGGCGGCAAACCTGGGAATTGGCCAAGGGCGGCAGCATGCCTGTTGAACCGCAGACATTGTTGATACGCGCCGGTGAGACGGAGCGGCAGTACTGGCGCGACCTTTGGAATTATCGTGAGCTTTTTTACTTCCTCGCGTGGAGAGACATTCTCGTTCGCTACAAGCAAACTATCATAGGAATAGCCTGGTCGCTGTTGCGGCCACTGATTGCCCTGGTCGTGCTCACCGTCATCTTCGGCAAGGTGGCGAAGCTTTCGTCAGGCGGCGTGCCGTATCCGATACTGGTCTGCGCGGGGCTGCTGCCCTGGCAGTTCTTCGCCAACGCCCTGACCGACTCAAGCAATAGCTTGATCTCAAATGCAAACCTCGTGTCGAAGGTTTATTTCCCGCGCTTAATTGTGCCGCTGAGTTCAGTGGTGACCGCGTTGGCGGACTTCTGCATCTCACTCGCGATCCTGGCCGGATTGATGGTGTGGTATCAGTATATTCCCTCGGCTCGCGTGGTGTTCGTCCCGCTGTTTCTCGCCCTGGCGATCATAGCCGCGACCGGCGCGGGCGTGTGGTTGGCTGCGCTCACGGTTCGCTACCGGGACTTTCGGTTTATCGTTCCATTGATTGTGCAGTTCGGCGTCTTTCTTTCTCCGCTCGGATATCGCCTGGAGGAAGTGCCTGCTGAATGGAGGTTGCTCTACTCAGCCAATCCGATGGTGGGGGTCATCAATGGATTTCGCTGGGCTCTTCTGGACTCCGGGGTGGAATTGCACGGCTATTCGGTGCTCATGTCTGCGTTGGTTGCGGGCGCCCTGCTCGCCATAGGGGTCTGGCATTTCCGCAGAACAGAGCGGACGTTCGCGGACACAATCTAATGGCCGAACCGATCATTTCTGTGCGCAGCCTGGGCAAACGCTATCTCCTGGGCGCGCGGCAGCACGGGTCACGAGGGTTCCGGCATCTGCTCGAGGACGCGCTGAAGGCGCCGGCGCGGTGGGCGCGCGGACTGGGAGCGCGCCGTGATGATGGCGCGACCGGAGAGACTGATTTCTGGGCGCTGAGGGATGTCAGCTTTGAAGTGCAACGCGGAGAGGTGGTCGGGATCATCGGTCGAAACGGGGCGGGAAAATCCACGTTGCTGAAGATCCTCAGCCGGATTACCGAGCCGACGACTGGTGAAATACATTTGCGAGGGAGAGTCGCGAGCCTTCTGGAAGTGGGCACTGGCTTTCATCCGGAACTCACCGGGCGCGAGAACATTTTCCTCAACGGCGCGATCCTGGGAATGAAGCGCGCGGAGATCCGGCGCAAATTCGATGAAATCGTCGCTTTCGCGGAGGTTGAGAAGTTCATCGACACGCCTGTTAAACGTTACTCGAGCGGAATGTATGTGCGCCTGGCGTTCGCGGTGGCCGCGCATCTTGATCCTGAAATTCTGATCGTTGACGAAGTGCTCGCGGTCGGAGACGCGACCTTCCAACAAAAGTGCCTTGGGAAAATGCGGGATGTCTCGCGCAGTGAAGGGCGCACGGTCCTGTTCGTCAGCCATCAACTGAGCGCGATCTCGCAGCTTTGCCGGAAAGGGATCTGCCTGCGAGGAGGGCAGATCGAGGCAATGGGGAGCATTGATGAGACCATCCGAGCTTACTTGGCAACGGCGCAGGAGCGCGACGGGCATTGGGTGTATCGCGGCTTCGAAGAATTGCGGAAGCGCAAACGGTTGTTCTTCAGAGAAGTCAGTGTGAGCCAGTCTCCCGCTGGCGTCGGATCAACGATTGATGTGCGGCATCCATTCACCGTGGAGGTTGTTTACGAGGTGGTTGAGCCGCTGAGTGACATAGAATTGGCTCTGCGCATTCTCACCTCAGACGGGCGCGCGGTGTTCACATCGCTCCACTCGGAGGCGGATCCTTCAGCCCCGAGCGAAACACGAAGAGGAATGTACCGGGCCACCATTACAGTTCCAGGCATGCTGCTGATGCCGGGTGGATACTTCATCAACATCGCGGCCCACCGTCCCGCTGGTGAATTGTTCGACGTCCAGGAAGGGGTTGTGCCTTTCACCGTGAACGACACGGGCACTGTGTATTCCCGCTACGGCAACTACTCATCCATCGGCGTGGTGATGCCGCGGCTGGCATGGGCGCATGCGGCAGTGAGGGAGGGGGCGAAGTGAGTGGCGGTGTCTCAGGGGTGGTGAAGTGGCCGTTGCGCACGATGCTAAAATCGAAGCCACTGCGCGCGAAGCTCATCTATGAAATCGGCACATTGCACTATGCCGATTTGAACTTCGCCATTCCCATCGGCAACGGTTTAGTCGCGCCGGTAACGGCGGCTGAGCATCTGACCTCGTTCGAGGAAATATTTTTTACAGACGAATACGCGCTGCTCGACCAGTTGCCGACCCCGAGGCGTTGGTTGGATCTTGGATGCCACGCTGGCTATTTCTCACTGAAAATATTGTCGCGGCGGCGGGCGAAAGGAATAAAGGAACCTCCGGAAGCCTTGCTGGTGGACGCCGATTCAAGATCTCGGATTGCGGTTGAACGACTGATTCAGCTCAACGGCCTTCAAAATCAGATGCAACACCGCCACGCCGCGATCGCCGCAAAAGGTGAGACTGTGGCGTTTGTGGAGCGCTCGTGCATGTCCTCGTCTCTGGCGGGTTCGATTCGCGCGGAGCCTGCGAGCACAGTCCCCGTTTTAACGGCCCAGCAAATCGTCACCTCCCTTCGGCCTCCGTATGATTTAATCAAAATTGATGTGGAGGGCGCCGAGCACGATTTCTTCACCGCTTACAGCCTTGTGGTTCAGCAAGCGAAAGCGATCCTGCTGGAGTGGCATTCGTGGCACACTGGGGGGGGCGGGTTTGGGCAATTGCATGAGCTGCTCGGGCGCTCGGGCTTTCGTTTGCAGTCTCCACCCGAGGAAGGCCGGGAGACAAGCTGGGAAGGGAAGCCAGCACGGTGCGGGCTGGCTTTGTTTGTGCGCGCTTCCACGTGAGAGCCTTAACCAATCTCCGCTCACGGCTGAACAAAGCGGTCATTAAAAGACTTGGACTGCTCAACGCCTTTGGCGCCCGGTTGACAATCATCGATCAGTTTGGCTCGCCCGGTGACACGCTGATGACGGCGACGGTTTGCCGCAACATTCATGAAAGGCATCCTCGAATTCGAATCAACTGCCGCACAGCGAACCCCTCGTTGATTGAGCATGATCCAGCGATTGAAACACTGAATGCGCCGCTCACACGCTGGCACACGAGTTTTCAATACATTGACCTCCTTGTGCACCGCCGCGGGGATGAAAACGCGCTTGCGCAAACGATGGCGGGTCTCGGGATGGCCCATTATGAATACAAAGCGAAGGTCCACCTCACGCAACCAGAGCTGCGTTGGGCCGCAGCGCAACTGCGCGATCTGAAGCGGCCGATCATCACTGTGAACACCGTCAGCAAAGAACGTGTGAAGACCTGGCCACAAGATTATTGGGCGAAGCTTTTGGAGAAGTTGAAGGGGGAGGGGAGCGTTGTGCAATTGGGCGACTCGCGTGAGCCGCTGTTCGAAGGTGTTCATTCCTTCGCGGGCAAGCTGAGCCTTCGCGAATCAATGGCGATCCTGTCGCAGGCCAGCCTTCACATCGGGCCGGACAGTTTTCTGATGCATGCCGCCAATGGGGTGGATGTGCGCTCTATAATCATTTTCGGCGGCTCGCGCACCCCCGGGAATGTTGGGTATGCGGAGAACATCAACCTGTTCGTGCAGATGCCGTGCGGGCCTTGTTACCTGCACGACAGCCGCGGGCAGCTTTGCCCGCATGACATCGCGTGCATGAGCAAAATTTCCGTTGAGGAA
>Ga0196963_10001645_pt1 | contig 14576 bp, 8 predicted proteins | sample S1_5metaG_FD_148600 | JGI IMG/M metagenome (GOLD analysis project Ga0196963, IMG submission 148600) | Soil microbial communities from Anza Borrego desert, Southern California, United States - S1_5 | ecosystem: Environmental > Terrestrial > Soil > Desert | place: USA: California | collected... | reverse complement strand
TCGGCGGTCTGGCGACGACGACCTACGCCGCCAGTTGGTTAGTCGAACCGGCGCTCCACTGGCTGCAGCGCGCACCGATGGAGATGCGCGAGCACCTGCCCAAGCTGCGCGAGCTGTTCGCGCCGCTTCAGGAGGCGCGACAGGCGACGCGCAGCCTGCAGAACATGGCCGAGTCCGGCCCCGCACCGCCACCGGTGCAAGTGCAGGAGCCGGCCTCGACGACGATCCTGACCTGGTTGTCCACCGCACCAGCGCTGGCGACGACCGTGCTGGCGATCCTGATCCTCGCCTACTTCCTGATGGTCTATGGCGAGCGGCTGCTGCAGCAGCTGGTCAGCGTCATGCCCAGCTGGGGGCAAAAGCGTGCAACCGTCGAGCTGCTGCGAACGCTGCAGGCCGACCTGTCGCGCTACGTGATCACGGTCAGCCTGATCAACATGGGCCTCGGCACGGCGGTCGGGCTGGCCGTATGGCTGCTCGGCTTTCCTGCCGACAGCGCCGTGCTCTGGGGGGTCATCACCGCGCTGCTGAACTTCGCGCCGTATGTCGGTCCGCTGTTCACGACGATCGGACTGACGCTGGCGGCGTTGACGACCTTCCCCGATCTGCATCAGGTGCTGCTGGTGCCGGTCGCGCACCTGTCGATCAATCTGGTCGAAAGCCAGCTGGTCACCCCGTTGATCCTCGGCCAACGCATGGCGATCTCACCGGTGACACTGGTGCTGTGGTTGTTTCTGTGGGGCTGGCTGTGGGGTATCGCCGGCGTGCTGCTGGCGGTGCCGATGCTGGTCTGCATCAAGATCATCTGCAACCGGCTCGAATCCCTACAGGGCTGGGCACGCCTGATGGAGCCCTAGGGAACCGCCCGCCTGCCTGCATGGTCGGTTGCGGACTCGTCGTCATCGCCAAGAGGTGAGCATGCGCGCGAAGTCGTGGATGGGAATGGTCTGCCTGTGCCTGCTCGGCGCCTCGGCCTGGACGCAGGCGGCGCTGCCGGCGGCGGTCGACGGCCAGCCGCTGCCGTCGCTGGCGCCGATGTTGGCCGAGGTCATGCCGGCCGTGGTCAACATCAACAGCAAAACGGTGGTACGGGTACGCAATCCGTTGGCCGAGGATCCGTTCTTCCGCCATTTCTTCGGCCTGCAGGCGCTGCCGCAGGAACGCATCCGTCAATCGCTGGGTTCGGGCGTCATCATCGATGCCGAACGCGGCCTCGTGCTGACCAACAACCACGTCATCGAAGGGGCCAACGACATCTCGGTGACATTGAACGACGGCCGCACCGTGCCCGGCGAGTTCGTCGGCGCCGATCCGGATACCGACGTCGCCCTGGTAAGGATCAGCGCCAACGGGCTGAGGGCGGTGCGCCTGGCGCGCGGCGGCGAGCTGCGCGTGGGCGATTTCGTCGTCGCCGTCGGCAATCCGTTCGGCCTCGGCCAAACGGTGACGTCCGGCATCGTCTCGGCCCTCGGCCGTTCCGGCCTGCAGGGCCTGGGCTATCAGAATTTCATCCAGACCGACGCCAGCATCAATCCGGGCAACTCCGGCGGCGCCCTGGTCAACCTGCGCGGCGAGCTGGTCGGCATCAATACGGCGATCTTCAGTCCGTCGGGCGGCAATGTCGGCATCGGCTTCGCGATCCCGATCGATCTCGCCAATGAGGTCACGCGCCAGCTGCTCGCCTACGGCGAGGTGCGCCGCGGCAGCCTCGGTATCGACAGCCAGGACATCGACGAGCCCATCGCCAAGCTGCTCGGTCTGACCTCGCCGCGCGGCGCAGTGGTGACGCGGGTGCAGAAGGACTCCCCGGCCGATCGCGCCGGCCTGCAGCCCGGCGATGTGGTGATCGCACTCAATAAGCAGCCGGTGGTCGATCAAAAGTCGCTGCACAACATCGAAGGGCTACTGCCGATCGAGCGTCCGGTGGAACTGACCGTGCTGCGCGACGGCCGCGAGCTTCACTTCACCGCCGTGTTGAAGCCGCGCCCGAAGGAACTGGCCGGCCGCCAACTCGATCCGCGTCTCGACGGCGCCGCACTCGCCGATCTGCCCGAGCGTCTGCGCCAGCGGGGCGCCGCCGGCGTGCGCGTAACCCGCGTGGCGCAGGGAAGCCGCGCCGAGTTCAATGGCCTGCGCGAAGGCGATGTGATCGCGGCGATCAACCAGCGCGAAACCCCCGATCTCACCACGCTGCAGGCGCTGCTGGACAAGGCGCCGCGGCAGCTGCTGCTGACCGTGCTGCGCGGCCGCACCGCGCTGCTGATCCAGGCGCAGTAGGGCGTCGGCGGCGCCCCCGGAGGCGGCGCTCTGCTACATTGACCCGATTCCGAGCCGCTACCGCGCCGCCTTGATCCTTGCCCTCACCCTCGATCTCGACGACACGCTCTGGGCGGTCGGCCCGGTGATCGAGCGCGCCGAGCAGGCGCTCGACTGCTTCCTGCGCGAGCGCTGTCCGCGCACGGCGGCGCGTTATCCGGTCGCCGCGATGCGCGAGCTGCGCGACCGCATCGCCCGCGAGCATCCGCATCTGGCGCACGATTTCAGCGCGCAGCGGCGGCTGACGCTGGAATTCGCCCTGCGCGAATGCGAGGAAGATCTTGCCCATGCCGAAGCCGCGTTCGAGGCGTTCTACGCCGCGCGCAATCAGGTGCAGCTGTACCCGGATGTCGACGCCGCGCTGCCGCGCTTGGCCGCCGGCCGCCCGCTGGCCGCACTGACCAATGGCAATGCGGATCTGTCGCGTATCGGCCTCGCCGCGCATTTCCGCTTCGCACTTGGCGCGCGCGAACACGGCGCGGCGAAGCCGGATCCAAGCATCTTTCTCGCCGCCTGCCGCCGGCTCGGCGTGCCCCCGACCGCCGTGCTGCATATCGGCGACGATCCCTGGCTGGATGTGGCCGGTGCCGCCGGTGCCGGCCTTGCCACCTGCTGGATCAACCGCCATGGCCTGCGCTGGCCGGAAGAGCTCGCGCCGCCGGACCTCGCGTTCCCCGATCTCGCCGCCCTCGCCGATCATCTGGACAACTCCCCGCAATGGAAAACGGCATGAGCTTGCCCCCATGTTTCGCGCCGCCGGATGCGGCGCCGCGCGCGACGCCGCTGATCGCGGTGGACCGCGACCATCTGTCGGCCACGCTGGCGCGGCAGCCCGAACGCGTCGCGCACTGGGCCACGGCCATGGGATTCAACGGCGAGGCCAATGCCTGCCTGCTCGTGCCGGATGAGGCGGGCCGCCCGTTCGCGGGTCTGATCGGCATCGGCTCGGTGCACGACCCGTTCGCGCTGGCCGCCGCGCCATTGGCCCTGCCGCCCGGTGACTACCGGCTGCACGACAGCGAGGGCCTGGATATCGACCCGGGTCTCGCTCTGCTCGGCTGGGGCCTGGGCGCCTACCAGTTCACGCGCTATCGCAAGCCTGGTCGAGCACCGGCGCGGCTGGTGCTGGATGGCGATGCCAAGCCGCAGTCGGAAGCCTTCGCCCAACTCAAGGCCTGCACCCTGGTGCGCGACTTGGTCAACACGCCGACCGAGGACCTCGGCCCCGATGAGTTCGAGGCCGCCGCACGCCGCGTCGCCCGCGCCTACGATGCCGAGGTGCGCTGCATTCGCGGCGATGATCTGCTCAAGGAGAATTTCCCGGCGATTCACGCCGTCGGCCGTGCCAGCCACCGCGCCCCCCGCTTGATCGAGCTGAACTGGGGTGATCCGTCGCACCCGCGCGTCGCGATCGCCGGCAAGGCGGTCTGCTTCGACACCGGCGGCCTCGATATCAAGCCGGCCGACGGCATGCGCCATATGAAGAAGGACATGGGCGGCGGCGCGCATGCACTCGCACTCGCGCAGCTCATCATGGGCCGCAAGCTGCCGGTGCGGTTGCAGCTGCTGATCGGCGCGGTCGAGAACGCGATCGGGCCGAATGCGTACCGACCGGGCGAGGTGATCAAGACCCGCGCCGGCATCAGCGTCGAGATCGACAACACCGACGCCGAAGGCCATGTCGTGCTGTGCGATGCGCTGACCTACGCGGCCGAGGCGAAGCCCGCGCTGTTGCTCGATTTCGCCACGCTGACCGGCGCCGCGCGCATCGCGCTCGGCCCCGATCTGCCGGCGTTGTTCTGCAACGACGAGGCCCTGGCGGCGGATTACCTCGCCGCCGCCGACAAGGTCCGCGATCCGCTCTGGCGGCTGCCGCTGTGGCGACCGTACCTGACCTATCTCGCGAGCAATGTCGCCGACCTCGCCAACAGCGGCGGCTCGCGGATGGCCGGCGCGATCACCGCGGCGGTCTATCTCGATCGCTTCGTCCCGCCGCAGCTGCCGTGGGCGCATGTCGACGTCTATGCCTGGAACGACAGCGCCCGACCCGGTCGCCCGGCCGGCGGCGAGGCGCAGGGACTGCGCGCTGCATTCGCGATGCTGAAAGCGCGCTTCGGCGCATGAATGACACCAGCGCCCTGCTCAACGAACTGCGCATCGATCGTCGGGCGCAGGGTCGACGCCGGCGGCGCTGGCCCTGGCTGCTGCTCGGCGTCGTTGTACTGATCGGCGGTTTCATCACCTGGGGCGCGCGCCGGCCCGTCGCGGTCGAAGTAGCAACCGCCCGCGCTGCCGATGCCGACGGCCCCGTCTCGCTGCTCGACGCATCCGGATTCGTCAGCGCACGGCGCATCGCCACCGTGTCGTCGAAGATCACCGGCAAGGTTGCCGAGGTGCTGATCGAGGAAGGCCAGCGGGTCGATGCCGACCAGGTCCTCGCCCGGCTCGATGCGACCGACGCGCAGGCGCAGCTGGAGCTCGCCCAGGCGCAGCTCGCATCGGCCGAATCCCAGCTCGCCGAGGCGCGCGCGCAGCTGCGTCTGGCCGAGCAGACGCTGACGCGCCAGCGCGATCTCGCCGCGCGTCGATTGGTCGCGCAGGCCGCGCTCGATGCCGCCGTCGCCGAACGCGAATCGCGCGCCGCACGCCTGGCCAGCCTGGACAAGGCGGTGCGCGTCGCCCGCGAGCAGGTCGAACTCGCCCGCATCGGCGTCGACCACACGATCGTCCGCGCGCCGTTCGCCGGCGTCATCGTCGCCAAGGCGGCGCAGCCGGGCGAGATGGTCAGCCCGCTGTCGGCCGGCGGCGGCTTCACCCGCACCGGCATCGGCACCCTGGTCGATATGGACTCGCTCGAGGTGCAGGTCGACGTCAACGAGGCCTATATCGGCCGCGTGCAGCCGGGCATGCCGGTCGAGGCCGTGCTCAATGCCTATCCGGAGTGGAAAATTCCCGGCCGCGTCATCGCGATCATCCCGACCGCCGATCGGACCAAGGCCACGGTCAAAGTCCGGATCGCGCTCGATCAGCGCGACCCGCGCATCGTTCCGGACATGGGCGTGCGGGTCAGCTTCCTCGAACAACGCGAGCCCGGCGATGGCGACCCGAGCGGCGCCTGGGTACCGGCGCGCGCCGTCGTCAAGCGCGATAACAAGCCGACGGTGTTCATCGTCGCCAATGATCAGGCACAGGCAGTGATGGTCGAAACCGGACCGCTGCGCGATGCCGATCAGCTCGTGACACAGGGCTTGCGCGGTGGCGAGACGGTGATCCTGTCGCCACCGGAACGGCTGCGCAACGGCCAGGCGGTGGTTGCCCGCGCGCCATGAGCGCCGCCAGCGAACCGCTGATCCGGCTGCGCGGCCTGACCAAGTCCTACCAGCGCGGCAAGCAGACGATCGAGGTGCTGCACGGCATCGACCTGGATATTCCGGAAGGCGATTTCGTCGCGCTGATGGGTCCGTCCGGCTCCGGCAAGACCACGCTGCTGAACCTGATCGGCGGCATCGACAGCCCCAGTGGCGGCCTGCTGCACATCGCCGGCGAACGCATCGACGCCTACGACGGCGACACCCTCGCCGCCTGGCGCGCGGCGACGGTCGGTTTCATCTTCCAAAGCTACAACCTGATGCCGGTGCTGACCGCGCAGAAGAACGTCGAACTGCCGCTGCTGCTCACTGATTTCAACGCGCGCGAGCGTGCCCGCCGCGCCCGCCTCGCGCTGCGCTTGGTCGGCCTGGAAGAGCGCGCCGCGCACAAACCGAACGAGCTGTCCGGCGGCCAACAGCAGCGCGTCGCGATCGCGCGGGCGCTGGTGTCGGACCCGAAGATCCTGATCTGCGACGAGCCGACCGGCGATCTCGATCGGCAGACCGCGGACGATGTGCTGCGCCTGCTGCAGCGCTTGAACGCGGAGTTTGGCAAGACGATCGTGATGGTGACGCATGATCCGAAGGCCGCCGAGTATGCACGGCGGGTGGTGCATCTGGACAAGGGGACGTTGGTGGATCGTGGTGTTATGGACCATCGTGATTGACGCGCACGCTCTTGCTCGTCATCCCGACCCATCGTCAGGCTCAGGACAGGTCGGCCTTCGGCCGAGCCGGGATCCAGTTGTTGCTGTTGGTCGTATTGAAGAGCAAGAGCGTTTCGGAGCGCCCTTCGGGCGCCCCGAGCTACTTTTCTTTGCGTGCCCAAAGAAAAGTAGCCAAAAGAAAGGGCACCCGGATCTCGCGCCGGCTGCGCTTCGCGCAGCCGGTTCCCTGCGCTGCTCAGCGTCTGCCGGCCGGCGCGAACTCGGCCATCCATGGCCTCGAACATGCGCGCCTTTCCCCGGCAGCCGCTTCCGCTGCTCGGCGCGAGATACGGGACCCACGCGGAGGAACGCTCTTGCAAGGAATGCTTACTCACCCCGCGCCCAAGCGTCTGAACGCCTACGTCTGCGAGGCGTCTATCGAAGCGAGCTGTGGCGGCCAGGATGGCCGCTAATGGGGCCCCTGCATGGCGGCGAGACCGCGGAGGATCAGCCCGAAGGGTGGCGCGCAGGATGCGCGCCAGTTCGCCGCGGGCACACGGATGTGCCCTCGGCGAACCCCGGAGCGGGCTCGCGGACCCGGAGGGCAGGATGCCCGGAGGGCGCCATGCCGGGGTGTCCTTTCTTTGGGCCACCTTTCTTTGGACAAGCAAAGAAAGGTGGCTCGGGGCGCCCGAAGGGCGCTCCGAAACGCTCTTGCTCCCCAAGGAGTCAGTCGTGGAAGCAGCCTTCATCGGATGTCGCTGCTAGCCACGATGACGAGCCACCGCGATGAAATACCTGCACCTCATCGCCACCGCCCTCCTGCGCAAAAAACTGCGCACCACCTTCACCCTGCTCTCCCTCACCGCCGCCTTCCTGCTGCTCGGTCTGCTGCAGGCCGTCAACACGCTGTTCGCCAGCGGCGCCGACTTCCTCGGCGCCAGCCGCCTGATCGTGCAAGCGCGCACCAGCTTCACCCAGCCGCTGCCGATGCGCCTTCTGTCGCGCATCGAATCGGTGCCGGGCGTCGCCCGTGTCTCGCATTCGCAGTTCTTCGGCGGCCAATACCGCGACGAGCGCGCTGGCTTCCCTCAGTTCGTAGTGAACCCGCAGCGGCTCAAGGACACCTACCCGGAATGGGTGATGCCGCTGGACCAATGGCGCGCGTTCACGTCCACACAAGACGGGGCGATCGTCGGGCGCCAATTGGCCGATCGCTACGGCTGGAGAATCGGCGACATCGTGCCGCTGAACTCGTTCATCTGGACCCGCGCCGACGGCTCGCGGCTGTGGGAATGGCGTGTCGTCGGCATCTTCGACGGGCGCGATCAGGAGTGGCAGGACCGCGCGCGGCTGATGTATCTCAACTACGCGCAGTTCGATGAGGGCCGCTCGCCCGGCGCGCGCGGCCTCGCGGGTATTTTCGTCGCGCGCGTCGCCGACCCGCTGCAGTCGGAGCGAATCGCCGCGCAAATCGACGCGCTGTTCGACAACTCGCCGGACGAGACCAAGACGCAGAACGAACAGGAATTCCAGCTCGGCTTCCTGCGCCAGTTCGGCGACATCGGCTTCATCATGAATGCGATTTCCGCCGCAGTGTTCTTCACGATCTTGATCCTGACCGGCTTCACGATGAGCCAGGCAGTGCGCGAGCGGGTGCCCGAACTCGCCGTGCTGAAGTGCCTGGGCTTTCGCGACGCGACCGTGCTGCGACTGGTGCTGGCCGAGGCGTTGCTGCTCTGCCTCATTGGCGCCTTGGCCGGGATGGGGCTGGCGGCGCTGATCACCGCGAATCTCCCGCCGGAATTCCCGCCGCTGCGCACCAGCGCCGAGGTCTGGCTGTTCGCCGGCGCCAGCGTCCTGGCCTTGGCGCTGGCGGTGGGCCTGCCACCGGCGCTGCACGCGATGCGGATCAAGATCGTCGATGCATTGGCGGGGCGCTGAGATGAGCGACCTGCGTCAGAGCCGCGAGATCACCTGGATGAACCTGCAGAGCGTCCCGCAGCGGTGGGGGCGAGCCGGGGCTGTCGCGGGATGCGTTGAAGCGCATCCCGCGCCGGCGAGCGCCCGGCCATGGAAGGCCGGGCCGGGAGACGCACCATGGACGATTCTGCTGGATGCTGGTGAGAGGTCCGAATGAGCGACCTGCGTCAGATCCGCGAGATCACCTGGATGAACCTGCAGAGCGTCCCGCAGCGATGGGGCGCCTCCCTGGTCGTCATCGTCGGCATCGCCGGCGTCGTCGCGGTGCTGGTGGCGATGCTGTCGATGTCCGCCGGTCTGCAGAAAACCCTGTCGAGCACGGGCCGGCTGGATCGCGCGATCGTGCTGCGCGCGGGTTCGAACGGCGAGCTGTCGAGCTTCCTCGATCGCGCCTCGGCGACGCTGATCAAGCAGGATCCCGCGATCATCCGCGGCAGCGATGGCCTGCCGCTGGCCTCCGCCGAGCTGATCGTAATTACCGAGGTGCCGAAGATCGGCCAGCGCACCGGGGCGAACGTGTCGCTGCGCGGCGTGCAGCCGGTCGCGTTCGAGCTACGGCCCGAAGTGCGGGTCGTCGAGGGCCGGCGCTTCCGGCCCGGCCTGCGCGAGCTGCTGGTCGGGCGCGCGGCGCAGCGGCAGTTCGATGGGCTCGATGTCGGCCGGCGGCTGGAATTCCGCGGCTCGTCCTGGACCATCGTTGGCGTGTTCGAGAGCGGCGGCGATGGCCACGAGTCGGAGCTATGGGCCGACGCGGAAGCGGTGCAATCCGCGTTCGGCCGCAGCGGCTTCTCGTCGGTGCTGGCGCAGCTCGGCAGTCGCGATGCGTTCGATGCGATCAAGCGCCGCTTGAGCGAGGACCCGCAACTCACCGTCGATGTCGAGCGCGAGCAGGAGTACTTCAGCGCGCAATCGCGGCAGCTGACGTTTCTGATCCGGCTGCTGACCAACATCATCGCGGTGATCATGGCGATCGGCGCACTGTTCGGTGCGCTGAACACGATGTACGCGGCGGTGTCGGCGCGTACGCAGGAGATCGGCACGCTGCGCGCGCTCGGCTTCGGCGTCGCACCGGTGGTCGCCTCGGTCATGGCCGAGGCGGTGGTGCTGGCACTGGCCGGCGGCCTGCTCGGCGCGGTGCTGGCCTTCATCATGTTCAACGGCTACAGCGTGTCGACGCTCGGCGCGGGCTTCACCCAGGTCGCGTTCAACTTCGCGGTGACACCGGCGCTGGTCATCCAAGGCCTGACCTGGGCCCTGGGGATCGGCTTCATCGGCGGCCTACTGCCGGCCTGGCGCGCGGCGCGCCTGCCGGTGACGGCGGCGCTGCGCTCGACCTGAGCCCCCGGCCATGCGCCGGCGGGGAGCCGGCCGGCCGGCGCAAAGGTCATCATTTTGTGAAGCTCTCGCCGATTTTGCTCATCAGAGTCGCGGCCACGGCGTCCGACCTATGGCAAATCGTCATCATTTTGTGATTTTCTGGCGGACCCGATCGCCTGACGCGTAGAGGACGCCTTGCGGTCATTGCGCTCACGCACCTTGTTGGTGGTGGTGCTGATCACCACGGCGCTGGTCGCCGCGGTGCTGCCGTTGTCGCGCGTCCTGCTCGAGCGCAGCTTCGGCGAATTCGAGCGGCGCTCGGCAGAGGGCGCCCTGCTGCGCCTGGAGCTGCTGCTGCAAGAACGCAGCGACCATCTGAGCCGTTCGCTCTACGACTATGCGCGCTGGAACCAGACGGTCGCCTTCGTCGAAGGCCGCAATCCGCGCTGGGTCGAGGACAACCTCGATAGCGGGGTGCTCGACAACTACGACCTCGACTATGTGATCCTCGCCGACCGCACGTTGCGCCCGGTCTACGCTGGCGCGCGCGCGCAGCGGGTCGGTCAGGCGCCGGGCCCCTATCCGGCGCGACTGGATGCGACGGCTGCGGAGGTCTGGCTGCAGGGACCGGCGGCGCAGGCTGCGCTACGGTCCGACGTGGCCATCGCCCGGTTCGAGCAGGTGAACGGGGCCTGGTATCTCGTCGCGCGCTGTCCGATCGCCGCGCCGGAGGCCGATCCGGTCGAGCCGGCCGGGCTGATGGTCTGGGCGCGCCGGTTCGATGCGCAGCACGTGGCCGATCTGGCGCGGCTGGCCCAGGTCCCGTTCAACCTGCGTGCCCCGAGCGCGGCAGCGAACGCCACCCAAAGCACCGTGAAACTGGCCGGTGAGCGCATCCTCGGCGTGCTGCCGCTGCGCGACGCCGAAGGCGAGATCACCGCGTTGGCCGAGATCGTGATGCTGCAGCCGCTGATCGAGCAGCGCCACGCCGCGCAGCGCGTGATCCTGCTGGTCCTGCTCGGCACCGTCGTGCTGGCGGTGCTGATTGGCGCGGTATTGCTCGACGTGCTGATCGTCCGCCGCATCCGCCGCCTCAGTGCCAGCGTCCAGCAGCTGCGCCATCCGCATGCCGAAGCGGAAGCATCGGGCGGCCCCGCGCATCCCCACCTGCAGGGCGACGAGATCGATGCGCTGGGGGCTGACTTCGCCGAGTTGACTCAGGAACTCGACGCGTCGGCGCAGAGCTGGAAACAGCAGGCCGAGCGCGATTATCTGACCGGCCTGCCGAACCGCGCCCGCCTGCTGGCGGACCTGCCCGGGTTCCTGGCCAGCGGTCCGGAACGCGGCCAGCTGATGGCGCTGATGCTGATCGACATCGACGGCTTCAAGACGGTGAACGACCTGCTCGGGTACCACGCCGGCGATGCGCTGCTGCGCGAGGCCGCGCTGCGCGTCACCGACAGCATCGTCGCCCCGGGCGCGGCCTATCGCCTCGGCGGGGACGAATTCGCCGCGCTGGTGCCTTTCCTGCACGACGCCGAGGAGGCACTGCAGCTCGCGCAACGGCTGAGCATGGGCCTGGTGATGACCCGTATCGTCGACGGCCGGCCGCTGCCGGTCGCGGCCAGCATCGGCGTCGCCACGTCCACATACGCGGAGCCGCTCAGCGCGTCCGAACTGCTGATCCGTGCCGACATCGCGCTGTACGACGTGAAGAACCAGGCACGCGGTGGCATCCGGATGTTCTCCGAGCAGGCGCATGCGGCATTCCGCGACCGCATCGAGCTCGAGTCCGCATTGCGTGCCGCGCTCGACGAGCAGCGTCTGGACGCGTGGCTGCAACCGGTCGTCGCCAGCCAAGACGGCAGCGTGGTCGGCTTCGAGGCGCTGGCGCGCTGGCATGAACCCGGCCGCGGCTGGATCGACCCGGCGCGCTTCATCGCCGCAGCCGAGCGCGCGCAGCTCGCCTGCCGATTGGATCTATGCGTCATCGACAAGGCGCTGGCCCGGCTCACCGAGGTGCGCCGACTGCTGCCGCGGGCGCGGCTGTCGGTCAACGTGTCGCCGCAAACCCTGCTCGATCCAAAATTCCTGTCCGAATTTGAGGCTTTGCTACAGCGCCATGTGATGCCGCCGAAGTGGCTGGCGGTCGAACTTACCGAGAGCGACCTCGGCATCAGCGATGACCGCATCGAGGCCTGCTTGTACGGGCTGCGCCGGATCGGCGTGCCGCTGCTGATCGACGATTTCGGTATCGGCGCGTCGTCGCTCGGCCGGCTCGCCAAGCTACGCCCGGCCGGATTGAAGATCGACGGCAGCTTCGTCCGCGACCTGGATGGCGATGGCGGGCGGATCTGCCGCGTCGTCATCGAGCTGGCGCGCGAGCTCGGCATGCGCACCACGGCGGAATTTGTCGAAACGGCCGAGCAGCAAGAACGTCTGCGCGCCATGGGGTGCGATTTCCAGCAGGGTTACCGCTTTGCGCCGGCGCTCGATGGCGACCGGCTCATGGCCTGGCTGGAGGAACGCGCCGCAGTCACGGCCGCGCAACGAACCGGCTTCCTCGCGACATAGCGTCGCTGCAACGGCGATCGGCGCGGTTGCGCGGGCCGATCCCACTCTGCCGCCAGGTCGCCGCCATCGTGAGCAACGCGGCGAAGACACCGGCATTACGCACGGTTGCCGACCTATGCCGCCGCCCGGCCAGAAACAACGAAGCCCGCCAGGCCGTGTGGCCGATGGGCGGGCTCCGTCGTCAGCGGGCGGCTTGCGATCCGCCCGATCGTCAGCGTGTCAGCAGGCCATCAATTGCTGCCGGCCGCCGCTGCCGCACGCTTGGGGTAGACCTGCGCGGCCAGACCACGGTCGTGGCGCAACAGGTCGATCGCATCGACGAGCACGTGCGCGGCTTCGCGAATCAGCGCATCCGGCTGCTTGTTCTCAGCGGCGGCGCTGGCGTCGTCACGATTCGCGACCGGGCGCTCGTCGGCCTGCAAGCCGTCATCGATCTGCGGTTCGGCCGCCGCGCTGCCCTGCCCCAGCGCCACACGCTGATCCTGACGCTGCTTGCGGCGCTGTTCGGTCTCGTCGCGCTCGCGGCGGCGCTCCTCGAAGTTCAGCGAGATCAGACGGCGCTCCTGCTGGCGACGGAACTCGCTGACATCCTCGACCCACCAGCGGAACTCGATGTCCTTGCCGGCACGGTCCTCGTGGCGCTTCGCGAGGATCGGCAGCAGCGGCGCGAACTCGGCCAGACGCTCGTGCGGCGCCGGCTCGATTTCGGTATACGGCAGCGCATTGCTGTAGGCGCTCTCGCCGAATTCCTTGGCGTCGAGCAGGGTTACCGGGAAGTTCAGGTCCGGGATCACACCGCGGTTCTGGGTCGAGCCGCCGTTGATGCGGAAGAACTGCGCAACGGTCAGGCGCAACTGGCCGAGGCCCTGCTTGTCGCGGCTGGCGAAGCGGTCGAGGTCGACGAGGTTCTGCACCGTGCCCTTGCCGAAGGTCGGCTCGCCGATGATCAGGCCGCGGCCGTAGTCCTGGATCGCCGCGGCGAAAATCTCCGACGCCGACGCCGATGCGCGATTGACCAGCACCGCCAGCGGGCCGTCCCAGGCCACGCCGCTGTTGTTGTCGCTTTCGATCTGCACGCGCCGCGACTGGTCGCGCACCTGCACCACCGGGCCACGATCGATGAACAGGCCGGTGAGCTCGATCGCTTCGGTCAACGAACCGCCGCCGTTGTCGCGCAGATCGATGACCAGGCCTTCGACGTTCTCCGCCTTCAGCTCGTCGATCAGCCGCGCGACATCGCGCGACGCCGAACGATAATCCGGCTCGTCGCGGCGGCGACCTTCGAAGTCCTGATAGAAGGTCGGCAGTTCGATGACGCCGACGCGCCGGAAACCGTCGCGGCCATCGGCCAACTCGACCACGCGCTTCTTCGCCGCCTGCTCTTCCAGCTTCACTTTCTGCCGGGTCAGGGTGACGCGCTCGTGCGCGCCGTCGGGACCGGCATCGGCCGGGATGATCTCCAGGCGCACCTGGGTGTCCTTCGGACCGCGAATCTTCTCGACGACATCGTCGATGCGCCAGCCGACCACGTCGACCATCGGGCCGTCCTGACCTTGGCCCACCGCGACGATGCGATCACCGACCTTGAGCTTGCCGGACATCGCCGCCGGGCCGCCCGGGACGATGGAGCGGATCACGGTGAGATCCTCCTCACGCTGCAGCACCGCGCCGATGCCTTCCAGCGACAGCCGCATCGAGATGTTGAAGTTCTCGGTCGCGCGCGCGTTCATGTACGCGGTGTGCGGCTCGATCGATGACGCGTAGGCGTTGATGAAGGTCTGGAACACGTCGTCGGCGCCGATCTCGCGCACGCGCTGCTCGTAGGACGCGTAGCGCTTGTCCAGCGTCTCGCGGATGCCCTTGTCGTCCTTGCCGGCCAGTTTCAGGCGCAGCACGTCGTTCATCACGCGCTGCCGCCAGATGTTGTCGAGCGACTTGCGGCTCTTCTCCCAGGGCAGCTTGTCGCGCTTGAACGCGTATTCCTGCTTGCTGGCGAAATCGAACTCTTCCTTGAGCAGCGCGCGTGCGTAGGCCGTGCGCTCGCCGACGCGCGTCACATAAGTGTTGTAGATCTCGAACGCCGGATCGAGCCGGCCTGCGGCCAGCGCGTCGTCGAGCGATTTCCGGTACGCATCGAAGCGCTCGATGTCGTCGGCCAGAAAGAACAGCCGGTCGCCATCCAGCGAATCGAGGTAGGCCTTGTAGATCGACTCGGACAGGCTGTCGTCGAGTGGCCGCGGGCTGTAATGGAAGCGGCTGTTGCTGAAGAACTGACGCACCCAGCCGGAGATATAGGACTGCTGCTCAGTCGGCGTGAGGTTGGCCTTGGCAGCCGGAGCGTCCGCCTTCGACCAGACGGTCGTCGGCAGCA
>Ga0196963_10001644_pt1 | contig 14579 bp, 12 predicted proteins | sample S1_5metaG_FD_148600 | JGI IMG/M metagenome (GOLD analysis project Ga0196963, IMG submission 148600) | Soil microbial communities from Anza Borrego desert, Southern California, United States - S1_5 | ecosystem: Environmental > Terrestrial > Soil > Desert | place: USA: California | collected... | reverse complement strand
CGGATCGCGGTCGAGCCCCACGAGGTGCCGCCGTCCTGGTGCCACGGCAGGACGGTGCCCTGGCGCGCCGGCTTGTTCATGAACATGGCGCGGTAGACGCCGATCGCGGCGCCCTCGCCGTAGACCTTGGCGCAGATGCCCGAGAACAGCGGCCGGGTCATGAACGCGCGGAAGCGGTCGTCGAGCTCGAGGTTCTCGATCTTGCGGTACTTGTCGGTGGCGCCCTTGTGGCCCAGCGTCATCGGTCCCATGGCGGCGTAATCGCCGCCGAGGTCGAGCTGCATCGTCAGCGCATCGGCGCAGCGGCGCCCCTGCATGTAGTCGTCGATGCGCTCGCACAGCCCGGCCAGCGCCGCGTCGTCGAGCGTCCGGCCGAGATGCAGGTAGCCGTCGCGCTCGTAGCGGCTCCAGGCGTCGTCGTCGATGGCGCGCATGGGCGTCTCCATGCCCGCGATCGTGTCGCGCGCCCCGCCGGCGACGATGGACGGGGTGAAGCCTAGGTTGGATTTCCTGAACCTGGCTGCGCCGTGGGACTGTGGCCGAAGCGCGCCTTGAAGGCGCGGCTGAAGTAGGCGGGATCGGCGAAGCCGACGGACTCGGCGATGGCGCGCACCGTCAGGCGCCCGTCGCGCAGCAGCCTCGCCGAGCGTTCCAGGCGCATCGCCATGAGGCACGCCATCGGCGTGACGCCCAACGCGCGCCGGAACCGCCGCGTCAGGTGCTGCGGCGTGAAGCCGGCGATGCGCGCCAGGTCGGCGAGCGAGGTCGGCCGGTCGATCCGGCCTTCGATGGTGGCCAGCATCTCGGCCACCATCGCATCGGCGGGCCGCGGCGAGAGCAACGCCAGCCGCGCGTCGTGGCGCCACAGCTCCTTGGTGACCAGCGCGGTCCAGTGCGGGGTCAGCGCCTCGGTGTCGCCGCCGGGGAGGTGCTCCTCGACGGCGCAGCGGAAGAGGCGGTCGAGGCGCGACCCGCGCGCGACGCGACGCACGCGCGGCACGCCGAACAGCGTGAACACGTCCTGGCCGCCCGGCAGGTGCGCCATCACATGCAGCGAACCGAGGGTCATGACGCGGCTGGCGCTGCGACCGCGGTTCGGCGCTCCCGGCGGCACGACGATCAGATCGCCGGCGTCGAGGCGATGGTCGATTCCCGCCACCGTCCACAGCGCGACGCCGGCGTGGACGTGCAGGAGATTGTAGTCGTGCATGACGCGATCGCTGCAGACGTAGTCCCCGCGGTCGGTGTGCTGGCGGCTGCCGAAGTACGGCGTGATCGCCGCGTGGCGCAGGGCGAAGGCGAGCAGCGCGTCGCCATCCGGAACGGGCGTCGCCGGTGAGCGCATGCGCGCCAGCCTAGCGCGCGCCGGTGGCGACGACACCCCGCGCGCCGGCCATCACGGATCTGGCGATACCCGCCTCGAACGACGCCGCGCTCAGGTCACCTCCAGCGCATCGCGCACCGGAAGCGGCGGGAACGGCGCCGCCGGAGACGTCTGATACCAGAACGCGACCGACGCGATGTCGTCGTGCAGCGGCAGGTAGCGACCGCCCGACCGCCAGCCCAGCGCCTGGATGGTGACGCGCACTTCGTCCTCGAAGCGGATCGGATCCATGATGTGCCAGCGGTAGAGGCCGAAGCGCTGCTGCGACTGGTACACGCCGTCGGGCCTGATGACCTGCGGCATGCCGGCATACGCCGTGGTGAACGGCTCGTACTGCTTGGTCCTCTGGTTCTCGAAGTTGTACGAACCGCAGAAGTAGTCCTCGGTGCCCGTTCCGCAGATGGTCGGCCATTCGCGATCGCCATCGAGGTAGAACTTGATCTCGCCCTCGCCCCACCAGCCGCTGCTGTTCACGCCCCAGGCCATGTAGGTGCCGACGTAGTGGCCGCGGCCGCGCACGCCGTCGAGGATGGTGTAGACCGCCTTGTCCGGCAGCGGGTTGACGCGCCGGAACTGGGCGTGGAAGTAGGCGCAGTCGTCCGGCACGTCGGTCAGCGTGTAGTCGACCTGGTAGTAGAGCGTCATCGCCTCGGCGCCGCGGTTCTCGACGGTCATCCGGCAGCGGCGGCGGAACGGCATCTCCCAATAGCAGTTGAAGGCGCGGCCGGGATTGACGCACACCGGCAGCGAGGACACCGGCGCGTACTCGTTCCAGCCGCACGCGAAGAAGTCGCCGATCGGGCACTCGACCGAGGGCGAGACGCTGTCGTCCCAGAAGATGCGCAGGATGATGTCGCGCCACGCGCCGCTCGGCGTCAGCCAGATGTGCTGGATCGCGCCGGCGCCGGCGATGTCGGCCATGGCGAAGGTCGTGCCGGCCTCGATGCGCACCGACGGCGACACCTTCCACCCGCGGCCCAGATCGCGCGACGGCCCTTCGCCCGTCCCGGTCGTGGCCATGCCGCCCGCGCCCTTCTCGCCGGAGAAGTTCTCGGCGCTGAGCGAGCGCGAACGCGCCGGCGAGAGCCGCGACAGGTTGCCGAGATGCATGCCGAGGCCGTTGAACGCGTTCGTCATGGTATGATCCTCATGTCCACGGATCGTATCAACGGACTATGTCGCATTTAAAGAGGATGTTCTTCAGGCCGGCTTGTCGTATCTTCATGCCGTGATGCCATCGCGACCATCCCGGCAGAGCCGCCGCCGATCGGGGATCCGGATCTTCTACGCGCCGCCGCCGCTCGACGGCGAGGACCTCGCGCTGCACGGCGTCGGCGTGCGCGAATGGATGCGGCCGGGCGCGATCGATCGCCCGGGCGGGACCGGCGACTGGCTGCTGATGGCCTTCCATCAGGGCATGCGCTTCGGCGATCGGGTGACGGACGGCCCGTGCCTCGTGGTGTGGAGCCCGCGGCACGGCCACCGCTACGGACACGACCAGGGCGAGTGGTGCCATTCATGGATCCACTGCGCCGGCCTCGCCGTTGCGCGCCTGGTCGCCGCGAGCGGCCTGCCGCTGGATCGGCCGATCGCGCCGATCGACATGGCGGGCATCGAGCGTTGCCTCGACGGCATCCACCGCGAGGCGCAGGCCAGGCCGTCGACCGATGCGGTGATCGTCGAGAACCTCCTGCACATCCTGCTGCGCGCGACGGCGCGGGCCTCGCGCGCGACGGGTCCGGAGGTCCCTCCGGCGTTCCTGGCGGCACGCGGCCACATCGACGCGGTCTTCACCGAGCCGCTCGCGCTGGCGGATCTGGCGCGCAGGGCGGGCTGCTCGGTCGGCCATTTCTGCGCCGGGTTCAAGCGCTGGTTCGGCGTCAGCGCCATCGACTACGCGATCGGCCTGCGCATGCAGCGCGCGCGCATCCTGCTCGGCGACCGCAACCTCACCGTGCACGCGGTGGCGCGCGCCGTGGGCTACGAGGACCTGCACCACTTCTCGAAGCTCTTCCGCAAGCGCCACGGCCGCACGCCGGGCTCGCTGCGGTCCTGATGCCCGCTCCGGTCAGCCGGGCGGACGCTTGCGTTCCGGCATCAGCGTGCGCAGGCGGCCTCCGGCGCGATCCATCGCCTCGTACAGCACCGGCACGATCAGCAGCGTCATCGCCGAACTGACGGTCAGACCGGCGACGAAGCACGTCGCCATCGGGCTCCAGGCGATCGAGAACGGCAGGCCGATCGCCATCGTGATGAGCCCGGCGATCGTCGTCAGCGTGGTCATCAGCACGGCGCGCAGGCGCTGGTGGCCGGCGAGCACCAGCGCCTCGCGCACCGACCGCCCTTCGCCGCGCCGCCGGTTGATGAAGTCGATGAGGACGATGTCCTCGTTCACCACCATGCCGGTCAGCGCCACGATCGCGATCATGCTCTGCACGGTGAACATGGCGCGCTCGGATCGCACCCAGCCGTCGGGCAGCAGCATCGCCGCCAGGCCGATCGCGCCGAGGGTCAGCGCCACGCCGATGAAACCGAAGACCACGTTGGACATGATCAGCAGCGGCTGGGCGTAGCTGCGGAACTGCACCGCGAGCAGCGCGAAGACCAGGAACAGCGACAGGAAGAACGCCGCGATCAGGCTCCCGTAGCTCTTGCCGGTGCTCTCAGCTTCGCCGCCGAAGGCGATGTTGGCGCCCGGGTAGTCGCGTCCGTGCGTCGCCCACCAGCGCTCGACCTCGTCGACGACGTTGGCGGCGCCCAGCGGCGCGCCTTCCGCGAGGTTCCCGGTGATCGTCACCGAGCGCTGGAAGTCCCGTCGGCTGAGCCGCGAGGGCCCGCTCGCGAGCGACACCGAGCCGAGATCGGCGAAGCGCACGATCCGCCCCTGCGCGTCGTCGATGAGCGGCACGTGCGCCAGCAGCGCCGGATCGCGCGCGGCCGACGGCGTCAGGGTCAGGCGCAGCGGGATGTCGCCGTCCGAACGCCAGTAGTCGCCGACATAGGCGCCATCGAGCGCGCCGGCGATGAAGCCGTTGGCCTCGGCCTGGCTGATGCCGTGATCGGCCAGGCGCGCCCAGTCGGCGGCGAAACGCAGCTCGGTCAGCGGCGTCCCGGCGTCGTCCTGCAGGTCGACGACGCCGCGCAGCGTCGTCCGCGCCTCGGCGGCGAGCCAGGCGAGCAGGTCGGCGCTCAGGCGGTGGACGACGGCCTCGTCGATGCCGCTGACGCGCACGTTGATCGCCGATCCGGTCGGCGGTCCATCCTTCTGCGCCGCGACGTCGATCTCGACGCCGTCCTTCTCGTAGCGTGATTCGAGCTCGGCGCGCACCTCGGCCATCAGCCGGCCCGGCTCGTCGAAGGTGCGGCGCTCGAGCGCGGGCAGCTCGACGAACAGCACGCCGAGGCGCCGACCCCACACCGGGCGGTAGGCGCTGTCGACCAGGAAGCCGGCGAGGCCGACCGCGCTCCGGATCTCGCCCTCGGGGCGCGCCGCGAGATCGCGCGCCATCGCCCGCAGCGTGCGGTCGGTGTCGGCCAGCGAGCGGCCGGCGGGCATGCGCAGCGAGACGTTGAGGATCGACGTGTCGTCCGGGAAGGCCTGCAGCTTGAGCAGCGGGCGCATGCCCCATTCCGGACCGAAGCGGCTCTGCGCCAGGACGCCGACCGCGGCGACGAAGAGGAACGCGACCACCGACAGCGCGCGCAGCGGATGCGCCAGGTTCCAGCGCAGCAGCCGGTCGTAGGCGCGCGCGGTCCAGCCGACCAGGCCGCGCCGCCGCTGGTACGCGCCGAGCTCGTCCTCGTCCTGGCCGCTGGCCTTCCCTGGACCGGCGATGCGCTCGAGGTCGAGCGCGTGGCGCGGCATCAGGAAGATGCACTCGAACAGGCTGACCGCGAGCGCCGTGCACACGACCACCGGGATGAGCGCGAAGAAGTCGCCGACCGCGCCGGTCATCAGGAACAGCGGCAGGAAGCTGGCCGCGGTCGTCAGCGCGCCGCAGACGATCGGGCCGGCGACCTCGACCGCGCCGTCGACCACCGCCTCGACCATCGGCTTGCCGCGGTCGCGATGGCGCTGGACGTTGTCGAGCACGACGATCGCGTCGTCGACCAGGATGCCCGACACCAGGATCATGCCGAGCAGGGTCAGCTCGTTCAGGCTGTGGCCGGTCAGCTGCAGCGCGACCAGGGTGCCGAAGACGGCGAAGATCTCGCCGAAGGTCGCGAGGAAGGCCGAGCGCCAGCTGAGGAAGATCACCAGCGTCGCGACCACCAGGACGACGCCCTGGACGAGGTTGCTGGTCAGCACGCCGAGCGTGTCGGCGATGCGGACCGCGCTGTCCTGGTTGGTCACCACGCGCATGCCTTCGCCGGCGCGCTCGCGCTCGAACGCGGCGACCTCGGCCATCACCCGGTCCTTCACGTCGATGGCGTTGGCGTCGGCGCGCTTGAGCACGCGCAGCGTCACCGCGTCCGCGCCCTCGACGTTGGCGACCGCCGCGTCGTCGGCGCCGGCCACGCCGGTCGCGGCCGGATCGACGAGGTCGCCGACGGTCAGCGCGCGCCCGTCGCCGTCGCGCCGGACGATGGTCGCGAGCACCGCCTCGCGGCTGCGCCGGCGCGACTCGATGCGCACCGCGATCTCGCCACCGCCGCCCTCGACCACGCCGGCCGGCGCCGACGCGCCCGCCGCGCGCAGCGCCGCGGCGACCTGGGCGAAGGTCGCGCCATGCCGCTCCAGCGCCGCCGGATCGAGCGCGACGTCGAAGCGCTCGCGCGGCGCGCCGTCGATCGGGACCTTCTTCACCCCGTGGATGCGCTCGAGGCGGGTGCGCAGCTCCTCGCCGAGCAGCGCGAGCTGGCGCGTGGCCAGCGGCTGGCGGTCGTCGGCGGCGACCAGGTGCACCTGGATCAACGGCATCCACTGGTCGACCTCGAGGCGGTCGATCTGCAGGGGCACCGGCTTGCCGTCGACCGCGGGCAGGCGGTTCGCGGCGCCGAGCAGGCGCAGGCGCATCTCGTCGTAGAGCGCCGCGTAGTCGGTGTCGTCCACGAACTTGACCCACATCTCGCCGCGGCCGTCGATCGCCGTCGAGCGCACGTAGTCGATATCCTGCATGCCGCGCAGGGCGTCCTCGAGGCGGTCGATGATCTCGGTCTCGATCTGCTCCGGGGAGGCTCCCGGATACGGCGCGACGACGTACGCCTCGCCCATGTCGAGGTTGGGGTAGCGGTCGATCGGCAGCTCGGGCAGGGCGACGAACAGGCCGTACAGCACCAGCCCGACGAACAGCAGGTGCATCAGCACCGGCTGCTGCACGCCGAAGGCGATCAGGCGGCGCATCCGCGGCCGATCAGGGCGCGCCGGCGCGCGGCCACGGCGCCAGCACGACGCCGGCCGGCAGATCCGTCGGCGCGATCGCGATCATCCCGTCGGCGCGCCGCAGCGGCAGCACGGTGAGCTCGTCGCCCGCCTCGGTGCGGACGCTGGCGCGCTCGTAGGCCGCGCGCACGAAGGCCTCCGGCACCAGCAGCGCGCCCGTGGCGTCGGCGAGCGCCAGCTCGATGGCGATCGGCAAGCCGCCGGAGGGCTCGGGCGCGTCGGCGCCGCGCACCTCGATCTCGACCAGGCGCTTGCGCGTGTGCTCGTCGAACGCGACATCGACCCGCGCGAGTCGCCCGGACGCCGTCGCATCGCGCCCGGGGAAGCGCACCGGCACCGACGGCAGCGCGCGCAGCGCCGCGATCTCCTCCTCGCTCAGCCGCAGCTCGATCGCCAGCGTCGCGCAATCGGCGAGCGCGAGCAGCGTCGCGCCCGACGCGGCGAGCATGCCCGGCTCGGCCAGACGGCGGATGACGATCCAGCCGGCGGGCGCGTGCAGGCGATGGCGAGCCACGATCTCCTGGGCGCGCTCGAGCGCCGCCTCGGCCTGGAACCGCCGCGCCTCGGCCGCCGCGGCGCGATGGCGCGCCTGGTCGGCGGCGCTGCGCGCGGCATCGAGGATCGCCGCCGACGAGGCTTCGCGCTCGGCCAACGTCGCCGCGCGCTCGAGTTCGTCCGCGCGGAAGGCGCGCTCGCGCTCCGCCGCATCGCGCTCGGCGATCGCGAGGGCCAGGTCCGCGCCGGCGCGCACCTCGTCGAGCCGCGCCAGCGCGTCGTCGAGCACGATCGCGGGCTCATCGCCGGCGGCCTGCCCCTCGTCGAGCGCGACCGTCACCACGCGCGCCGCGACCTCGGCGGCGAGATCGAGCACGCGCTTGGGCCGCGTGTAGCCGCTGAGGCGCTGGGTCACCACCGCCGGATGATCGTGCGGCGCCCAGCGCTCCGGCGCTTCGCCGGCGACCAGCGCGGCGCCGGCGACCATCAGCGCCAGCAGCCGGGTCACTGCCGCGGCGCTCCGAACAGCGCGATGTGCTCGTCCATCGCGAAGCGGTCGGTCATGCCGGCGATGTAGTCGGCGACCGCGCGGTACAACCCGGCGCCCTCGGCGCGCGCCGCGTGCTCCGGCGGCAGGCTGTCGGGATGCGCGACGTAGAAGCCGAACAGGTCGGCGAGCACGCGCCGCGCCGTGTGGAAGACGCGGTTGACGCGCCAGTGGCGGTAGAGGTTCTCGAACAGCCAGGCCTCGAGCGTCTCCTTGGCCTGGCGCATCGACGGCGACACGTTCACCAGGCCGCCCGCGTTGGCGCGCACGGACTCGATCGACTCGATGCGCTCGCCGTCTCGTCCGAGGAGCTGGGTCTCGGTGTGCTCGACCAGGTTGCCGACCAGGCTGTCCATGAGGATGCGCAGGGCGCGGTCGAGCAGCAGCTTGGGCGGCAGGTTGCGCGGGCTCTCGGCCACCGCCTCCTGCCAGCCGCCCTTGAACAGCGGCACGTCGGACAGCGCCTCGACGCCGATGTAGCCGCCGCGGATGCCGTCGTCGATGTCGTGGCAGTCGTAGACCACGCTGTCGACCAGGTCGACCAGCTGGACCTCGAGCGGCGGGGATTCCTTCGGCTGGAAGCGCAGCGGCACGCGGTCGCGGTCGTACTGCGCGCTGTGCTTGATGATGCTCTCGCGCACCTCGTAGGTCAGGTTCAGGCCCGGGAAGTCCGGATAGCGGATCTCGAGCTCCTCGACGATGCGCAGGCCCTGGCGGTTGTGCTCGAAGCCGCCGTGCTCGGCCATCAGCTCGGCGAGCAGGTCCTCGCCGCGATGGCCGAACGGCGGATGGCCGACGTCGTGGACGAGCGCGACGCACTCGACGAGGTCCTCGTTCAGGCGCAGGCGCCGCGCCGCCGAGCGCGCCAGTTGCGCGACCTCGATGGTGTGCGTCAGCCGCGTGCGGAAGTGGTCGCCTTCCGAGTTGGTGAAGACCTGGGTCTTGTACTGCAGCCGGCGGAAGGCGCGGCTGTGGATGATGCGATCGCGGTCCTGCTGGAAGGCCGTGCGGAACGGATCGACGGAGCCGGCGTGCTGCCGCCCCCGGCTGTCGGCCGCGCGCATCGCATAGGGCGCGAGCCATTCGACTTCGCGACGTTCGCACTCTTCGCGGGTCAGGCTCATGGCCGCGAGACTACAGGGGCCGCCAGGACGCCAAGGCCAGGGGCCGCGCTCATGCGCGACCCCTGGCCGCGGGATCACTTGAAGCCGGGCAGGAAGTCCTTCTCGGCGGCGAACATCTCCAGCGTCATCGCCTTGATCTCGGCCGGGGCGCAGCACGCCGCGGTCAGGGGATCGAGGGTCAGCGCGTGGATCGCCGCCTCCTTGCTGCGGTGGATGGCGGCCTCGGCGGCGAGGTCGTACATCGCCATCTGCTGGGCGCAGATCGCCGCCATCTGGCGCGGCAGGCGGCCGAACGCGACCGGCTGGAAGCCGTTGCGGTCGACCAGCGTCTTGACCTCGACCACGCCGTCGTGCGGCAGGTTGTCGATCAGCGGGCCGCCCCCCTGCCAGCGGTTCATGACGTTGCCGTGGAAGGTGAAGGGCGAGTTCTTCTCGCGCGCCTCGATGATGAAGGCGGCGTACTCGAAGCTGCGCTCCCAGCCGATCTTCTCCTCGCCGCGCACCATCTTCTCGCGCCTCTCGTCGGCGGTGGCGCGCCAGCTCGGCCAGTTGTCGGCGTAGAACGACGAGCCGCCCTCGTAGCCCGGCCGGCAGTAGGTCGCGAGCAGATCCTTGCGCTTGCGGTAGTACGGCAGGTATTCGCTGAGGTGGCCGCTCGACTCGGTGATCGCGGCGCCGAAGTGCAGCAGCATGTCCTTGCGCACCAGGTCGCCCGCGTCGTCCTTGTTCGACGGCGTGCCGGCCAGGTCGAGGATCGCCTTCTCCTTCAGGCTCGGGTAGAGGTCGCGGCCCTTGTGCGCGAGCTTGGTGAACCAGGCGAGGTGGTTGACGCCCGCGCACTCCCACTCCATCTCGTCGTACGGCACGCCGGCGCGCGCGGCGAGCTGGCGCGAGGTGCCCTGCACGCTGTGGCACAGGCCGACCGAGGGCATCTTCGAGACCCGGCCGGCGGCCAGCATCATCATGCTCATCGGGTTGGTGTAGTTCAGCATCAGCGCGTTCGGGCACAGCCGCTCGGCGTCGCGCAGGATGTCGAGGAACACCGGGATGGTGCGCAGGCCCTTGAACAGGCCGCCCGGTCCGATGGTGTCGCCGATGCACTGGTCGACGCCGAACTTGGCCGGGATGTCGTTGTCGTGGCGGACGCAGCCGAGGCCGGAGACCTCGATCGAGTTGATCAGATAGTCCGCGCCCGTGAGCGCCGCGGCGCGGTCGGTGTGCGAGGTCACCGTCCAGGTCGCGCCGGGACGCGAATGCTGCGCGGCGATCTTGGTGGTGATCGCGGTCATCGCCGCCAGGCGCTTGGCGTCGATGTCGACCAGGGCGATCTCGCCGCCGGCGTGGCCCGGCGTCTGGATGACGTCGTTCGACAGGCGCGGCGTGAAGCCGGATCCGGCGCCGAGCATCACGACCTTGATCGGCCGCGGCATGGTGCCGGGCAGGCCGACCACGTCGGAGTCCTTGGTGTGGGCGGCGTGGCCCTGGGGTTGGGCGGCGGTTGCCATGGGGCGGGGTCCTCGGGGTGGGATGGGGTGCCGGAGCCGACGCGTCGCGCTCGGGCTGCGTACGTGACATCCTACTCACCGTCTCCCCGCGTCAGGCTGGCAATTTGGCTGCCATGAAGGACTATTTGTGATGTGGACCCCTCCCGCTTCCATGCCGAGCGTGACCGCGTGCTGTGGCACATCGTCGGCGGCCAGGAGGACGAGAAGCACGCGCCGAAGGCGCGCTGGTGGCACGACAACCGCGAGCGCAAGCCGAGCGGCATCGTGGTCTTCCAGGTCGTGCTCGCGGGCCGCTGTGTCGTGCGCACCCCGACCGGCGACCACGACGTGCTGCCCGGTCAAGCCTTCCTCTTCGCCTACGACGAACCGACCGCGTACGGCCGTCCGCCCGATCGCCCTGACTGGGTCGGCTGGAGCGAATCCCTGGTCACCGCGCACCTGAGCCTGGGCGGCGCCGGCCTGGTCGACCACTGGCGGGTCCTGCGCGCGCGCGCCGGCGAGGTCTTCACGCTCGGCGCGGACGCGCCGTGCCTGGACCTGCTGCGCGACGTGCTGCGCCGCATCGGGCCGCGCGCGCGCGTCGACCGCCGCGCCAACTGCCCGTGGGTGCACGCCTTCGTCATGGCGCTGCACGATGCGGTGGAGAGCGCCGCGGCGCACGGCCTCGGACCGGTCGAGAGCGCGCTGGACGACCTGCTGCGCGCGCCGCTGTCGGGCCTGGCGCTGAAGGCGATCGCGCGCAAGCACGGCGTCGCGCGCGAGCACCTCACGCGGGTCTTCACCGCCCGCCACGGCGTCTCGCCGGCGCGCTGGCTGCGCCACGCGCGCATCGCCCGCGCCCAGGAGCTGCTGCGCGCGACCGAGCTGCCGCTGGCGATCGTCGCCGCCCAATCCGGATTCTCGTCGCCGCGCACGCTGTCGCGCGTCATCCAGGCCGCGACCGGCAAGGCCCCCGGCGCGCTGCGCCAGTCGCGCCAGCCGCGCGCCGCGGTCAGGTCGCGGTCAGCGCCTCGGCCCAGCGCAGGAAGCCGGCCGGATCCGCGTCCTTGAAGAAGGCGTTGCCGCAGACCAGGCGATCCGCGCCGTCGGCGGTGACCAGCGGGATGGTGTCGCGGGCGATGCCGCCATCGACCTGGATCGGCAGGTGCGGGAACCGCGCGCGCGTCGCGCGGATGCGCGGGCGGACCTGCGGGATGAACGCCTGGCCGCCGAAGCCGGGGTAGACCGTCATCAGCATCACCAGGTCGACGCGCGCGAAGTGGTCGAACCACAGCTCGGGATCGGTATCCGGGTTGAGCGCGAGGCCGACCTTGGCGCCGGTCGCGCGCACGGCGTCGATCGCCGCCGGCATCGCGCGCTGGCCGATCGCCTCGACGTGGATGGTGATCGCGTCGGCGCCGGCGGCGCGGAAGTCCGCGACGTAGCGGATCGGATCGGTCATCATCAGGTGCACGTCGAGCGGCAGCGCGCTGCAGCGCCGCATCGCGGCGACGATGAACGGCCCGAGCGTCAGGTTGGGCACGAAATGCCCGTCCATGACGTCGACGTGCAGCTGCGATGCGCCCGCGGCGGCGCAGCGCCGGATCTCGTCGCCGAGCTTGGTGAAATCAGCCGACAGCAGGCTGGGCAGGACGCGGACCGGACGCATGCGGCGAGCTTGCCGCGACCATGCCCTCCGCAATGGGAGGCATCGGCCCGGCGATCGATGCGCGCCGTCTATCGCCGCGATAGTCCTCGCGACCATGCAGCAGCCCGCCGACGCGCATCATGGCACCGAACCGCGTACGGGTCCGTGCTGCCGCGGATTGCGTCCCCAGGTGCCTCGACTACCCTCATCCTCATTCCCCCGTCCAAAGGACCACCCATGGCCACCGAATTCACCGACGCCAACTTCGCGAGCGAGGTGCTGCAGGGCGACAAGCCGGTGCTGGTCGACTTCTGGGCCCCCTGGTGCGGCCCGTGCAAGATGATCGGCCCGATCGTCGAGAAGCTCGCCAAGGATCTCTCCGGCCAGGTCAAGATCGGCAAGCTCAACGTCGACGAGAACCCGCAGATCGCGCAGGAATACGGCGTGATGAGCATCCCGACGCTGCTGCTCTTCAAGGGCGGCAAGGTCGTCGGCAAGACCATGGGCTTCCAGCCCGAGCCGAAGCTGCGCGAGTTCGCGATGTCGGGCGCCGCGAAGTAGCCGCGAAGCAGCGAAGTAACAGCCCCGCTTGAATCGTCTCTGCGCGGGGCGGGCCGGAAGGTCCGCCCCGCGCTCGTTTCCAGGCGCGCCCGATTCAGCCGCGCCCGATGTGCAGTTCCGCCTGGGTCAGCAGGTCCTGCCAGCGTTTCACGAGCGTGATCTCGGTGGTCGGCCAGCGGACCCAGGCGTGGCCATGGTGCTCGGTCAGCCGGATCGGCGTCTCCCGCAGCAGCTGCGCCAGGAAGACGATCAGGGTCTTCTCGACCCGCCGGCCATGGTCGCTGGTCAGGTACGACGTCTCGAAGCGGAACTCCGGATCGAGGGCGATCGCGTCGGCGGTGATGCCGGTCTCCTCGGCCAGCTCGCGCAGCGCCCCGGCCCGTTCGTCCTCGCCCGCCTCCAGGCGTCCCTTGGGCAGGTCCCACGCGTGGTAGACCCGCAGGAACAGGTACTCGCGCGGCGTCGTCCGCCGGTGCAGCAGCACCCCGCACGACGTCACCCGGCGGAGGCTGCGCATGGCTGTGTGTCGCCGGCATCCGCGCGACGGCAAGGACGGCGCCGCGGCCCCTAATCCAGCAGCTTGTGCTTCTCCATGACCGCCTTCCACGCCTCGAGCGCGCGCCGCGGGATGCGCACCTGGTCGTCCTTGCGGAAGGTCGGGATGGTGCCCTGCTCGAGCCGCTTGGCGATGAACGCCGGGCTGCGGCCGAGGACCTCGGCGGCCTGCGCCGTGTCGAGCAGCTCGCCCGGATCGGCGATGGTCACGCGCCACAGCGGTTCGCGGCACAGGTCCTGGCGCACCGCCTTGCGGTTCGCCGCCAGCATGAGCTGCACGGTCGCGTCGAGCTGATCGCTCGGCGCCTGCGCCGCCGCCTGCACCTTGAAGAGCGGCACGATCAGGTCGTAGACCTTGCCCCACCGCGCGAGCAGCGGCGGCACGCGCGGCGCCAGCCATGAGGCGACCGCGGCGGGATCGCCGCCGGCGACCGCGGCATCGGCCAGGCGATGGACCAGCGTGCAGGCGTGCTCGTCCTCGGCGTCCTCGCTGTCGAGGTAGCGGCCGAGCCAGGTGCGCGCGCGATCCAGCTCGTTTGCCGCGATCGCCAGGCGCGCGGTCAGCGCGGCGTACTCGCCATCGGCGCGACCTTCGGCCAGGGTGTCGAGCGCGCCGGAGATCCACCACGCCAGGTCGCGCTGGCGCTCGACCGCCTGCGGCGCGATGCCCTCCTCGATGCCGGTGACGAGGCGCCGCGCCAGATCGATCCAGTAGCCGCGCGGCGTCGCCTGCTTGGCGCCGCCGTAGAGCAGCGCGCCGTTGCCGCCGGCCTTCGCCTTGCCGCGGATGTCGACCAGCGCGTCGCGCACCGCGTCGCGCTCGGGGAACTTCTCGCCGCACAGCTTGACGGCGTGGTCGACGAAGCCGTCGTCGAGGCTGCCGAAGAACAGCTGCGGGATCGAGTCGATGCCCTGGTCGTCGGCCATCACCACCACGGCCATGCCGACAGCGGCGCCGAACATGTCGCGCACCGCCTGCTGCGCCTGCGCCGCGTCCAGCCCCTGCCGCTTGAAGGTCTCGACCACGCCCGCGAGCGGACCGGTGCCATCCTTCAGGAACTGCTCGCGCCCGCGCGCGATCGAGCCGGTGAACGGCCCGAGGAACAGCGAATGGAACCGCGCCTGGCCCGAGAACAGCGCGAACGGGTTGAAGTCGCCGTCCTGCGTCAGCTTCTGCATCTGCTCGGCGAAGGCCTTGGGGTCCTCGTCGCCGCCGCCGAGCTGCTTGATCAGGTTCTGGATGTCCATCGTTCCGGATCAGACGCCGTGGCCGCCGGCCATGCAAGCGGGGCGACCGCTCGGCTGATCAGCGGACGCGGCCGGTGCGGCGCCGCGTCAGCCCTTCACCCCGACGATCGCGGAGCAGTGGACGAGCGTCGGCACCGGCGCCCGCGGCAT
>Ga0196963_10001643_pt1 | contig 14581 bp, 16 predicted proteins | sample S1_5metaG_FD_148600 | JGI IMG/M metagenome (GOLD analysis project Ga0196963, IMG submission 148600) | Soil microbial communities from Anza Borrego desert, Southern California, United States - S1_5 | ecosystem: Environmental > Terrestrial > Soil > Desert | place: USA: California | collected... | reverse complement strand
GAGGCAATCCTTCAGGGAGCTAACCTCCAACATGGAATTTACAACTCAGCGACTATGTTCCCTAGAGGTTTTGACCCAACCGAGATGGGAGCCTATTTAATTGCGCCTGGTACATCACTCCAACAAGCTAACTTGAGTAGAGCAAATTTGCAGTCAGTAGACCTGAGTGTGGCAACATTGGATGAAGTAGATCTGCGTGGGGCAAATCTTCAGGATGCTAAACTCCGTGGAGCTAACCTAAATTCAGCAGATCTTCGTACCGCTAACTTGAATAGTACCGATTTATCTGGAGCGGATTTGACTAACGCTAAACTAGGTGGAGCCAACCTAATTGGGGCAAGGCTCACTGGTGCAATTATGCCTGATAGCACAACTCACGAATAGTTTTGTTAGGTTGCAGGAATAGTCTTTGCGTGCAAAAGAGCGCCTGTATCTTGTTCAGTGCTTCTAACCTTTACACTTAGTTGTTTTAGCCGCTTCAACCGCTTGAGACAATATATTTATAGCTTTATTTTTTTGTCCATCTTTGAAGTAATTACCCGCAATAGTTGCGAGTGCTTCAGCTTCGGGAGACTCATTTGGAATTGGTTCAATCGTTGCGGCTATCTGAAGAGCACGGTTAAATTGTTTGATCGTTGCATAGGAACTAGCTATACTCGCCAATGCCTTAGCTTTTTGCTCAGTGTTTTCTATGGATTGAGTGACTTTAAACGCTCGGACTAACACCTCAGTAGCTCTTGATTCTTGACCTACTTTTATATACTTATCAGCAATCGTAGTGAATGCCTGTACCTTATCATCAACATTTTCTAGGGATTGGGCTACCTTGAGAGCTTGGTTATATTGTTCAACTTCTAACTGCTGGCGAATGATATTTAGCAATACACGGGTTTTTTCCTCTGCTTTTTCTAAAGTTTGTGCAACTTTAAATGATTGGGAATATAGGGTATCGGCTCTATCAATTTGTCCCGCTTTTGCATAGAGACTAGCTATATTAGCCAATTGGCTGGCTTGACTATCAGTATCCTCTGCTGTGTTAGCTAGTTGTATCAATTGGGCTAATACTTCAGCCGCTTGTTCTTTTCGTCCTGCTTTTATATATTGGCTAGCTATATTAGTTAATAAACTAACTTGCTCTCTCTCTTTTTCTACCTGTAAGGCTACCTGCAAAGCTTGGTCGTAGTCTTCAGGTTTTTTAGCAATTGCTATTAGTGCCCTGGCTTTTGCAACATCAACCTCTATTGTGTCGGTTAATTGCTTGGCTTGGTCGTACTTTCCTACCTTGGTATACTCAATAACAATATTTGCTAAAGCACTGCCCTTGGGAAACTCCTCCCAGATGCTATTGGTTATTTGGAGGGCTTGCTCATAGTCTCCGAGTTTTGCATATTGAATGGCTGTCCTATGCAACACAATATCTTTGATAGCAGGAGACTCAACTGTTTCAGCAACTTGCAGCGTTTGGGAGAGTAGCTGAATAGCTCGTTCTGGGTATCCAAGTTTGGCATACTGAATAGCAATATCCTGTAAAGTGCTAGCTTGGTCTTCTGGTTCTTTAATTTTGGGGACAAGCTGTAGGGTTTGAGCTAATATTTCAGCGCCTCGCGTTGAGTCTCCAACTTTTGCATACTGCAAAGCTATTTCCTGCAACCGAGTAGTTTTATCAGTGAGAGATGGGATTTTATTGGCAACTTCAACAGCTTGAGATAATACTTGAGAGGCTTGCTGTTTATATCCAGCTTTCAGATACTGAAGAGCTATCTGACTCAATACGTGAGAGTTGAGTAAAGTACGATCTATTTTCTGAGTTAATTGCAGTGCTTGATCGTATTGTCCTAGAGCTGCATACTCAACCGCTATCTGAGAAAATGCGATCGCGCCACAATTCCTTTGACTTGAACAAGCTGAACAAAGCGTGATTAGCAGGATAACAGGCGCTAAAACTTTGACTCTCATGTTGCCCTTCCCTTTTGGCTAAAGCAGATTCCCTAGCAACTTACGGCCTCCTAGTTGTATCTTGATCTCAGACACTCGGAGAACAACATCTTGAGTCTAAAGCTTTATTTCTTCCGCCACGGACAAACCGCTTCTAGCCGCGAAAACCTTTTCTGCGGTTCACTTGATCCAGAATTAACCCCTGATGGTTTGGAAATGGCAAAAGCCTTAGCGACTGCCTACCGCAATACATCCTGGAATGCTGTTTATAGTAGTCCGATGAAGCGCACGATCGCTACCGCGCAATTTCTCTGTGATGACTTGGGCATCAAGATGGAGTTGCGGGAGGGTTTAAAGGAAATTAACTATGGGGAGTGGGAAGGGAAGACAGTAGACGTTGTTAATCGTGAGTACCACGACGATTATATTCGCTGGACAGCAGACCCAGCTTGGTACCCGCCCGTTGGAGGAGAATTAGCCGTTGCGATCGCCTCTCGTGCTTTACTGGTGATCGAAGAAATCAAAGAGCGCTACTCTACAGGCAATGTTTTAGTAGTTTCCCATAAAGCAACCATCCGCATTATGCTGTGCAGTCTACTAGGAATTGATGTTGGACGCTTCCGTTATCGCCTAGGCTGTCCAGTTGGTTCCCTCAGCATTGTGGAATTTGGCAATCATGGCCCACTACTGCACGCCTTAGCAGATCGTACCCATTTAGATGAACGTCTGCGGAGCTTACCCGGTACTTAATTACTTAAATAGCTGGGGATAAATCTTTCGTCCTGCTAACCAGGCAAACACACCTGTACAGACCAACAACCATAGCAATTCTAAAGGCCAAAACTGAGGTAACCCTAAAGGCCAACGTAATAAATCAGCCAGGGAGGATAAAGGTAAAAAAGTTGCAACCTTTCCCAGCAAGGGGGGTAGGGTATCTCTGGGAAAGTAAGTGCCACACAGGGTAAACATCGGCAGAATGATCAGAAAAATGGGGGCATTCATCTGGTCGATGGTTCGCACGGTTCCCGCCGTCAGCAGTCCCATAGCCCCAAATAGGAGGCTACCCAAGACAATCAGGGGGATCGATAAAATTAGATACCAAGCGGAGTAAAGCCCCCAGAGGACGGCAACAATGCCCGTTATCAGACCTGCTAGGGTACCTTTAGTGGATGCCCATAACCAGTCTCCTAAAAAGACTTCGGTGAAACTTAAGGGAGCGGTTAAAAAGGCTTGCCAGGTTTTTTGGAAACTGAGGCGAATAAAGCTACCGTAAGCGCCTTCAAAAAAGGACTGAGAAAGCACCCCAATGGCAATCATGCCAGGAGCAATAAATTTCAAGTAGGAAACTGTTTGCCCTTCATAGGAAACCTCTCCAACTAATGGGGTTAACCCATAGCCAAAGGAAACTAGGTAAATCAGGGGTTCTGAAAGCGGGGGTAAACTATTGAACAGCCAAGTTTTTTGATAAACCTTGGCGTGTCGGTGCCAGACAGAATATACTCCCCATGCTGTAGCCGATATGCCTTTCATGCCAGAGATGCCCCTGTGAGTCGTAAGAAGACATCTTCTAAGTTAGCGCGACGGCGAATCAAGGTTCGGGGTTCACTGGCTGCTAGCTGCTCCCACAGCGATTGCGGATTGTTGATGGGTAAGGCGATGAGGTAGCTATTGCCAAAAGGACGATACCAAGTGCCTGCTTGATTTGCGAGTTGTTGCAGGAGTGATTCAGCAACGCCTTCAATTTCTACCATTTCTCGCCCTACGGTGCGCTCAATTAATTCTGCGGGAGTTCCTTGATCAATCACTTTCCCTTGTTGCAATAAGAGGAGGCGATCGCATAAGCGTTGTGCTTCATCCATATAGTGAGTCGTTAACAACACACCACATCCCTCTTGTCTCAGCTGACTCACCAAGCGCCAAAAGTCTTGCCGCGCATCTGGATCTAGCCCGGTTGTGGGTTCATCGAGAAATACAATATGAGGACGGTTAATTAAAGCTCGTGCCAAGACTAGCCGCCGCTTTAAGCCGCCAGAGAGTTCATCAATACGCTGTTTTGCATACTCTTGCAATCCGACTCGTGCCAATAATTCCCCAGCGCGGAGTCGTGCAGCATTTCCGGTAATGCGGTAATGATGGGCAAAGTAAATCAGATTTTCTAAAACGCTAAAGTCTGGGTCAAGGTTATCTTCTTGAGTCACAATTCCGATGAAGTAACGAGATTGTGCGCCTTGAAGTTGCACTTGCTGTTGTCCAAGTTGCACAAATCCGCGACTGGGAACTACTGAACCGTATAACATGCCGACAGTGGTAGTTTTTCCCGCGCCGTTTGGACCTAAAAGTCCAAGAATTTCGCCAGGGTTAAGGGTAAAGTTGACACCAGAAACAACGGCGCGATCGCCATAATTTTTCCACAAATCGTGAGCTACTAGCACCAACGGTTCTAGAGTAATGGGAGAAGCTGCCCTAATCATTTTTACTAGTTTATATAGACGTTATTGATTGAGCATTGACCTATTAAGGGTCAAAATGCAGGAGTCAGGAAAAGTAACACTAAGATATTAATTTTTAATAAGATAGCTTTCGTGTAGGTGAGTGGCGCTCCTTAATAGATTGTATAGTGGTTTCTCTATATAAGTTAGGGCAAGTTAGTGACCGCTAGCTCTAACAGCAACTGTTCTAAATCAGCAATTTTCTCAACGTCTTGAGCGTTGCTTTCCCTCAAGCCAAACCTGCTGAATTCTCAATATCAGAGAGGGGCGGACATCTGTCCGCCCCTCTCTAGGGAGTGGTTAATTCCTGAGTAATCTGCCGCAGTCAAGCCAGCTTACCGACTTCCCGCAACCTTTTTGCTAACCATCCCTGTTGAAGTCTTGATCTAACCTTACTCTTAGTACCTAACAACCTTGATCAAGCTAGCAATGCCCATCCTACATTTATCTTCACGGATGGTGAAGCCTATTTGCCAGTTACCTTTTCAACGAGGTCTTTTGCCCCTTCAATTAAACCTGTATCGGGTTGGGATTCTTTGTATTCCTCCAACTCTTCCTCGTAAGCTTCGTCCATCTTTGCAGGGTTTTGAGCTTCTTCTACGGCTTCTTCATAAGCCTCTACTCGGCTTCCAACATCTTGCTGAATTGCGGCTTGTGGATTCAGCTTCGCAGCATAAGCAGGCTGACTAGTAAAAATGAATAGATTAGATAAGCCAAGCAAAGTAACCAAACTTAGAATCACAACGCTCTTGCGGAAAGCTTGACCTAGAGTTGAAAGAATGGATTGCATGTAAATCTCTCCTTAGTTGTATTTATGAGAGCCTTTTTAGTTGGCTCAACAGGATTACCAATATCCGCTTAGATGAATCAGTTTCATCAAACCAAAAAGATTTTACGGGTCTATATACTGCAATCCCTTCTGCCGGAAGGTACATTCAATTTAGAGAAAGAATTAAAGATTGTTACAGCAATCCTCAGCATTCGGTGGAAAATCGTTCAAGGAGCCAGATTAGGCTGGTTTTTTACTTCAAAGACATTGAGTATGTCACTCGGAATCGCACGCGGACGCATAGCTTTGGTATCTACCCAAACCCATAATGCTTCTGCGGTAACCAACAATTCATCTTGCCCCTGTTTGCGAATTTCATAACGGCGGGTGGAACGTGACCCGCGCATTTCCTGTACCCAGGTAGCAACTTCAAGGGTATCGCCCGCCACTGCTGGACGGAGATATTCAATTTGTATGCGTCGCATGACAAAGACGCCGCCCAACTGGCGATAGCGTTCTAAGCTAAAACCCAGATTTTCTAGGTGTTCAATAGCAGCCTGTTCTAGGTAATTTTGGTACACGGCATTGTTAACATGCCCTAAGGTGTCCATTTCATAGTGTCTGACTCTTAGCTGTGCAATGAATCGTTCCATAACCTCGTTGCTCAAGCCTGCATATCCTTACAAACTAAACGATTCAGGTATGAAGTCTTAAACAACTTAACTAAAACAGGATTACTGATGCAAGATTGCATCTAATAACTTGTCAGCGCCCAAGCGAACCGGATCAGTGCAAGGTAATTGGGTGTCTGCTTCGGTTTGCGCGATCGCATCTTGCGCTTCTGTAGCGTTCAGATGACCTGTGTTTAGTGCGATCGCCACCACTTTAACCGTTGCAAAAGCCCCTGCTGCACGCGCCACGGTTTCATAAAGTTGCACCACCTCTGGCAACGGGGGAATAGGCACATCGGGACAGGTGCGAATATGAGTCTGTCCTGCCCGATGCACTAAGATTAGCTGCGTTGGCTGAGAACCTCGGATCAGGGGTAAGGTTGCCGTCGAACCTGGATGCAACAGCGAACCTTGCCCTTCAATGTAAAGGATGTCGTGATCGTAGCCAAAGGGCATGACACTATGTTCAACTGCACCAGAGGCAAAGTCTACCCGCACAGCATCCAGAGGAACGCCATCTCCGGCAATCATTAAACCCGCTTGTCCTGTGGCGATGAACTTGGAACGCAAACCCCGCTGACGAGAAATCCGTTGTAATTCCAAGCTGGTAGACATCTTGCCAATTGCCATATCCGTACCAACAGTTAAGACACGCCGACAAGGAAGCGATCGCGCTTTCCCACTTCCTACAGGTAACCCCGTTGGTTCTTGACGCACATCCCAAATCCATTGCCCTTCTTTAAGTAAGGGTTGTAAATCTGCATGGATTGCCATGCGAGTATGCAATCCATTCACCACCGATAAGCCAGCAGCAACGGCTTGTTTTACCTCTTGCCACCAAGCATCCGGCATCGCGCCGCCGGAGGGTGCAATGCCAATGACAAGAACTTCAGGATTGTACGCGAGTGCTTCTTTGACCGATGCCACAATGGGAACGTCTCGTTGAATCCCGGTTAACTGTGATAAAGATTCACCAGCCGTCTGTTGGTCAATCACAGCGACAATAGAGGCTTCACTATAGCGCAAGAGAGTTAGTCCTGTTTTGCCATGAACTCCCGTAACGCCGTCATGTAGCAGAATGGCTACTCGATGTTCAGCTTTTAGCATAAATAAGTTGCAATAGTAATTTCTAAAGAAGAATTCAGTCGTTAAAAGTCACGAAGTGAAAGCCGGACAACAATAGGATTTAAGCATTTTAGCGATTGGGGACTGGGGAACCCTGGCTTTATCAGCAATTCTTGAGTTTTTGTCCCCTTGTCCCCTTGTCCCCTTGTCTCCCTATTCCCCCATCTCCCCATCTCTCAACCTCACCCCCAATCCTGGTGAATCATTAGGCAGCAAACGCCCATTTTGGAGTTCTGATCCGATAAACGGATCATCGCTGAAATTCAGATGACTGTCTAAATCTAAATAATCAGCGAGGGGCGCTAAGTGGGAGGCGGCTGTATTGGCAAGTACACTGTCAGAATAGCAACCAAACATCACCTGCAAGCCACAAGCTTTTGCTGTGTATACCATCCGCATGGCTTCGGTTAATCCTCCAGATTTCATTAACTTGATGTTAATGCCATGAACGCGATCGCTCAGTTTAGGAATATCACAGCTAGTAAAGCAACTTTCATCCACAAAAATGGGAAGGGGCGATCGCTGATAGAGTTCCAGTAATTGCGAAGTGTCACTACCGTCTACCTCTCTCCGCAACGGCTGTTCTACATGCTTAACCCCCAACTTTGCCAACCAACTGCACATGATTACGGCGTCCTCTAGATTCCACCCGCCATTAGCATCGACACTTAATTGCGCCTCACGTGCTTCCTCTCGGACTGCCATTAGCATTGCCTGATCCGCTTCAATCCCATTAGCGCTGCCGAGTTTTACTTTCAAAACGCTTGTATCCGTGACTTTCCGCCAGTTACGCACTCGCTGTTGTGCCTCAGCAGGTGAACTAATGCCAATCGTGACGGAAGTTGGTAAAATCCGACTGCGATCTAACCCCCACAAACGCCACAAGGGGAGTCCTACCCGTTTTCCTAACCAGTCGTGCAATGCCATATCTATAGCTGCCCAAGCAGCCGATGGCAGGGAGACTGCTGTTAGTACCTGCTCAATTTCCTGTCGGTTCCAGGGGCTAAATCCCTCTAGCATCGGCGCTACTTCTTGCAATGCCTGCGCGATCGCTTCTGTCGTTTGGGGATATTCACCAATTGAAAAGGGTGAGGCTTCTCCCCAACCTTCAATGCCATCATTTTCCACTCGTACCCACACATTCGTTGTTTGAGAAGTGGTACCTCGACTGATTGTTAGGGGAAATCGCTTATTTACTGTAAATGTTTGAATCCGAATTTGCATAACAGTAATTTTCTGCCCTAAGGGAGATTTACAATCCTGATATTTTTTGTATATTGCTGGGAAGTTAATAAAAAAGTTTTTCTTTTAGCACAGTTCGTTTGGCTTTTTACGTAAGCAAAAGCTATCTATTTACCCTGTAATTATCAACTATAACAAATTAAGGAATAGGTTTTAAAAAATCTTAATCTGCTGAAATTATTTTTGGTTGAATTTCCGCCAAAAATCTCTTTAGATTGAGTAGAGATAAATTTCTCCTTCAGGGTTAAGAATTTGCAATTTTATCCTCAATTTATTGCTCAAACTATTGGTCATAAAAATTATGATACTTATATTTGGATTTACTTTATTTGTTTTTTACTTAGTGATTTCTCTCCGGCTTGTAACAGTTTGGTTAACATTTTCGAGACAAGATTCGTCTTCCTCCTTAGAAGAGGGGCTATTATCGCGAATACTTTTGGGCATGGCCACTATTTTATGGCCTGTAATTGTTCCCTTCGCTTATCTTCAACTATTAAAAGCTAAGTTGGAGGAAAACCCTAGTAGGGCATACACTAATAGCCAGTCTTTCGTGGCAAGTAGCATTTTCAGTAACTATGTTCTCGATTCAGTCAAAGTTCCTGAAAATGCTACTTATAATTGAAAATTGCTGTGCGATCGCGTTTGTAGATGAAACCGCTTAAAAAATGGAAAGTTTTAGATTCTAAGTTAGTTCTCGATCATCAGTGGTGCAAAGTCAGACAAGATAAAATACAACTCCCAAAGGGTCAAATTATTGATGATTTTTTTGTCAATATTAGACCCGATGTTGCTTTAGTTTTACCAATTACGGCTAATCAAGAAATCGTCTTTGTTCGGCAATACAGACACGGCGTTGGTGAAATTTTATTAGAACTCCCCGCTGGAGGTTTCTACCCTGATTATGAAAATGCACAAGTAGCTGCTGCTAGAGAACTAGAAGAAGAAACCGGGTATATTTCTGAAAATTTAATTCTCTTAGCAACGTTATATGATAATCCTGTTAAAGATAGCAATCAAATCCATTTATTTTTAGCTGAAAATGTCCATCTCTCAGGAACCCAAAATTTAGATATTACAGAAGAAATTGAAGTTGTTTTAATTCCCTTAGCAGGGGTTATAGAAAAGATTTCTCAAGGGGAAATTTCTGTTTCTGGAACGGTTGCTGCTATCTTTTTGGGATTAAATTTTATCGCCGAGCGTTCTGCAAGCAAGTTGGTTAACTTGACCCCTAACCCCTCACTGAATACAGAGGTTGATAGTAAGGGCATTCCTTACAGGGACCGCTAGGGTTAACCGCACAACGGATATAAGCAGAACGAGCATTAAATTGGCAGGTAGAATCACCAATTAAATAACCAGATACTTCTAAATATTGCCCTTCTGGAGGTCGCAGGGGTCTGAAAGCACTTGCTTCTATTGCTGCTCTTAGTGCGGCTCTAGAGCGTGCTTCTGCTTTCCGTAAGAGCCAGATAGAGAGAAGTGGGAGAGCTAAGCTGATAGCAAAAATCAGGATGACTTGAAACACACTAATTTGATATTTCAGACTCTATATAAGTTTCAGCGTACTACAGACATCTAGGCGATCGCACTCCCTCTATAAAGGTATTCAGTAGCTCGATCGTAGGCTGTAGAGACTATAACTGATGTTTTGTCTCTGCTACCACTAACGATTATTTGACGGCTGGGACTGATGGCTAGTGTACATACAGAGTCTAAATATGATCACTGCCACTCGCTAGCATGACTAAGACATCCGGGAGCAAACGCTTGGCGATCGTCGATAATCTGCATTAGTTGCATAGATGTATAACTGTGTGCACCTAACGCTTTCACACCTGCGTGGTAGGTTTCGACTACCTCTGCTAAGCTAGCATTTCCTTAAAACATTCCTCTAATTCTTAAGCTCTTGAGTTATACCGAGGATAAAGAAATTTGTGCAATGCTTTTTTGAGGGTGTAGCGTCTAACCAAACTGAGAGCACTAAGCTGCTAAAGCTGTAAAAAAGAACAATATTCCTCTAAAATCGCTAAATCCTGTCACCACTAAGTTCGTCCTGACTTAAAACCTGTAAACTTGCTGCTATGAAAAAAACTGCGAAACCTCAAACGAATACCTTAGGAGACTGGGCTTACCTGGCAATTGAGCAACAATTAGAGAAAATCCTCAAGCACGAAAATGATGTGCTTAAAGATCGCGATCCGGAAGCATTACACCAGATGCGTGTGGGAATGCGTCGCCTACGCTCAGTGGTAACAGGTTTTTCACCCGCTCTGGATTTACCGAAAGCAGCTCAGGAGCAGAAAATTGGCAAAGTTGCGCGCATTTTAGGAAGGTTACGCGACTTAGATGTTCTCAAAGCTGCCCTCAAAGACGAGTATGAGCCAGCTTTGCCGAAGTCGGAACGGAAGTCTTTAGAAACGGTATTAGATTATCTAGCAAAGAAGCGTAAACGCGCTCTAGAAGCCGTAGAATCGGCGCTGAAGGCTAAAGACTACGACAACCTCAAGCAAGGGCTGCAAAAGTGGTTGAAAGAGCCAAGCTATGAGCCATTGGCTCAAGTGTCGATTAATGAGGTGCTTCCCGATTTACTTCTGCCTTCCGTGAGTCAATTGTTGCTGCATCCAGGTTGGTTGGTTGGCGTTGAGATCAATACTGGAGAGATGAAATTTTCTCAGTCTCTGGAAGCGGATCAGGTTGCACACTTATTGAATGAGCAGGGATTGGCGCTTCATAGCCTGCGTAAAGAAACTAAGCGATCGCGCTATCAAATGGAACTCTTTACAGACTTCTACAAACCTAACTATGCTGCCTATCTCGAAGACTTAAAGCAAATCCAAAGTATTTTAGGTCAAATTCAGGACAGTTTCGTCTTAGCAGAGTTTCTGACAGATGCTTTGCACTCAGAGAGTAAAACTGAGCTACCCACTCTACAAGAGAAGTTGGTACAAACTCGCTATGAATCTTGGCAACAATGGCAACCCTTACAGATAAAGTACCTGAAGCCTGCTACACGGGAAGCTTTCCATCTAGAGTTAATTACGCCTAACTCGGAATCATCAGCACCAGATTCAGTCTGAGGACAGTTTCTTGTAATTTTTAGCCAGTTGGTAATCAAAAGATTACCCAATCTTTACCTGGGCAGCTTAGATTAGGGCTGGGTCTCCTCAGCCAGTTTTTCTAAGCTGGAATCCTAGCACCTTATGCCTTTAATTTCTAAAGCTATTCTAGATCTTGATCAATATAATCTTCATGAAGGACGCCGATTACATTCTTATCCTAAAGGAGAAATAATTCCCCTAGTACAGCCAGGGGTATGGCAGATTGATCGGGGTTGGGTGCAACTCAGTATGCTTTGGCCAAACGGAGAAGAAGTCCTCTTGGGTTGGGCAGGCGCTTCGACATTCTTTGGTCTTTGGTTATTTCAATCTTTAAAAGGGATTCATTTTACCCAACCTCAGTTACACATCTCACATCAAGCCATCTCAGATGTTTCCTTGCGATGGTATTCCCTAACTGAAATTGAAGCGTCGCCGAATTTATCGCAAACAATTTTGCAGCAACTCATTCGCCGCCAACAACAGACCGAAAAATTGTTAGCAATTGCCGGACTGCGGCGCGTTGAAGATCGTTTGCAGCAGCTACTCTTGTTGCTAAAACAGGAAGCGGGTCAATCTGTACCTGGAGGTACCCGTCTGAATATCCGCCTCACCCATCAAAATATTGCCAATACCATTGGTAGCACACGGGTAACCGTCACGCGACTCCTGAGCCAGATGCAACACCAAGGATGGATGATTCTAGATAGCGATCGCCACATAATTCTGAAAGATGAGTGTTTTGCCACTTCATCTCTGTGGTAAATCGCGTTCATTAGGAGTACCCTTCTGTCTCTCGATATTCTCTCAATTCCGCCTACAACAGGTCAGCCACCAACCGGGTTGATGGTTGTTTTACATGGCTGGGGTGGAAATGCCCAACAATTAGCATCTGTAGCCCCGTTTTTAAACTTACCAGAGTACCTGTTTTTATTTCCCAATGCTACCTTTCCGCATCCTTATGCAGCCAGTGGAAGGGCTTGGTACGACTTTCAAAAAAATGTGGGTTTAGCAGAAAGTCAGCAACTGCTCAAAGACTGGCTTTTGTCCTTAGAAAGTACCACAGGTGTTCCTCTCTCTCGCACAATTTTGAGTGGATTTTCCCAAGGGGGAGCAATGACGCTGGATATCGGACTTAATTTGCCATTAGCAGGTTTAGTCTGTATGAGTGGCTATTTGCATCCCATGGCTCAATTTCCCAGCAATCACCAATTTCCTCCCGTCTTAATTGTGCATGGCAGGCAAGACTCGATAGTTCCCCTCAGTGCGGCTCATAAAACACGGGATACTTTATCGGGTTTAGGAGTCAAGGTGCAATATCAAGAATTTGATATGGGGCACGATGTCCGACCCGAAGTGTTAACCGTTATCCGAAATTTTGTTAAGAGTCATACCTAAAATGGTCAATTAAAAGTACTGGGAGTAAGATAAAGGGGCTGTGACCTCTGTATACTGTCTTGAGACCGATCTTCATCCAGGGAGGGCGTGAACGATGACGACTTTAAATATTTCCACCCAAAATATTTCTGCCCTCACAGCAGCGGATGTGGAGCAGCTAGCAATCCGTTTAGAACGGGATGATTATAGCAATCCGTTTGAAGGGTTGAATGATTGGCATTTACTGCGGGCGATCGCGTTTCAACGTCCAGAATTAGTAGAACCCTATATCTACCTACTGGATTTAGAACCTTACGATGAAGCGTAGTTGGTTTTACTAATTTAGATAGGAGTGACAACCAGCTTGTCGCTCCTTTCGTTTGCTCTTATTTGTAGAGACAAGCCGAAATTTCTATTGCATCACCACCGATATGAAGCGGTTTTATCGTGTGCTGTGAATGTGAAATTTAGTAAACGGCGCAACTAAATTATTTAGCTTGAATTATCTTGTAGCTTGGGCGTTGCATAAAGAAGTACGAATTAAAGCTTCCCAACCCTGCAATGTCGTAAACCTCTTCATGTCCTCATTGATCAACCATGATCCAACTCGATCAATCTGCATTGAAAGCTCGAAACATATTACTCGCGATGTTTCTGCTGCTTTCCCTTCTAGATAGTGCCTTAGTAATTGCGGTGCAAGATCGCTGGGCGATTGGTCGAATCTTACTAACCGTTGTTGTGATGTACTTTGTTATCCAGGGAAAGAAATGGGCAAAATGGCTTCTAGTAAGCATCTGTAGTTTACTAGTTGTTAGTCTCATCGCACTAGTTCTTGCACTAAGTTCAAAGCTTTCCGCTGTCGTAATTGTTGGCAGTTTGATTATGGCTGTTCTCAGTGCTGCTATTGCAGTTTATATGATCATTAGTAAAGATTTAAATCGTTATTTTTCCTATAAAAGAAAAGCTGATTTCCAATAACTTCAAGGTATAAATCATCTTTGTAAAATTGCTGCCTAACAATGCCCTAGGCATTTCAGCCATAGAATAGGATGTCCTGACTGCCTGAAGTTGGCAAGGGTAAGCGTTTGATGAGCCAGGCACAAGCTAAAGCGCTTGGCGATTACTCTAAAGTTTCACCTAGTCTTTTCTTCTAAAACTGGTTGTCCATTTTAATTGCACGAAACTTAAATTGAATAAAGTTCTAATTAGTATTGGTGGTGGCATTGCTGCCTATAAAGTTTGTGAAGTAATTTCTACCCTCTTTAAAGCTGGGGTAGAAGTTCGCGCCATTCTCACCCGTTCGGCTCAAGAATTTATTACGCCCTTAACAATGACAACACTCTGTCGCCATCCGGCTTATACAGATGATAGTTTTTGGCAACCAACTCACTATCGTCCATTGCATATTGAGTTGGGAGAATGGGCAGATCTTCTAGTAATTGCGCCTTTAACCGCTAATACTTTGGGTAAGTTAACCTACGGTTTAGCGGATAACTTACTGACGAATACTGTTTTAGCCTCCCGTTGTCCTGTACTGCTAGCACCTGCAATGAATACCGATATGTGGGAACAGCTAGCTGTGCAACGAAATTGGCAACAGTTGCAACAAGACCCACGCTATCATGCTGTTGGTCCTGGTACTGGATTATTGGCGTGCGATCGCACGGGTGCTGGGCGGATGGCAGAACCGCCAGAAATCATAGCATCCATTCAATCTCTGTTGCATACAGGCGGCAAACGAGATTTAGCGGGGAAGCGGGTATTAATTAGCACTGGGGGAACGCGAGAACATCTTGATCCCGTTCGCTTTATCGGCAATCCTTCGACGGGGAAAATGGGACTGGCTTTAGCACAAGCAGCTGTTCACCGAGGAGCCTT
>Ga0196963_10001642_pt1 | contig 14597 bp, 12 predicted proteins | sample S1_5metaG_FD_148600 | JGI IMG/M metagenome (GOLD analysis project Ga0196963, IMG submission 148600) | Soil microbial communities from Anza Borrego desert, Southern California, United States - S1_5 | ecosystem: Environmental > Terrestrial > Soil > Desert | place: USA: California | collected... | reverse complement strand
AGACGGTGTTTGTGGCGGTCGGGTTCGCGATCGCGGGGTTCAGCATTCTCCTGCTGATTTTGGGCGTGTTCGTACTCAAGGGGGGCAAGGGGGCGGCGATCACGTCGATCGTGCTGGCGATCCTCGCGACGCTGTACTTCGCGTTCAACACGGTCGTCGTCCTCGGGCAGGGGAACCCGGTGGGCGTGATGCTCAGCCTGGGGCTGCTGGGCGCGTTCGTCTGGCTGACGGCGTGGCTGTTCCAGGCGGTCGGGGCGATCAACCAGAACCAGGCGGCACAGGCGCAGGCGGCGCAGTATTACCAGTACTACCAGCAGCAGCAGGCGGCGGGGCAGGCGCCGCCGTCGCAGCAGCCGCAGGCGTGGGGGCAGCCGGGGCAGGCGCCGCAGCAGCAGTGGCCGGGGCAGCAAGGGCAGTGGCCGGGGCAGCGGGGGTGACAAGCCCTCGTCCGAAAGATCGCGGCTGCGCCGCGAATCCGACTCCACAGGAGTCGGCGTGGGGGTCGGAAACGCCTTCCGTCGAACCGGGGCCGATTCTGCAAATCCCCCCTACCCGTCGGGCCGATAATGATGATAAATGAACCCCGCCATGCCCATCGCTTCTTCCGCCATGCGCAGTCCTGACGAGATCCCGCCCGCGCCGCCGATGGCGCTCCGAGATCGGTACATCAAGCTGTCGTGGGCGTACGTGCGGTGGTGCCTGGGGATGCTCGTGTGGGCGGGGGCGTGCATCTTTTACTTCGTGGTCACGCGGCAGCCGGTCGAGATGTGGATCGCGATCTTCCTGGGCGTGAGCTTGATCGCGATGGTGTTCGGGCCGGCGCTGCTGTTCGGCGGGGAGACCTGGTACAAGCGGCTGGGGTGGATGGTCGTGCTGCTGTCGATGTTCTCGATGATGTGGGTGTACCCGTTCGTCGCGGTCGGGTGGGGCATTCGGACGCGGATCGTCGAGGGGCGGTACGCGGCGTGGGACCGGATCATCTGGACCGACTTCGTGCACCTGGGGCTGTGCCTGCTGACCGTGCTGATTGCGCTGTGGACGTTCATCCTGACGTTCCGGCTGGTGAAGATGACGCGGCAGCTGGCGCGGGGGGAGTTTGGGGAGATGGATATCCGGGTGAAGGAATGACGGGGCGAATGACGAATGTCGAAATTCGAATGACGAATCAATGACGAACGTCGAAGGGCGAATGACGAAAGACTCGGAATCGGCGCAGTCCGTTGCACGACGCTTCCCCGCCACAAGTGGCGGGCTATATGAGACGGTGGCCGTGCGATCGAACGGGAGTTGAGGCCGTCGAAGCCGCCTCGCGCGAGCGGCGCTTTCCCCCGCTGGCGTATTCCCCCCCGCGCCCTTAAAACACCCCCATGAAAGTGTTCCTCACCGGCGTCGCCGGGTTCGTCGGGAGCCGGCTGGCCAAGGCCCTGCTGGCGCGCGGCGACACCGTGGTCGGGCTGGACAACATGAACGACTACTACGCCGTCTCCCTCAAGGAGCGGCACCTCGCCGATTTGCGCGACCAGCCCCGCTTCACGTTCATCCAGGGCGACCTGCGGGATGCGCCCCTCCTCCTCGAACTGTTCCAAAAGCACAAGCCCGACGGCGTCGCCCACCTCGCCGCCATGGCCGCCGTCCGCTACTCCGTCCAGAACCCCCTGCTCTACGGCACGATCAACGTCCAGGGGAGCGTCAACCTGCTGGACGCCGCCCGCCAGACCGGGCAACCCGTATGCGTGCTCGCCGGCACGGGGTCGAGCTACGGGGTCGACACGCCCGTGCCGTTCAAGGAAGACGCGCCCGCCGACAAACCCCTGGCCCCCTACCCGGCGTCCAAACGCGCGATGGAGCTCTTCGCCCACTCCTACGCGCACCTCTGGAAGCTCCCCGTCACCTGCCTCCGCTTTTTCAACGTCTACGGCCCCCACGGCCGCCCGGACATGATGCCCTGGAAGTGGACGCTCGCGATCAACAAGGGCGAGCCGCTGACGATGTACAACGGCGGCCGCCTCAAGCGCGACTGGACCTACATCGACGACATCGTCGCCGGCTTCATGGCCGCCCTGGACAAGCCGCTGGCGTACGAGGTGATCAACCTCGGCTGCTCCTGCCCCGTCGAGAATCTCGAGTTCGTCCGCATCCTCGAAGGCCTGCTCCACCGCAAGGCCCAGATCACGGACGTCCCCTGCCCGCCGAGCGAACCGCTGATCACGCACGCGGACATCTCGAAGGCGAAGCAACTCCTCGGGTACGAGCCGAAGGTCAACATCGAGGAGGGGCTCGGGCGGTTCGTGAACTGGCTGAGGGCCGAGCGGCTGCTGTAACCTCCTCTCGCGCGCCCGCGTGCCTACTGAAACTGACATCTCGCGGACACCTGGGCGAAATCACAACGTGCGCGTTCGCGCGTATCAGAGGGCATGACCCCCTTCCGCGCTTTGCTCGTTTTCGCGCTCGCCCTCCTCCCCTCGATCGCCGCGGCGCAACGAAAGCCCAACGTCGTCCTGATCTTCTGCGACGACCTGGGGTACGGCGACCTCGGGTGCTTCGGCAGCAAAACGATCGCGACGCCGAACCTGGACAAGCTGGCGGCGCAGGGGATGCGGCTGACGGATTTTCACACGGACTCGCCGGTGTGCACGCCGTCGCGGGCGGCGCTGCTGACGGGGTCGCACGCGGCGCGGATCGGGCTGGAGAAGCACGTGCTGTTCCCGCGGTCCCGGATCGGGCTGAATCCGTCCGAGGTGACGATCGCGAAGCTGCTCAAGGGGCAGGGGTACGCGACGGCGGCGGTCGGCAAGTGGCACCTGGGCGACGCGCCGGAGTTTTTGCCGACGGCGCACGGGTTCAACTCGTACTTCGGCGTGCCCTACTCGAACGACATGCGCGTAAAGATCGGGGAGAAGGCCGGCCCGCCGCTGATGCGGAACACGGAGGTGATCGAGCACCCGGCCGACCAAGCGACGCTGACCGAGCGGTATGCGGACGAGGCGGTGAAGTTCATCACGGCGAATAAGGACAAGCCGTTCTTCCTTTACCTCCCGCACACGTTCCCGCACGTGCCGCTGTTCGTGTCGGAGCGGTTCAAGGGCAAGAGCAAGGGCGGGCTGTACGGGGACGTGGTCGAGACGCTCGACTGGTCGGTCGGGCGGATCACGGACGCGCTGAAGGAGCACGGGTTGGAGAACGACACGATCGTGATCTTCACGAGCGACAACGGGCCGTGGCTGGTGCGCAAGGAGCACGGCGGGTCACCGGGGCCGCTGCGGGACGGGAAGGGGACGGTGTACGAGGGCGGGCACCGGGTGCCGTGCATCGTGCGGTGGCCGGGCAAGGTGCCGGCGGGGGCGGAGTGTAGCGAGTTGGCGTCGACGATGGACCTGTACCCGACGCTCGCGAAGCTCGCGGGGGCGACGGTGCCGGCGGATCGGGTGATCGACGGGCGGGACATCGCCCCCCTGCTGCTGGGTCAGGCGGGCGCGAAGACGCCGCACGCGGCGGTGTTCCATCATTCGGCGCAGGGGCCGCTGCACGCGGTGCGGTCGGGGGCGTGGAAGCTGCACCTGGCGCGGACGCAGCCGGCGCGGACGAACCCGCAGGGGAAGGTGATCCCCGCTGTCGAGCGGCCGGCGGAGCTATACGATTTGTCGAAGGACCTGGCGGAGGCGAAGAACGTGGCGGCGGAGAACCCGGAAGTGGTGGCGCGGCTAACGAAACTGGCGGAGGAGCACCTGGCGGAGTTGGCGACGAACTCGCGGGCGGTGGGGCGCGTGGCGGGGGCGAAGGAGACGGAGAAGGGGGCGAATGATAAGTAGCCTCCTCCCTCTCCCGGCGGCGCCGGGTGATTTGACTCGCGCACCAACGCGTCCGCCGCGGGGAGAGGGCGGGGGTGAGGGGCGAGCGTGAGAGGCTTTCGAAAGCCGACGACCGCGCGGGGTGCGCCGCCTGGCGTTCGCCCCTCACCCTCGCCCTCTCCCCGCCGCGAGCGCGCGGCGTCGCGAGCGGCGCAGTTGGCGCGGCTGGGAGAGGGGAGCGCTGCTTTACCTGCAGTGGCCTTCGCCCGTGACGACCCACTTGTAGGTGCACAGGTCGGATGCGCCCATGGGGCCGCGGGCGTGGAGTTTGTCGGTTGAGATGCCGATCTCGGCGCCCAGGCCGTACTCGCCGCCGTCGGCGAAGCGGGTGCTGGCGTTGACCATGACGCTGGCGGAGTCGACGTCGCGGACGAACTGGTTGGCGGCGCGGACGTCGCTGGTCAGGATCGCGTCGGTATGGTGGGAGCCGTGCTCGTTGATGTGGGCGACGGCCTCGTCGATCGAGCCGACGACCTTCACGCCGACGATGAATGCGAGGTATTCCTCGTCCCAGTCCTTATCGGTGGTGGGGATGGCGCCCGGGTAGAACTTGCGCGCGGCGTCATCGGCCCGGACCTCTACGCCCGCGGCGGCCAGGGCCTTGCAGACGGGGCCGACCAGGCGCGGGGCGGCGTCCCTATGGAAGAGCAGGTGCTCGACGGCGTTGCAGACGGCCCCGCCGGGGTAACTGGTTTTGGCGTTCACGCAGACGCGCGTGACCAGGTCTTCCATTCCGTCGGTGGCCTTGTCGACGTAGATGTGGCAGTTGCCGGTGAAGTGCTTGAGGACGGGGATGGTCGAGTCGGCGACGACGGCGCGGATGAGCGACTCGCCGCCGCGCGGGATGACCAGGTCGATGTACTTGTCGAGCTTGAGGATCTGCGGGACGAGGGCGCGGTCGGTGGATTCGACGAATTGGACGGCGTCTGCGAGCTCGGGGAGTTGCGAGTTGCGAGTTGCGAGTTGCGAGTGCGGCCCTCTCAGCGCTTCCTGGATGACTTCGACGATCACCTTGTTCGAGTGGAAGGCCTCCTTGCCGCCGCGGAGGATGACGGCGTTGCCGCTCTTGATGCAGAGGGCCGCGGCGTCGCTGGTGACGTTGGGGCGGGACTCGTAGAAGAACAGGACGACGCCGAGCGGGCTGCGGACCTTCTGGATGCGCAGGCCGTTGGGGCGGTTGAAGCCCTCGATCACCTGCCCGACCGGGTCGACCTGGGCGGCGATCTGCTCGACGCCCTCGGCCATCGCGGCGACCTTCTTCTCGTTGAGCTCGAGGCGCTTGATCAGCGCGGGGGCGAGGCCGGCGGCCTTGGCGGCGTCGATGTCCTTCGCGTTGGCGGCAAGCAGGTCGGCCGTCCGCGCCCGCAGCGCCCCGGCCATCGTCCGGAGGATCGCGACCTTCGTGTTGCCGTCGAGCGTCGCCAGAACCCGGGCCGCCGCCCGCGCGCGCTGGCCGAGTTGGAGTACGTATGCCTGCGAATCGGTCATGATGCCCCTAGTATAGGGACCCCGCCCCGGGCGCAAAGAACGCGCCCGCCCACCCCGCCACTCGGTTACACTGGGCCCGTGCCGAGGCGACTGGCCCGCTGGTGTTTCCTATGCTTTTCCGTCGCCTCGCTCGTCCTTTGCCTGGCCGCGATCACGGTATGGATCCGCAGCGCCGTCGTGCCGGATGGGGTCGCGTGGGAGGACTCGTCGGGGGTGACCGCCGTCGCGGCGGCCGACGGCCGGGGGCTTGTGGTCTTTGAGCCCGGCGCCACCTTGGACGACATGTTCGGGCCGGTCGACCGGCGCGCCGGCACCGCGGCGGGCCGGCACGGATACGCGCGAACCCCCCGCCGCGAGTTCGGCCCGCCACTGACCCTGGCCGCCGTGGGGTGCGACGAGGTGAAGGTCGACGTGCTCAGCGTCGGATGGGGGAGTAAGCCGTCGGACCCCGAACCGCGCCGGACCACGTACCTGGCACTGCCCTTGTGGTTCGTGTCGGTGGCCTTCGCCGTGGCGCCCGCCGTCTGGCTTACCGACGTCGTCCGCAGGCGCCGGCGACGCCGCAGGCAGCAGTCCGGCAGGGTGCGATTATGACCTGCGCGCGACGCCCGCGCGGTGTCCCGAGTGCGGCTTCGAACGCGCGGCGGGCCCGGTCGTGGGCATCGGCGATCCGACCCCCTGACGTCCCTCGTCGCGACGCCATCCGTTCCGCGGCACCCCCTACCGAACCCCCATCGTAAAATCGAACGCCCCCGCGCGCTCCATCGTCTCCTCCGACAGCTTCACGTTCGGCGGGAGGTCGAACTGCAGGCGCGTCTTGTTCGGGCCCACCTTGTGGTTCAGCGCCGACACGACGAACCTCGCCTGCACGGTGAACTTGCCGTCCTTGATTGCCTGGACCTGGTCGGCCGGCCCGACCACGCCGACGTTTGGGAACGACGGGTTGTACGTGACCGTGTTCGTGTCATCGAACCCGGCCGGCGTCACCTTGAACACGGTGACCGACGGGATCGTGTACGTGACGTCGGCGGTCTTGATGACCACGTTGGCGTCGGCGACCGGCGTCGAAAGCGTGACGAACTCGCGGTGATCCCAGTAAAGCGGGACGTTCTTGAGCTCGACAGTGCCGGTGCGCTTCTTGAGCTCCTCGCGCTTGGACAGGTCCGCCCAGACGCTGAGTTCGCCGGCCTGCTCGGCCGCGTCCAGCAAACGCTTGGGGGCGCGAACCTTCACCACCCGCGGGACGAACGTCACGTTCTCGAGGTTGGCCGCGATCTGCGGCGGCACCTTCACCACCGCGTCGCGCTCCTCGATCACGTCGATGTCGACCTTGATGTACGGCGGCTGGCAGCTCTTGACGGTGATGCCGTTGTTCTTGAACAGCGGGTGGTTGTTGAGTTGCGCGGCGGCGGTCAGTTCCTGCGGGCCGGTGCCAAGCTGCGGGTCGATCAGGAGCTGCACGGGCGCCGAGCCGGGCGCGCCGGGGAGGAGCTTCTGGCGGACCTCGTCCATCTTGGCACGGGGGCCGGAGAGCTCGACGATCAGGTTATGGTCCGCCGGCCAGCGGAGGACGACGACGCGGTCCGGGGCCGTTGTCCGCACCTGCACCGGGAAGATGTTCCCCGGGACGGTCACCGCCTGCTCGCGCTCGGCGTAAACCCAGATCAGCAGCGTGAGCGGGACGACGACGATCAGGTTTTTGAGCACCCCCATCGCCCGGTCGGCCGACGGCAGGCGGTCGCGGACGCGCTCGCCGAAGGAGCGGGGGCGGGCGTAGTCTAGGTTCAGCGCCGCCGGGGCGGGCCGGTCGCTCTCGACCGCGGGTTTGAGGGGGCTGTCGGGCATCGATACATCCTAGGACGGTGCGCGAGGGAACGGTCTTCCGCAGCCGTTTCGCACGCTGACGCGTGCGCTACGAGAGCTTCAATCCTCACGCGGCGGCTTTGCGAAAGGTGGGGGCGCCGCCCCCCCTCCCCAGCAGTTCGGACAGCAGTCCGCGGAGCGTGTCCGGCGACAGTTTTCGGATCAGTTGGCCGCGCTCGGCGATCGAGATGTCGCCGGTCTCTTCGGACACGACCAGCACGACGGCGTCCGTCTCCTGGCTCATGCCGACGGCGGCGCGGTGGCGGGCGCCGAGCTCTTTTTCCAAATCGCCCGACTCGGCCATCGGGAACTGCACGCCGGCGAACATGACGCGCCCGTTCCCGACGATCACGCCCAAGTCGTGCAGCGGGGAGTTAGGCCAGAAGATCGTGTTGAGCAGTTCGGCGGTCAGGTCGGCGTCGAGGCGCGTGGCGTCCTCGGCGAGGGCGGCGAGGTTCGTCTCCCGCTCGACGGCGATCACGCCGCCGATCTTTCGGCGGGAGAGGAACGTCGCGGACTCTACCAGGGCGTCGATGTCGTCGCGCATGCGCCCGCCGGAGCCGGGGATCCAGCGCGTCTCGCCCAGCCGCATGAGCGCCCGGCGGATCTCAGGCTGGAAGACGACGATGATCGCGAAGCCGGCGGCGACCAGGAAGCGGGAGTAGAGGAAGTCGAGCCGCTGGAGGCCGAACCGGCCGGCGAGGAGGCGGACGATGACGTACAGCGCGACGAGCAGGAAGGCGATGCCGCGGAGCAGGCGTGCGCCGCGCGTGCCCTGCAGGAACTTGACGACCCAGTAGACGGCCGCCCCGATGACGAGCAGTTCGACCGCGACCTGCCACCAGGGGTAGCTCCCGATCGCCCGGAAGAAGTCGCCGAAGTTGAACAGTTCGTTTTCCATGCCCACGCCGCGCGGCCCGCATCATATCCCAAACCCGCCCGCCCGATAACCGGCCCAAGCCCGCGTGCGGCAAGGTTTTCCGATGATCGTCCGCCTGCGGGTTGTATCGGCCAATCGCCGGACGGACCGCAAGCGATGACGGACGTATTTACTCGTCCCAGATCCCGTCCCGGATCGCGCGGACGATCCGCACCACCCGCGCCATCGGCTCGACGTCATGGACACGGACGACGGCCGCCCCGTTGGCGACGCACCACGCAACCGACCCGGCGGTCGCCATCACGCGCCCGGACGGTTCGGATTCACCGGTAATGCGCCCGAGAAACCCCTTCCGGCTCGTCCCGAGCACCAGCGGGTACCCGAGCCGCGCGAATCGGGAAAGATTTCGGAGCAGGGCAAGGTTGTGATCGATCTTCTTCCCGAACCCGATGCCCGGGTCGAGCAGGATTCGATCCTCACGAACGCCCGCGGCACGCGCGGCACTCGCCGTCCGCCCGAGCGCCGTCGCGACGTCTTCGACGACGTCCGCGTACGTCGGATTGAGTTGCATCGTCGCCGGTTGACCCTGCATGTGCATCAGGACGATCGGGGCGGCGGTGCGGGCGGCCAAGGGGAGCATGCCGGGGTCGTCGGAGCTGCCGGAGATGTCGTTGATGATCGTCGCCCCGGCGTCGAGCGCGGCTTGGGCGACGGGCGCGAGGGTCGTATCGATGGAAATCGTGCAAGGCAGGTTCTCGGCCGCCAGCGCGAGGATCACTGGAATCACCCGCACGATCTGCACGTGGGCGGGCACGCGCTCGGAGCCCGGGCGAGTGGATTCGCCACCGACGTCGATGATCGCCGCCCCCTGCCGCACCATCTCCCGGGCGTGGGCCACGGCCGCGCCCGGTTCGGCGAACCGGCCGCCGTCGGAAAAGCTGTCCGGGGTGACGTTCAGGACGCCCATGACCAACGGCCGGCGGTCGGGCTGGTTTAACCATTGCATGAACTCGAAAGGCAGCATGGACCTGTAATTATCACTCATTTGGGTGATCGAGAGAACTATTTGGCGAACGTCAACGTCCTGTCAACGTAACGTAAAGTGACTCACCGGACGATGACCCTTGTGGAGGTTCGTGTTGCACGCACTGGCAGAACAGGTTCGGTCGCTGAAAGTCGTGGTGGTGGTGTTGTTCATCTGCGCGACGGTATGGATCGCCGGGTGGGAGCGGAACCTCCGCCAGCGGGTGGAGAACGGCGTGATCCTGCCCGCCCCGACCAAGCAGGAGATCGCAGACCTCAAGCGGCAACGCGCCCAGGCGGAACTGACCCCCCGCGCCTCGGCGTACGACGGGGAGTGAACAACTCAGCAAGCCAAACCGCCCGCAGGACCCCGGATCCTGCGGGTTTTTGTTTGCGCGCACAGGGGGCGATTTTTACCCTCCCCTGCCCTACCGGCCGGTTGCTAGGCTGCGCCTTTCACGGACGAAAGGACACCTCCATGGCACGACCAGCTCCGTCCAAGCGCTCGAGCAACCCCAAGACGGCGACCAAAGGCAACGCGGGCGGCGGCGGGAATCAACCGCCCCGCGCCCACCGGGGCGACACGCCCGAGGCCCGCGCGCAAGAGGCGCGGCTGCCCAAGACGCACCCGACGAACCGGTCGGGGCCGGCGAAGCGGAAAGACACATAGATCTCGGATTTCGGATTGCGGATCGGTCTCACGCACTCGATCCGCAATTCGAAATCCGCAATCCGAGATCATTGCCGGTGAAGCCTGCGGGCCCCCGCGTCCGATAACTGTGGGTAGTATGGAAGATTCCATCTACCGACTTCGGCTGGGGGACATCCTGACGCTCTGCGTCCTGGGACTGCTGTCACTGGGCGTCGTGATGGTGGGGTCGGCGTCGATGAACGCGACGGGGCCGCTTGAGCTGCGCCTGCAGGAGTTGCGGGCCGAGCGGTCGGCGGCGCTGGCGAAGACGAAGGACGCCGCGGCGGTCGCGCGGATCCAGCGGGACCACGAGGGGCGGGTGGCGCAGGCGACGCGCGACTTCGAAGAGCGGCCGTCGCACTGGTACTGGTCGCCCAGCGGGACCAAGCAGTTCGGGTACGCGATGGCGGCGCTGGGGGCGTTTTTCCTGATCGGCAAGTTCGACTACGCGAAGCTGGCCCGCGGCGCCGTCTGGCGGAACCCGGTCGTGTGGCTGCTCATCGCGGCGGCGGTGGCGTGCGCGGCCGTGCTCGTGCCGGGGATCGGCCGCGAGATGAACGGGGCCCGGCGGTGGATCTCGCTGGGCGTCACGCAGTTCCAGCCGTCGGAGCTGGGCAAGTGGGCGCTGGTCGTCTTCCTGGCGTACTGGATCAGCCAGCGGAAGGTGCTGCTCGAAAAGTTCGCGACCGGGTTCGTGCCGACGCTGATCCCGATCGGGATCATCGCGTTGCTGATCGTGATCCAGGACTTCGGGACGGCGGCACTGGTCGGCGTCTGCTCGGTCGCGATTTTGATCGCCGGTCGGGCCAGGCTGTGGCACCTAGGGGTGCTCGTGCTGCCGGCGATGTTCGCGGCGTACTGGTTCATCACGCACAAGGCGTACCGGGTGGAGCGGATCATGGCGTTCCGCGACCCGTTCGCCGACCCGCAGGGGAAGGGGTACCACATGATCCAGTCGCTGCTGTCGTTCTCGACGGGCGGCGTGTTCGGCAAGGGGCTCGGGAACGGCGTTCAAAAGCTCGGCTACCTGCCGGAAGACACGACCGACTTCATCTTCGCCGTCGTCTGCGAAGAGCTCGGCCTATTCGGCGCGTGCCTGACGATCGCGCTGTACCTGGGCATCCTGTACGTCGCGTTCCAGGTCGTGAAGCAGTCGCGGGACGGCTTCGGCCGGCTTCTGGCGTTCGGCATCGGCGCGATGATCGGGTTCCAGGCGCTGATCAACATCGCGGTCGCGACGGTCTCGGTGCCGACGAAGGGGCTGTCGCTGCCCCTCGTGAGCTTCGGCGGGACGGGGCTGATCATCACGTGCGGGGCGCTGGGGCTGCTGCTGAGCGTGACGAAACACCGTCACGCGGCGGAAGAGGAGCAGCAGCGGGCGCTGTGGGAAACGGACTCGCTGGCGCTGGCGACGGTGATGTGAGCGGGCCCGGGGACATGGTCACCGGAGGTGACCATGCCGCTTCGGGATTGTCTCACGTCAGTCGCGCGCGGTTCGCGGCGCTCAGACCTTGATCGAGAAGACGTTCGAGTCGGGGGAGTCGCCGGCGGCGTTCGTGGCGCGGACCTTGAACAGGTAGGTCGTGCCGGTGAGCAGGCCCGAAACGGTGACGCCGGTGGAGTTGACGCCGGTCGTGCCGAAGAGGGACCAGGTCAGGCCGTTGTTGGCCGAGCGGTAGACTTTGACGCCGGTCTCGTTGGTGGCGCGGTCGGTCCACTGCAGGCGGACGGACGTGGCGGTGAGCTTGTAGCCGGTGAGGTTGGCGGGGGCGGTGGGCACGCCGGTAGCCGGGGGCGGCGGCGTGGTGATGGTGGGCGCGACTACGGTGCCCGAGAGCGTGTACGTGCCCAGGTCGCCGTACGCGCCTTTGCCGGCGACGGCGATGTAATACGTGCCGGCGGGGACGGTGGCCGAGAGGGTCTCGCCCAGCGCCGCGGTGTTGGCCGTGGCGAGGACTGCTCCGGCGGCGGTGGTCAGGGTGAGGCGGGCATCCAGCATCGGGCCGGCGGCGGCGACGGCGGCGGTGAAGCGGACGGCGCCGGCGCCAGTGGTGAACCGGAAAACGTCGGTGTCGCCGGTGCGCTCGATGACGCCCGACCGCGGGGTGACAGTTGTGCCGCTAAGGGCGAGGGCCGAGGCGGCGGCGGGCGCGTTGCCGTAATCGTCGGCGCGGTAGCCGAAGCCGTTGGTGGCGCCCGAGAGGATCGCCAGGTCGTCCTGGTAGCTGGTGGACGAGCTGCCGACGGGCCCTGCCCACCAGACGCCGCGCTGGGCGCTGTAGGAATTGCCCATGATCGGGGCGATGACGGCGGTGCCGGTGGAGTAGGCCTCGACGAGCGTCGAGCCGGACCACTTGGCTTGGTGGGAGAGGCCGAACGCGTGGCCGGCCTCGTGGGCGGTGGCCTCGGCGGTGCCCTGGGCCGCGCCGCCGGCGAGGTTGCCGGAGAAGACGAAGCCGACGTTGGGCGCGCCGTTGGTGAACGAGCCGGTATACGTGATGCCGCCGGCCTTGGCGCCGAGCCACGGGCCGGTCCCGCCGATCACGATTTTGATTGCGACGCGGTCGGCGAGCGCACCGGGGTCGACCGTCGTCACGTTGACGTTGAAGGGCGAGTACTTCTCCGACACGCGCGCCCAGATCTCGCGGACGCGGGCGATCTCGGCGTCGGAGAACGTGGTGGCGTTGCCGTCGATGTCGTAGGCGGGGGTGGTGCCGGGGCGATACGAGCCCCAGGCGGCGGTGGAGTCGCCGTTAAAGTCGAGGTAGAGCTTGGCGGGCGCGCCCGGGCGGCTTGAAAGCGCGGGGATCGCAGTGAGCGGGAAGACGGCGGCGGGCTTGGCGGTCGGCGTCGACAACGTCGTCGTGGCCGCGGCCGCTTCGAGGACGGGGAGGTCAGTATGAAGTTCCCACGGCTCGTTAATGCAGAGTCCGCTTCCGGAGAGCAGTCGGCGGACTTCGAGTTCGGTGATCAGGGCGGTGGGGCGATCGGGCATGCGGTGGCCTCTAAATACAGCTGAGGTCGCTGGCAGGATCGTGAATGGGTGGACGTCTGTGGACAGGACGATGCGGCGGGGGGACGGGTTCGGCGTCGTGGGGAGAAGGTACGGGGGATCGGGTGAGAATGCGATGTGGAAAGGCGAGAGTTCGTTCTGACCTCTCGTAGCCGCCCCGTGTTAGAGGAGCGACACCGGATCCACGTCCACCGCAATCCGGTCGTTGGCGGCGAGAAGGTCCGCCTCGCGGAGTAGATTCAGCACGCGCTGGATCGTGTCCGCCCGCGGCGACTGAAGCACGATCTGCGTCCGGTAGTATCCGGCGATCTTGGCGATCGCGCAGGGCATCGGACCCTTGAGCTGGATCGGGGACGGCCGCGCGGCCTCCACGCCCGGCTTCGTCGTTCCTCCATCATCCTTCGTTCGTTCCGCCCGCGCGACCATCGCCGCCAGGACATGCTCGATCGCCTCCAGCGCTTTCCCCGCCAGCACCTCCGCGCGCTTGTGGAGCGCGTCCTGGTCCTGGTCGCGGAGGACGATGCGGGCCATCCGGCCGAAGGGTGGCAAGCCCGTGTCCTTGCGGTGCGCGAGTTCGCCCTTCGCGAAGCCGATGAAGTCCTGGCGCAGCGCGGCCTGGATGGTGGGGTCGTCGGGCAAAAACGTCTGGAGGACGACGCGGCCGGGCGCGTCCCCCCTGCCGGCGCGGCCGGCGACCTGGGTGATTAGCTGGAACGTGCGCTCGGCGGCGCGGAAGTCGGGGAGCGCGAGGGCGGTGTCGCCGGAGATGACGCCGACCAGGGTGACGTTGGGGTAGTCGAGGCCCTTGGCGATCATCTGGGTGCCGAGCATGACCTGGATCTCGCCGCGGCCGAACCGGCCGAGGAGCTCTTCGTAGTCGCGCGCGGAGTGCATCGTGTCGGAGTCGACGCGGGCGTACTTGAGGTCGGGGAACTTCTTCTGCAGCTCTTCCTCGACGCGCTGAGTTCCGAGACCGAAGAGCGAGAGCTTTTTCTTACAGGTGGGGCACTTGTCGGGGAGCGGGGTGGAGTAGAGGCAGTAGTGGCACTGGAGTTGGCCGGTGTGGACGGCCTCGGAGTGCTTGGCGGTGAGCGGCGCGTTGGGGTGGCCCTCGGTGTAGCCGGACGCGGTCCGGTGATACGTCATCGTCGTGTCGCAGTAGGTGCAGTGGACGGGCTCCTGGCAGGACACGCAGTAGACGAAGTTGGAATACCCCCGGCGGTTGAGCATGAGGATGGCCTGCTGGCCCTTGGCGAGCGTGACGGTGAGGAGGTGCTCGAGGCGCTGGGAGAGCAGGTGTACGCCGGAGCGGGCGCGCATCTTGGCCTCGACCTTCATGTCGATGAGCTCGACGTGGGGCATGGCCAGGCCGCGGACGCGGGAGGGGAGGGTGAGGAGGTGGTAGGGAAGAGGTGGGGAGGTGGGGGGATGGGGCGGTGGGGAGTGGGGAGTTGTGGGTCCTGAGCCCTGAGGGATTGCGGATGGGGCGGTGCGCGGCGCGGGCGTGTCAGCAACGCGTTGCGTTGCAGCTGACTGATCGGGTTGCGCCGCGGCGATGCGGTGCCAGGTTTCGAGGCTCGGCGTGGCGCTGCCGAGGATGACGGGGCAGGATTCGAGTTGGGCGCGCTTTACGGCGACGTCGCGGGCGTGGTAGCGGGGTTGCTGGTCCTGCTTGTAGGACGGCTCGTGCTCCTCGTCGACGACAATCATGCCGAGGTTCGGGAGCGGGGCGAAGACGGCGCTGCGGGCGCCAACGACCACGTCGGCCCGGCCGGTCGCGCACTGCTGCAA